>Ga0209051_1000038_pt1 | contig 320926 bp, 289 predicted proteins | sample AraplaCvi_mMS_r2_2_FD_184286 | JGI IMG/M metagenome (GOLD analysis project Ga0209051, IMG submission 184286) | Arabidopsis root microbial communities from North Carolina, USA - plate scrape MF_Cvi_mMS_r2 (SPAdes) (version 2) | ecosystem: Host-associated > Plants > Roots > Endosphere | place...
CTCCAGCGCGCGCCGCTCGTCGACCGTCATACGCTCGGCCGAGAGCCTGGCGCAGATCGCTTCGAGTTCGGCCATCGCTTCGAACATCGAATGCAGATAAGCCTCGGTGACATTGGTAACGACGGCACTGCGGTTCGGCTCGCGTGCAATCAATCCCATAGCGCCCAACTCACGCAGAGCCTCGCGTACCGGCGTGCGCGAAACGTCGAAACGAACCGCGAGCGATACCTCGTCCAACTTCGCGCCCGGCAGGATTTCACCTGTGACGATCATGTCGGCGATCGCCCGCACCATCTGTTCGACGGTGGTTCCGGTGCGGATCACTTCTCTGCGCCTGGTCTGCTTCACGATACGAATCTGCTCACGTCAACACTCTGCATACAGATGACGTTCGAGACTGGATAAGTCAAATCGGGCGGCGAAGATATTGTTAAATTTTCGCTTTCTCATGCCCGAGATACCTCGGCTAACTCGACTTTGTGCCAACCACGCAGTCACAATGAACAAGAAATATCTATTGATTACTTTTTGCGCAAGAATTCGATCAATCTGTATGCACTTTGCAACGCGCAAGTCTTGCGATAACGGATAAATTATAAAAAACAACAGATTAATTTCTGGCACATGCATTGCATGCACTTTCCTGTACCCGTTCACAACCGGCCCAGCGCCGCAAGGAGCATTTCCGATGACCAAACTCCTTTCCATGAACCGCCGCAATTTCCTCCAGGCTTCCGCTGCCGGTGCGCTTGCCGGCGCCATGCCGGGTCTGATCGCCTCCTCCGCCGCAGCCCAAACCGCGCTGACCGTCGGCTTCATCTATGTCGGCCCCAAGGACGACTACGGCTACAACCAGGCGCATGCCGAAGGTGCGGCCGTCATCAAGGCGCTACCAGGCGTGACGCTGGTCGAAGAAGAGAATGTACCGGAAACCGTCGACGTCCAGAAGACCATGGAATCCATGATCAACCTGGACGGCGCGACCCTGCTCTTTCCGACCTCCTTCGGCTACTTCGACCCACACATGCTGGCCGTGGCCGCCAAACATCCCGACATCCAGTTCCGGCACTGCGGCGGTCTCTGGCAGGAAGGCAAGAACCCGGCCAATACGGGCTCCTATTTCGGCTATATCTTCCAGGGCCAGTATCTGAACGGCATCGCCGCCGGTCATGCGACGAAGAGCAAGAAGATCGGCTTCGTCGCCGCCAAGCCGATCCCGCAGGTTCTGCAGAATATCAATGCCTTCCTGCTCGGCGCACGCACGGTCGATCCGGGTATCACCTGCCAGGTGATCTTCACCGGCGAATGGTCGCTTGCCGTCAAGGAGGCCGAGGCCACCAATGCGCTGGTCGACCAGGGCGCCGACGTCATCACCTGCCACGTCGACAGCCCCAAAGTGGTCGTCGAGACGGCCGCCGGCCGCGGCGCCTTCGTCTGCGGCTATCACGCCAACCAGAGCCCGCTTGCTCCCGAAAAGTACCTCACCGGCGCCGAATGGGCCTGGGGCAACGTCTACAGCGACTTCGTCAAGAAGGCGCAGGCCGGCGAAAAGCTCGGCAACTTCGTGCGTGGTGGCCTGAAGGACGGCTTCGTGAAGATGAGCGCGCTCGGCCCAGGCGTGTCCGCGGAGGGCCGCAAGGCTTTTGAGGCCACGCAGGCGGAGATGATGAAGGGCGGCTTCTCGGTCTTCAAGGGTCCGTTGAAGGACAATAAGGGCGACACTGTCGTGGCTGCCGACAAGAGCTACGCCGAAGACGCGATCGAACTCGAGAGCATGAATTATCTGGTCGAGGGCGTGGTCGGGTCCACAGCGTAAACCGCGAAGGGAGAAGCGCCATGACCATAGAGGCCAATGATCCCGCAATAGCCATCGTGGAAAAACCGGCTTCGCTGCGCCCCGTCCTCGAATGGATCGCGCGGCGAGCCGAGCCTGTTGTCATCGGCCTCGCGGCCATCCTGATCGGTCTTGCGCTCTTCTCCCTCTTCATCCTGGCGGTCGGCAAGTCGCCGGCCACCCTCTTCCAACTGATGTATACCGGCGGCTTCGGCAGCTGGTTTTCGGTGCAGAACAGCTTAAGTCGTGCCGCACCCCTTCTCCTGACGGCACTCTGCGTCGCCCTGCCCGCCCGTCTCGGCCTCGTCATCATCGGCGGGGAAGGAGCGGTCGTGCTGGGCGGCGTTGCCGCCGCAGCCATGGCTCTGCCGCTCGCCGGCACCGCGCCTGTTTTCCTCACCCTCATTCTGATGGCAATCGCTGCCATGGTGGTCGGCGGTATCTGGATCGGCCTTGCCGGTTTCCTGCGCCATTATCGCGGGGTCAACGAAACCATCTCCTCGCTGCTGCTCTCCTATATCGCCATTGCCCTGATGAACCAGTTCGTCGAAGGGGTGCTGCGCGATCCGGCGAGCCTCAACAAGCCGTCGACCAGGCCGCTGCCGGCGGAATACATGCTCGGCAATATTCCCGGCATGGACGTGCATTGGGGTCTCGTCATCGGCATCCTCGCCTGCATGCTCTCCTGGATCGTGATTGAGGCGACGTGCTACGGTTTTGCCGCCCGCATCGCCGGCGGCAACGTGCGCGCCGCGCAGATCCAGGGACTGCCGGTGGGCAAGCTGATCGCCGGATTTACCGCGCTTGCCGGCAGCTTTGCCGGTCTGGCGGGCATGATCGAAGTGGCGGCGGTGCAGGGAAGTGCCAACGCCTCGCTTGCCGCCGGCTACGGTTATACCGGTATCCTTGTCGCCTTCCTCGCCAGGCACAATCCGCTGGCGATCATTCCGGTCGCGATCCTGCTCGGTGGCATCGACGCCTCGGGTGGCCTCATCCAGCGGCGCATGGGCCTGCCGGATGCGACGGTTCTGGTGCTGCAGGGGACACTCTTCATCGTCATTCTCTTCTGCGAAACCTTCTACGGCCGCTTCAAGATCTTCAATCCCGACCTCTGGAAAAGGAGCCTCTGATGGAGGAGACAGGCATCGGCATCTGGGGCGTGCCGCTGGCGATCTTCGCCGGCGCCATCCGCGTTTCCACGCCCTTCATCTTCGTCAGCCTCGGCGAGACGATCACCGAACGCTCCGGCCGCATCAATCTTGGCCTCGAAGGCACGCTCGTCTTCGGCGCCATGACGGCCTATGCGGTGGCCGTCATGACTGGCTCCCCGACCCTCGGCGTGCTGGCCGCAATGGTGGCGGGCGCGATCTTCGGCCTCATCCACGGCTGGATCTGCAAATTCCCCAAGGTCAACGACATCGCCATCGGCATCGCCATGATGCAGTTCGGTCTCGGCATGGCGTTCTTCCTCGGCAAATCCTTCATCCAGCCGGTTGCCCCGAAACTGCCCTCGATCCCGCTCGGCGGCTGGTCGAGCACTCCGCAGGTCCAGGCGGCGCTCAATATCAACGTGCTGTTCTTCATCGGCGCGGCACTTGCCCTCTTCCTGTTCTGGGCCTTCAAGAACACGCGCATCGGCCTGATCCTGCGCGTCGTCGGCGACAGCACCGACGCAGCCCGGGCCATGGGCATCCACCCGGACCGGGTTCGCTTGCTGGCAACGGCAGTGGGCGGTTCGTTGGCGGCAATCGGCGGCGCCTATCTCTCGCTCTACTATCCGGGCTCCTGGAACGAAGGCATTTCGTCGGGCCAGGGCCTGATGGCCGTGGCCCTTGTCATCTTCGCCCGCTGGAACCCGATCGGCTGTTTCCTGGCCGCCCTGCTTTTCGGCGGTGCCGGCGCGCTCGGCCCGGCGCTGCAATCGGTCGGCGTCACACAAGGCTACTACCTTTTTTACGCCGCGCCTTACGTGCTGACCCTCATCATCCTGATCGCCACCTCCTCGCCCACCCGCTCGCTCGCGGGTGCGCCGGGTGCGCTGTCGCTCACGAAATAACGGAGCATCCCGATGAACGGACTTGGCGGTCTCAACAAATCCGAACACGGCATCGGTATCGGCCTGGTGCAGCTCCAGCTGCGGGTGACCGTCACCAAAGCGGATCTGGCAAAACAGACGCAGGTGATCGTCGATCTGGTGGCCAAAGCGCGGCGCAACCAGCCGGGCATGGACCTCGTCGTCTTTCCCGAATACGCGCTGCACGGCCTTTCCATGGACATCAATCCGGAGATCATGTGCACGCTCGACGGGCCGGAGGTCGCGGCCTTCAAGCAGGCTTGCAGAGACAACCGGATCTGGGGCTGCTTCTCGATCATGGAGCTCAACCCCGGCGGCATGCCCTACAATTCCGGTATCGTCGTCGACGATCAGGGCGAGTTGAAGCTCTATTATCGCAAGATGCATCCCTGGATCCCCGTCGAGCCGTGGGAGCCCGGCGATCTTGGCATCCCTGTCATCGAAGGCCCCCGAGGCGCCAAGCTCGCGCTGATCATCTGCCATGACGGCATGTTCCCGGAGATGGCGCGCGAATGTGCCTATAAGGGCGCCGAAATCATGATACGCACCGCCGGCTATACGGCACCGATCCGCGATGCCTGGCGCTTCACCAACCAGGCCAACGCCTTCTGCAATCTGATGATCACCGCGAATGTCTGCATGTGCGGCTCGGACGGCACGTTCGATTCCATGGGTGAAGGCATGATCTGCAATTTCGACGGTACGATCATCGCCCACGGCACCTCCGGCCGGCCCAACGAGATCATCACCGCGGAGGTGCGTCCCGACCTGGTGCGCGAGGCCCGGCTCGGCTGGGGCGTGGAGAACAATATCTATCAGTTCGGCCATCGCGGCTACGTCGCCGTCGCCGGCGGCGCGCAGGATGCGCCCTACACCTACATGCACGACCTTGCCGCCGGCAAATACCGCCTGCCGTGGGAAGACGAGATAAAGGTCAAGGACGGCACGTCCTGCGGATTTGACAAGCCGATGCGCCGTTACGGCGACCCCCTCAAACCTGCCGCGGAATAGGAGAGAGAATGATGGACGCGATGGTCGAAACCAAAGGGCATTTTATCGACGCCGATCCGTATCCGTGGCCCTATAACGGCGCGCTGAGGCCTGATAACACCGCCCTCATCATCATCGACATGCAGACGGATTTCTGCGGCAAGGGTGGCTATGTCGACCACATGGGCTACGACCTGTCGCTGGTGCAGGCGCCGATCGAACCCATCAAACGTGTGCTGGCCGCCATGCGGCCCAAGGGCTACCACATCATCCACACAAGGGAGGGCCACCGCCCGGACCTCGCCGATCTGCCGGCCAACAAACGCTGGCGCTCGCAGCGCATCGGCGCCGGCATCGGCGATCCCGGCCCCTGCGGCCGCATCCTGACCCGTGGCGAACCCGGCTGGGACATCATCCCCGAACTCTACCCGATCGAAGGCGAGACGATCATCGACAAGCCCGGCAAGGGTTCGTTCTGCGCCACCGACCTCGAACTCATCCTCAACCAGAAGCGCATCGAGAACATTATCCTCACCGGGATCACCACCGATGTCTGCGTCTCGACGACGATGCGCGAGGCGAACGACCGCGGCTACGAATGCCTGCTGCTGGAGGACTGCTGCGGTGCGACCGACTATGGAAACCACCTCGCTGCCATTAAGATGGTGAAGATGCAGGGCGGCGTCTTCGGCTCGGTCTCCAGTTCCGCGGCTCTAGTCGAGGCGCTGCCCTGATGCCGTCATTGCGTGCCCATGTCTTTCGCGTGCCGGCCGACGGCCCCGATGACGTTGCCGGCGTCGAGGCGCTCTTTGCTAGCGGCCTTCAGGCGAACAACGTTGTCGCCGTTCTCGGCAAGACGGAAGGCAACGGCTGCGTCAATGATTTTACCCGCGGTTATGCCACCCGCAGCTTCGAGACATTGTTCAGCAGATATGGCGTCGACGGCGTCTCGATCATCATGTCCGGCGGCACCGAGGGTGGGCTCTCGCCGCATTGGACGGTTTTTGCGCGTGAAACCGTAGAAACCCCGGGCGAACGGGCGCTGGCCATTGGTGTGTCGCGTACCCCCGCGCTGCCCACCGAACATCTCGGGCGCCGGGAACAGATCCTGCTCGTTGCCGAAGGCGTGAAGTCCGCGATGAGGGATGCCGGCATCGGTGATCCCGCCGATGTCCATTTCGTGCAGATCAAGTGCCCGTTGCTCACCTCGCGCCGGATTGCCGAGGCCGAGGCAGCAGGCAGGACGGTCGCAACCCACGACACGCTGAAATCCATGGGCCTCTCGCGCGGCGCTTCGGCTCTCGGCGTCGCCGTGGTCCTCGGCGAGATAGATGCGACGTCGATCGGCGATGCCGACATCTGCACACGTTTCGATCTCTTTTCCCGCTGCGCCTCAACCTCGTCCGGGGTCGAACTCACCGATCACGAAATCATCGTCCTCGGCATGAGCGCAAAATGGTCCGGTCCGCTGTCGATCGACCACGCGGTCATGCGGGATGCGATCGACGCGCATTCCGTCAGGAAAGCCCGCGAACGCCTGCCGGAAAACAGCCGGCTGGCGGCGGTTCTCGCCAAGGCCGAGCCGGACCCGTCCGGCAGGATTGGCGGCAGGCGCCACACGATGCTCGATGACTCGGATATTGCAGGCACCCGCCATGCCCGTGCCTTCGTCGGCGGCGTTCTCGCCGGCATCTTCGGCATTACCGATCTCTATGTGTCCGGCGGCGCCGAACACCAGGGTCCGCCCGGCGGCGGTCCCGTCGCCATCATCGTCGAAAAGGAGCAATGAAGTGAGCACAGTCCGCGACACGCCCCTTCCGCAAGCCGGCAAGGCCGTCGGCATCGAGACGCTCGATATGACCATGCGTTTCGGCAGCTTCACCGCGCTCGACAACGTCTCGATCGCCGTTCCGGCCGGCTCTTTTCACGCGCTTCTCGGCGAAAACGGCGCCGGCAAGTCGACACTCGTCAAATGCATCATGGGCTTCTATCACGCAACCTCAGGCTCGCTGTCGGTCGACGGTCGCGAGGTGGCGGTTGCCTCACCCAAGGATGCAGCGGCCTATGGACTCGGCATGGTCTACCAGCATTTCACACTGGTTCCCTCTCTGACCGGCGCGGAAAACCTTGTCATCAGCCGCACCGAAGTGCCCGCGGTGATCAACTGGGCCAGGGAACGCAAGGATCTGGCGGATTTCATGGAGCGCATGCCGTTCAAGATCCCGCTCGACAGGCCGGTGAGCGAGCTTGCCGCCGGCGAAAAGCAGAAGCTCGAAATCGTCAAGCAGCTCTATCTCGGCCGCTCCTTCCTCGTCCTCGACGAGCCGACTTCGGTGCTGACGCCCGCCGAAGCCGACGAGATGCTTGGCATCGTGCGCGGGATGACCGAGCGCGGCGAGCTCACCGTGCTGATGATTTCCCACAAGTTCCACGAGGTGACGAAGTTCGCTGATGCCGTTTCGATCCTGCGGCGCGGCAAGCTGGTCGGCACCGGTAAGGTCGGCGAGCTCTCCACCGCCGAGATGGCGGCGATGATGATCGGCGACGTCAAGCTCGCCGAGCTCGACAGCCGTCTGCCGGTGGCGGAAGCGGCCAAATCCGTGCTCACTGTAAGCCAGGTGAAAGCTCCGGATCGCTCCGGCCTGAAGACGATCGAGATCGACGCGCTTACGGTCCGCTCCGGCGAGATCGTCGGCATTGCCGGCATATCGGGCAACGGCCAGAAGGAGCTGACGGAAATTCTGGCCGGCCAGCGCCCGACCGATAGCGGCCAGGTCATGGTCAATGGCGAGGCTTACGGCGCCACCCGCGACGAGACCCGCAAGAACAGGGTGCGTTTCATCCCCGAAGAGCCGTTGCAGAATGCCTGTGCGCCGAAGATGACCGTGAGCGAGAACCTTGCGTTTCGCACCTTCGACTTGAAATCGGACGGCAAGGACGCGATCTGGCTGAACAAGGGCAGCATGAAGAAGCGTGCCTCGGCGCTGATCTCCGACTTCAAGGTCAAGACGGCCTCTTCCGCCTCGCCGATCGCAGCGCTTTCGGGCGGCAACGTGCAGCGTGCCGTGCTCGCCCGCGAATTGACCGGCGATGTCGATCTGTTGATCGTCTCGAACCCCTGTTTCGGTCTCGATTTCTCGGCCGTCGCCGAAATCCGCGCCCGCATCATGAAGGCACGCAATTTGGGCGCTGCCGTGCTGCTGCTTTCCGAGGACCTCGACGAACTGCTCGAGATGTCCGACCGCATCATGGTCATTTCGGAGGGCAAGCTGGTCTACGAGACACCGGCGCGCTCGGCCGATATTGGCGTGATCGGCGCCCACATGGCGGGGCATCATTGATGGCGAAGATCAAAGCTGAACCTTTCGCCTTTCCGGTGAAGCACGATGAGCTCGCCCTCATCGTCATTGACATGCAGCGTGATTTCGCCGAACCCGGCGGCTTCGGCGCAAGCCTCGGCAATGATGTCAGCCGTATCACCAGGATCGTGCCTGATGTCAAACGCCTCATCCTGGGCTTCCGCAATGCCGGCCTGCCTGTGATCCATACGATGGAGTGCCACCGGCCGGACCTTTCTGACCTGCCGCCGGCCAAACGCGACCGTGGCAATCCGTCGCTCAGGATCGGCGACGAAGGTCCGATGGGCCGCATCCTGATCTCAGGCGAACCCGGCACGGCAATCCTGCCGGAACTCGCTCCTGTGAAGGGTGAAGTCGTCATCGAAAAACCCGGCAAGGGCGCCTTCTACGCCACCGAACTTGGCACCGTGTTGCAAGAGAAGGGCATTCGTCAGCTGGTCTTTGCTGGTGTCACCACCGAAGTCTGCGTGCAGACGACGATGCGCGAAGCAAACGACCGCGGCTATGAATGCCTTCTCGCCGAGGAGGCGACGGAGAGCTACTTCCCCGAATTCAAAGCCGCAGCTATCGCCATGATCCGCGCCCAAGGCGCGATCGTCGGCTGGACCGCGCATGTCGACGACATTCTGGAAAGTATCGCCCATGCCTGAAACGACCCGCGAACGCCTGACGTCAGGCGGCTGGAAGGAGCTGGAATTCGGCCCCTTCCGCGATGCCGTCGCCATTCACTGGATCCGCCCCTTCGAGGGTGATCAGCCGGGCGTGGCGCTGCTGAAATATGAGCCCGGCGCCTCCGTTCCCCGCCATCGCCACGAAGGGCTCGAGACCATCCTGGTGCTCGACGGCGTTCAATCCGACGAGACGGGCGATTACATCAGCGGCAGTTATATCGTCAATGCACCCGGCAGCGAGCATTCGGTCTGGAGCGATACCGGCTGTGTCGTGCTCATCCAGTGGGACCGGCCGGTGAAGATATTCGAAGAGGAATTCGCATGATGCCGTTCCTCACTTTCGAGAGTGCCTCCCGGTTTTAACTCGGCGCTGTCGCGACTTGCTCTGCAGACGGGCTGGCGATCAGCATGACGATCTTCAATCCGACTATGCCGCACGAATCTTCGCCGTTGCGCCGTTTCGCGTGTCCTCTACGGCTCCGATCGCCATTCCGGCGCGCCGTCCCTCATAGAAGGCATAGGGAGCCTGCCTTGGTGCCACACCATCGCCGATCTCGACGAAGGGGATAGCGAGTTCGGCCAGCTCCAAGGCGAGCCAGTTCGCGGCAACATTGGTTGTGGAGAAGACGAGGCTGTCGGCTCCGATCGTCTCTCGTTTTCCGGTCAGGTGGGAGACGAGGATTGCGGCATTGCCTTGCCAGCTCTCTATGCTGGTCTCCGATCGGAATTGAACGCCGAGCATGCTGAGCGTCCGGCGCAGGGGAACGTCGGCGGAGGTGCGCTGCAGTTCCTTTCCGATGAGTGCGTCGGGTGTGACGAGCACGACCCCGTGCCCCTGCTCGGCAAGCTTCCAGGCCGTGCCGCAGCCCTTCCAGCCGCCGGTTTCGTCCACCACGACAACACGTTTGCCGAGCCGTGCCTGGCGGGCCATGACGCTTTCGGCGGAGAAGACGTTTCCTCGTTCAATGCCGGCGAGCGACGGGTGGTTGGGCATAGCCTTCTGAAAGCCTGTCTCCTGCGGCAGCGATCCGGTCGCTAAGATCACCACGTCGGCGCCGATCTCGGCGACGTCGCTTCCCTCGATATAGCTGTTGAAGCGAACCTCGACGCCGAGTTTTTCGAAGCAGGTTTCGTACCAGCGGATGAGGTCGAGGATCTGCGCCCGCCGGGGTTGCTCGCCGGCAAGGCGGAAAGCGCCGCCCAGCCGGTCCGAGGCTTCCGCAAGAATAACCCGATGGCCTCGTTCGGCGGCCACGCGCGCCGCTTCCAATCCGGCTGGCCCTCCCCCGACGACCAGCACGAACTGGGGATTGTCGACAGGTTCGAACCGGTCACCGCCCCATTCGGCCTCGCGCCCGACGGAAGGGTTGATCAGACAGCTGATCCAATAGTCGCGCGAGCGGCGGCCCCAGCACATCTGGTTGCAGGACAGACAGCCGCGAATATCTTCAGGCGTGCCCAGGCGCGCCTTGTTGGCAAGATGCGGGTCGGCGATCTGGCCGCGGACGATCGAAACCAGATCCGCGGCCCCCTCCCCGAGCGTGATTTCCGCATTTTCGGGCGTTCGAATATGGCTTTCCGCCGTCACCAGCGCATGGTTCACGACCTGCTTGAGGCGGGCCGACAGCTCGACACCCAGTAGCTCGGGATAGAGAAAGGTCGGCATCAGGCTGCCATAGTCGAAATATCCGCCCGAGCCGCAGGTCACGTAATCGATCAGCCTCTTTTCATCGAGGCCGGCAACGATCTCGGTCAACTGATCACGATTGAGAGCCGTGGGACAGCCCGGCTCGTCGCTGACGGTCAGCCCGATGATGAAACCCGGGCCGCAGGCCTGCCGGATGCGGCTGAGAATTTCCCTGGAGAATCTCGTTCTATTTTCGAGGCTCCCGCCCCAGCGATCCTCGCGGCGGTTATAGAAGGGTGTCCAGAACTGATCGAGAAGCCCGCCATAGGCGGCCCAGACCTCGACGCCGTCAAAACCTGCCGCCCGACAGCGCAGCGCCGCCTTGACGAAGGCCTCGATGGTCTCCTCGATCTCGTCCTCCGTCATCGCATGCGAGCCGTCGCTGTCGTGATAGCTCGGTCCTCCCGAAGGCGACCAATGCGGATGAAAGGAAAGATCGGAGTCTCCGTGGCTTCCGACATGATAGAGCTGCTGGACGATGACGGCCCCATGCTGCTTGACGCTGTCGGTCAGCCTCTTGAACGCCGGGATGACGGAATCGTCCGATGTGCGGAAATTGCCGCGCGTCAGCACGGTCGCCGGATGGACCGGCATCGGCTCGACGACGATCATCGCTGCCCCGCCGATCGCCCGTTCGACATAATAGGCGGTGGTCTGATCGCCCGGCAGTCCATTCACCGACATATTTGCCGTATGGGCGCCGAACACGATCCTGTTGCGCAGCCTATGGCCTGCAAGCGTGATGTCCGAGAAGGTCTTCGGAAAGGAACTCGTCATGTTGAATCCTAGCGGGTTTCACGGTTTGCCGTGCGGACGCGCGGGCCCCGGCGGCCCGCGCGCTTATCGTTCAGAAAGCGGCGGTGATTTTCTCCGCCACATCGGCGCTCAGCCACGACTTCCAGACCTCCGGATGCTCCTTGAAAAAGTGCACCGCGCCGTCGTCACCGCCGGCCTGGGTATCGGTCATCCACGACATGACCGAACTGACGGTCTGATTGTCCCATGAGCGCTTGCGCAGATAGTCTATCACGCCGGCATTTCCGCTTTCCGCCAGTTTCTGCGACACCAGCGTCACCACATGGTCCTTCGGCCACTCGTTCTTTTTCGGATCGGGACAATCGGCAACGGTGTTGCAGCGCTTCCACTCCGCCGCATCGTTGGTGACGCCGGCTTCGAGACGCACCATGGAATATTTCCCAAGAAGGGCGGTCGGCGACCAGTAATAGCCCATCCATCCCTCTTTGTGCTCATAGGCCCGCGCCATGGCGCCGTCGAGGCCGGCCTGGGTTCCGGGGTCGACGAGGTCGAAGCCCTTGGCCTCGCCGCCATACGCCTTGAAAAGCTGGGCAGTGACGACCGAGCCGCCCGATCCGGTCGGACCGTTGAAGACCGCTCCTTTCGCGGTATTCTCGGGCGCGGGGAAAAGCTCCGGATGCGCGAAGGCATCATCGACGGTCTTGATCTCGGGATGAGCGTCGACGATGAATTTCGGTATATACCAACCCTGAATGCCGCCATCGGTCAAGGCTGGTCCGATATTTACAATTCTGTGCTCGTCGACGCCGCGTCTGACGATTTCCGGAACGAGATCGACCCAGGCCTCGCCGGCAATGTCGGGCTGCCCTTTTTCCACCATCGAGGTGATCGTCGGCACGGTGTCGCCGGGCACGAACTCCACCTGACAGCCGAAACCGTACTCGAGGATGAATTTGTCGACATGGGCGAGAAGTTCGCCGCTTTGCCAGTTCATGTTGGCGACGGTGACGGTACCGCAAGCGGCGCTGGCGTTGGATGCGATGCCGGCGATCAAAGCGACCGTCGAAATTGCGAGAAGATTCTTCATTATGTTCCCCTTTTGCGCTTTGGCATGTCTGCTTGGCGGGAGGGAATGCCGGTTTTCCGAGCCTCGGACCGCGCCTCCCAACGCAAATCGATGGTATTTGTCTTGGTTGCCGCGGTATTGTACGTTTAGGACAATTTCCATGGCCCGGAGGACCATCGTTTGCAGCGCGACTACTCCCAGCTGGGGCCGAGCAAGCCGCCACCCGAGATCACCTCTCCGCTCAGGGTGGGGATCGTCGCGACACCGAACTTCACGCTGATGCCGCTTGCCTGCTTCACGGATTTTCTCCGGCTTGCAGGCGACGAAGGTGATTTCAGCCGGCGCATCTATTGTGACTGGGATCTGCTGTCGCACAGTCTCGATCCGATACGGTCGAGCTGCGGCCTGGAATTGACACCCGGCAGGACATACGGAAATCCCAGTGATTACGACTTCATCGTCGTGCATGGAGGCATACTCCATGCCGACCACAGGATCCCGCCGGAACTCTATGACTTCGTTACTGCCGCCGTTTGCAACGGCGTGCCGGTGGCCGGCAATTGTTCAGGAAGTTTCGTGCTGGCCGAGGCGGGCCTGCTTGCCGGAAAGAAATGCGCCGTCCATTTCACGCTGGCGGGGCTGCTGCGCCAGACTTTTCCGGATATCACTCCGATCACCGACCGGCCGGTCGTGGTCGACGGAGACGTCATAACCTGTCCCGGCGGGTTGGCGTCGATAAAGCTTGCAATGTATCTGGTCTCGAATGCCTGCGGGGAATCCCGTGCGCACAAGGCGTTTCACTACCTTCTCGGCGATCACGGTTTCGACAGGCAAGGCGCGATCGAAGAGCCCGATCTCGGCATGAAGTGCGGGGATCGCCGCGTCGTGAATGCGATCGGGCTGATGCGGCAGAAGATGTACGAGCTCTGTTCGCTCGCCGACATCGCGGCGAGCGTCGGTACATCGGAACGGGAGCTTTCCCGGCTTTTCCAAAAACATCTGCAGGTCGCTCCCGGCGAATATTGGCGCCAGATGCGCCTGAAAGCCGCGAAGTGGATGGTACTTAACAGCGATCGGTCTATCGCCCAGATCGCCTATGAATGCGGCTTTACCGATTGCGCCCATCTGGTGAACTGGTTCAGGCGCACCTATCACGTCACGCCCGCAAAACTCCGACGGTCGCATCGCGAACTGGGCGTGCGCTGACGGGAACTGCTTCAGCCAACGCCTCGCAAAAATTCCTCGGTCTCCATCAGTTCGAGCTGCACGGAAAAGCGGTCGTGCAGGAGTTCCAGCGAGGCGTCGTGCGTATCGTCGGCGCCGCTGCAGACGGCGTCTTTCAGCACGATCACCCGATAGCCGAAATCGATGGCGCCGAGTGTTGTGGCAAGCACGCAGACATCGGTTTCACCGCCTGTTATCACAAGCGTATCGACCCGTTCCGACTGAAGGATCGGATGGAGGCGGCCGTCGATCCAGGGGGAATAGGTGCGTTTGTCGAAGTGCCTTGCCGGCGGAACCAGTGATGTCAGCGATGAGGCCAAATCGACGAGGTCGCGCGGAAGATGCTCGCCGGTCATCATCCACCATTTCCGGTAATAATCCCGCCATTTCCCCGGCATCTCGTCGGCATGATCGGGTGGCAGGAAGCGGGTAAAGATCGTTCGGGACGGGTGCCGCCCAGCGAGTTCCTCGATCTGCGGCGAGACCCGCGCCATCCAGGGAACATGCCAAGGCGTGTCTTCGGCAAACATCCGCTGCATGTCGACGCAAAGGTGCCGCCACTCGCCTATCTCGCCCATCCCATCCTCCGTTCTCCGGGCGTCAACCGCCGCCCGCGGCGAAAGTTCCCGTGACCTGTGGAAGATCGGAAGCCTTCAGGCGACGGCGCCTGAAGCGGTTGCCAGTAATCCGGCGGCGCTCTCAGCTTCGCGGAAACAACCGAGTTCGCGGAGAGGAACCGGTTTGGAGAAGAAATAGCCTTGGAGGTCGGTGCAGCCAAGGGCGGCCAGGAAGTCGCGTTGATATTCGGTTTCAACCCCTTCCGCCGTCGTCGAAATACCGAGGTTGCGGCTGAGCGCGACGATGGCGCCGATGATCGCTGCGCCGTTGGCTTTTGTGCCGAGCAGCGAGACGAACGATCGATCGATCTTGATGCGGTCGATGTCGAAGCGCATCAGATGGCTGAGGCATGAAAAGCCGGTTCCGAAATCGTCGAGCGAAATCTGAACACCTCGGCTGCGCAGCGACTTCAGCACAGAATAGACGTCCGAGTTGTCCTCGATGAGCGAGGACTCGGTAAGCTCGAGCTCGAGCCGCGATGGCGGCAGTCCGCTCTCTTCAAGCACGGCGAAGACTTCCTCGGCAAAATTCGGCCGTCTCAACTGGGCGGGAGACACGTTGACGGCAACAAACGTATCGTCGGGCCATTTGCAGGCGGCTCGGCAGGCTTCGCGCAGCACCCAGAAACCGAGAGCGTCGATGAGGCCGCCCTCCTCGGCGACAGGGATGAAGCTGGCGGGCGTCAGCAGACCACGCTGGCTGTGACGCCAGCGCACCAGCGCCTCCGCGCCCGACGCTGCGTATCCGCCCTCGGCGCGGTGCACCGTTTGGTAATAGACCTCGAGCGATCCGAAGTCCGGCCTGGTTGTAATAGGATCCGAAGGTGAGCCGGCGGATGAAGCCGTGCCTTTGGCGAGAACTTCGCGCAATTCGTTTTTGAGAATGTCGCGCGCGTTCCTGCCGCCGTCCATGGAGGGCGAATAGAGGCGCCATTGACCTCTGCCGCCCATCTTTGCCTCGTAAAGCGCGACGTCGGCATAGCGCATGATGTCGTCGGCATTTCGGCCGGCATCCGGCACGACGGTCACGCCGATCGAGCCGCCGACGCGGGCGACTGCCTCGCCGTGCAAAAGCGGAAAGGGCTTGCCAAGTTCGGCAACGATGGCTTCGCAGATTGCCGGCAAAACCTGATCATGATCTTTGATGTCCCGGAGAAGCAGGGCAAATTCGTCGCCTCCGAGCCGGGCAAGCGTGTCGGCTGGACGCAGTATGGCGCGGATCCGCTCCGCAGCCATCCTGATGAGTTCATCGCCGGCCGCATGGCCGAACGTGTCGTTCACGGCTTTAAAGCGGTCGAGGTCGAGAAGCGCAACGGCCGAGCGCTCGGACGAATTGCGCGTCTCGGCCAGGCACTCGTCGAACCGCATCGCGAACAAGGCGCGGTTGGGAAGATCGGTCAGCACATCATGCAAGGCAAGCTGCCGCGCATGCAGCTCGCTCTTCTTCAACTCGCCGAGACTGCTTCGCAGGCGCACCAGCAGAAAGGAGAACAGGACCGCGATCACCAAGGCTGCAATCGAAAGCGCCGGCATCAAACGACCGATCACTCTCGATCCCGGAAGATCGGGCCGCCAGACGATGAAGCCGATCGGTTCGCCGTTTGCCGTCGCGTCGATCTGAAACGCAACCTCGTTCTCGTCGGCATCGGCGGTACGCGCAAAGCGCGCCCCGTTGAGCCCCTGTTGCCGGCTTAATTCATCGAGCGCCGCGCCATCGATAAACCGAACGACGACCAGGAATTGCCGTATCGGCTGCTGCCGTCCCTGATCGGCGTCGTTGATGGCGACGACCCCGACGATCGTCGGGCGGCCTTCCAACCGCATCAGATTGGCCAACGCACGGTTGGGGCGGGCGGCACTCGCAACGCGGCTTTCCATCGAGGACGGCGTTCGTTCCGACGCCGTCCCTTGTCTCACCCCCAGGCGGGCATCCTGAAGGAGAGGCGCAAAGAGGGGCTTCATCCAGCGGTAACGCTTTTCCGTCTGGGCGTCCGACAGCATGAGTAGTTGGGCCTTCTCGTCGACGACGAAAGCCTGGTCGTAACCGAAGGCGGACATTGCGGTCTGGCTGATCGCACTGCCGGCCGCCGCCGTCAGGACGGCCTCGAGGCTGGAGGAGCCTCCGTTTGACCGGGCGGCAGGATAAACGCGTGTGAGGTAGCCGTTGCCGAACTGGCCGATAACATGTGCGACCTGATCGACCTGCTCTCGCAGGCGCGCATTCACGAGCTGGCGCTGGCGATCAAGGGCGGCGGCGTCGCTCTCGGTTCCTGCCCAGAGCGCCGAAAGCACGACGAGCCCAATCGCTCCCAGCCCGCTGACGGCGATCAGAAAGAGAATCCTTCCCGAGGCGATCCAGGATTGCTGAAACGTATTGGAGCTGGAAGGAACAACGATGTGCAAGCCTAGACCCCTGAACACCACGATATGGGCGCATGCGTCGACGCTAGCAAAGAAGCGTTCACGTAGAATTAAAAGCTGGGGCGCACTATGGGCGAGATCGAATAGCCCCAAGGAGCACACGACGATGCTGCGCATATCCCTTCAGACGATGTTGCGCGCAGCGCTGATGGCGGGGGGCTTCGGTATGTTGTTGGCCGCGGCCGTGCCAATCCAGGCTGCCGCGCAAGATCGTATGCCGATGCGAATTGCCGTCGAAGGCGCATTTCCGCCCTTCAATTATCTCGATGCAAACAACAAGCTTCAGGGCTTCGACATCGATATTGCCAATGCGCTTTGCGAGGTCGGCAAGTTCGAATGCCAGTTCATCATCGAGAAATGGGACGACATAATCCCCAACCTCGTTGCCGATAAATACGACGCAATCATCTCGTCCATGTCGATGAGCCTCGAGCGGCGTCAAAAGGTTGCCTTCACGGAAAAATACTACAACAGCCCCTCCGTGTTCATCGCTCGGAAGGATTCGCCGATCAGCGATGTCAGCCCCACTGGCCTCAGCGGCAAGATTCTCGGAGTGACGTCGTCGACGGCGCAGGAATCCTACGCCAACCATCTCTATCCGGAGATGAAAAAGAAGATCTTCCGGTCTTCGCCTGAATTGTACAAGGGGTTGTCGGATGGCAGCGTCGATATCATCCTGGAGGACAAACTCGCCATCTACGACTGGATCGCCAACACCAAGGCGGGAACCTGCTGCGAGTTCAAAGGACCGGATCTGGTCGACGTCACATACTTCGGCGAAGGTGCCGGCATCGCGCTGCGCCTGGATGACAAGGAGCGTCTTACACGCTTGAACGAAGCGTTGAAGAGCATCAAGGCGGATGGGACCTACGACATGATCAACGCAAAATATTTCCCGTTCAGCATCCAGTAATTCCGCCGGCAAATTCCTGATGAATGCAGGATGGCCGGCTTGCGGCCGGCCATCCCATCGCGTCGAGTGTTCAATCGTAACCGCTAAGCGGCTTTCGCGACGTCCCCGTGCGGATCGAGGACGAATTTCGTCGCCGCTCCGTGGTCGAAGCTCTCATATCCGGCGGCGGCCTCGTCGAGCGGAATGACCTTGGCGTTGACGATATCGGCAATCGGCAGCCGGTCGTGCAGGATCGCCTGCATGAGCTGCCGATTGTACTTGAGCACCGGCGTCTGGCCGGTGTGGAAAGACTGCGCCTTGGCCCAGCCGAGGCCGAAGCGGAGCGACAGATTGCCGTGCTTGGCGGCATTGTCGACGGCACCAGGATCCTCCGTGACGTAGAGGCCGGGAATACCGATCGAACCTGCGGCGCGGGTGATCTCCATCATCTGATTGAGCACGATCGCCGGCTGTTCGCCGCCCGAATGGCCGCGCGCTTCGAAGCCGACCGCGTCGATGGCGCTGTCCACTTCATTGCTGCCGACGACCTGGGCGATCATGTCGCCGAGGCGGTCGCTCTTGGAGAGATCGATCGGTTCGAAACCGACCCTTGCCGCATGCGCCAGGCGATCCTTATTGAAATCACCGACCATGACGACGGCGGCGCCGAGGATGCGCGCCGAAGCGGCAGCCGCAAGGCCGACAGGGCCGGCGCCTGCGACGTAGACGGTCGATCCGACCCCGACGCCTGCGCGCACAGCGCCATGGAAGCCGGTTGGCAGAATATCGGAGAGCATGGTGAGATCGCGGATCTTCGCCATCGCCTTGTCCCGATCAGGGATTTTGAGCAGGTTGAAATCGGCATAGGGAATGGTGACGTAGCGCGCCTGTCCACCGATCCAGCCGCCCATGTCGACATAACCATAAGCGCCGCCGGCGCGGGCCGGATTGACCGTCAGGCAGACGCCGGTATCCTGGGACTTGCAGCAGCGGCAACGGCCGCAGGCGACATTGAACGGCACCGAGACGATATCGCCGATGTCGAGCATCTCGACGTCGACGCCTTTCTCGATGATCTCGCCGGTGATTTCATGACCGAGGACCAGGCCCGGCATCGCCGTCGTGCGGCCGCGGACCATGTGCTGGTCGGAGCCGCAGATATTGGTGGAGATCACCTTCAGGATGACGCCGTGCTCGATGCGGCGGCCGTCGGGCGCTTCCAGCTTCGGGTCGTCGATGTCGCGAACTTCGACCTTGCCCGGCCGGAGATAAACGACGCCTCTATTCTTGCTCATGGATTCCTCCCATTCGTTGAATGCCTCGATCTGCAACCGATGCAATCGATGGCAATTTTTCCTCCGGCCTGCCTCCTCTGCAGCCCGGTATTCACAACGCCGCATCGGGCGATATACGAATTTCGCAAATAGGCGGGGACAGATTGGATGGAGGGGAAGAGTGAAGACGATAGGTCTGGCCTGTCGTTTCCGCTCGTCATCACCGCCGCAATCCGCCGATTTGCTGCGCAAAGAGCTGGTTTCGGACTCCAGAACCTCCTTTCGATTCATCTTGGAATCTTCGGTCGGCCTTCCAACGGTTCTGTCGCCAGTGACGAGCGCCTTGAACATCACAAGCAAACCATGCCCGGCGGAAAACAGCGCCCGAAAAAACGACATGGGCGCAACTCAAAGACGACAGTCGGAAAACTCCGATAGCATGCCGCCGGAAGCTATGAGTTGATCCCCGGAATAGGGCGGTTTTCCGGATCGGTTCAGAAGATTTGAATTGCAGATCTCCGATCAAATGGCCTGAGCAATGCAAGGTTTCTCTGCCGGTTGTCTCGCTGTGATCCCTCTGTCCGACCAGCGGCAGATGCCGTTGCCAATCGTGATTGGACATCGGCTGCGACCTGAGCCACGCTATTTTTGGGAGCGGACCATCTATTTTTCTCGGAGATAGGAGGCCGAAATGGAACAGTATGCACTGGAGCAGTTGAAAACGATTGCGAAGGTCAGCACGACCTGCAAGCGCCTTGACTTAACGCGGCGCGAACGGATTGAACGGTGGGCCGAAAGTCTCGAACGCAGCCCCAGACCGTTTCTTAAGACGCTTCACGAAACGGAATATCAGCCGATCGCAGATCGCATAGCCATGCGGGATGACGACACGCCGATCTCGGTTGCATTCGCTGATCCCATTCTGCGGGCGGCAGGAATGGAAAATGATAGTTACGGAGAAGCCAAACGGTTCTTCGAACTCAGCGACGGGGAACTGCACGAGCTTGTCTGCTTCTGTCATTTTGGTGAACGCGTCAGCGCGGCAACAGTCGCTCGCCGCGTGCGTAAGATGGCAGATCCTCAACCAAGCGGATTTTTCGCTCAGCTTCGTGCGTTCTTCGGCTAATTGAGGCTAAAGACCCCATGACGCTGCAAAGCCGGCTCTAAAGCGCGTCGCGATCTTTCAGATTCGCTCCTTGCGCTTTAGATCTTTGCTTTTACGCATGTCGTTACGGCAAAAGCGCTTCGCGCTTTGCCTGGGAAAACCGCTGTACACTTTTGCGCGACATGCTTAGCGGTCGCGTGACTGCTGGCTGCGGTTGAAGTCGATTGCCGTGTGCCAGAACACGGCGCCGAGGATGATTGCGCCGCCGAAATAGGTGGCGACCGGCGGCTGTTCCGAAAACAGCAGCCAGACCCAGAAGGGCGTCAGCACGATTTCCATCGTGCCGATCAGCGCGGCTTCTGCCGGCGGCATCCGTTTTGCGCCGGCGAGGAAGAGCACCAGCGCTAGCGAGAAATTGGTGGCGCCGAAGGCGGCAAGGACGATCCAGTTGTGCAGGTCGAGCGAGCCGACCGAACCGAACGGCGCGAAGATGACGAGGGTCAGGAAAGCGCTGACGACGGTCGGCGGCAGGCTCGGCACGCCGGGATTGATGCGCGGAATGATGATGACGAGCGCGAAGGACGCGGTCATGCCGAGCGCTAAGAGGTCGCCCCAACCAGTGCCGCCGCCGATCGACGAGGCGACGATGACGCCGACGCCGAAGAGGGACACGGCGCCGGCGATCAGCGTCCGCCTGGCGACCCTCTCTCCGAGGATGAGCCAGCCGAACAGAGCCGCAATGAAGGGCGTCGTCGCATAGATCATCGTCACATTGGCGACGGTAGTCATGTAGAGCGCCCCGATGAAACATCCCTGACTGAAGGTCTGGCATGCGATCATCGCAAGACCGGAGGGATGGAAGACGGAACGCCATTGCCGCCGCGAGATGCCCCCTTCGAGGAAAAGGCAGGGGATCAGCAGGAACAGGCCTCCGAACAACGACCGCCAGGCGATCGCCGTCCATACGTCGGTCGTGAGCAGCCGCGAGTAAACGCCGCTCGCACTCCAGGCGAGCGTCGCGGCAACGATGAGAAGCACACCCTTCTCGTGCTCGCTGCCTGCGAGGCGCGTGGTCGGATTTTCAATGGTCACGCAGATGGTCTCAAAGAAGGAAGTCGAACGCCGCTCATTTCTGCGCCGGTAATTGACATAAGACAAACGAATAGTAGAGATAGCTCTTATCGATTTTTTCTATGGCTCTGTCATGCATGAACCAATCGAGAGCGATCTCTTGAGGACCTTCCTGGTCGTCGCCGAGACGTCGAATTTCTCTGCGGCTGCCCAACGCATCGGGCGGACGCAGTCGGCCGTCAGCACCCAGATTAAGAGGCTCGAGGCGGCGATCGGCGAGATCCTCTTCGAGCGTGGCGCCCGCGGTGTACTGCTCACCCGCCAGGGCATCCAACTGGTGCCTTATGCCCGCAGGGTGATCGACCTCCTCAACGAGGCCGCCGCGACGATCCGCAGCAAGCCGCTCGACGGGCCGGTGCGGATCGGAATTCCCGAGGAATATAGCCAGACGGTGCTGCCGGCAGCCCTTGCGGCTTTCGCCGTGCGCCATCCGGCGGTCGAGGTCACGGTGTCCTGCGACTACACGGTCCGCAACCTCGCCGCCCTGGAACGGGACGAACTCGATCTCGCCGTCGTTTTCGACTGGAGCGACCAGAACAAGGGCGAGGTCCTCTGCGTTGATCCCACAGTCTGGGTCACATCGATGGTCCACCGGCTGCATGACATCGATCCACTGCCCGTCGCGACCTATCGCAATTCCACCTGGTCACGCGATTTTGCGCTCCGCTCGCTGGAACAGATCGGCCGCAGCTACCGGATCGCCTTCATCGCCGATACCGGCTCGGGGCTGAAGAACGCGGTGACCGCAGGCCTTGCCGTCACCACGCTTTCCCGCAGCAGCATCCCGCCCGGCTGCCGGGAACTGACCGCCGAAGACGGTTTTCCGCCGGTCGATTCCTCGAAGGTCGTGCTTCGCCGCAGCACGTTCCGTTCCAGCGAGGCCGTCCGGGAACTCGCCGAAATGGTGCGCGAAGCCTTCCAGCCTATGGCGGCGCCGGCGATGGCGTGATGCGGCGGCGCAGGCGGCGACGGGTTTCGGACGGGCTCTCGGAAAAACTCGCCCGGTAGCTTCTTGCAAAGGCCGAGGCTGAATTGAAGCCGGTCGCCGCCGCGATGTCGGCGAAGGAGGCTGTTGTTTCGATCACCTTGCGGCGCGCCGCATTCAGCCGCAGCGCCAGATAATGCACATGCGGCGGCGCGCCGATACTCTGTTGGAAAAGATCCTGCAGATGCCGGGCGCTGACGCCCACCCTGCGGGCGAGCCGCGCCAAAATCAGCGGCTGCTCGATATGCTCCTCCATCAGTCGTACCGCCTGCGTCACGCGGGGATCATGCATGCGCAGTCCCGCCGAGGCCGCCGACAGCGGTTCATCGATATGAAAGGAGGGCTGCTCGTAACGGAACAGCCGGCTGACCTCGAGCGCCAGCGAATAACCCTGCCGCTGCCGGATCACCTCAAGCATCAGGTCGACGGTCGGCAGCGAACCCGATGTCGTCAACCGCTTGCCGTCGATGACGAAACGGTCTTTGACGGCCCTGACCTCAGGATAGGCCAGCGCAAAATCCTCGTAATCCTCCCAGTGGACGGTCGCCGGCAGCCCGTCGAGCAGACTTGCTTCCGCCAGCAGCCATGTGCCGGACTCGATGCCGGCAATGATCGTGCGGTGTCGGGCCGCCTGCGACAGCTGCATCTTCAGCGCCGGCGTCGCGCTGCGGCGCCAGTTGTAGCTGGCCAGCACGAAAAGCGGCGTCTCCTCGGTCGTCGCCTGGAAAGTGCCCTCAGCCGGGATGGCGATCGCGCTGGTGGTCGGGACCGGCGCTCCGTCCGGCGTCAAGAGCCGCCAGCGATAGAGTTCGCTGCCGGCGATGCGGTTGGCGCCGCGCAGCGGCTCGATGACCGACGCGATCAGGATCAGGTTCGTCTCCGGTAGGACGAGAAGGTCGATATCGAGCGGTTCCGTTGATCGCTGCAGCAAGGTCATCTCCTCTAGTTCCGATAATGTATCGATAGCTTCCGAGAATGCAAAGCATCTCCGCCGATCCTGCCGCGTAATGCCTGACAACACGGGGAGAACAAAAATCATGCCTCTTGCGATGAACCGCGATGTCTTCATCACCTGCGCCGTCACCGGCGCCGGCGATACGGTTTCCAAATCCAGCCATGTTCCCATTACTCCCAAGCAGATCGCGGACTCCGCGATCGACGCCGCCAAGGCTGGGGCGGCCGTTGTTCACTGCCATGTCCGCGATCCGGAAACGGGGGCCGCCAGCCGCCGCAACGATCTCTATAGGGAAGTCACCGACCGCATCCGCTCGGCCGATATCGATGTGGTCCTCAATCTAACCGCCGGCATGGGCGGTGATCTGGTGTTCGGCAATGTCGAAAGCCCCCTTCCCCTCAATCCGAGAGGCACTGACATGGCGGGCGCCAGCGAGCGCGTCAGCCATGTCGCCGAATGCCTGCCCGAGATCTGCACGCTCGACTGCGGCACGATGAACTTCAACCTCGGCGATTATGTCATGACCAATACGCCGGCCATGCTGCGGGCCATGGCGAGGAAGATGACGGATCTCGGCGTGCGACCGGAGATTGAGGCCTTCGACACCGGCCATCTCTGGTTCGCCAGGCAGCTTGCCGAGGAAGGCCTGATCGAAGACCCGGTGCTGATCCAGCTCTGCATGGGCATTCCATGGGGTGCGCCCGACGACCTCAACACGTTCATGGCGATGGTCAACAACCTGCCTCAGAGCTGGACCTTCTCGGCCTTTTCGATCGGCCGCAACGCCATGGCCTATCCGGCCGCGGCGGTGCTGGCCGGCGGCAATGTGCGCGTCGGCCTGGAGGATAACCTCTTCGTCGGCAAAGGCCAGCTCGCCACCAATGCGCAGCTCGTCGAAAAGGCCGTGCAGGTGGTCGAGGGCATGGGAGCGCGCATCATCGGACCGGAAGATGTGCGCAAGAAGCTGAAGCTGACGAAACGCTGAGGATATCATGACTAAGATCAGCAAGGCGGCCTGTATCGGCGGCGGCGTTATCGGTGGCGGATGGATCGCCCGTTTCCTGCTGGCCGGCATCGACGTCGATGTGTTCGACCCTCATCCGGAAGCAAGCCGCATCGTTGGCGAGGTGATCGCCAACGCCGAAAAAGCCTATGCCATGCTGACAGGCGCACCGCTGCCGCCGCGAGGCAGGCTGCGCTTCTGCCCGACGCTCGCTAAAGCCGTCACTGACGCCGACTGGATCCAGGAAAGCGTACCGGAAAGGCTCGACCTCAAGCGCCGCGTGCTGACCGAGATCGACGCCGCGGCCCGCCCGGAAGCGCTGATCGGCTCCTCTACGTCGGGGCTGCTGCCGACCGATCTGCAGCGCGACATGACGCATCCCGAACGCCTCTTCGTCGCCCACCCTTATAATCCCGTCTATCTGCTGCCGCTGGTCGAAATCGTCGGCGGGGCAAAGACCTCGCCGGCGACCATCCAGGCGGCGATGGAAAGACTGCCGCTGATCGGCATGAAGGGTGTCCACATTGCCAAGGAGATCGAAGCCTTCGTCGGCGACCGGCTGCTCGAAGCGCTCTGGCGCGAGGCCCTGTGGCTCATCCATGATGATATCTGCACCGTCGAGACGCTCGATGATGTCATCCGCTACTCCTTCGGCCTGCGCTGGGCGCAGATGGGCCTGTTCCAGACCTACCGCATCGCCGGCGGCGAGGCCGGGATGCGTCATTTCCTCGCCCAGTTCGGCCCCTGCCTTGCCTGGCCCTGGACCAAACTCACCGATGTCGTCGATCTCGACGACGCCCTGATCGAAAAGATCGGCAGACAGTCCGACGAGCAGGCGGACGGCCTGTCGATCCGTGCGCTCGAACGCATCCGCGACGAAAACCTCGTCGGCATCCTGCAGGCGCTGAAGGGCGGCGACGGCGGCAAGGGTTGGGGCGCCGGCAAGCTGCTGAAGGATTTCGAGCAATCGCTCTGGGCAGCGGGCGGCGGCGCGACGAAGTCGTTCGACCCGTCGAAGCCGCTGAGGCTCGTCGAGACGAAGGTCAGCCCGGCTTGGGTCGACTATAACGGCCATATGACCGAGCACCGCTACCTGCAGATTTTCGGCGATACATCAGATGCTTTGCTGCGCTTGATCGGCGTCGATCTCGCCTATGTCGAGGCGGGGCAGAGCTACTATACGGTGGAAAGCCACATCCGCCATCTCGGCGAGGCGAAGCTCGGCCAGGCGATCCACTCGACCTGCCGGATCCTGTCGGTCGACGAAAAGCGGCTGCATCTCTTCCATACCCTCTCCGACACGGCGACGGGCGAGCCCCTCGCAACCGCCGAGCACATGCTGCTGCATGTCGACAGCAAGGTCGGCAAGGCCGCGTCGGCGCCGGCCGCGGTGCTCGACAAGGTCAAGGCGATCGCCAGCGCCCAAGCGGCGTTGGCGCTGCCCGAAGGCGCCGGCCGCTACGTCGGCCAGAAACGGTAGGAGACAGGGCATGGATTTCGGTCTCAGCCAGGAACAGGAAATGATCGTCGAGACGGTTCGCGCCTTTGTCGAAACCGAGATCTATCCGCATGAGAACGAGGTCGAGCGGACCGGCATCGTCCCGCCGGAGCTTGGCCGCGAAATCCAGCGCAAATGCATCGATCTCGGCTTCTATGCCTGCAATTTCCCCGAGGAGATCGGCGGTGCCGGGCTCGACCATGTCACCTTCACGCTGGTCGAACGGGAGCTTGGGCGCGGTTCGCTCGGGCTGACGGTTTTCTTCGGTCGGCCCTCCGGCATCCTGATGGCCTGCGAGGGTGAGCAGCGCGAGCGTTACCTCCTGCCGGCGGTGCGCGGCGACAAGATCGACGCGCTCGCCATCACCGAACCGGATGCCGGTTCGGACATGCGCGGCATGAAATGCGCCGCCCGCCGCGATGGCGGAGACTTCGTGCTGAACGGCACGAAGCACTTCATCTCGCATGCCGATGTCGCCGATTTCGTCATCGTCTTTGCCGCGACGGGTGAGGAGGAAACGCCGAAGGGCATCAAGAAGAAGATCACCGCCTTCCTCGTCGATCGTGGCACGCCGGGCTTCGAGATCCGCAAGGGCTACGATTCCGTTTCGCATCGCGGTTACCATAACTCGACGCTCAGCTTCGAAGATTGCCGCATACCGGAAGCCCAGGTGCTGGGCGAGGTGCATCGCGGTTTCGATATCGCCAATCAATGGCTTTACGGCACGCGGTTGACGGTGGCCGCCACCTGCGTCGGCCGGGCGCGGCGCGTCTTCGAGATGGCCCTGCCCTACGCCGCCGAGCGCAAGCAGTTCGGCAAGCCGATCGGCGCCAATCAGGGCGTCTCGTTCAAGCTTGCCGACATGATCACCGAGATCGACGCGGCCGAGTGGTTGACGCTTTCAGCCGCCTGGCGGCTCGATGCCGGCCTTCCGGCAGACCGGCAGATCGCTTCTGCCAAGCTCTATGCCTCCGAAATGCTCGCCCGCGTGACGGATGAGGCGATCCAGATCTTCGGCGGCATGGGCCTGATGGACGACCTGCCGCTCGCCCGCTTCTGGCGCGATGCCCGCGTCGAGCGCATCTGGGACGGCACCTCCGAAATTCAGCGTCATATCATCAGCCGCGACCTGCTTCGGCCTTTGGGAGCTTGAGCCGATGACATCCAGCCCGCTCGACCGCCTGCTCAGACCGCAAACGATCGCCGTCTTCGGCGGCCGCGAGGCGCGCAGGGTGATCGAGCAGTGCGACCGCATGGGCTTTTCAGGCAAGATCTGGCCCGTCCATCCCAAACTCGACGAGGTGCTCGGGCGGCTGTGTTATCGCTCGGTCGCCGATCTGCCTTCCGCTCCGGACGCCGCCTTCGTCGGCGTCAACAGGACGCTCACCGTAGATATCGTGCGTAGCCTTTCTGCGGCCGGCGCCGGCGGCGCGGTCTGTTATGCATCAGGCTTCAGCGAGGCGACGGCGGAACTTGCCGATGGCGCCGACCTGCAGCAGGCGCTGCTTTCGGCGGCCGGCAACATGCCGATCCTTGGGCCCAACTGCTACGGACTGATCAACGGTCTCGACGGCGCGCTGCTCTGGCCCGACCAGCACGGCATGAAGCGCATCGAATGCGGCGTGGCGATCCTTACGCAGTCTTCCAATATCGCCATCAACCTGACCATGCAGACCCGTGGACTGCCGATCGCCTATATGGTCACGGCCGGCAACCAGGCGCAGACAACGCTTGCCGACGTCGCCTGCGCCTTGATCGAGGATCCGCGTGTCACGGCGGTCGGCCTTCATGTCGAAGGTTTCGGCGATCTCTCCGGCCTCGAACGCCTTGCTGCCATTGCCCGCCGGTCCAAGAAGCCGGTCGTCGTGCTGAAGGTCGGCCGATCCGAGCAGGCAAAACAGGCGGCAGTGTCGCACACCGCTTCGCTTGCCGGCAGTGATGCCGTGGCGGATGCCGTGCTTGCCCGCCTCGGCATCGGCCGTGTCCAGAGCCTGCCGGCGCTGCTCGAAACCCTGAAGCTGCTGCATGTCGCCGGCCCTCTGCCAAGCCGGTCGATCTCGTCGATGAGTTGCTCGGGCGGCGAGGCTTCGCTGATCGCGGATGCCGCCGTCGGCCGCAATATCGAATTCCCTGCGCTGCACCCGCAACAATTGCCGCGTCTGCGGCGGGTGCTGGGCGAGATGGTGACGCTCTCCAATCCGCTCGACTACCACACCTTCGTGTGGGGTGATTTCGCCAGCCAGACCGAAGCCTTCAGCGCCATGTTCAAAGGCGGCTATGCCCTCAATCTGGTCGTCCTCGACTTCCCGCGGCGCGACCGCTGCGATGCGTCCGAATGGGCAATGACGGCAGATGCGGTCATCACTGCTGCCTCTGCGACAGGTGCGCTGGCCGGCCTTCTCGCGACGCTTCCGGAGAATATGCCCGAACCTGTCGCCGATCGGCTGATGGCCAATGGCATCGTCGCCTTCTCAGGCATCGACGAAACCATGGCTGCAGCTGAGGTCGCAGCCGGCATTGGCCAAGCTTGGCAAGCCCCGCCTCCCCTGCCGCTGCTCGACGTGCCGTCCATGGATGGTGAGATCGAGACGCTGACCGAAGCTGATGCGAAGGCGGAGCTTGCTGCCTGTGGCCTCCCCGTTCCCCGGGGGCTGCAGGCTTTTTCTCCCCATGAGGCCGTCGAGCAGGCCGAACGGCTCGGTTTCCCCGTCGTGTTGAAGGGTGTCGGCATCGCACACAAGACCGAAGCCGGCGCCGTCGCGCTCAACCTCCGGGATAGCCAGGCGGTCTCGACCGCCGCGGCGGCAATGCCGCCGAATGCCGGTTACCTGGTCGAGAAGATGATTGATCCGCCGGTCGCCGAGCTCATCGTCGGCGCCATTCGCGATCCCGCCTTCGGTTTGTCGCTCACCTTGGGAGCGGGCGGAATCTTTGTCGAATTGCTCGAGGATTCCGTCATCCTGCCGCTTCCGACGACGAAAACCGAGATTCATGCGGCGATTTTGCGCCTCAAACTGGCAAAATTGATCTATGGCTATCGCGGACGGCCGAAAGGCGATCTCGACGCCGCGGTGGCCGCTATCGCAGCAGCGGCAGATTATGTCGTAAAGAACGTGGCACGCCTGGAGGAACTGGACATTAATCCATTGATGGTTCTTCCCGAAGGGCGCGGTGTTGCTGCAGTCGATGCCCTCATACGGCGTAGGAGGTAGCATAGGTTGAGCGAATGCATTCGCACACGACATGACGGCGGGGTGCTCGAAGTCGTCATCGACCGGCCGAAGGCGAACGCCATCGACCTTGCGACCAGCCGTGCCTTGGGATTGATCTTCCAGAATTTTCGCGACGATCCGGAATTGCGCGTCGCCATCGTGACGGGTGGGGGCGAAAAGTTCTTTTGCGCTGGATGGGACCTCAAGGCGGCAGCATCCGGTGATGCGGTCGACGGTGACTACGGTGTCGGTGGCTTCGGCGGGCTGCAGGAGCTGCGCGACCTCAACAAGCCGGTTATTGCAGCGGTCAACGGCATCTGTTGCGGCGGCGGATTGGAGCTCGCCCTTTCGGCCGACCTGATCGTCGCCGCCGAACATGCGAGTTTCGCCCTGCCGGAAATCCGCTCGGGCACGGTTGCCGATGCGGCGTCGATCAAGCTGCCGAAGCGCATCCCCTATCACATCGCCATGGACATGCTTTTGACGGGACGCTGGCTCGACGTTCACGAGGCGCATCGCTGGGGTTTCGTCAACGAGGTCCTGCCGGCCGGCCGGCTGATGGAGAGAGCTTGGGAGCTTGCTCGCCTGCTCGCAAGCGGGCCGCCGCTCGTCTATGCGGCCATCAAGGAAATCGTGCGCGAAGCGGAGGGTTCGACGTTCCAGACTGCCATGAACAAGATCACCAAGCGGCAGTTTGCGACCGTCGACAGGCTCTATTCGAGCGAAGACCAATTGGAAGGCGCACGGGCCTTCGCCGAGAAGCGAAGCCCTATCTGGAAAGGACAATAACGAGGCGGCAGCAACCGCAATGTTTCCCGCATGATGCGGGCACCGGAGGTGGAGAGGAAACCGCCTGCGATCCTGCCCGGAAGTTCTGTCAACGCACCACAAAGAAGGAACTGGGGAATGAACGACTATAGCAAATATCTCGCAGGCCGCGTCACCGCGGGCGGGCTCAGCCGCCGCGAATTCATGGGACGCGCCATGGCGGCGGGCATCACACTTGCCGTCGCCGACAAGCTCTTCACCGAAAGTGCCGAAGCCGCCGAACCGAAACGCGGCGGCCACCTGAAGCTCGGCCTCGAAGGAGGTGCAGCCACCGATTCCAAGGATCCGGCGAAGTTCCTGTCACAGGTCATGTTCTGCATCGGCCGCTGCTGGGGCGACATGCTGGTCGAGTCCGATCCGCTGACGGGTGCCGCCGTGCCCTCGCTTGCCGAATCCTGGGAGCCATCGAAAGACGCTGTCACCTGGACCTTCAAGATCCGCAAGGGCGTCAAGTTCCACGATGGCAAGGAACTGACGATTGACGACGTTGTTGCGACGCTGAAGCGCCACACCGATGCTAAGTCGGAATCCGGTGCGCTGGGTGTTCTCGGCTCGATCAAGGAGATCAAGGCTGACGGCGGCAATCTGGTGCTGACGCTCAGCGAAGGCAATGCCGACATGCCGTTGCTGTTGTCGGACTACCATCTGGTCATCCAGCCGAACGGCGGCGTCGATGATCCGCTGGCCTCGATCGGCACCGGCCCCTACAAGATGACGAGTTTCGAGCCCGGCGTCCGTGCCACCTTCGAAAGGAACAAGGACGACTGGCGCACCGACCGGGGCTATGTCGATTCGATCGAAATCATCGGCATGAACGATGCGACCGCCCGCATCGCAGCGCTGTCGTCCGGCCAGGTGCACTACATCAACCGCGTCGACCCGAAGACCGTCAACTTGCTGAAGCGCGCCCCGAACGTCGAGATCCTCTCGACTGCCGGCCGCGGCCATTACGTCTTCATCATGCATTGCGACAAGGCGCCGTTCGACAACAACGACCTGCGGCTGGCCCTCAAATACGCCATGGACCGCGAGACCATGGTGCAGAAGATCCTCGGCGGTTACGGCAAGGTCGGCAACGACTTCCCGATCAACAGCACCTATGCGCTGTTCCCGGAGGGCATCGAGCAGCGCGTCTACGATCCCGACAAGGCCGCCTTCCACTACAAGAAGTCGGGCCATAGCGGCTCGGTCCTTCTGCGCACCTCAGAAGTCGCCTTCCCCGGCGGTGTCGATGCAGCCGTCCTCTATCAGGAAAGCTGCAAGAAGGCCGGCATCGAGATCGAAGTCAAGCGCGAACCGGGCGACGGCTACTGGACCAACGTCTGGAACGTCCAGCCCTTCTCGACCTCCTATTGGGGTGGCCGGCCGACACAGGACCAGATGTATTCCACCGCCTATCTCTCGACGGCGGACTGGAACGACACCAAGTTCAAGCGTCCTGACTTCGACAAGCTGCTGTTGCAGGCCCGATCCGAACTTGATGAAGCCAAGCGCAAGGATTTGTATCGCGCCATGGCGATGATGGTGCGCGACGAGGGCGGTGTGATCCTGCCGATGTTCAACGACTTCGTGAACGCCTCCACCAAGCAGGTGAAGGGTTATGTCCACGATATCGGCAACGACATGTCGAACGGCTACGTCGCGACGCGCGTCTGGCTGGACGCCTGATGGCAAGGGGGCGCTTGCCCCTCCGATCTCCAACGAAGCCGGGACCGTGGGACGAAACCCCGCGGTCCTCCCGACGTTTTAGCGCGAGGTCCTCGCCATGACCAATCCTGCCCCAAGCATCTTGCCCGGCCTCGGGTTCCGGCAGCGTTTTCCGCTGCTTGCCCTTATCCTCGAGCGCTTCGTGCTCAGCCTGGTCCTGCTTTTTGCCGTCTCCATCCTGATCTTCGGTGGTCTGGAAGCCCTGCCCGGCGATTTTGCCACAACCTATCTCGGTCAGTCGGCGACACCGCAGGCCGTTGCCAATATTCGACAGGATCTCGGGCTGAACCGGCCGGTCACGACGCGCTATGTCGAGTGGCTCGGCAATGCCGTCCAGGGTGACTTCGGCACTTCCTGGGCCAGCAAGAATTCAGTGAGTGAACAGATCGGCAAACGTCTCGGCAATTCGCTCTTCCTGGCGGGTTTCGCAGCGGTGATATCAGTGCCGCTCGCCGTCGGCCTCGGCATGCTGTCGGTGCATTTCCGCAACCGCCTGCCGGATAAGATCATCAACATTATCTCGCTCGCGGCTATCTCACTGCCGGAGTTCTTCATCGGCTACTTGCTGATCCTGTTCTTCGCGGTGAAGCTCGGCATGGCGACCTTTCCAGCGACCGTCTACGACAGCATGGGTCTCGTCGAGCGATTGAAGGCGATCGCGCTGCCGACGGCGACGCTGGTGCTCGTCGTGCTTGCGCACATGATGCGCATGACGCGGGCGGCGATCCTCTCCGTCATGTCGTCGGCCTATATGGAAACCGCCGAACTGAAGGGCCTCAGCGCCTTCCGCGCGATCGTCAAGCATGCCGCCCCCAACGCGCTCGCGCCGATCATCAATGTCATCGCGCTGAACCTTGCCTATCTCGTGGTCGGGGTCGTCGTTGTCGAAGTGGTCTTCGTCTATCCCGGCATGGGGCAATATATGGTCGATGCGGTCACCGTGCGCGACATGCCTGTGGTACAGGCCTGCGGCCTGATTTTCGCGGCTGTCTACATTTTCCTCAATATGACGGCCGATATCCTCGCGATTATCGCCAATCCCCGGCTGAGGCATCCGCGATGAGATTGAGAGACATTCCCATCACCGCCTGGATCGGCATGGCCGGCATCGCCATCGCCTTCATCTTTGCGATCTTCGCCCCCTGGCTCGCTCCCTATGGCGAGACGCAGGTTGTCGGCGACGTCTGGCAGCTGCCGGATAATCAATACATCTTCGGCCTCGACAATCTCGGCCGCGACATCCTCTCGCGCCTGATCTATGGCGCGCGTACGACGCTGCTGGTCTCGTCCGCCGCCACCGTCATCTCCTTCTCGCTCGGCATCATCCTGAGCTTCACCGCTGCCGTCTCGCGCGGCATCATCGACACGGTCTTTTCGCGTTTCAACGATCTGATGATGTCGATCCCGACGCTGATCTTCGCGCTGGTGGTTCTTGCGGTCCTGCCGCAGAATATCGTCGTCCTGATCCTTGTCATGGCGATCCTCGATTCCACCCGCGTCTACCGTCTTGGCCGCGCCGTGGCGCTCGATGTCGCGGTGATGGAATTCGTCGAGGCGGCAACACTGCGCGGCGAAGGCAAGCTCTGGATCATCTTCCGCGAAATCCTGCCGAACACCCTGTCGCCGCTGCTCGCCGAATTCGGGCTGCGCTTCGCCTTCTCGATCCTGTTCCTCTCGACGCTTTCCTTCCTCGGCCTCGGCATTCAGCCGCCAGCGGCCGATTGGGGCGGCATGGTCAAGGACAACAAGGACGGCATCATCTTCGGTATATCGGCAGCACTGGTGCCGGGCACGGCGATTGCCGTGCTTGCCGTCTGCGTCAACCTCGTCGTCGACTGGCTCCTGAAACGCACATCCAGCCTCAAGGGAGGGCGCGGCGATGCCTGAGCTTCTTTCCGTTCGCAATCTGAAGATCGAAGCAACCAGCTATCCGCCGGGCGAACCGCCGAAGCGGGTGACGATCGTCGACGGCGTTTCTTTCGATTTGCAGAAGGGCAAGGTTCTCGGCCTGATCGGCGAATCGGGCGCCGGCAAGTCGACGATCGGCCTTTCGGCGCTTGCCTATGGCCGAGGCGGCGCCGAAATCACCGGCGGCGAGGTGCGGCTCGACGGCGCCGATATCCTGGTGCTTGGCAAGAACGGCATCCGGAAAATCCGCGGCGCCCGGGTCTGCTACGTCGCGCAATCGGCGGCGGCCGCCTTCAATCCGGCGCATAGACTCGGCGATCAGGTGATCGAAGCTTCGGTCAAACATGGTTTGATGAGCAAGGACGAGGCGCGCAAGCGTGCGCTTTATCTGTTCGGGGTTCTCGGCCTGCCCAATCCCGAAACCTTCGGTGAGCGCTTTCCCCACCAGGTCTCCGGCGGCCAGTTGCAGCGGGCGATGACGGCGATGGCGCTCTGCTCCAATCCCGAACTGATCGTCTTCGACGAGCCGACGACAGCGCTTGACGTCACCACGCAGATCGACGTGCTGGCGGCGATCAAGCATGCCATCGAGGAAACGCACACCGCCGCCCTCTATATCACCCATGATCTCGCCGTCGTCGCCCAGATTTCGGACGACATCATGGTCCTGCGTTATGGCAAGCAAGTCGAATACGGCAGCGTCCAGCAGATCATCGAGGCACCGCGGGAGGACTATACGCGCGCCCTCGTTAATGTCAGGCAGGCCTACCGCGAGGAAGCCGCCGACCAGTCTGCAGCACTTCTCAAAGTGGAGAATGTCAGCGCCGAATATTCCAACGGCTTCAAGGTGCTGCACGATGTCTCGCTGCACGTGCCGAAGGGGCAGACGCTCGCCGTCGTCGGCGAATCCGGTTCAGGCAAATCCACCCTGGCGCGCGTCATTACCGGCCTGTTGCCGCCGAGCAACGGACGCATCGTCTTTGATGGAAAGCCGCTGATGCCTGGCCTCAAAAGCCGGCCGAATGACGACTTGAGGCGCATCCAGCTGATCTACCAGATGGCCGATACGGCGATGAACCCGCGGCAGACGGTCCGCGACATCATCGGCCGCCCGCTGACCTTCTATTATGGTCTGAGAGGTGCCGAGAAAACCGCGCGGGTAAAGGAACTGCTCGACCAGATCGAAATGGGCAACGGTTTCGTCGATCGTTATCCGGCCGAACTGTCCGGCGGCCAGAAGCAGCGCGTGGCGATCGCGAGAGCCCTTGCCGCCAAGCCCGAACTTATCCTCTGCGACGAGCCGACCTCGGCCCTCGATCCGCTGGTTGCCGAAGGCATTCTGAAACTGCTGCTGAAGCTGCAGGAAGAGGAACATCTCTCCTACGTGTTCATCACCCATGACATCGCTATCGTGCGCGCCATTGCCGACAGCGTCGCGGTGATGCATCGCGGCAAGCTCGTCCGCTTCGGTCCCAAATCCCAAGCGCTATCGCCGCCCTTCGACGACTACACCGACCTGTTGCTGAAATCCGTACCGGAGATGGAGATCGGCTGGCTGGAGCGGGTGCTAACGACGCGGAAGATGGCAAGCGCCGGGAATTGAAGGCTCGAAATCTTCCGGCACTCATCCGGATGGCTTCGTTGAAAATCGGTGTCTTCAATACTCTGCCGGCACCGCATACACTTCCGCGGATGGATCTGCGAGGAACGAGCGCACCGTCGGTGGCAGCTGGCGTGAAGACAGCGGCAGCGGTCCGCAACGCGACAGAAGCTCGCGCAGGTTGGGCTCGGCGCCGACATGCCGCCAGATCATCCGCGACGCATACGGGAGATTTTCCCGTCGCCACGAAACTCCCATTGTCGTCCCGCGCAGATAGACGCGCTGGTACTCATCGAATGGCAGGAGGATCGTCTGTGAAAGTATCGGATTCGGGCCGACGACTCGCTCCGTAATGAAGATCCGGTTTCGATAGAAGGCCGCAAGGCCGACATATTTCGAAAATTGCTGGATGCCGTTTCCAGCGTCCCGCAGACGCTCCATTGATTTGACATGCACAAGCCCACCCTTCTCCACAAAGCGGCTGCACGAACACACAACCATTCCCGGCCAGGACGGGGAGCGATGATAGGTCTGGAAATAGCCGATATGGCGCCGGAGCGCGGTCAGATCGCCTGGGAACGCCTTTAATAGTTCGGAACTTTGATTGAGGTCTAGAGTCGGTTTGCGAAGCCGCTCGCGAAAGAGGCTGGGAACGAGACCAAAGTCGGCTGCGTCGAGATCGAAATACTTGGCTATGCGAGCGAGATTATGGGCAGACGGCCTCGTCTGGCCGTTGATGTATCGATTGAATTGCTGCCGATTGATATCGATCGCGCGGCAAAGATGCGAAATGGAACGCTGCGTGGCACAGGCGATCTTGAGGTTCTCGACTAGGTGAGGCATCGGCGGTTCCGTCTTAATGATAGTAGCGTAAACTCGCTCAAAAATGCGTCAAGTCGCGAAATTGCGTGAAGCAGCCTGATCTCTACGTTCCCTTCTAAGAACGTTGAAAAGGGAACTGAAATGACACGTGAAAAGGATCAATCTTCGCCTTTGAGTATCGGCCGTCGTCACTTCGTTGGCGGTGCCGTCGCGCTGGGTGCTTTGCCAGTCCTCACCTCCCGACTCTTGATGCCGCGCGATGCCCGCGCGCAGGAAGCGAAGCGCGGGGGTCATCTGAAACTCGGTCTCAAGGGCGGCGCCACCAGTGATGCGCTCGACCCCGCGACCTATAGCGCCTCCGTGTTGTTCGTGATTGGCCGTCTCTGGGGCGACACACTTGTCGAATCCGACCCTAAGACCGGTACGCCCTTGCCGTCGCTGGCGACTTCCTGGACGCCATCGGCGGACGCATCCGTCTGGACTTTCAAAATTAGGAACGACGTGCAGTTTCACGACGGCAGCAAGATGACCGTCGCGGACATCGTCGCGACACTGAAGCGACACGCGGACAAGAATTCGCAGTCGGGCGCTCTGGGGCTCATGGCCTCGATCACCGGTATCGAAGAAAAAGCGGGCGACCTTGTCCTCACACTTTCGGAAGGCAATGCGGACCTGCCTTTGCTTTTGACCGACTATCACCTGATCATCCAACCGAAGGGCGGCCTCGACAAGCCTGCGGCGGCCATCGGTACAGGTCCTTACATTCTGAAAAGCTTCGAACCGGGCGTTCACGCAACCTTCGAGAAAAACCCGAAGGATTGGCGCTCCGACCGCGGCTTTGTCGACAGTGTCGAGATCCTCGTCATCAACGACAACACCGCCCGCGTTGCCGCACTTGCCTCCGGCCAAGTCCATTTCGTCAACAATGTCGACCCCAAGACAGTCCCGATGCTGCAGCGAGCACCGACCGTCGAAATCCTCCGGAATGCAGGCAAGGGCTTCTATTGTTTCCTGATGCATTGCGACACGGCTCCCTTCGACAACACCGATCTTCGGCTTGCGCTGAAATATGCCATTGATCGTCAGGCGATCCTCGACAAGGTTCTGGGCGGCTACGGAGTCATCGGCAACGACTATCCGGTCAATTCCAACTACGCTCTCGCCCCGACCGATATCGAGCAGCGCCCTTATGATCCAGACAAGGCCGCCTTCCACTTCAAGAAAGCGGGCCTCGACCGCTCCATTCAGCTGCTCACGTCAGACGCAGCCTTTCCTGGCGCTGTGGATGCGGCGATCCTGTTCCAGCAAAGCGCGCGCAAGGCCGGCATCACGATCGACGTCAAGCGCGAACCGGAAGACGGCTACTGGACCAATGTCTGGAACAAGCAGCCCTTCTGCGCCTCGTTCTGGGGCGGTCGTCCGACCCAGGATTCGCGCTATTCCACCTCTTACTTGTCGACCGCAGAATGGAACGACACGCGTTTCAAGCGCCCTGACTTCGACAAATTGGTTCTGCAAGCAAGGTCAGAACTCGATGAGGCCAAGCGCAAGGTGCTTTATCGGCAATTGGCCCTGATGGTGCGAGACGATGGCGGTCTGATCCTGCCCGTCTTCAACGATTACATCATGGCCTCTTCGAAAATGCTGAAGGGATATGTCGACGATATCGGCAACGATATGTCCAACGGCTACATCGGCAGCCGCGTGTGGCTTAATGCCTAAAGCTCTCCGGGATATATGACAATGTCAGACCGCAGCTTCACAACCATCGAAAATCAGTGGATCACCTTGAAGGATGGGACGCGGCTGGCGGCACGCATCTGGATGCCCGACGGCGCGGAGGAGGATCCCGTGCCGTCGGTCTTCGAGTTCCTCCCCTATCGCAAGCGCGACGGGACGAGCCTCAGGGACGAGTCGACCTATCCGGTCTTCGCCGCCGCCGGCATTGCCGGCGTGCGCGTCGATATCCGCGGATCGGGAGAATCCGACGGCGTCATCGATGGCGAATATACCGAACGGGAGCTTGCCGATGCCTGTGAGCTGATCGCCTGGATTGCCGCGCAGCCTTGGTCGAACGGCGCGGTCGGCATGATGGGCATCTCCTGGGGCGGCTTCAACAGCCTGCAGGTCGCAGCCCTGCGCCCGCCGGCGCTGAAGGCCGTCATCTCGATCGCCTCGACCGTCGACCGCTACAATGACGACATCCACTACAAGAACGGCTGCCATCTCTCCGCCCAGCTTTCGTGGGCGGCGACGATGCTCGGCTATCAGTCGCGCCCGCCCGATCCCGCACTGGCCGGCGAGCGCTGGAAGGCGCTGTGGCTGGAGCGCCTGGCGGGCGAACCCTTTTTCATGGAGGAGTGGCTGAGCCATCAGCGGCGCGACGATTTCTGGCGTCACGGCTCGATCGCAGAGGATTTTTCCAGCGTCGAGATTCCCGCGCTGGTCATTGCCGGCTGGGCCGACGGTTACCGCAATACGCCGCTGATGGCGGTCGAAGGCCTCGGCGATAAAGCCAAGGCGCTGATCGGTCCCTGGGTGCACAAATATCCGCACTTCGCCTGGCCGAAACCGCGCGCCGATTTCCATGGCGAAGCGATCGCCTGGTGGAACAAGTGGCTGCGTGGCGAGGACAACGGCATCGACAGACTGCCGCAGACCCGTGCCTATATTCTCGATGCCATCCGCCCTGCTCCACGCCGCGACAGCGATCCTGGTTTCTGGATCGCCAGGGATGTCTGGACGCCGCCGCGCATGCAGTGCTTTTACGTCGAGCAATTCGGCAGGCTGACGGAAGGCATGCCGATCCCGCACGCGCCCGAACATCCCGTTTATCTCCATTCTCCGCTCGATACCGGCACGGCATCCGGTGAATATTTCACGCTGAAGCCCGACGCCGAAATGGCGATCGATCAGCGCTCGGACGATGCCGGCTCGCTGGTCTTCGATACCATGCCGCTTTCCGGCGATTGCGACTATCTCGGCCAGCCCGTGCTGACGCTTGCGCTGCGCTCCCGGACGTCGGGCGGCAATCTCTGCGCCCGGCTGATCGATGTTCATCCTGATGGTACGGCAATGCGGGTCGCCTTCGGCGTCGTCAATCTCACCCACCGCGACGGCAATGCCGATCCGAAACCGCTGATCCCGGGCGAGACGGTGTCGATCCGTCTCGTGCTCGACGCCTGCGGCTATCGCTTCCGCAAGGGACATCGCATCCGCCTTTCGCTTTCCACCGCCTATTGGCCGATGATCCTTCCTCCGCCTGAGGATGAGGGAATCGAAATCGACATGGCATCGCTCGGCTTGGGGTTGCCGGTGCTCGGCGACCATCGCCGCATCGAAATCAAGGAGCCGGCCAATCCCGATCCCCTGCCTCGATATATCGAGCATGCCGCGGCGGCGACGGAGCGCCAGGTCGTTCGCAACCTCTCGGGCAACCGGACGGACTATCGCATCCACGAGGATACCGGGCTCTACGAACATCCTGAGACAGGCCTGTCGACCCGGCAATTGCGCGAGGAAGTCTGGTCGATTTCACCCGATGATCCGCTGTCGATGACCGGTGTGTCGACCTGGACCTGCGATATGCGCCGCCCCGGCTGGTTCGTGCGCACCGTGGCAACCGCGCGGATTGCCTGCACCGCCACCGATTGGATCATCAGTGCCGTCGTCACCGCTTTCGAGGACGACGTGCAGATCTTCGAAAAGATCTTTGCGGAAAAGCGGATCCCACGTGATCTGATGTGATCGTCAGGACACGGCGAAATGCCGGACAGCCTCGCAGACGGCATGGAAGCCATCGCGGGCGCCATCGCTCATATGCCGGGCGCGCAGCCAGGCATGCACCATCTGGGGCTCCTCCCGGAACCAGACCTCTCCGCCCGCTTCAGTGAGCCGGGCGGCATAGTGCCGGCCGTCGTCTCTCAAGGGGTCGAAATGCGCGACCGTGATGAAGGCCGGCGGCAGCCCGGCAAGCGAAGACGCCTGGAGTGGCTCGGCGATCTCATTTCCTTCAGGCGCCTGCAGAATCTCGCGATAATAGGCGACATCGGCCGTCGTCAGGCCGGGTGCGGCGGCCATTTCGAGATAGGAACCTGCGTCGAGGTCGCCGCCGAGCGCGGGATAGATTAGCACCTGGCCGACGATGCCGGAGAGTTCCTCGTCGCGCGCCCGCAAGGCAAGCCCTGCCGCAAGGTTGCCGCCAGCGCTGTCGCCGATCAGCACGACCTTATTGCCGGCGGCAAGCAGATGTTTGAGCACGGCGAAGCCGTCATCCGTCTGTGCCGGCCAGCGATATTCAGGGGCCAGCCGGTAATCGACGGAAACGAGTTCGGCGCCGGCAAAATCAGCGATCTCGGCGCAGATGGCGTGATGGCTCTCAAGCGAACCGACGACGAAGCCGCCGCCATGGAGATAGAGCAGAACAGTCCGGGTGATGATTTTCCGCGGACGGTAGCGCCGGATCGGTATGCGCTGGACCATGCCGTCCGCAAAGATCAAATCCGGGGGCAGCGGGCGGTCGAAGCGGGCGCAAAGCGAATCGTACCAATGCCGTTGCTGCTCGACCGACGCTTCGACAGCCTCAGTGGGATAGACGCTATCGCAAATCTGGAGAAACTGCAGAATGCCTTTTTCGGTGGGGACAGGGGATGGAGCGGACATGCAGGGTCCTTTCGATTTGGGACTGCGGAGACGTCCCTGGCCGACTCTCACCCCATCATGCGCCTTTGCGGCGGAGGCAATCTGTCTGGCCGCGACCCATGGATGTCGCGATGCTTCCTTATTTTGATCCTGCATTTCAAGGCTTTGCCGCTTTTTCAAAAAATTCCGATATTTTTTTCGTCGTCGACCCAAGGAAAGCCACTGGAGAAACGTCTCAATCCCGAAATAGCATCTTGCTTGATAGCTTGGGGGTAGGTGCGCATTGGATGCGGAGCTCATAGAACGAGCGCAGGGCGGCGACCGGGAGGCCTTCGGGCAACTGGTCTCGCGCCATTATGATTTCGTCCACGCGACGGCATGGCGATGGTCGGGCAGTTCCGCCGACGCCGACGACATCGCCCAGGAGGTCTGCGTCAAGCTCGGCGCGGCCATCCGCGGCTTTCACGGCGCCAGCCGCTTCAGGACATGGCTCTATACGCTGACGCTCAATGCCGCCCGCGACCATAGACGCAAACTTGTACGGGAAGAGCAGACATTCCGCGCTTACGCCTCCGAACCGCAGCCGGATGCACCGGGCGGGAACGACGACGAGCTGTCGAGCGAATTATGGGCGGCCGTGCGCGCTTTGCCGGAACGCCAATGCGACGCCGTGCTGCTCGTCTATGGCGAAGGCCTCAGCCATTCGGCTGCCGCCGATGTCATGGGCTGCTCGGAAACGACCGTGTCCTGGCAGGTCCACGAGGCGCGCAAGCGGCTGAAGGCCATGCTCGGCAAGGAAGAGGTATAATGGACAAGGAACTCGAGAAGCTCTCCCGCCTCACCCCGCCGGCAACCGATCTGGAGGCGCGTGCACGCGCCCTTGCCGCGGCAATGCAGGCCTTCGACAACGCAGAAAATAATGCCGCAGCAGCCCAAGGAATTACGAAAGGCTGGCGTCCAAGCTCCATCATCAACTGGATATGGAGCTCTGCTGTGAATAAGAAATTCCTCGCCGGTTCAGCCCTTGCAACGCTGCTCGTCATTCCCACCGCCGGCTATCTCACCCTCGAGCTGGCCCGCAACCAACCGATCGTCGACCAGGAAAAGATCGCCGGCACCGTTTCCAAAAATGACATGCCGAAACCGGCCGAACCTCGGCTTTCCGAAGCGCCAGCCGAAGAGAATTGGCCGGCTCAATCGTCGGCGGCTGATAGCACTCAAGTCTTGCAGGACAAGGAACCTCAGGCCGCAAAGTCCGCTGCGGAGCTGCGCGCTGAATTCGATGCCGGCGAGATCGCCACTCTTAAGAACAAGTCGGAGGATTCCGCCGCGGCACTTGGCATGGCAAAACGTGCTGCGCCGGCGGCTCCCGGCGTGGTTGCTCAGGGCCAGCTGTCGGCAGAACCAATGGCCGCGGCCCCCTCGCCTGTCCCGCCGGCGGAAGGGAATGTCCAGGTTCAGCTCGATCCCAGCCGCGAACGCTTTGCCAATGCCGCGGCAAATCCGATCAAGAGTGTCGCGACCGATCCGGTCTCGACCTTCTCGGCCGATGTCGACAGTGCCTCCTATTCCTTCGTCCGCCGGTCGTTGGCCGGCGGGGCGATGCCGGATCCGCAATCGGTTCGCGTCGAGGAGATGATCAATTATTTCCCCTATGACTGGCCGGGTCCCGAGAAGGCCGATCAACCTTTCAAGGCGACCGTGACGGTGATGCCGACACCGTGGAATCACGATACGGAACTGATGCACGTGGCGATCAAGGGCTATGACATTGCGCCGGCGACCGCGCCGCATGCCAATCTCGTCTTCCTCATCGACGTCTCGGGCTCGATGGACGAGCCGGACAAGCTGCCGCTGCTGAAGAGCGCCTTCCGTCTTCTGGTCAGCAAGCTGAAGGCCGACGATACCGTCTCGATCGTCACCTATGCCGGCAATGCCGGCACGGTGCTCGAGCCGACGCGGGTAGCGGAGAAATCGAAGATCTTCGTGGCAATCGACAGGCTGGAGGCTGGAGGCTCGACCGGCGGCGCCGAAGGCATCGAGGCGGCCTACGATCTTGCCAAGAAGGCCTTCGTCAAGGACGGCGTCAACCGGGTGATGCTGGCGACGGACGGCGACTTCAATGTCGGCCCGTCGAGCGACGAGGATCTGAAGCGCATCATCGAGGAGAAACGCAAGGACGGCATCTTCCTGACCGTTCTCGGCTTCGGCCGCGGCAATCTCAACGATTCCCTGATGCAGACGCTGGCCCAGAACGGCAATGGCAGCGCCGCCTATATCGACACGCTCGCGGAGGCGCAGAAGACCTTGGTCGAAGAAGCCGGGTCGACGCTGTTTCCGATTGCGAAGGACGTCAAGTTCCAGGTCGAGTTCAACCCGGAACGGATCGCCGAATACCGGCTGATCGGCTACGAGACACGCGCCCTCAACCGCGAGGACTTCAACAACGACCGCGTCGATGCCGGCGATATCGGCTCCGGCCACAGCGTCACGGCGATCTATGAGATCACCATCAAGGGAAGTCCCGCGGTCATGAATGACGACCTGAGGTATGGCGCAGCCGACAAGGTGCCGGCCGCGGCATCGGACGGCACGCATCACGGCGAGCTTGCTTTCGTCAAGATGCGCTATAAGCGGCCGGGGGAGGACAAGAGCGCGCTGATCACCACCCCTGTCGGTGACGGCAACGCGGTCGCCACCATCGACGCCGCGCCGCAGGACGTTCGCTTCTCCGTGGCCGTCGCCGCCTTCGGCCAGAAACTGAGCCGCACCAGCGCCCTCGACACCTATCCCTATCAGGCGATTGCCGATCTCGCTGCGGCATCGCGCGGGGCGGATCCCTTCGGCTACAGGTCGGACTTCCTCGGCCTCATCAGGTTGGCTGACGGCCTCAGCCAACGCTGAATTGAGGAATACCGCAGAGCAGAGACCGCCGGGGAAGCGGCCTCTGCTTCTGAGCGTTTGGAACGAGGAGTTCCCTGTTCAGTCTGTGGACTGATAATCGATATGGTTAAATCTGCCCACAGTATGAAACGGAAACCCATTAATACAGGTCGCGAGCTGATTTATTGTTGGAAGATAGGGCGCTCTATCCCAGTCTTGAGCCGTTGGCCGTGAGATAGACCGCATAGAGCGACGTGGTTGCCGTAATGAAGAGGCGGTTCAATCTCTCGCCGCCGAAAGCGACGTTGGAGACAATCTCGGGAATCTGGATCTTGCCGATCAGTGTGCCATCTGGATCGTAGCAGTGCACACCGTCGCCGGCGCTCGTCCAGATCCTTCCCTTTCGATCGACGCGAAAACCATCGAAAAAGCCTGCGGTGCATTCGGCAAAAATGCCGAGATCGCTCAGCTTGCCGTCATCGGACACGGCGAGCTTTCTGATATGGCGCGGACCGCCGGACAGGTGCGATGCCCCGGTATCGGCGATATAAAGCAGCGTTTCGTCCGGGGAGAAAGCCAGCCCGTTCGGCTTGACGAAATCCGATGTCATCTGGTCGGTGGCGCCTGTTGCCGGGTCGTGCCGGTAGACGTGGCATCCGCCGATTTCCGCCTCGCCATAGTCGCCCTCATAATCGTGGAGGATGCCGTAGCTCGGGTCGGTGAACCAGATGGTCCCGTCGGATTTGACGGTGACATCGTTGGGAGAATTGAGCCGCTTGCCGGCAAAACGATCGGCCAGCACGCTGATCCCGCCGTCGAAATCGGTTCGCGTGACACGGCGCGCCAGATGCTCGCAGGTGATCAGCCGTCCCTGATTGTCGACCGTGTTGCCGTTCGAGTTGTTGCTAGGCGAGCGGAAGACCGACGTCTGACCGCTGGTATCGTCGTAGCGCATCATGCGATTGTTGGGGATATCCGAGAAGACCAGATAGCGCCCGGCGGCAAACCAGGCCGGTCCTTCCAGCCAGCGCCCGCCCGTCCAAAGCCGCTCGACGCGGGCATGGCCGACGAAACAGTTTTCAAAGCGAGGATCGAGAACCTCGAACCCAGTCCCCTCGATTTCTCCGAACATGATGCCCCCTCATCTCAAATTGTTATCGATACCATAATGCTTTGTTTTTCGCTCTTCGTACAGATATCGGCGAACTGTGGAACGCGGCATTCCTGCAATAATATCGATTGTGCGATGATAGCGATAACTTTATCGTGTGTTGTGTTGCCCAACTCGGAAGCTGTTTTGAAAGCGGAGCCAGTGAAAAACGAGGATGAGCCAAAAGACAAGCGTCTCAAGGGAGGCGACGCCCAAAAACTGACGATGGCTGAAGTCGCCAAATATGTCGGCGTATCTGCCATGACCGTTTCGCGCGCCTTTCGGCAGGATGCGAGCGTTTCCGAAGAGACCCGAAAGCGCATCATGGAAGCCGTCGATGCGCTCGGCTATGTGCTCGACTTGTCGGCCGGGAGTCTTTCCTCTCGGCGCAGCGGCTTCATCGCGGCGCTGGTGCCCTCGATCAACAATTCGAATTTTTCCGACACCGCCCGCGGCATCACCGATGCCTTGGAAGATACCGGCCTTCAGCTTCTTCTCGGCTATACCGACTATTCCGCCGAGAAAGAAGAAAAGCTGATCGAGGCAATGCTGCGCCGCCGCCCCGAAGGCATCATCCTGACAGGCGGTTCGCATACCGACCGGGCGCGGCGCATGCTTGATAAGGCCGGCATTCCGGTGGTTGAAACCTGGGAAATTCCGGAAGAGCCGATCAATCATGTCGTCGGCTTTTCCAACAGCGAGGCGATGTCCCTGTTGGTGCGAGCGCTTGCGAGCCAGGGTTATCGCAGGTTCGGCTATATCGGCGGTACGACAGCGCGCGATACGCGCGGCAGCCAGCGACGAAGCGGTTTTCTGAGGACCGTCGAGGAACTTGGTTTGGGACCGGGGCGGGCGATTTCCTTCGGCGTGCCGCCGATCAGCATGGAACAGGGCGGCCAGGCGATCGTCAGCCTGTTGGAGCGTTGGCCGGATACCGAAGTCGTTCTCTGCGTCTCCGACCTGTCCGCCTTCGGCGCGATCATGGAATGCAAACGCCGGGGAATGCGCGTGCCGGGGGATATCGCCATAGCCGGCTTCGGCGATTACGAGATCTCGTCGATCTGTCATCCCAGCATCACCACCATCAATGTCGACTGTTACGGCATCGGCCGGCAGGCCGCCGCCCGCCTGCTCGATGCCTTGCAGGGCAGCGGCGAGACGACCGGCGACGAGATCACATTGACAGGCTACAGGGTCGTGCTGCGCGAAAGCACGGATCGCAGCGCCCAATAATGGGCGCCGATATCAGAAGGCGATCTGCACCTTCATCGACTTGCTGCGGTCGCTGGCCAATTCGAAGGCGGCGACGGCCTCTTCGATGGCAAAAACACCTGTCAGCAGCGGTTTCAGATCGACGCGGCGCGTATTGATCAGTTCGACCGCAAGCGCGAATTCCTCGTGAAAGCGAAATGTCCCGCGCATTTCGATTTCCTTGGCGACGATCATGTTCTGCGGGATGGAGACATCGCCGCCGAGGCCCAACTGCATGAGAACGGCGCGAGGCTTCAGCGCCTCCAGGCCGGCGCGCACCGCCCGCTCATTGCCCGACGCCTCGAACATGACGTCGAAATATCCCTTGTCGGCGCCGTAAGCGGCGAGGCCGGCGGCATGCGTGGCAACATTGATCGTTCGATCCGCGCCGCTGGTGCGGGCGATCGCCAGAACGCTGTCGGTCACATCGGTCGCGACGATTTCTCGAGCGCCGAGAACACGCGCCGCAACGATCGCCAGCATCCCGATCGGGCCGCAGCCGGTGACGAGCACCCGTTTGCCCAGCAGCGATCCGGCGCGGCTGGCCGCATGCAGCGTCACGGCAAAGGGTTCGGCGAAGGCGGCCTCGTGAATGGAAATGCCGTCCGCGACCTTGTGGCATTGCCAGCGCTCCGCCACCAGCCGTTGGCGAAAGCCGCCCTGAATATGCGGCATCGGCATGGCGCTGCCGTAAAACCGCATGTTGAGGCAGTGATTCTGCTGCCCCTTCAGGCAATATTGGCAATGATTGCACGGCCGGCTCGGAGAAACTGCAACGCGGTCTCCGACGGCAAGGTCGCTCACACCGGCACCCAGCGCCTTGACTGTGCCGGCGATCTCGTGGCCGAGGATCATCGGCTCGCGCAAGCGAACGGTGCCGAAGCCGCCATGATTGTAATAATGCAGGTCGGATCCGCAAATGCCGCCGGCTTCGATGGCGATTTCCACCTGCCCCTCGCCCGCAACCTCCGGCTCGCGCTCCTCGATCCTGAGATCCTTGGCGGCATGAATGACGATGGCTTTCATATCGAAACCCTCACACGACGGGAGTTGGAAGTGCTGCGCCGGCGAAATGCGCGGCGAGATTGTCTCTGACCAGCTGGCCCATGGCCTTGCGGGTTTCGACGGTACCGGAGCCGTGATGGGGCTGCAACACCACGTTCTGGAGTGTCAGGAACCGCGCATCGATCTTCGGTTCGTTCAAAAAGACGTCGAGGCCGGCGGCCTGGATGGTGCCGTCCTGTAGGGCTGCGATCAGCGCCTCTTCATCGACGGTGGTTCCGCGAGAAACATTGATCAACATGCCGTTCGGACCGAGCGCTTTCAGCACCTCGGCATTGATGATCTTCATGGTCGCCTGCCCGCCGGGGACGATGACGATCAGAAAATCGGCCCAATCGGCAAGTGCGACCAGGTCCGGCTGGTAGGCATAATCAACATCCGTGTGCTCATTGCGGGCGAAATAGGAGATGTCGCAGCCGAAAGCGGCAGCCCGCTTGGCGATCGCCTTGCCAATCCGCCCCATGCCGGCCAGTCCGACCTTCTTGCCGGCGACCCGCGTCACCAGCGGCATGGCGACATTGCCCCACTGGCCGGCGCGGACGAAAACATCGGCCTGCGGGATCTGCCGCGCCGTGGCAAGCAGCAGTCCGATGGCGATATCGGCGACATCTTCGGTCAGCACATCAGGCGTGTTGGTGACGCGAATGCCGTTGGCGCGGGCATAGGCGAGGTCGATGGCGTCGGTGCCGACGCCGTAACAGGAGACGATCTCCAGCTTCGGCAATTGCTTCATCAGCTCGGCGGAGGCCCCGAGTTCACCACGCGTCGCGATGGCGCGAATATCCTTGCCGACCCTTGCGATCAATTCCTGCCGGTCTTCCGCTTCCCACAGGCGGTGAACGCGATACTTCGCCTCCAGATCGACCATATCCCATTCCGGATAAGCTCCGGTCATCAAGATCTCTACGTCAGGCATTCCGTCTCCGTCCCGCATTTTGGCAGTTGATTATGTTATCGATAACATATAATCCAGAGAAGCGATGTCAAGTGAGTTTCACCTGAAGTGGCGGTATAAGCCGTCATTCGCAGCGACACCGGAGGAGTTATTTGCATGAAGAACCTGTTTGATCTGACCGGGCAGCTTGCCTTGATCACCGGCTCGAGCCAGGGGATCGGTTATGCGCTGGCCAAGGGCCTGGCGCAGCACGGCGCCGAGGTCATCATCAACGGCCGCACGCCCGAAAGCGTCAAACGCGCAGTGGAAAGTCTCAAGGCTCAAGGCCTGTCTGCCCATGCCGCTATCTTCGACGTGACCAGCAAGGATGCCGCCAAAGCGGGCATCGATGCGATCGAGGCCGATATCGGCCCGCTCGACATCCTGATCAACAATGCCGGCATGCAGTTTCGCACGCCGCTGGAAGATTTCCCGGCGGACAAATGGGAGCTGCTGCTGACCACCAATATTTCGAGCGTATTTTACGTCGGCCAGGCAGCCGCCAAAGCCATGATCGCCCGCGGTCAGGGCAAGATCATCAACATTGCCTCGGTTCAGAGCGAGCTGGCCCGCCCGGGCATCGCTCCCTATACGGCGACCAAGGGTGCGGTGCGCAACCTGACGCGCGGCATGTGCGCCGACTGGGCCAAGCACGGCCTGCAGATCAACGCGATTGCGCCCGGCTATTTCAAGACGCCGCTCAACCAGGCGCTCGTCGACAATCCTGAATTCTCGTCTTGGCTGGAGAAGCGGACGCCGGCCGGGCGCTGGGGCAATGTCGAAGAATTGGTCGGCGCCGCCGTTTTCCTGGCGGGCCGCGGGTCGTCCTTCATCAACGGCCACACGCTGTATGTCGACGGCGGCATCACGACCTGCCTCTGACAGAGACGCGACGATGGAACTCGAAAAAGAAACGCTGCCTCTGGCCGTTGTCGTCATGGGCGTGAGCGGTTGCGGCAAGTCCTCGGTTGGAGCGGGCATCGCGGCTCGAAACGGCATGCGTTTTGTGGAAGGCGACCAACTCCACCCGGCTCGCAATGTCGAGAAGATGGCGAAAGGCATACCGCTCACCGACGCCGACAGGCTGCCCTGGCTCGACCGGATTGGCGAGGAGATTAATACCGCGCAAAAGGCGTCGCAGGGATTGGTAATTTCCTGTTCGGCGCTGAAGAAAACCTATCGGGACAGGCTGCGTCAGGCGGCGGGCGGACGCTTGGCCTTTGTTTTTCTGGAGGGGACGCGCGATCTGTTGCTGTCGCGGATGCAGGCCCGTCAGGGCCACTTCATGCCGGCGTCGCTGCTTGACAGCCAGTTGCAGACGCTGGAGCCGCCGACCGGTGAAGCCGGGGTGGTGACGGTGGCGGTCGAGAATGCGTTGGAGGATATTATGGCGCTGGCTTGCAAAGGGCTGAGCGGCGTGGCGGTCAAGGGAGGAGATAATCATGCAGGATGACTATAGAGCAGACGTCGCCGTCATCGGCGCGGGTATCATGGGAACGGCGATCGTCACGCGACTGATCGAAACCGGGCACAAAGTATCGGTCTTCGATCTCGATGCCGAAAAGGTCGCGGCACTCACGGCCAAGGGCGCCCACGCGGCGAGTTCCGTGGAGAATGCCGTTGCAGCGTCGGAATTCTGCGTGCTCAGCCTCAATCACGCCAACATCGTGCGCGCCGTCGTCTTCGGCGAGAACGGGGTGGCGGCGGCGGCAAGCGCCGACAAGCTGCTGATCGACATGTCCTCCATCGATCCCGCCGAGACGGTCGACATGGCGAAGCGGCTGCGTGCGGAAACGGGCATGGCATGGGTGGATTGCCCGTTGTCCGGCGGCGTGCCCGGCGCGCTTGGCGGAAAGCTGACGATCATGGCCGGCGGCAGCCCTGAGGATTTCGAACGGGCCCGCGTGGTGATGCGGCATCTTGCCGCCAATTATACGCTGATGGGCCAATCCGGCGCCGGGCAGACCACCAAGCTGATCAATCAGCTGTTTTGCGCCGTGCTGTTCCAAGCCGTCGCTGAAGCCGTCAAGCTCGCTGAAGCCGGCGGCGTCGATCCCTCAGCCATCCCGGCAGCCCTTGCCGGCGGCAGGGCGGACAGCCGGATATTGCAGGAATTCATGGCAAAATTCTCCGCCCGCGATTTCTCCCCGACAGGAAGAATCGACAACATGCTGAAGGACCTGGATTCGCTTCAGGCTTTCGCGCTGAAGACGAAGACGCCATTGCCGATGACCGGGGCGGTGGTTGAAATTCACCGACTGCTCTGTGCGGCCGGGCTTGGGCCGAAGGACTCGGCCGAGATGATGCGCCTTCTCGACGGGCTTCAGGCCGGCTGACGGCAATCTTCATTCGAAATTCGAGATTGTCATCTTTCCGCTTGACCATGCATGAATGTTATCGATAACATACAGCCAATGACAGCCGCAGCTTTGGGAGGAGCCACAGTGGAAGCCAAGAGACTGCTGGAGTTCCAATCGATCACCAAAAGCTTCGGCGGCACGCAGGCGTTGCGTGACGTCTCGATCGATCTGCGCGAGGGCGAAATCCTGGCGCTGCTGGGCGAAAACGGCGCCGGCAAATCGACGCTGATCAAGACCCTCGCCGGCATTTACAGGCCGGATAATGGCGACATCCTTTTCCGCGGCCAGAGCTACCATCATCGTCCGCCGAAGCCGAACGAGCGCCAACCGGTCGCCTTCATCCACCAGGATCTCGGTCTGATCGAGTGGATGACGGTCGGCGAGAATATGGGCCTGTCACAGGGTTTCTCGATGCGTCGCGGCGTGATCGATTGGAACAGGACACAGGCGCGCGCCAAGGAGGCCCTGAAACTGGTCGGCTGCGACTTCGATCCGACAACGCGGGTCTCGGCCCTGTCGCGCACCGAAAAATCGCTTGTCGCCATTGCCCGCGCGCTTGCCGTCGAGGCCGACGTTCTGGTGCTCGACGAGCCGACCGCAAGCCTTCCCGCCGACGAAGTCGACCGGCTGTTCAATGCGATCCGCCCCCTGAAGGAGCGGGGCGTCGGCATGATCTACGTTTCCCACAGGCTGGACGAGATTTTCCGCATTGCCGATCGCGTCGCCGTGCTGCGCGACGGATGCATGGTGGGACAGAAGCCGGTCAGCGAGACCACCCCCGACGAACTGGTGACGATGATCATCGGCCGCAGCAGTGACAGCCTCTTTTCCAAGGCCGAGATCAAGCCCGGCAAGGCGATCGTCGAGGTTCGCGATCTCGTCTGCACCGGCACGAGCCCGATATCCTTCGATATCCGCGAGGGTGAGCTGCTCGGGCTGGTTGGATTGCGCGGCGCCGGTCAGGAACGCATCGGCCGGGCATTGTTCGGCTGCGAACCCTTCAACGGCTCGGTTCTGCTGCGTGGCGAGGCGCCGGATCTTTCCAGCCCGCGGCAGGCGATGGCGTCGGGCATCGGTCTGATCGCCCGTGACCGGACGGAGGAATCCGTCGCGCTGTCGCTGTCCATTCGGGAAAATACCTATCTCAATCCGGGCGCCGTCGGACGCGGGATTTTCTCCTTCCTGTCGCCGCGTGGCGAAGCCGATCTTGCCCATGCGATCGGCCATTCCGTCGGCCTCAGGCCGAACGATCCGGATCTGCCGGTGGAGGCGCTGTCGGGCGGCAATCAGCAGAAGGTGGTCGTCGGCCGCTGGCTGGCGACCGGCCGCAAGCTGCTGGTCGCGGAAGACCCGACCGCCGGCGTCGACATCGGCGCGCGCGCGGAAATCTACCGCCTGATCACCCAGGCGCTGGAAGCCGGTCTCGCGGTCGTCGTCGTCTCGACGGATTTCGAGGAAATCGCCCATATCTGCCACCGCGCGCTGGTTTTCTCGCGCGGAAAAATCGTCAGCGAACTGAGTGGAAGCGCTCTGACCACGGAGGCGGTCATCACAGCCGCCTCGGCATCGGAAGCCGCTTGAGCCATCGGGAGAACAGCCATGCAATCCATTGAATCCACCGCGCTGGAGCCGACCAAGAGCGAAATGGCCGGCCTGTCCACCGGCCAGAAGATCGGCCGCCTGATCCCAGTTTACGGGCTGGTGATCCTGACCGTCGGCCTGATCGTAATCTTCTCGATCCTTCTGCCGGATACGTTCCCGACCGTGCTGAACGTTCGCTCGATCGTCTCCGACAAGGCGATCATCGCGCTTCTGTCGCTGGCCGCAATGATCCCGATGGCATCGGGCCGCATCGATCTGACTGTCGGCTACGGCATCGTGCTCTGGCATATCCTCGCCATCAGCCTGCAGACGGCCTACGGCCTGCCCTGGCCGGTCGCCGTCCTCATCGTTCTCGCGCTTGGCGTCCTCACCGGCTTCATCAACGGCCTGCTGGTCGAGGTCGCCAAGATCGACAGCTTCATCGCCACGCTCGGTACCGGCACGGTTCTTTACGCGCTTGCCCTTTGGCACACCGGCGGGCGGCAGGTGGTCGGTGTACTGCCTGAAGGTTTTTACGCGCTGAACGGTACCATGCTGTTAGGCCTGCCGATCACCGGCTTTTATGTGCTCTTGATCGCCATCTGCATGTGGGTCGTGCTCGAATACCTGCCGATCGGCCGGTATCTCTACGCGATCGGCGCCAATCCCAAGGCTGCGGCCCTCAATGGCATTCCGGTCCGTAAGTTCGTGATCGGCGCATTCGTGACCTCCGGCCTGCTGGCTGCTCTGACCGGGGTCCTTCTCGCCTCGAAGCTGCGCATCGGCCAGGCGAGCGTCGGTCTTGAATATCTGTTGCCGGCGCTGGTCGGCGCATTTCTCGGATCGACGACGATCAAGCCAGGCCGGGTGAACGTCTGGGGCACTTTGATCGGCGTCATCATTCTGGCGGTCGGCATATCGGGAATTCAGCAATTCGGCGGGTCGTTCTTCGTCGAACCGCTGTTCAACGGCGTAACCCTGCTGATTGCCATCGGCATTGCAGGTTATGCCCAGCGCAAGCGCGGAGCTGTGAGGAGGATCACACCCGCATCCAAATGAGGATGCCGGCTTACCGGCATTCCACAACAAACAAAATGGAGGAGTGAACATGAAGCGCAGGACTTTATTGCAGGCAACGGTCGCAACCGTCGCCGTTATGCTCAGCATGCCGGCAATGGCCGATTCCATGGCCGACGCCAAGGCCGTGGTCGACAAGTATGCTTCCAAGGTGAGCGCATGGGATGGCCCGACGAGCGGCCCCAAGGCTGCTAGCGGAAAGAACATCGTCATTCTTGCTGGCGATATGAAGAACGGCGGCATTCTCGGTGTGGTCAACGGCGTTCAGGAAGCGGCAGGCGCCCTGGGCTGGACGGTCAAGGCGCTTGACGGCGCCGGCTCGATCGGCGGACGGACGGCTGCCTTCGGCCAGGCCATGGCGCTGAAGCCCGACGGCATCATCATCAACGGCTTCGACGCGGTCGAGCAGAAGCCGGCGATGGAAGCGGCAAAGGCGGCCGGCATTCCGATGGTTTCCTGGCATGCCGCCTCGGCCGTCGGTCCGGTTCCCGAAGTCGGCGTTTTCGCCAACGTCACCACCGATGCGATGGAAGTCTCGAAGTCGGCGGCGGATTGGGCCTTCGTCGACGCCGGCGGCAAACCGGGCGTCATCATCTTCACCGACTCGACCTATGCAATTGCAATTGCCAAGGCCGACCGCATGAAGAAAGAGATCGAGGATCTCGGCGGTACCGTGCTGGAATATGTCGACACGCCGATCGCCGAAACCTCCCAGCGCATGCCGCAGCTGACCACGTCGCTGCTGCAGAAGTACGGCGCCAAATGGACGCATTCTCTGGCGATCAACGACCTCTACTACGACTTCATGGGACCGTCGCTTGCCTCAGCCGGCATCGCCGGCGACGGGAAGCCGGTAAACGTTGCAGCCGGCGACGGTTCGGAGAGCGCCTATCAGCGTATCCGCGCCAAGCAGTTCCAGGCCGTCACGGTCGCCGAACCGCTCAACCTCCAGGGCTGGCAGCTCGTCGATGAGCTGAACCGCGCTTTCGCCGGCGCCCCGTGGTCGGGCTATGTGTCGCCGCTGCATGTGGTGACCAGCGCGAACGTCGAGTTCGACGGCGGACCGAAGAATAGCTTCGATCCCGATAACGGCTATCGCGATCAGTATAAGAAAATCTGGGGCAAATAAGCCTCCAATCAGGGCGTATCGATCGATACGCCCTCACTTTCCCCCATCATATCGATCCGGCTCCGGCGAGTTTTGGAAAAGAGAACCTATGATCATCCGTTATGCTTTGTTTGAAGGCGAAATCCATCCCGGCAGAGAAGAGGAATTCCGCGCTTTTGTCAGGGAGCGGCTCGTTCCTCTATGGACGAAATTTCCAGGCGCCGAGGAAGTTCGGGTCTTGGACGGGATGGAGCGCGATGAAGGCGCCCCGGTCTATGCCATGGCCTTGGCGATCCGTTATCCCGATATGGATGCGGTGAGCGCAGCGCTAAGTTCCGATGTGCGCTTCGAGAGCCGTGAAGTTACCGGCGAACTCCTGCAACTCTTCACCGGCAAGGTGCATCATCACGTATTCCAGGCCAACGAATACCCGCCGGCCGCTGCCTGACGTCAGCGATTGACATCTGCCGGCTTCAAGACACAGTCGAAGACTGAAGTGACCACAAGGCGCCTGCGGCAAATGTCTCAGGCGCCTTTTTTCGTCTGGGCATCGGCAATCCTCGGGGGCGCCCAATCAGGCCAGCGACCCGAGCTTTGGCACAATTTTTTATCAGCGACGTGATTATTGAATTAAATAGTCTATAGATTTAGTGGATAATGTTCCATCTTATCGTGCATCGTTCCTGCAATCAGCAATCCGAAACGGGAAGATCGACGATGACATTGGCAAAAGCATTCAAAATCGCGTTGTTCAGTCTGCTTGGCTTCGGCGCCATTCACAATCCGGCCGCAGCCCAGGCCGACGCGCCCCTCCTTGCTAAAGTGCCGCCGGGCACCGTGCTGACGATCGGCGACCCGGTCACGCAGAAGGCTCTCGAAGTGTCTGGCCTGGACAAGGAGCTCACTTTCGAAGTGAAATGGGCCAATATCAGCGGCGGACCGCAGACATCGGAAGCCTTCCGCGCCCATGCGCTCGACGTCGGCTCGGTGGCCGAGATCCCCTCGATCTTTGCCAACTGGAACAACCTGCCGGTCCGCAACATCGCCTATCGCGAACGCCGCGACCCGATCGCCAATCCGATCTACCGCTTCGGCATCGCGCCTGGCGCCGACGTCAAGACGCTCTCTGATTTCCGCGGCAAGCGCATCGCGTTTAGCCCCGGTCAGGCCCAGGGCACTCTCGTCCTGCGCGCGCTTCACACCGCCGGCCTGAAGAGCAGCGACGTCACTCTCGTGGAATTGCCGAGCACCGGCGATGTCTATCCGAAGGCCTTGGCGGGCAAACAGGTCGACATCGCGCCGCTCGGCAGCGTCTATATCAGGCGCTACATCACGCAATACGGGCCGGATGGCGCGACTCTCCTCGAGCATGGGCTGCGCGATGATCCCGGCCATCTTTATGCTCCGCAATGGGTTCTGGACGATCCCGCCAAGGCGGCTGCCCTCGCCGAATATGTCGGCCTGTGGGCGCGCGCCACCGAATGGGTGAACCGCAACCCGGACCTCTGGATCAAGGAATATTACGTCGGTCAGCAGGGCCTCAGCCAGGACGACGGGGAATATCTCGTCAAGATGACCGGGGAGCAGATCGTTCCCTCCGATTGGAGCGAGGTGAAGAAGCGTCATCAGGAAACGATCAACCTGCTAGCGGACGAGCTCGGTTACAAGCCGTTCGACGTCGAGCAGATTTTCGACAATCGCTTCGAAAAGCTGGGTGCGGCGGCTTTGGCCAAGGGCCTTTAACGTTCCCCATTCCATCCAGGAGGAGATTTCAAGCATGGCAACCATTTGGGATGCAGATGAAGCGAAACTGTCCCTGAGGTCAGGTGGCAGAATTGCGCCGGCGGGTTTACGCGCGGCAAGGTCGGTTGGTCTTCCCGGCTCTGCCGGCGCGCGCGCCCGGCGCAGGCTGGGTCCCGGCCCGACGATACCTTTCGGGCTGCAGATCGGACCGGCATTGCTTGTCTTGGCCTGGGTCGCCGGCTCGGCGCTCGGATGGATCGACCCGCGTATCCTGTCGGCACCGTGGACGGTCGTCGAGGCTTTCGCGCGGCTTTTGGAACAGGGCCGCCTGCAGGACAATTTCGTGACGTCAGCGACGCGCGCTCTGCTCGGCCTCGGCATCGGTTTGCTGATCGGAACGATCCTGGCCGTCATCGCCGGTCTTTCCCGGATCGGCGAGGCGCTGATCGACGGACCGGTTCAGATCAAGCGGGCGATACCCACGCTCGCCTTGATCCCCTTGCTCATCCTCTGGTTCGGCATCGGCGAGAGCATGAAGGTTACGACGATCGTGCTTGCCGTCATCGTGCCGATCTACATCCACACCCACAATGCGCTGCGCAGCATCGATAGTCGCTATGTCGAACTGGCCGAGACGCTGCGCATGAGCCAGAAGGACTTCATCCTCCAAGTGGTGCTGCCGGGCGCTTTGCCCGGTTTCCTGCTGGGGCTGCGCTTTGCCGTCACCCTCTGCTGGGTTTCCCTTGTAGTCGTCGAGCAGATCAACGCCACCAGCGGGCTCGGCTACATGATCGATCTCGCCCGCAATTACGGGCAGACCGATGTCATCCTCGTCGGCCTGGTGGTCTATGTGCTGCTGGGTCTCGTCTCGGACGGCCTCGTCCGCCTCATCGAACGGAGGGCTCTCTCATGGCGCCGCACCCTGGCAAACTGAAGCCGGCGGCCACGGCCGTCCATGTGCGAAACCTCGTCCGCCGGTTTGCAGCGAAGACGATCCTCGACGGTGTCGATCTCGATATCGAAGAAGGCGAATTCGTTGCCCTGCTCGGCCGCAGCGGCTCCGGCAAGAGCACATTCCTCAGGGCCCTTGCCGGTCTCGATCACGGTGTGGAGGGAAGCGGCACGCTTGAGACGCCGGAAAGGCTTTCCGTGGTCTTCCAGGATGCCCGCCTGCTGCCCTGGCGCAGCGCCATCCAGAACGTCACGCTCGGCCTGCCCCGCGCCACCGGCCAGGAAGGCGGCAGGAAGGCTTTGGCGGAAGTGGGACTCGCGGGGCGGGAAACGGCATGGCCGAACCAGCTTTCCGGCGGCGAGCAGCAGAGGGTCGCGCTTGCCCGTTCCCTGGTGCGCGAGCCGGCGTTGCTTCTCGCCGACGAACCCTTCGGCGCGCTCGACGCGCTGACCCGGCTGAAGATGCACGATCTGCTGCGGGAATTATGTGCAAGGCACCGTCCCGCCGTGCTGCTCGTCACCCATGACGTCTACGAGGCAATCTCGCTGGCGGACCGGATTCTGGTTCTCGACGAAGGCCAGCTCATCGAGGATCTCAGGATCGATCTGCCGGCGCCGCGCGATCACAGCGATCCGCGTTTTGCAGAGTTCCGAAGCCATCTTCTCGGCCGGCTCGGGGTCAGCGTCCCCGGCCGCAGAGCAGCCTGATATAGCGGAGAAGCAAGCCAATGAGCACATCGAAACGGCAAATGCGGCTCGGCGCCTTTATCATGGCGACCGGCCATCATATCGCCGCCTGGCGCCATCCGGATGCGCAGGCCGATGCCGGCCTCAATATCGATCACTACCGGGATCTGGCGCAGACCGCCGAACGCGGGAAATTCGATCTCGTCTTCGTCGCCGACAGCCCGGCGGGATGGGAGCGGGCCGCGGATCCGGAAGCGTTTCGCCGCATTGCCCAGGGCGCTCATTTCGAGCCGCTGACACTCTGGGCCGCCCTCTCCCAGGCGACCAGTCATATCGGCTTCGTCGCCACGGCATCGACGACCTACGAGGACCCCTATCTTCTCGCCCGCAGATTCGCGTCGCTGGATTATATCTCCAAGGGCCGTGCCGCATGGAACGTCGTCACGACGGGCGCCGACGTGTCGAAGAACTTTTCGATCGCAGGCCATCCCGCCCATGCCGATCGTTATGAGCGGGCCGAGGAATTCGTCGACCTGGTGAAGGGATTGTGGGATTCCTACGAGGACGATGCCTTTATCCGCGACAAGCAAAGCGGGGTCTATCTCGATCCCGACAAGGTGCATCTCGTCAATCACAAGGGCAAGTTCTTCTCGGTGGCGGGTCCGCTCAATGTCGGCCGTCCGGTGCAGGGCTATCCCGTCATCGTGCAGGCTGGCGCATCGGAACCCGGACGCGAGCTTGCCGCACGCACCGCCGAGATGATCTTTACCGCCAACCAAACGATCGAGGATGCCCAGGAATTCTATTCCGACGTCAAGGGGCGGCTTGCCCGTTACGGGCGGCGGCCGGACGACCTCCTGATCAGTCCCGGCATATTCCCTGTTCTCGGCGGTACGGAGGCGGAAGCTCAAGCGAATTATGAGTATATCCAATCGCTGGTGCATCCCGCTATCGCCTGGAATATCCTTGCCCGCCACTATAGGGGCGTCGATCTTTCCGGCTATTCGCTTGATGATCCCGCCCCTCCCCTGCCTGACAATACCGAACTCAACAAAAGCCGCCTCAAGCTGGTTTCCGACCTGGTCTCGCGCAATCATCTGACGCTGCGCCAATTCTATCTGGCGGTCGCCACCGCGCGCGGCCATCGCACTGTCGTTGGAACGCCCGAGCAGATTGCCGATGCGATGCAGATCTGGTTCGAGAATGGTGCCGCCGACGCCTTCAACATCATGCCGCCGATCCTGCCCACGGCTCTCACCGATTTCGTCGATCAGGTCGTGCCGATCTTGCGCAAACGCGGCCTGTTCCGGCACGAATATGAAGGAACGACGCTGCGGGAGAATCTGGGCCTCCAGCGCCCGCCGAACGGTTTTGCGCTTCAGGCGCAGGCAGCACAGGCAGCCGTATGATCTTCCCGGTCTTTCCTTGGCCTCCTTCTTCCAATCCCGAATAAACCGGCATCGCATGAGCAAGCATTCCGAATTTCTCTGGTATATTCCCAACGACGTCAGAGCAGGTCATCGCGGAGATTCCGCCGTCGACAACCACAACAGCCTCGACACGCTGACCAGCCACGCGAAGGCGCTGGAAGAGCATGGCTGGAAGGGCGCGCTCATCGGCACCGGCTGGGGCCGTCCCGACACGTTCACCGTCGCGGCCTCGCTCGCCGCGCGCACCACCAGCTTCGAGCCGCTGATTGCGATCCGGCCGGGTTATTGGCGGCCGGCGAACTTCGCTTCCGCGGCGGCAACGCTCGACCATCTGACTGGCGGCCGGGTGCGGATCAACATCGTCTCGGGCAAGGACAATCTGGCCGCCTATGGCGACAGCGAGGGCGACCAGGCGCATCGTTATGCCAGGACCAAGGAATTCATGCGGCTGGTCCGCAGGCTGTGGACCGAAGAAAACGTCACCTCGGCAGGCGACCATTTCCGGGTCGCCGAATCCACCGTGGTGCCGCGCATCGAGGTTCGCGGCAACCGCCGGCATCCGAAATTCTATTTTGGCGGCGCCTCGGAAGCGGCCGAACGGGTGGCGGCCACCGAGGCTGATGTCCAGCTTTTCTGGGGCGAGCCGCTCGAGGGCGTCCGCGAGCGGATCGGACGGCTCAAGGGGCTGAGCCGTGCTCTCGACCGCGACCTCCCGCCGCTGGAATTCGGGCTACGGATAACGACGCTGGTTCGCGACACGACGGATGAGGCCTGGGCCGACGCCGAGGCGAAGGTCGCCGAGATGGCAAGGAGCAAGGGCACCGGCTGGCACGATCACCAGCGCGTGCTCGCCGTCGGCCAGCAGCGGCTGCTGGCTCTTTACGAGCGCGGCGATGTTCTCGACGACAATCTCTATACTGCGCCCGGCAAGTTCGGCGGCGGTGGTGCCGGCACCACCTGGCTGGTCGGTTCACCGGCAGACGTCGCCCGCTCGCTGCGCAAATACCAGGATCTCGGGATCACGCATTTCGTGTTGTCCGACACGCCCTATCTCTCCGAGATCAAGCGGCAAGGCGATCAGCTCTTGCCGCTACTGCGCGACTGAAGCAGGAGGCGACGGCTCGCCATCGACACGTATCGTTTGCGGCCGGTATTCTTGGCGGCGCAGAGATTGGCGTCGGCCACCTGCAGTGCCGCCTCCAAGTATTGGCCAAGGACCGACAGTCAGGCCGATCGAACAGGTGACTTCAATCCATGGGTCACCTCCGACCATTCGTGGTTCTGCAGCAAATACGAAAAAATATACAAAAATCGCAGCATAATGACGCCCTGTGGGCTTCGTTTACACTCTCTAAAATATCTCCTCCTATTTTTAAGCATATCGGAGCGACGTTCTGAGGATCGTCACCTACGCCATGATGGCCGGCCAGGTATCCCGAAATCCCGCATGAAATCGACGTTGGTACCCTGACGCGCGCCCGCTTTGGAGGCGACGCGTGTAGTGGTGGCCGGCGGAGGCGTTCGGGGACAGATCCTGGTCACAGACACCTTTAAACCTCGCCGACACGATGGAGCGCGCGAATGAACAGCATTAAGAGTTTCGGGATCGCGATGCGTCTCGCCCTTGGTTTCAGCTTTCTGATCGTGCTGATGGCCGGCCTCAGCATCTACTCGGCGGTGCAGGTCGCGGAGATCAACAACAATCTCGGAACGATCAACGACGTCAACAGCGTCAAGCAGCGCTTTGCCATCAACTATCGCGGCAGCGTGCACGATCGGGCGATCGCCATTCGCGATGTGACCCTGGTGACGTCCGCCGATGAACGCAAGGCGGCGGAGGCATTGATCGAAAAGCTCGCGGCCTCCTACGCCGAAAACGAAAAACGCATGGCGGAGATGGTTGCATCGCCGGCGGGTGCGACGGATCAGGAAAAGACCATTCTGAGCGAGATCGCCGACATCCAGGCGAAAACCAATCCCCTGGTCGCCCAGATCATTGCGCTGCAGGAAAAGGGTGATGGCGAGGCTGCCCGCAAGATCCTGCTCGAACAGGCAAGACCGGCCTTCGTTGCCTGGCTCGGCGCCATCAACAAATTCATCGACTACCAGGAAGCATTTAACAAATCGATCGGCGGTGAGGTCCGCAGCACGGCGAGCGGCTTCAAGCCGATGGTCCTGACGGCGCTCGGCATCGCAGCTCTTCTTTCGATCGTTGCGGCTGCGATTACCGCGCGTACGATCGTTGGCCCGCTGGCAAAACTGCAGCTTTCGCTGAAGGCGATGGCGGAAGGCAATCTCGATGGCGATCGCCGCCTCGAAGCGCGCGGCGATGAGATCGGCACGCTTGCGCGCGCCGTCGCCGGCCTGCGCGATGCCATTTCGGCAAAGGCTGAGCGGGAAGCCGACACGGAAGCCAAGCGGGCGGTCGCGGAACGGCATCGACTCGAACAGGATGCCGATGAACGCCGCACCCTTGCCGAGCAGACGGACCGAGCGGTCGGCCAGCTTGGTACTGCATTGCAGGCGCTGGCCGATGGCGATCTCACGCAGCAGATCGGCACGCCGTTCATTCCGTCCCTCGAAAAGCTCAGAGCCGACTTCAATGCCGCCGTCGAAAAGCTGCGCGCCGCCATGCAGAAGGTTTCCCAGAACGCCAGCGCCATCGCAGCCGGCGCGCAAGAGATCCGCTCCGCTTCGGACGATCTCGCCAAACGGACCGAACAGCAGGCCGCCTCCGTCGAAGAAACCGCCGCTGCCCTTGAAGAGATCACCACCACCGTCGCCGACTCGAGCAACAAGGCTCAGGAAGCAGGCCAGTTGGTTCGCAAGACCAAGGACAATGCGGAACGCTCGGGCAGTGTCGTGCGGGATGCGGTCGACGCCATGGGCAAGATCGAATCCTCCGCCACCGAAATCGGCAGCATCATTGGCGTCATCGACGAGATCGCCTTCCAGACCAACCTCTTGGCGCTGAATGCCGGCGTCGAAGCCGCCCGCGCCGGTGAAGCCGGCAAGGGCTTTGCCGTCGTTGCCCAGGAAGTACGCGAATTGGCGCAGCGTTCCGCCAAGGCGGCAAAGGAAATCAAGGAACTGATCAACGCTTCGAACGGCCACGTGAAAAACGGCGTCGCCCTGGTTGGCGAGACCGGAAAGGCCCTGCAGGAGATTGCGGCGCAGGTGCAGCAGGTCGACGGCAATGTCGGCGCCATCGTCGGCGCTTCGCAAGAGCAGGCGACAGGACTGAAAGAGATCAATACCGCCGTCAACAGGATGGACCAGGGCACGCAGCAGAACGCCGCCATGGTGGAAGAAGCGACAGCCGCCTCTCATAACCTCGCCAAGGAAGCCGATGCATTGTTCCAGTTGCTCAGCCAGTTCAACATTGGCGGAGTAGCAGCACCGAAGCGCGTATCGCAGCCGGCGGCCCCGGCACAGCATGCTCAACCCGTGGCCTCGCCGGCACGCCAGATGATCGCCAAGGTGGGCAGGTCGTTCCAGGGGAATGCGACCCAGGGCAATGCGGCATTGGTTGGCGATTGGGAGGAGTTTTGATCGCCAACCTCTCCTCAGCTTCTGCTGAAAAATAAAAGGACGAAGGGCAGCGTTTGCTGCCCTTCGTATTTTTGTCTTACGCCCGAGCCGGAACCTTGGCCGGAAGCAGGGCATTGATCACCACCGCGACGGCGATGTTTGCCGCCAGCGCCAGCAGCCCGCTATAGACGGTGAAGGGTTCACCGCCGAGGCTGATCATATGCAGCGGCTTCCAGCCGGCATCCCAGACGAGGAAGGTACCGCCGCAGAAGCCGACGAACCAGCCGGCCAGCAGGGCGGGTGCACGGAACCAGTTGGTGTAGAGGCCGAAAACCAGGGCCGGAAGCGTCTGCAGGATCCAGATGCCGCCGAGCAGTTGCAGGTCGAGTGCGAACTGCGTCGGCAGGAAGATGATGACAAGCAGTGCCCCGACCTTCACCACCAGCGACGTCACCTTCGCGACCTTGGCCTCGCCCGCGTCGCTGACCTTGGGGTCGACATAGGCCTTCCAGAAATTGCGGGTGAAGAGGTTGGCCGCACCGATGCTCATTACCGCCGCCGGCACCAGTGCGCCGATGGCGATCGCCGCAAATGCGAAACCGGAGAACCAGCCTGAAAACAGCGTCTTGAACAGGGTCGGAACGACATCATTGGCGCTGTCGAGCTTCAGGTTGGCGGCATGGCCCATATAGCCGAGCAGCGCCAGAAGGCCGAGCAGCAGCGTATAGGCGGGCAGCATGATCGCGTTCTTGCGGATCGTCTTGCCGCTGTTGGATGCAAAGATGCCCGTCAGCGTATGCGGATACATGAAGGCTGCGAGCGCCGAACCGAGAGCGAGCGTGGCATAGGCGACATACTGGTTACCGCCGAGCAGCAGGTTGCCGGAGCCCTTGGCCTGGAAGGCCGCATCGGCAGAGGCGAAGACATTGGCGTAGCCGCCGAGCTTCGACGGGATCAGTGCGACGGCTGCGATAACCACGATATAGATCATGATGTCCTTGACGAAGGCGATCAGCGCCGGTGCGCGCAGGCCCGCCGAATAGGTATAGAGCGCCAGCACGATGAAGGCGATCGCCAGCGGCAGTTCGCCATGCAGCCCGAGCGCCTTCAGGACCGCCGTCATGCCGACGAGCTGGAGGGCGATGTAAGGCATGGTGGCGATGACGCCGGTTGCAGCGACGGCGAGTTCGAGGCCGCGCGATCCGTATTGGCCGTGGACGACGTCGGCGGCGGTCACATAGCCGAAATCCTTGGCGCGTTTCCACAGAACCGGCATGACCATGAAGACGAAGGGATAGACGACAATGGTATAGGGCAGCGCGAAGAAACCGTAGGCGCCGACCGTATAGACTAGTGCCGGGACAGCGATCACAGTGTAGGCGGTGTAGAAATCGCCGCCGACGAGGAACCAGGTGATCCAGGTGCCGAAGTTGCGGCCGCCGAGACCCCATTCATCGATGTGGGCGAGCGTCTCGGGCTTGCGCCAGCGGCTGGCGACGAAGCCCATGACCGTGACGAGGACGAAAAAGAAGATGAAGACGGCAAGCGCCGTGCCATTGATGTCAGTCGTCATGGCGCACGCTCCGATAAGCGATCCAGGTCAGCGTCGCTGTGATCGGCACCCAGAGAAGCTGATACCAGTAGAAAAAGGGAAAGCCGAAAAGCGACGGCTCGCGGAGATTGTAAAATGATGGCCAGAGCAGACCTATGTAAGGGATGATCAGCAGCCAGAGTGCTGCCTTGCTACGTGGTTTTTCCATGTCGGAATACCTTTCAGGCGCCGCGCGGCGGCGGTCGCCATGTTCCAGTTGTCGGCGTGGAAGGCAGGTCTTTCAGCCGGCGGCGGCAGCAGGCCCGTTTCGGGTCGCTCGAGCTTTTCCGGCGGATCGGAAGCTGATGTAACGCATGTGAATTCCTCCCAACGGCTTGGCACTTGGCCGGCCGTGACTGGAGTCCTAGGGCGTTGGTTTTATCCCCACAAGATGGGCGCAGAGGCGAAATACCGGGGCCTACCCAGAAGTGGGTAGGCGCGGATTTCCTTCGCTTTTCGAGGCGATGCCACGGTCGAGCGCATAGCGGATGAGGCCTGCCGTGGTGGCGATGCCGAGCTTTTTCTTGAGGTTCTTGCGGTGGGTTTCCGCCGTGGCGGCGCTTATCCCGAGCGCTTCGGCGATCTCGCGGTTGCTCCTGCCGGCAACGATCAGCCCGAGCGTGTCGCGCTCGCGCGGCGTCAGGGGATCGCTCCCTTCTTCTACGCGCTCACCCATCAGCGCGTCGAAGACGCCGGAGGAGAAATAAGTACCGCCGCCCGCCACTGTCTCGATGGCCGCGACGATCTCGTCGGTCGACACGTCTTTCAGCACATAACCGGCGGCGCCATGCAGGACCGACGAGGAAATATACTCGCGGCTGTCATGCATGGAAAGCATCACGACGCGGGTTTGCGGAAGCTCGTTCCGGAACAATTCGATCGCATCGATGCCGCTGAGCTTCGGCATGTTGATGTCCATCAGCACCACCTGCGGCTGGACCTGCCGGGCGATATCAAGCCCGGTTTGCGCCAGTCCGGCAGTGCCCGCTACTTCGATATGGTCGAAGGTTTCGAGCACTGCTTTCAGCCCGTCCAGCACCAGCGGATGGTTGTCGATCAGGAGCACCTTGATTTTCGGGCGTTCGTTCATGCGGCTTCCGCCTGCTTGCCGGCGGGCAGATTGGCCGATCTCGGCATCATCGCCGTCAAAGTCGTGCCGACCTCGCCGCTCTCGATCAGCAGCAGGCCCCGGAAGTGCGCCATCCGCTCCTGCATGTTGCGCAGGCCGAGACCCGAGCTGCCGGAAGCGCCATCCCTGGCGCCATCGAACCCGGTGCCGTTGTCGGAGATGGTCATGCGGGCGCGGCCGCCGTCGCTCCAGAGTTTGACCGTAAGCCGGGAGGCGCCCGCGTGTCGCTCGACATTGTTGAAGGCCTCCTGGGCGACGCGGTAAAGCGCGGTGTTGGCTTCCGCCTTCAGCATGCCGGTAAAGCCCGAGGCGTCGATCTCCGTCTCGATCCCCGTCCGTTCGGCAAAGTGATGACAGAGCGCCTCCAGCGCCGCCGTCAGACCGAGATCGTCGAGCACGCGCGGGCGCAGATCATGCGAGAGCAGCCGTATTTCCTTGATGGCGCCGTTCAGCGCCTCGACGCCGCGCTCGATGGTCAGCGCGGCCTCGTCGACATTGGTCCTGACCTTGCGGCCGGCGAGATCCATTGCATAACGCACGCCGAGAAGAGTCTGGGAGATGCCGTCATGCAGCTCGCGCGCCAGCCGTGTGCGCTCTTCTTCCTGGGTGTCGATGACCCGCTGCGTCAGTTCCTTCAGCCGGCTGTCGGCCATACGGCGCTCATGGAAGGTCAGCAGCATGCAGGTGGTGAACACGACCAGCACCGAAGGCACGGCGATCAGCGCGACGATGACGAAGGTCCGTCTGATGTTGGCGCGCGTCACTGCATTGGCGGCGGCACTCTGGGCAAAGACGTCATCCAGATAGACGCCGGTGCCGACGACCCAGTTCCATTTGTCGAGGCTGACGACGAAGGAGAGCTTGTCGGCGATCTGCCCGGTCGACGGTTTCTGCCATTTGTACTGATGAAGGCCGCCGCCTGCCTTGGCCGTGGCGATCAGTTCGGCGATGACCTTGTCGCCATCCGGGTCGGTAAGGTCGAGCCAATTGTGGCCATGCCGGAAACTCTGGCGCGGATGGACGATATTGTTGCCGGCGTAGTCGTAAACGAAGAAATACCCGTCCTTGCCGTAGTCGAGCGAGGTCAGAATTTCAGCCACCTGCTGCTTGGCGGCTTCGTCGTCGGCCCCGGCTTTGTCATAGATTGTCTGGATGGCGGAGAGGGCAAGATTGGTCAGGTTGAGGATCTCGGCTTCCTTGGTCTTCAGCATGTTCTGCTCGAACGTGTCGATGCTGTTCTTGGCGAGGTTTGCCGATTGCCAGGTGATGAAGGTGGTGATCGCAAGGATCGAAATGACGAGCGGGACGATCGCCAATGCGATGATCTGGTGTCGTAACGTCAAGGCTCGTTCCTCCCGAGAATTTGCGCCCGGAATTATGCCCTTTGCCGATTGCGAGTCCAGCGGCTTATCCGGCGCTATTCCAGGGGCACGAACAGGCCGAGCTTGACGTCGCGCAGCACGACATTGGTGTGCATGCGGCGGATCTGTGGATTGTCAGCCATGATCAGGGCGGCGATATCGTCATAGTGCTCGACGTCGCGGGCGGTGACGATGGCGATCAGATCGACGGCGCCGGTGACGTAATAGACCTGCTGGATATGATCCTGCTTCTCCGCCCAGACGCGGAACTTCGCCAGCGCGTCGTAATTGTCCCGCTCGATTTCCATGCCGACGATGAACACCATCGATGTTCCCGTCGCTTTCCGATCGACGACGGCGACCTCCGCCTTGATGATCCCCTCCTCGCGCAGCCGCTTCAACCGCCGTTGCACGGCCGAGACAGACAGGCCGACCCGTTCGGCGATCGTTTCGGCCTTCAGTTGGCAGTCGCGCTGAACGATATCGAGAATGTCACGGTCAAAACGATCCAGCTGTTCCATTGTCCAGTCCAATTCCAGTTATGGCATTTCATAGATTTCGCCGCATTCGATGCGTGAGGAAGATTATTTTGCGCATAATATGCAAAAGAGGTGATAATTGCGCGAAAAAACCGCGTTGTTTTATCATTATCCTTCGCAAACTCAGTTCAGCCGGACCCGTGCATGTCGGATCAACCCTTTCCTGCTCTTCGCGTCGAAGATCTCCATAAAAGCTTCGGCTCGCAACAGGTTCTCAAGGGTATCTCGACGGAGGCCTACAAGTCCGATGTGATTTCGATCATCGGCTCGTCGGGCTCCGGCAAGAGCACTTTTCTCAGGTGCATCAATTTCCTGGAAACACCGGATCGCGGGCGCATTGCGGTGAACGGCGAGGAAGTCGTGCTGAAAGCCGGTCGCGGCGGGCGGCTGCAGCCGCAGAGCTGGCGGCAGATCGAGCGGTTGCGGACGGGGCTCGGCATGGTCTTTCAAAGTTTCAATCTCTGGGCCCATCGCACCGTGCTGGAAAACGTCATCGAGGCGCCGGTGCATGTCATGGGCATATCCAAGCGCGAGGCGATCGAAAAGGCGGAAGCCCTGCTCCACAAGGTTGGGCTTTTCGATAAGCGCGACACGTATCCCGCCTTCCTCTCCGGAGGCCAGCAGCAGCGCGCGGCGATTGCCAGAGCGCTCTGCGTCGATCCCGCCGTCATGCTGTTCGACGAGCCGACATCGGCGCTCGATCCGGAACTGGTCGGCGAGGTCCTGAAAGTCATCCGCGATCTCGCGGAAGAAGGCCGGACCATGCTGATCGTCACCCATGAAATGCGCTTCGCCCGGGATGTTTCGAGCCGTGTCCTCTTCCTGCATCAGGGACGGATCGAGGAGGAAGGGCCGCCGGAACAGGTTTTCGGGGCGCCGGTCAGCGCCCGCTGCCGGGAATTCACTCGTCTCAGCGCCCATTGATCCACACCAGCCGTCATCGACACCCACGAACCAGGAGAATCCTGCGAATGAAACTGCTCCCCATGCTTTTTGCCGGCGCCGCACTTGCGCTTTCCGCGGTCACCGCGCAGGCCGAAGTCCGCTTCGGCGTCATGAACGAATCCTATCCGCCCTTCTTTGCCAAGGACGCCTCGGGTGAGTGGCACGGATGGGAAATCGACTTCATGAACGCCGTCTGCACGGAGATGAAGGAGAAATGCTCGATCGTCGACATTTCCTGGGATGGTCTCATTCCGGCTCTCCAGAGCAAGAAGTTCGACGTGATCTGGTCGTCGATGTCGAACACGGCGGAACGCTCGAAGGTGATCGATTTCACCGACAAATATTACAACACGCCGAGCACCCTGATCGGTCCCAAGGACCAGAAGCCGGGCGCCACGGCCGAAGACGTGAAGGGCAAGACCATCGGCATCCAGGTGTCGACGATTCAGTCTGAATATTACAAGAAGTATTTTGCCAATGCTGCCGAGGAGAAAACCTACCAGACGCTCGACGAGGCTTTCCAGGATCTGGCCTCCGGCCGCATCGACTACGTCTTCGGCGATTCCCTGGCACTCGACGCCTTCCTGAAGAGCGACGGCGGCAAGGATTGCTGCGCCAAGATGGGAGATGTCGCCGACGACAAGGAAATTCTCGGCGCCGGCGTTTCGGGCGGTCTGCGGAAAGAAGACACCGAGCTGAAAGCCAAGCTGAATGCGGCGATCGCTGCAGTTCGCGCCAACGGCCAGTACGACGCGATCACCAAGAAATACTTCGACTTCGACATCTACGGCGCGAAGTAAGCGATCCAAGAGATGGCGACCGCTCAACAAGGCATTCTGGATCTGCTGTCTCCCTATCCTCCGGGATGGGGCGGCGTTCTTTTGACAGGTGCTGTCTCCACGGTCGCCATCTCGGCTTGCGCCTTCGCCATTGGCCTGCTGCTCGGCACCGGCGGCGCGCTCGGAAAGCTTTCCGGCAATCGAGCACTGCGCCTGGTGCTCGATCTCTACACCACGCTCATCCGCGCCGTTCCCGAACTGATCCTCATCGTCGGCCTCTATTATGCCGGCACCGACGGCCTCAACCGGCTGCTGGCGGCACTCGACCTGCCGCCGGTCAATGTGAACGGCTTCGTCGCCGCCGTCGCGGTGCTCGGCTTCGTGCAGGGCGCCTATATGACCGAAGTGCTGCGCGGCGCGATCCTCGCCATTCCCACCGGTCAGATCGAGGCGGCCAAGGCCTTTGGCATGGGGCCGATGCTGCGGTTCCGCCGCGTGTTGCTGCCGGCGCTTTTGCCGAACGCGCTGCCAGGGCTGGCCAATCTCTGGATGTCGGTCACCAAGGACAGTGCGCTCGTCGCGGTCGTCGGCTACCAGGAACTGGCGCTCGCCACCCGGCTTGCCGGGGCAAGCACCAAACACTATTTCGTGTTTTTCCTCGCTTCGGCCTTTCTCTACCTCGCCATCACCCTTGTTTCCAACGTCGCCTTCAAGCTGATCGAAGGGCGGGTGCGGCGCGGACAGCCGCGTCTCGCCTGAGGAAGCCGCGCCCATGAGTTTCACCTGGATTTCCTCCTATTGGCCGCTGCTTCTGACCGGCGCCTGGCAGACCGTGGCGCTGCTGGTCATCTCAGTCGTGTTCGGTTTCATCATCGCCATCGGACTCGCCTTCGCGCAGGTCAGCGGCGGCAGGCTGACGCGGCTGCTGGCCCGCGGTTACTGCACCTTCTTCCGCGGCACACCGCTGCTGATCCAGCTCTGGCTGCTCTACTATGGGGTCGGCTCGCTGCTGCCGATGATCCCTGGTATCCGCCAGAGCCTATTCTGGCCGATCCTGCGCGAGGGCTTCTTCTTTGCCGCCGTCAGCTTCACGCTGAATTATGCGGCCTATGAGGCGGAGGTTTTGCGCGGCGCGCTGCTTGCCGTTCCCAAGGGCGAACTTGAAGCCGGGCGGGCCTTTGGCCTGTCACCCTGGAAGCTGACCCGCCGCATCTGGCTGCCGCGCGCCATCCGCATCGCCCTGCCGACCATTGCCGGAGAGATCGTCATGCAGCTGAAGGCGACGCCGCTCGCCTTCACGGTGACGGTGATGGATCTCTATGCCGTGGCCAACAAGGTCCGTCAGGATACGCTGCTGGTCTATGAGCCGCTGCTCGTCGTCACTCTCTTCTATCTCGCCCTGACCGCAGTGATTGCCCGCGTCTTTCGAGGTCTCGAAGCGCAAGTGCCGGTTCGTCGTTAGCCGATCGGAAGAGCCCGCTATGAAACCCCGCCGCCTGTCGGAGCGAACAACACTCACTCACTCTTTTGTAAATGAAAAGCACGCCCGCCGGTGACGGTGCGGCGGCCCGAATGGAGACCCTTCATGAGCAGGACACGAATCCTCGATGGCGGCATGAGCCGCGAGCTGCTGCGGCTCGGCGCCGAATTGAAACAGCCGGAATGGTCGGCCCTGGCGCTGATCAATTCGCCGGATATCGTCCGCGAGGTGCATAAGGAATTCATCGCCGCCGGCTCTGAGGTCATTACGACCAACAGCTATGCGCTGGTGCCCTTCCATATCGGCGAGGACCGGTTCCAGAAGGAGGGTGCGGCGCTGATCTGTCTTGCCGGCCGCCTGGCGCGCGAGGCGGCCGATTCCACCACCGATCGCAAGGTGCTGGTCGCAGGTTCGCTGCCGCCGATCTTCGGCTCCTACGAGCCGCAGAATTTTCAGCCTGAGCGGGTGCAGGGTTATCTCGAGGTGCTGGTCGAAAACCTCGCCCCCTTCGTCGACATATGGCTCGGCGAGACGCTGAGCCTGATCGCCGAGGGCGAGGCCATCCGTCAGGCGGTGGCGGGATCGGGTAAATCGTTCTGGATTTCCTTCACGCTGGCCGATGACGAAGCGGATATCGAAAGCAGCGAGCCGAAGCTTCGCTCCGGCGAAAGCGTCGAGGATGCGGCGTCCTGGGCGGCGTCATCGGGCGCCGAAGCCTTCCTGTTCAACTGCAGCAAGCCCGAGGTCATGCGAGAAGCGGTCGAGACGGCCGCCGAGACGTTCCGCAAGATGGACGCACAGATCGAAATCGGCGTCTATGCCAACGCCTTCGAAGGGGAACAGGGCGCCTCGGCCGCCAATGAAGGCCTGCACGATACCCGCGACGATCTGAACGACGATGCCTATTCGCGTTTTGCCTGCTCCTGGGCCGAAGCTGGTGCGACGATCATCGGCGGCTGCTGCGGAATCGGCGCCGCTCATATCCATCGTCTCGGCAAAACGCTTTCACGATAAGCCGCAGCGCGGCTTCGTTCACTCCACTTTCGGCGCCGTCTTCTGAAGCTCGAGCAGAAGCTCGATCAGCTTCGGCGCCATCACCCTGATTTCCGAAAGGTGGACGGCGCTCAGCCGCGTCAGAAGCTCGTCCGCCTTCTCGGTCAGGAGGAGCGTCTGACGGCGCCTGTCGACCGGATCGGCATGGCGTTCGACCAGCCCGGCATCCGACAGCCGCCCGACGAGCTCGGTCGCCGTATGCGGCGCGATGATCAGCCGCTCGGCGAGCATGCCGATGGTCATGGTTTCGCCGCCGCGTTGCCCCTTGATCGCCAACAGCGCTTGATGCTGCTGCACCGGCAGTCCTTCCGACTGGGCGGCCGAGGCGCTGAAGTCCATGAACTGGCGAAGCGCGAATCTGAGGTCGGCGAGCGCCTCGTAATCCTCCTGTCTCAGCGGCGGCGGGATTTTCTTCACACTCATTCTCCTTTGCCGCTTGGTTCGCAGGAGGCGATCCATGCGCGCGCTATTGCCGATCTCGAATAGATGGGCAGCCGCCGGCCGGTCAAGTGAAGCATCTTCCGAGAGATTTTCGCCTACTTGCTTTCGTCCATTGATTTATATCGTATCACGATATAATGACACCACTCAAGCAGACCCATTTTCGCGTAGCAGAGGATTCCATGGCGCAGCATCAACCCAGCAACCGCCCGCATGATTTTACCGGCGGTCTTTCCCGACGCGAGGCCGGCGATTTCACTACCGACCGGCGGGTTCTCCTGCTGGTCGGGATGTCCATCATCGTCGGCACGGCGGGCGCCTTTGCGGCCTGGTGTCTCGTCAGCCTGATCGCGCTGGTGACCAATGTCATCTGGTTCGGAGAGATCGGCACTCAGCCTAACTCTCTGGCTTCAGTGCCGCGCTCGCTATGGGTGGTGATGGTGCCGCCGCTCGGCGGACTGGTCATCGGCCTGATGGCCCGCTTCGGGTCGGAGAAGATCCGCGGCCACGGCATTCCGGAGGCAATCGAAGCCATCCTGATCGGCGGCAGCCGGATGTCGCCGAAGGTCGCGGTCCTGAAGCCGCTGTCCTCGGCAATCTCGATCGGAACCGGCGGCCCGTTCGGCGCCGAAGGACCGATCATCATGACGGGCGGGGCGATCGGATCGCTCTTTGCCCAGTTCTTCCACATGAGCGCGGCCGAGCGGAAGACGCTGCTCGTCGCCGGTGCCGCCGCGGGCATGACGGCGATCTTCGGCTCGCCGATCGCCGCGGTCATGCTGGCGGTCGAACTCCTATTGTTCGAATGGAAGCCGCGCAGCTTCATTCCCGTCGCCGTTGCCGCCTGCGTGTCGATCTGCTGGCGTCCGCTACTCTTCGGCACCGGACCGCTGTTCCCAACCCATTTCCAGGTTGATTTGCCCTGGTGGGGGATTTTTGCCTGTGCGGCGATGGGCATCATATCGGGGCTGCAATCGGGATTGCTGACGACGCTGCTCTACCGGATCGAGGACCTGTTCGAGGCGCTGCCGATCCATTGGATGTGGTGGCCGATGCTCGGCGGTCTCGTCATCGGCCTCGGCGGCCTGATCGAGCCGCGGGCGATGGGTGTCGGCTACGACATTATCGATGGCCTGCTCAACAATCGGCTGCTCGCGCCGGCGGTTCTGTCGATCCTCTTGGTGAAGACGATCATCTGGCTATTTGCCCTGTCGTCGGGCACCTCGGGTGGCGTGCTCGCGCCGCTTCTCATCTTCGGCGGCGCGCTCGGATGGCTGGTCGGCCTCGTCTTGCCTGGCTATGATCCCGGCTTCTGGGCGCTGCTCGGCATGGCGGCGATGATGGGCGGAACCATGCGTGCGCCGCTGACCGGCACCTTCTTTGCGATGGAGATTACCGGCGACGTCAGCACGCTCGTTCCCCTGCTCGCCGCAACAGTGGTGGCCTATGCCGTCACGGTGCTGCTGTTGCGCCGCTCGATCCTCACCGAGAAGATCGCGCGCCGTGGGCAGCACATCACCCGCGAATATGGCGTCGATCCCTTCGAACTCTCCCGGGCAAGGGAGATCATGATCACCGATGTCGACACGCTTCCCGTTACGATGACAATCGGCGAGGCCTGCGATTTCTTCGCCTCTCAGGAGAAAACCCATCGGATCTACCCGGTGGTGGACGCGGAAGGCAGATTGGCCGGCATCGTCTCGCGCGCCGATGTCCTGCTCTGGCAGGGGAAGGCGGATCTGGTCCTACAGACGCTTTCCGAAAACGTCACGGACGATTCCGTTCCCGTCGGGCATCCGGATGATACCGTTGCCTTCATCGCCGACCTGATGCTGTCGACCGGCGATGGGCGTATTCCGATCGTCGATCCCGCGTCCGGCAAACTCTGCGGCCTGATCGCCCGCAAGGATCTGTTACGGCTGCGCAGCTCCTACCGGTCGGCGGAACTGGATCGGCGGCCTTATCTGACTGCCGGAGCGAAGAGCAAGTCTTGATAGCCGCCTCCGGTTTCTTCAGCGCAATGCGGGGCCGAGACGCGCAACCCTAGGGATTTCGAGGGCTTTGGGATCGAACTGATCGATCCCTGGATCGTATAGTCTTGGCGAAGGCTGCAGCGGCAGCCTTCAATGCAGCCCGAACAGGTTCAGCAGCTGCTCGCGATGCCGGACGAATTCCGGTGCGCTGCGGTCGCGCGGGCGCGGCAGATCGATGTCGATCAGGCGCGGTTCGGCCCCCTTTTCCCGCGGCAGGATCAGGATCCGGTCGGCGAGATAGATCGCCTCCTCGAGATCGTGGGTGACGAGAATGGTCGTCACATCCTCATCGCGCCAGATCCGGGCGAGTTCCTGCTGCATGCCGATCTTGGTCATTGCATCGAGCGCGCCGAGCGGTTCGTCGAGCAGCAGGATTTCCGGCTGGACGGCAAGCGCTCGGGCGATGCCGACGCGCTGTGCCATGCCGCCGGAGAGTTGCCGGGGATAGGCCGCCTCGAACTGCTGCAGACCGACGAGCTTGACGTAGTGACGCGCCCGCGCCCTCGCCTGCTCGCGGGTGAGGCCTCTCGTTTCCAGCCCGAAGGCGACGTTGCCGAGGACATCGAGCCAGGGAAGAAGGCGCGGCTCCTGGAAGATGGCGGCGCGTTCCGCGCCGACGCCGCGGATCGCCTTGCCGTCGACAAGCACCTCACCAGTGTCGGCCTCTTCGAGGCCGGCGAGAACCCGGAGCAGGGTCGTCTTGCCCGAACCGCTGGCGCCGACGATTGCAAGGCTTTCGCCGGAGCGGATGTGGAGATTGATATCTTTCAGAACCTGCAGATGGCTGCCGTTCAGCTTGTAGGATTTGGAGAGGTGACGGATTGTCACCTCTCCGCGGCGAATGTCCTGGGCGAGGCTCATCACTCTTCCTCAGTTGCTTACCGGCTTGGCATCGGCCGCGTAGATGATGTCCTTGGCCGCCAGCTGGCCCTGCTTCAGCTTGCCTTCGCGGACCAGCACGTCGATCCAGAACTGGATGTCGCGCTCGACCGGCAGGCCACCGGCGCGCACGCCGTAACCGCGGAAATACTGTGCGATGTCAGGGTTCTCGCCACGTTCGCTGAGTGCCTTTGCCAGGATCTTCTTGGTTTCCTCGGGATGTTCACGGGCATAGTCGAGGGCGCGGGCCGACTGCTCGACGAAGATCTTCGAGGCTTCGGGATGCTGCTGAATGAAATCGCGGCGCAGGACCACGAAACCACCGGCAATGTCGCCGAGCACGTCGGTATCGTCGAAGACCGCACGCAGGCCGCCGTTCTTCAGCGCAGCACCCTCGAAGGTCGTCTGCCAGTAGCCGAAGGCGGCGATATCGACCTGCTTGGAGCGCAGCACCTGCTCGAGCTGCGGCCCGGGAACGACGACCTGATTGGCGGAGTCGCTTGGCAGGCCGACGGAATGCAGGGCTTCGCGGATGGTGTAATCGAGATGGGCGCCGAGCGTATTGACGGCGATGCTCTTGCCGGCAATGTCCTTGATGCTTTTGATCGGGCTGTCTTCCAGCACGTAGAAGGTCGACTGCACCTCGCCATTGATGCCGTTCGATGGGTAGGCGGCGACGAAATCATTGCCACCGATGATCGAATTCAAGACGGCTGAGGTGGCGGCGCTGCCGATCTCCACATCCCCGGATGCAAGAGCGATGAGAGAGGCCGGGCCACCCTGGGCATAGCCGACATTCTCAAACGTGATGCCGGTATCTTTGAAGTAGCCGAGTGCGTCGGCGAGTTCATGGGCGGCAAGGCCGCCTTGGCTCGCGAGATAGCGCAGCTTGACCGTATCGGTGGCGGCGGCCGGCGTGGCGAGACCGAGAGCGATCACGGCCGGCAGGAGAAGGTTGCGGGGATGGAAAGTCATGACGTGTCCTTTCGGAGGAGGAAAATCGGTGGAAGCGGTCAGGCGTTCGGCTGAGACCAGCGGCAGAGGCGGCGCTGCAGCAGAACGAGCAAGGCATTGGCGGCAAGGCCGAGAAAGGCGAGCAGCAGGATCGCCGCAAACATCAGCGGGATCTGGAAATTGTACTGAGCGTTCATGACCTGGAAGCCGATGCCCTTGTTGGCGCCGATCATCTCGGCGGCGATCAGCAGCAGAAGTGCCGTTGTCGCCGAGAGGCGCAGGCCGACGAAGATTGCGGGGACGGAGGCCGGCAGGATGACGCGGCGGAAAACGGTCAGCGATCCGGCGCCGTAAGTTCGCGCCATCTCGATGAGCTTCTGGTCCACCTCCTTGACGCCGCTGATCGTGGCGAGCAGCACAGGAAACAGCGTCGCCCAGAAGATCACGAAGATCTTCGATGTTTCGCCGAGGCCGAGCAGCAGGATGAAGACCGGATAGAGCGCCAGCGCCGAAGTCTGGCGGAAGAGCTGCAGGATCGGATCGAGCGCCTGCTCGACCGCGCGAAACTGGCCCATGAACAGGCCGAGCGGAATGCCGACCACGACGGCAAAGGCAAAGGCTGTTCCCGATCGCTGCAGGCTGATGGCGATGTCATCAAGCAGCGCGCCATTGGCAAGGTTGGTCCAGAGGGCCGACAGGATCACGTTCAGGGGCGGGAAAATGGCCGGATTGATCCAGCCCCTGGTGCTCGAAACCTGCCAGAGTGCGAGGAAGGCGATCAGCAGGCCGTAGCGCGGCAGAAGCGATGCGAGCGCATGGCGCACATGCGACGCGAAAGTGGGCCTATTGCTTTCGCTGCTCTTCAGGCGGCCGAAGCTTCTTGGGAGGACCTGATTGATTTCATAAGCCATGGATCGCTCCTCACTCTGCTGCCTGGAGAGCTGCGCGCCCCGCAGCCCATCGGTTGGTCGGGAAAGGCAGGCCGAGGTTTTCCCGCAGCGTCCTGCCTTCATAGGCGGTGCGGAACAGGCCGCGGCGCTGCAGTTCCGGGATGACCAGATCGACGAAGTCATCGAGCGCGGTGGGAAGCCAGGGCGGCAGAATGTTGAAGCCGTCGGCGGCTTCGTTCTCGAACCATTGCTGCAGCGTGTCGGCAATCTGCTCGGCGGTGCCGACGATGGTGTAGTGGCCGCGGGCCGATGCGATCCACTGATAGAGCTGGCGGATGGTGAAGTTGTTTTCGTCGGCGATCTGGCGGATGAGGGCTTGGCGGCTCTTCATGCCTTCGGTCGGCGGCGCCGGCGGCAGCGGCCCGTCGAGATCATAGCCGTGCAGGTCGAGCGTGCCGCCGGTCAGGCCGTTGAGGAGGCCGATCCCATCCTCTTCGACAATGAGCGAGGTCAGGCGATCATACTTCTCCCGCGCCTCGGCTTCGGTCCTGCCGACGAAAGCGGAAACGCCGGGCATGACCAGGATGTGATCGGGATTGCGGCCGAGGCCGCGGGCGCGCGCCTTGATATCCCGGTAGAATTCCTGGGCGGTTTCGATGTGCTGATGCGCGGTGAAGATGACTTCGGCCGTTGCCGCGGCAAGCCCGCGCCCGTCGTCCGACTGCCCGGCCTGGACGATAACAGGATGTCCCTGGGGCGAGCGCGAGACGTTGAGCGGACCGCGCACGCTGAAATGCTCGCCGCGATGGTCGGTATCGTGCAGCTTCGCCGGATCGAAGAACACGCCGCTCTCCTTGTCGCGGATGAAGGCGTCGTCCTCGAAGCTCTCCCAGAGTTTGCGGACGACGTCGACATGTTCGGCAGCACGGCGATAGCGCTCGGCATGCGGAAGCTGGGTGTCGCGATTGAAATTCTGCGCCGTGAGGTCGCCCGTCGTGGTGACGACATTCCAGCCGGCGCGGCCCTCCGAGATCAGATCGAGCGAAGCGAATTTGCGGGCGGTCGTATAAGGTTCCTCATAGGTGGTCGAGGAGGTGGCGATAAAGCCGAGATGGGTGGTCAAAGGCGCGAGTGCGGAAAACAAGGTGACGGGCTCGAAGCCGGCGACACGAGCATTGCCGCCTTCGCGTGCGCCGCCAAAACCGACGGCCAGCCCATCGGCCAGGAAGTAGGCATCGAAGAGGCCGCGCTCAGCCGTCAGGGCGAGTTGCTTGTGAAACTCGAAACTGGTGGCGCCGTCGGCCGGCTGGTCGGGATGGCGCCACGAGGCGACGTGCTGACCGCCACCGGGGAGAAATGCTCCAAGCCTGATTTTCCGTGTCATTTCGCGTCCTCTCCGTTTGCCGTTGATCGCCCGGTCTTATTCAAGGCCAAGGCATAGATCGGCTGTCAGGACGCTAAACTACGTTTTCCATAAATTTTATAGAGAAACTACATTTCATAATTTCGGAGGAAGCGTGAATAGTTTTGCGGGATCGGCTTGAATCTGGAAATCGACGATCGCGGCGGCCAACAAGAGATATCTCTTGCGGCGGTCTTTTAGCTTTCCATGTCGGACAGGTCGACGAGCGGCGTCCTGCCTTAGCGTGACATGATTTGGCGTCAGCCTCGTTTTGGCCGGGCCGGGGCATGCTCCAAGCCGGCGGCAGCCTTCTTCAGGCAGTCGAGATAGCGGTCCCGGTTGGCGATGCCGTCGTCGCGCGGGGTGACGAGGCAGAGCGTTGCGGCCGCATGGCCTTCCTCGCCGCGCACCGGCACGGCAAAACAATGGGTAAAGCTGTCGACGATGCTATTGAAGGTGAAGAGGCCTTCGCGCTCGGCCTGGCGCACCTCGGCGATGAAGGTCTGGGGCTCGAGCCATTCGCCGCCCGGTAGGCGGAAATCCTGCGGCGGAATGAAATTCAGAATGTCCTGATCCGAAAGATGCGCAACCAGCAGCCGTCCCGACGCCGTCCACGGGATCGGCACCGACTGGCCGACATCGGTCGAAATGCGGAACGGCCGCGCGCCTTCGCGCATGCGCACCACCGTATACCGGTTGCCATCCAGCATGCAGAACTGCGCCGTCTCCCGTGTCTCGTCGGCAAGCCGTTCCAGCGTCGCCTCGCATTCGCGGGTGAAATCAAAATGATTTTCATAGGCGGCGCCGAGGAAATAGAGTTTGCGGCCGAGATAGACCCGTCCCTCGCCGCCGGTGAATTCGAGAATGCCGTTGCTCAGCAGCAGGTTGACGAGCTCGTAGACCGAGGAGCGCGGCGCGCCGATCTGCGCTGCGATTTCGTTCGGCTTCAGCGCCTGCCGTTTCTGGCGCAGGAAATCGAGGATTTCGAAGGCGCGGTCGAGCCCGCGGGCGCGTTTGCCGGCTGCTTCGTCCTGAACTGCATCCATTGCTGTCGATCCCAATTTCTGTTCGGCCAAGCTTTTCAAATCCTCCGCCGCATCTGTCAACCGACCTCCGTGATTTCACAGCAGACGAAAATTTTTTTCACCCTCTTGCGAGGTAGAAAAATCGGCATAAGATCGCCTCGTCCGGTATAAAGATCATTTGTACAATATATTGGACATTGATGGCAGGCCGTCAAGGCTGCCGCACAAAAAAGGGGATCGACATGAAGAATTTTGAAAACAGCATTTCCGCTTCACTGCGCCGCCGCCTTCTCGCCGGTGCCGCCGCTGCCGCGGCCCTCCTCGTCTTTTCCACGGGCACGGCCTCGGCCGCCGCCAATTGCATCAAGGGCGATAGGAAAGCGCCCTATACGATCGGCTGGGCGAACATCTATTCGGTGCCGACCTGGATGAAGCAGACCGAAGGCACCATCACGGCCGAGGTGGAGGAACTGAAGAAGGCGGGTCTCGTCAAGGACCTGATGATCACCGACGCGCAGGGCAACGCCCAGACGCAGATCCAGCATATCCAGTCGATGATCGACGCCAATGTCGACGCCATCGTCGTCATCGCCGGCTCCTCCAACGCGCTCGACCGCGTCATTTCGGATGCCTGCGAGAAGGGCATCGCCGTCGTCAATTTCGACAGCCTTGTGAACACCGACAAGGTGACGGCGAAGATCAACACCGATTCCAACGAATGGGGTGCGACCGCTGCCAAGTGGATGGTCAGCCAGCTAGGCGGCAAGGGCAAGATTATCATCATGAACGGCCCGGCCGGCATTTCGGTGAGTGATGATCGCCGCAAGGGTGCCCAGCCGGTCCTCGACGCCAATCCGGGTCTGCAGGTGATTACCGAGACCAATACCGAATATAACGTTGCGCCCGCACAGGAAGCGATGACCAGCCTGCTCTTCGCCAATCCCGATATCGACGGCGTGCTGTCGCTCGGCGGCGCGCTGTCGGCCGGTTCCGTCCTCGCCTTTGAGCGCCAGGGCCGCGACCAGGTGCCGACGACCGGCGAAAACGCCCGGCAGTTTCTGGAGCTGTGGAAGGAGAAGGGCCTGAAGGGCTGGGCGACGATGCAGCCGAACTGGCTCGGCGCGCTCTCCGTCTATACCGCCGTGCAGGCGCTGCAAGGCAAGGACGTGCCCGCTTTCGTCAAGGTGCCGCTTCCCGTCATCGACGACAGCACCATCGGCAGCTACCTCGCCCGGGCCGACAAGTTTCCGGCCGACGGCTATATCTACTCGGATTACGACCAGGCGCTCTTCGACAAGCTGCTGGCCAAGTAATCCCGAGCTGAGGACACCGTCATGACGGAAGAACGGCCCCTGCTGGAAGCCCGGCAGGTGTTCAAGGGATTTTTCGGCAATCCCGTTTTGAAGGGCGTCGACGTCGCCCTTCTGCCGGGCAGGGTTCACGCCCTGCTCGGTGAAAACGGCGCCGGCAAGTCGACGCTGATCAATCTCCTGTCCGGCGCCCTTCAGCCGGACAGCGGCTCCATCCTCATCGACGGCAAGCCTGTCGGGCGTTTCAGCCCAGCGGCGGCGCGCGCGGCCGGCATCGCCGTGGTTCAGCAGGAGCTGAGCCTGACGGTCAGCCTGTCGATTGCCGAAAACATCGGAACCGGCGCCTTTCCGCGCCGGTTCGGCCTGATCGACTATCGAGCGCTGCATCGCGGCGTACGAGAGGTCTGCGACATGGTCGGGCTCACCGAACCGCTCGACATGCCGGTCGCCGATCTGGCCCTTGGCCGCCGTCAGGTGGTCGAGATCGCCAAGGCGCTGTTCCGCAAGCCGCGCGTGCTCATTCTGGACGAGCCGACCTCATCGCTCTCCGCCCATGAAGCCGGCATCCTTGCCCGTCTCATCGAAACGCTCAAGGGTCGCGGCACCGCCCTTCTCTATATTTCCCACCGGCTCAACGAGGTGCAGGCGCTCTGCTCGCATGTCACGGTGCTGAAGGACGGCGGCGTCACGGCCGACCAGTCGCTCTCCGGCATCGACGGCGAGGGGCTGGTCCGCCTGATGGTCGGCCGCGAGACCGGTGACCTGTTCCCGCCGCGTGTCGCCGCCAAGCCCGGCGCGACGCGCATCAGCGTCGAGGATTTTTCCGCCGGCATGGTGCGCCATATCGGCTTCTCCGCCCGCGCTGGCGAGATCGTCGGTATCGGCGGGCTGGTGGGACAAGGCCAGGAAGACCTGCTGCTCGGCCTCTATGGCGCGATTCCCGCATCCGTCGCCCGGGCGGAGGTGTCAGGCAGATCCGGCGTGCCCGCAAATGTTGGTGCGGCGAATGCAGCCGGCATCGTCTATGTGCCGGCCGACCGCAAACATGAGGGACTGGTGCTACCCCACTCCATCGCTTCCAATCTGATCCTGCCCTCGCTCGGGCGGCTTGCCCGCAAGGGATTGCGCGACCTGGCGGCGGAAAGCGGCCTGGTCGCCGATCTCGCGCGTCGCCTGACGATCAAGGGCGATACGGCCCGCCCGGTGCAGGCGCTTTCCGGCGGCAACCAGCAGAAGGTGGCGCTGGCCAAATGGCTGCCGCTCGATCCCTCCATTCTGCTCCTCAACGATCCGACCCGCGGCGTCGACATCGAGACCAAGCGGGAAATCTACCTGATGCTGCGCGCCTTCGCCGCCGAGGGGCGGCTCGTCATTCTCGTCAGTTCGGATACGCCGGAGCTCGTCCATCTCTGTGACCGCGTCGTGGTTCTGCGCGAGGGGCGCGTTGCCGCGACGCTCTCGGGCGATGCGATCAGCGAAGGCGCGATCGTCGGTGCGGCCATGGGTATTGCGGCTGCGACGCAGGGAGAGGCGGCATGAGCACGATTGCGTCCTCCCGGCTCTACGGTTCGATCCAGCTCCGCCGCAACCGCGGCCTCGCCGGCCTCTATCTCGTCGTTGCCGGCTTTCTCATCCTCTATGCGGTGCTCTTTCCCGGCATCCTGTCCGTCGGCGGCTTCTCCAAATTCACGCAGAACTGGTTTCCGCTGGCGCTCGTCACCATGGCGCAGGCGCTGCTGATGCTGAACGGCGGCATCACCCTGGCGATCGGCCCACTCGTCAGCCTCGGAGCGGTGATCGCGGCGACGACGATGCAAGGGGTGCTCGGCGTGCCGGGCGGCATTGTCGCCGTCGCGCTCGCCGGCCTTTCGATCGGCGCCGTCATCGGCGCCATCGTGACGCATCTGAGGCTGCCGGCAATCATCGTCACGCTGGCCGGTTCCTTCATCATCGGCGGCGTTGCGCTGATCCTGCTGCCGCGGCCGGGCGGGTTCATTCCCGATTGGCTGTCGACGGCGCTTGCCGGCCACACGCCCGTCGCCTTCCTGCTGCTGGTCGTCTTCCTCACGCTCTGGAAAGCCTTTCTGGCAACGCCGCTCGGCCTCGGCATCTATGCGGCCGGCGACAACCCGGTCGGCGCATTCCGCTCCGGTGTCCCGGTCGAACGGGTGAAGGTCGCTGCCTTCGCGCTCTCCGGCCTGCTTGCGGCGCTGACCGGCCTTTTCGTCGCGGCGCAGACCGGCTCGGGCGATCCGGTGATCGGCACACCCTTCACGCTGAACTCGCTCGCCGCGGCCGTGCTCGGCGGCGTCGGCTTCCTCGGCGGCAAGGGCACGATGCGCGGGGCGATCTGCGGCAGCCTGCTGCTCTCGGTGATGATCAACGTGATGTTCTTCCTCGGCTTTCCGCCGGTCGCGCAATATGTCGCGCAAGGATTGATCATCGTCGGCGCGGTCGCCGTGCCGGAACTTCTTAAGGGTTGGAGGGCAAGGCGATGAACATCATCCGGTCCGCATTTCGCAATCCGCCGCTGCTGACCTTCCTTCTGGTCGCGCTCGTCTGGATCGTCGCAAGCGTCACCTTGCGCGGTTTCGGCGCCTACGGCCATCTGCGCTACCTGCTGGAACTCGCCGCGGTGATCGGCATCGTCGCGGCCGGTCAGACGCTCGTCATCCTGATGGGCGGCATCGATCTTTCGGTCGGCGCCGTCATCACCGTCACGGCGATCCTGGTGCCGTTGATCTCGCCGGCCTGGGATCCGACCGGCCTTGCCGGCATCGCGGCAGCCCTTGCCATCGCCACCGGCATCGGCCTGATGAACGGTGCGGGCGCTACCTATCTGCGCGTGCCGCCGATCATCATGACGCTTGCCATGGCGACTTTCCTGCAGGGCCTGCTGGTCATCGTCGCCGGCGGCAGCGCCGTCACCGTCAGCAATCCGGCCGTCATCCTGCTCGGGCAGGCGCGGCCGCTCGGCATCCCCTCGGGCATCTTGCTGTGGCTCGCCGTATCGATCGTCGTCCTGCTGCTCGTCCACCGCATGCCGATCGGCGCCCGGTTCCTGGCGCTCGGGGCAAACCCGCTCGCCGCCCGGCTTTCCGGCGTCAGCATCACCCGCAACACGCTGATCGTCCATACCCTGTCCGGCTTCTTCGCCGGGCTTGCGGGCATTCTCGTGCTGGGCATGAACCGGCAGGGTTATGTCGGCATCGGCGACCCCTATCTGCTGACCTCGATCGCCGCCGTCGTGCTCGGCGGCACCTCCATCCTCGGCGGCCGCGGCACCTATGCCGGCACTATCCCGGGGGCGATCCTGCTTGTCACCACGACCGCGCTGATCACCGTCGTCAATGCCTCGCCCGGCTGGCGCTCGATCATGTTCGGCACGCTGATCCTCGCCCTGCTGCTCGTTTCCGGCCGCGAGGCGCGCCGATGACGAAGTGCTATGACGGGCCGGTGATCGACCCGCACCACCATCTCTGGGACCTCAGCCTGCAGCGCCACCCCTGGCTTGAGAAGGCGCGGGCTTCCGGCGAGGAGATGGTGGTCGGAAACCTCGGACCGATCCTGCGTGATTACGGCATCGACGATTATCGCGCCGATGCTGCGCGACAGAACGTCATTGCGACGGTGCATGTGGAGGCCGGCTGGTCGGTTGCCTACCCGCTGGAAGAGAGCCGCTGGCTTGAGGGTCTCGACCGCAGTTCCGGCGTGGCCCGCCGTTATGTCGCCCGCGTTCCCCTCGACGGTCCGGATGCCGCGCGCCTGCTCGAGGCGGAAGCGGAAAACCCCAACGTCGTCGGCATCCGCGATATTCTGAGCTGGCATCCCGATGTGGCGAAGCGTTTTGCATCGCGTCCGGATCGCATGGCCGATCCCGCCTGGCGCGCGGGGCTTGCCCATGCCACGCGGCTCGGGCTGGTCTGCGACCTGATGCTCTATCCCTGGCAGATGGCTGAGGCGCTCGATCTGGTGCAGGCTTTTCCCGACACGCTTTTCGTGCTCAACCACGGCGGCAGCCCTGCCGACCGGACGAAGGACGGCATGGCGCTCTGGCATCGCGGCCTGCGGGCGCTCGGCGGCGCGCCCAACGTGCGCGTGAAGATTTCCGACCTTGTCGCCTATGACCATGCGTGGACGCTCGAAAGCCTGCGACCGGTGATCGAACATTGCCTCGATTGTTTCGGTCCGGCGCGGTCGATGTTTGCCAGCGACTTCCCGGTCGCGGGTCTGCATGCTTCTTTCGACGAGGTCTATCAGACTTTTCGCACGGTTGCCGCTGAGCTCTCTCTCGACGAGCAGCGCGCCTTGTTCTTTGCCACAGCCAACGATAGCTATCGCCTAGGCTTGGACGATCCGGCCGGGATCGGCAGAGGCCGCCATGTCTGATCTTCATGCTGCGATGGACGATATGGTGCTCGATGAGCGGGTGCGCGGCTTTCCGCCGGGCCATCCGCAGTTGCCGCTTGCGGCAGTGGGAGCGCAGGGATGGAAACCTTATGACGGTAGGATGGCGCTGCCGCTGATCTCGCTCGACCGGCAGGCCTTCGCCAGTAATGTCGACTTGATGATGGCCTATGTGAAAAGCCATGGCGCCGAAATCGCGCCGCACGCCAAGACGCCGATGTCGACGACGCTGGCAGCGGCGCTTCTGGCCGCGGGCGCCTGGGGCACGACCGTCGCTGATATCCGCCAGGCCGCCGTCATGCTCAAGGCGGGACAGCGACGGCTGATCCTTGCCAACGAGATCGGCGGGATCGCCGCCGCCCACCGGCTTGCGGCCCTGCTCGGCCATTATCCCGATGCGGAATTGCATGTTTTCGTGGATTCGACGCCGCTCGTCGCGGCACTCCGGTCCGCATGGCAGGAGCGCGCGGATCTGCCGCCTCTCGGCCTGCTGGTGGAGTTCGGCGCCGGCCGCGCCGGTCTGCGCAGCACCGACGCCGCGGCGGCAGTTCTCGACGCAATCTTGGCGGTGGAGACGCCGGCCTTCCGGCTGACCGGTATCGCCGCCTATGAGGGTGCGGCCGCGACCGCCAATGCGGAAGAGACGATGCTTCGTATCGACGCGCTGATGGCGATGATACCCGATTTCCTGCCGAAGATACGGGCCCGCATCGGCAAGGAACGGCCGTTGCTTCTGACATCAGGCGGCTCGGTGTTTTTCGATGTCGTGGTGGCGCGGCTTTCAGCCGCCGTCGCGGCCGATCCCGCCTGCCGGCTCGTGCTGCGCAGCGGCGCGATCTTCTTTCACGATCACGGCATCTACGAACGCGGCCTTGCCGGCCTCGATGCACGCGGCGGTCTGCGCATTGGCGACAAGACGGTTTCCGCGGCGGCGGGTTTCCGTCCGGCGCTCAGGGTCTGGGCCGAAGTCCTCTCGCGGCCGGAGCCACAGCTTGCGATTTCAGGCATGGGCATGCGCGACGTGGCGATGGACCAGGGCCTGCCGCGGCCTTTGGCGCTCTATCGCAATGGCGCATATCTTTGCAATTTCGAAAGCGCCGAGGTTTTCCGCCTCAACGATCAGCATGCCTTCCTGACTCTTGCCGAGGATAGCGACGTCTCGGTCGGCGACGTCGTCGAGTTCGGCATTTCGCATCCCTGCACCTGCCTCGACCGGCATGCAATCCTTTATGGCCTCGATCCGGATCATTCGGTGACGGCCGCCTATCTCACAAGCTTCGGCTGAATTCTCCCTGCAAAAACCAAGAAAAGGAAAAGCTGCATGATCCAGCGTTATCAGAAGGGCTCGCGTATGAGCCAGGCCGTCAGCTACGGAGGTCTCGTCTATATTGCCGGCCAGGTCGCGGAAAATCGCAAGGCCGGCATCGAGGAGCAGACCCGCGATGTGCTCGGCAAGATCGACGCCCTTTTGAAGGAAGCCGGCACCGATCGCTCGCATCTCCTCGCGGTCAACGTCTTCCTGCCGGCGATTACCGATTTCGAGGCGATGAACGGCGTTTATGACAGCTGGATCGACATCGAAAACCCGCCGGCGCGTGCCTGCACCGAAGCGCGCTTGGCGGACCCGGACCTGCGCGTCGAAATGACCGCGGTCGCGGCGCTGTAACTGCGCGGCAACCGCCCCGCACTGGAGGGACCATGCATAGCGGCCTCGTCAATCCGATCGACTTTTCGCGTGAGGGCCGGCAGGCCGGCCATCTCGCCATTCCCTATTCGATCGACCGTTCGCCCTATTATCAGATCCGCGTTCCGATCCTTCGCCTCCGAAATGGCGAGGGGCCGTCTTTGCTACTGATGGCCGGCAATCACGGCGACGAATATGAGGGCGAACTGCAGCTCGGCCGGCTGATGCGCCTGCTTGACGTCACCGAAATCCGCGGCGCCGTCACCATCCTGCCGATGGCGAACCTGCCGGCGGTGATGGCGGCCAAACGCTGCTCGCCCTTCGACGGCGGTAACCTCAACCGGGCCTTTCCCGGCGATCCCGCGGGGGCGCCGACGGCGCGCCTGGCGCATTTCCTCGAACATGAACTCTTCCCGCGCCATGACGTCATGTTCGACCTGCATTCGGGCGGCACGTCGATGGCGCACCTGCCCTGCACGCTGATCGAGCGGCAGGCCGACGCCACCCGCTTCGAGCGGTCGGTCGCGCTGATGCGGGCGATGGGCGCGTCGCATGCCTTCATCGCCGACAATGGCCCGGCGGCGCCGACATCGATGGGGGCTGCGGCCAGGGCCGGTATCGTCGGTCTTTCCGGCGAGTTCGGCGGCGGCGGGACGGTGACGCCGGCGACGATGGCCTTCACGGCGGCAGCGATCGACCGACTGCTTGTAACCCTCGGCATTGTCGGGCGTCCGGTTCTCTCCCGCACGCCGCTTGCCGAACCGGGGCCGCTGCAACTCCTCTCGCTATCCCGGCACAGCCAGGGCATCTATGCCGATCGCAGAGGCTGGTTCGAGCCGGCCGCGGCCCTTGGCGCCACGGTTTCGGCCGGCGATCTGGCCGGATGGTATCATGACCTGGAATGCCTGGAGCAGTCGGAGGAAGAGCTGCGCTTTGCCGAGGACGGTATCGTCATTTCCCACCGTCTGCATTGCGACAGCCAGGCCGGTGACTGCCTGATCCAGGTCGCCGAACCGATTTCCGCTTAGAGAAGCCCGTCGACCGCCGCCTTGACCCAATCGAGACGTTTGGCCGGGATCAGGCCGTAATTGTAGAAGTTGACGCCATTAGCGCCAGCGTCGACGGCAGCTTTGGCGCGAGCCGCCAGCACCGCGGCTTCACCGACCTCGGGATAGAAGACGCGCAGGCCGACACCGAGGAATTTCTCCGATCCAAGTGCTGCCCGGCCGGCGCGGATGACATCACCGACGGCATCCGGCGTCATGTCGTAGCAGCAGAGGATCGCCCCGTCGCAGAGCTTGCCGACAGCTGAGAGATCGACGCCGCCGAGCCAGCCGTCCTTCAGGTCGATCAGCACGATCCGGCTCGTCGGATCGGCCGCCGCCTTGATCTCGCCGATCAGGCTGGTCACCGGTTCGCTGCGCCAGGCGAGATAGGCGTGTAAATCCGGATGGTCGCGGAAGGCATCGATGCCGGCCGCCGGAAAATCCGGGAACTGGCATTCCGGGATATCACGTTCGCAGAGTTCGGCGATGAAACGCGCAACAGTTCGGCGTGCACCTTCGGCCGGCACGCCGGCCTTTGCGGCGCGCGCCGCGCAATGATCGCAGAAGCAGAGCGACAGCAGAAAATCGTCTTCGGTGTTGAGGCCGACGCCGTCTTTCTCGTGATGGTATTCATGCGCGAAGCCCATGAAGTTCGGGCTTTCGAGCTCCACCATATCCGGCTGGTAATTCACGGTGATGTCGCGGACAAGGGTGACGGCATAGGCGCGCGCCGCCGGGCTGGAAGGGCAGAGATTGTAATAGTTGGGATTGCCGAAGGCGTTGCGCGTCACGTGATCAGGATGCAGCATGCCGAGACGGCTGTTGTGGAGGCAGACCGTCCAGCAGGAGACCTTGAGACCGGTCGCGTCGCGTCCCCTGACCAGCGCCTCCAGCATGTCGCCGCGCTCGGTGACATTCGCCGCCATCAGCGGCCGGATCAGCTTGTCCTGCCACAGGCTCTCGTCCGGCCGGAAGTAGACCGTCCCGTCCTCGGGAAAATAGGCCTTCTGCCGCGGGCTGCGCGGCTGGAGAAAGCGGCCGGCATGATAGGAGGTCGCCATGCTGATCGTGTTGAGGCCTGCCCGGTTGCGAAGCTCTCCGGCAATCGCATCGAGCCCCTGGTCTTGGATATCCCAGGGGTAAGTCCACATGGAAAGGTGCATGGCGCGCTCCGGTTCAAGTCTGTCCGCTTTATAGAACATGTGTCCATAATAGTGTCCAGGCTCGTTTGAACGCGGAGGGCGGCGCGAAAGCCGCCCATCCTGCCCTGTCAGCGGCTGATCGTTGCCTGCAGCGCCTCGATGGAGGATTGGATGCCGGCCTCGGTCGACATGGTGAAGTCTTCCATCTCGAGGCTGACCCAGCCGTCGTAGCCGACCATCCTGACGACCGAGAAGAATTCCTTCCACCACTGCAGGTCATGGCCAGCGCCGACGGCGACGTAATTCCAGGTACGGTTGGCGACGTCGGTCACGTCCTTCAGCTCCAGAAGACCATTGATGTCGGCAAGGCCCCGCTCGATACGCGTGTCCTTGCCGTGGCAATGATGGATTGCGCTTCCGAGCGCGCGTGCCGCGGCAATCGGATCGGCGCCCTTCCAGAACAGATGGCTCGGATCGAGGTTCATGCCGACCGCCGGACCGACCTCGTTGCGCAGACGGAACAGGGTTTCCGGGTTCCAGACGAGCATCGCCGAGAAGTTTTCCAGCGCGTATCGCTCGACCCCGACTTCCCGCGCGAGCTTGACCAGATCATGCCAGAGCGGGAAGGCGCGATCTTCCCACTGGTAGCGGTCGCGTTCCGGCATCTCGTCCGGCCAGCTTTTGGTATAGACGAGCCAGTTCGGCACGCTGTCTCCGGGGGCGGCTTCCGGCAGGCCGGACATGGTGACGATCGTCTTGATGCCGATTTCGCCGGCAAGACGGATCGTCTGTTCCATTTCCTTGCGGTGGCGCTTGCCCATCTCGCCGGGATCGAGCGGGTTAGCCGAGCAGTTCAGTGCCGCGATTTCAAGGCCGCGGGCCTCGATTTCCTGAAGCTTGATTTTCAAAAGCCCCTTGTCTTCAAGCAGTTCGTCGGCGCGGAAATGTGGGGCACGCGACCAGCCGCCGCCAGTCATTTCGATGCCCTCGACGCCGAGTTCAACACATTTGTCGAGCATGTCGGTAAATGACAGGTTGCCCATAACGTCGGTGCAAATGGAGAGTTTCATCGTCTCGATCTTTCCTATGGAAATTGAGGGCGCGCCTTTGTGAGAGGGTGGAGGAGATCCCGGCGCGCCCTCGGAGGGAGCTATTTGAAGTCGATCCAGGCCGCGCCCGCATCAGCCGAGCGGACGCAGTTTTCCAGCCAGCGCACGCCTTCGGTGCCGGCTTCGATGCCGGGATAATGGTGGCTCCTGAGGAAGGCTTCGTCGCCGCGGCGTTTGGCATCGATCGCCTGGGCGATCCAGAGGTAGATGTTCGCCCAGCTGTCGCCGAGGCCTTCGGTGTGCAGCGCGCCCATGCGGTCAGCCGCCAGGCTTTCCTCTTCGAGATAGGGCATGCCGTGATGCAGAGTGCGGTTCGGCTCGCCCTGCACTTCATAGATCAGTTGGTCGGGATGGGCGTCCGACCATTCGATCGAGGCCTTGGAGCCGACGAAACGGTAGCGTTGCGAGCCCATGTTGCCGGCATTGACCGAGGATACCCAGAGACGGCCGCGGGCGCCGTTGTCGTAATGCATGAGAACGGTCGCATGGTCTTCGAGCGGCGCGCGGGTCGGAATGAAGGCCTTGCGGTCGCAGAGCAGCTTTTCGATCTTCAGATGCGGCAGCACCACTTCGGAGAGGTAATAGAGGTGGGTGCCGATATCGCCGAGAACGAAGGTCGGGCCGGCGGTTTTCGGATTGGTGCGCCATTTCACCGCCTCGCCGGCGCCGACATCGTCGCCCGCATTGAAGCCGTGGGTATATTGCATGTCGACGATGCGGATCTCGCCGAGCATGCCCTTCTTGACCATCGCCGCCATCTGATGCACCAGCGGATGGCCGGTGAAGCCATAGGTGACGCCGACGATCAGGCCCTTCTCTTCGGCGAGCTTGGTGATCTCGTCGCATTCGGCGACGGTGAAGAATAGCGGCTTTTCGCAGATCACGTGCAGCCCGGCTTCCAGGCACGCCTTGGTGATCTCGTAATGGGTGAAGTTCGGCGTGGCGATCGAGACGACCTCGACGCCGTCCTCGCGCCCGGCCTCCCCGGCGATCAACTCCTTATGGTCGCCGTAGCAGCGGTCGGCGGCGACGCCGATCTTCGTGCCGAAGTCGCGGCCGCGCGCCGCGTCGAGGTCGAAGGCGCCGCAGACGAGCCGGTAGGTGCCGTCCCGCTGGGCGCCGGTTCTATGCTTGTAGCCCACCTGCCCGGTGCGGCCGCCGCCGACCATGCCCCAACGCAAGGGGCGCTCGATGGATCTTTCTCCGTTGATCATCTGATCATTGCTCCTGAAATGGCCTGCCGCGTCATTCCGCCGCCATGGCGGTCGGCAGTGCGTAAAGCTTGGGTTTCGGTATCATGTTGACCGGTTCGAGGCCGCCGCTGGACACGGCCCTGAGAGCGGCATCGGCGACCAGCGTCGCCGCATATCCATCCCAGGTGGAAGGTCCGCCGGCCGTTCCTTTAGAGGCGGCGGCGATCCATTCACGGAATTCCTGGTCGTAGGCCTCGATGAAGCGCTCGCGCCAATCCTCGGGGATCGCCTGGCGAATGCCGTTCAAATCCGAGATCACGGTCGCCGGGCGGTTTGGAAGGGCAGCGACACCCGCCTCGCAGCTGATTTCGCCCCGGATGTCATAGCCATAGGCGACATTTACCGAAATCTCGACATCGACAAGCGCTCCCGAGGCCATGTGCAGGAGCACGAACACCGGATCGCGCAACGCGCCGCCGCGCGAGGACCGGCGTGGCACACGCACCTCCACGCCGGTGATTTCGTCGGAGAGGAGCCAGCGGGAAATGTCCGCGTCATGGACCAGCGTGTCGTTCAGCGGCATCTCCGAGGTGTAGAGCCCTTCGGGAACAGAAGCGTTGCGATGCACAGAGTGGAAGAGCAGCGGCGCGCCGAGTCTGCCGCCGTCGATGACAGCCTTCAGGCGGCGATAATCGGCATCGAAACGACGCATGAAACCCACCTGCACCAGCCGCCGGCCGAACGCCGCTTCCGCCTCCATGACGCGGAGTGCGGCCACCTCGGAGGTCACCAGCGGCTTCTCACAGAACACCGGCTTGCCGGCGGCAATCGAGGCGAGCAGCTGCTCCTCATGCGCCGGCCCCCAGGAGCAGATGATCACGGCCCGCACCTTTTCCGAAGAAATCAGCGCCGAAGGGGTGGCGAACACCTCCGCCCCCGCGGGGGCGGCAGCGGCGGCGCGGGCCTGGTCGATATCGGTAACGCCGACGATTTCGACACCGGAAACGACGTTCGTCAGGCGGCGGATGTGATCCTGACCGATCATACCGGTGCCGATGACGCCAACCTGAAGGGTCATTTCGCCCCCCAGTGCTTATCGATGTAACGCTGCATTTCCGCGCGCATGAAGGTGCCGCTCTGGTCCGCTTTGTCCTCCCAGGCGAAGACGCAGGCGGTCATGATGCCGTCGAAGCCGATCTCGGCGAGCGTGCCGAAGAACGCGTCCCAGGGAACCTCGCCCTGACCGATATTGAGGTGCTGGTGCACCCGGGCGTTGGTGCCGGGCGGATTGAGGATATATCTGAGGCCCGACGAAGCCTTGTGGTTGAACGTGTCGCCGACATGGACATGCGCCAGCACGTCCTTCGCCTCGCGCAGCATCGCCCTGGTATCGTCGCCGAAATAGAAGGTGTGCGGGGCGCAATAGAGGAACTTGACGCTCTTCGAATTGACCGTGCGGATGATGTCGAGCGCCGGCTGCAGCGTCTCGCACCAGTCTTCCGGATGCGGTTCGACATTGAGCTGGATGCCCTCGCGCTCGAAGATCGGCACCAGTTCCTCCATCGAGCGCCACCAGGCATCCTCGCAGGCCTCGATCATCGAGCCGGTGTGGCAGCAATAGCAGGACCCCTTGTCGGGATGCGGGCCACGGCCGAACTCGGAATTCATCACGCCGACTTCCAGCTCGACCGCGATCTCGATGGCGCGTTTCCAGTGCTTGACGGCGGCCTTGCGTTCGGTCTCGTCATTGGACGCCCAGCGGTACATCGGCAGCAGCGAGGCGATCCCGACATCCGCCTCCTTCAGCGAGCGCTTCAATGATTTGATCCGCTCAGGAAAGACGCGCGGCGCCTTGAACCATTCGAGAAAATCTCCGCGTGGCGAGAGCTCGATCCAGTCGTAGCCGAGTTCCTTAACCTTCCCCGGCAACGCCTCGAGTGAGAGATGCCGATGCATGAACGGGTCGATTGCGATCTTCATTTTGACCTCCGGATTCCAGACATGATTTTCCTTCCCCGGCGACGACCTGTTTGTCGCTGCCGGACGCTGTGTGTTTTGCGCTGTGTCGTTTGAGTGCCGTCAGCGGTTACTCAGCCGGCGGCGAATGGCTCTCATGACTTGCAATGTAAGTATCGATTTGGGCTTCGAGATCCGCCATGGTTTCCCCGCCGGCCATCAGGTCGGTAATCTCCTCGCGCGTCTTCTCGCCCCGACGGAAATCGGCGGCGATCGCGCCGCGGATGAGAACGGCGAAGTGATCGCCCACCGCCATCGCATGCATGACCTGGTGGGTGATGAAGATCACCGCCAGACCCCGCCGCTTGGCTTCGTTGACGATCCGCAGCACATGCGCTGCCTGCTTCACGCCGAGAGCGGCCGTCGGTTCGTCAAGGATCAGCACGCGCGCGCCGAAATGCACGGCCCGGGCAATGGCGAGCGACTGGCGTTCGCCGCCTGAAAGCCCGCCGACAAGGCGGTCGCCATCATCAATCCGGGTGATGCCGAAATCCTGCACGGCTTTGACGGCAATCTCATTGGCCTTCCTGCGGTCATAGACCTTGAAAGGACCCCAGCCCTTGGTCGGCTCGACGCCGACGAAGAAGGAGCGGCCGATCGACATCAGTGGAAATGTGCCGCCGAATTGATGCACTGCCGAGATGCCTTTTTCCTGCGCATCGCGCGGCCCGCTGAATTCGACCGGATTGCCGTCCATCAGGATGGCGCCGCGCGACGGTCTGTGGACACCCGCAAGCGTCTTGATCAGCGTCGATTTGCCGGCGCCGTTGTCACCGAGCAGGCAGAGCACCTCGCCGGCGCGGACCTTGAGCGAGATATCGTGCAGCACGTCGATCGGGCCGAAGCTCTTGTCGACATTCTGGAGTTCAAGGATTGGAACATTGTCGGACATGGGTGACGCTCACTTGTTTTTCTTCGGCACGAAGCTCAAAGCCATCTGCCGGAACGTGTTGTTCATCAGAACGGCGGCCATGAGCATCACACCGATAATCAGGTTGGACCAGTTGCGGTCGATGTTGGTGAAGTAGATGCCCTGGCTTACGACCGCGAAGGTCAGCGCGCCGAGAAAGATCCCGGCGACCGAACCGAAGCCGCCGGTGAGCAGCACGCCGCCCACCACGATCGAGACTACCGTATTGAAGATGTAGTTCATGCCGCCCGAGACCTGCGCGGAATTGAACAGGATGGCGCCGCACATTCCGACGAAGGAGGCGGCCGTGCTCGAGAGAACGAAGAGGACGATCCTCAGCCGGTCGGTCGGAATGCCGGCATTGCGCGCGCTGACTTCGTCTCCGCCCATGGCGACGATCCAGTTGCCGTAGCGGGTCGCGTGCAGCACGAAACCAAAGACCACCGTCAGTGCCAGCCACCACAGGATGATCACCTGGAATTTGCCGTGGATGAGGTCGCCGAACACCGTCTTGGCCCAGGCGGGGGCGTTGAGCGGAACCGAAGCGGCCCCGGTCAGGATGACGGATCCGGCCAGCACGAGCCCCTGCACCGCCACCAGCGTGCCGAGGGTGATGATCAGCGAGGGCACGCTGGTGCGCACCGCCAGGAGACCGTTGACCAGCCCGACGAGGACGCCGATGGCGAGCACGCCGAGCATGCCGATGACGATTGGCAACTCGTAATAGCCCGAGAGAATGGCGATCGTCATCGAGCCCGCCGGGATCATTGCACCGATCGAGATATCGAGCTCGCCTGATATCATCAGAAGGCCGACAGGCAGGGCGACGATACCGAGATTGGCGGCATAATTGACCCAGCTTGCCGCGCCGAAGAGCGTACCGAGGCTGACGCCGCCAAAGGCGACATAGAAGACGATCACCGCGACGAAGCTCAACACGGCGCCGAATTCCGGGCGGCGTACGAAGTGTCCAATGGAAAAGCCGTTCATCTCTTCGCCCTCACTTCTTCTTTTTCGCGGCGTAGGACATCGCCATCAGCCGGAACTTGTCGTTCATCATCACGGCGAGCAGCAGGAGCGCCCCGATGATGACGCTGCCGAGATTCGGGTCTATGCCGGTGAAATAAATGCCCTGATTGACGATCGCGAAGGTGAGCGTGCCGAAGACGATGCCCACCACCGATCCGGCGCCGCCGGTCAGAAGCACGCCGCCGATGACCACGCACATGATTGAATTGAAAATGAAGGATTGCCCGCCGAGCACCTGCGCGCTTTGATAGACGAGCACCTGGCTGACGCCGACGAAGGCGGCGGAAAAGCCCGACAGCATATAGAGGGCGATGGTCAGTTTGTCGGTCGGAATACCGGCGTTGCGGGCCGAGACCTTGTCGCCGCCGAGAGCAAAGATCCAGTTGCCCACGGGCGAGATGTGCAGCAGGCAGAAGAACGCCACCGCAAACAGGATCCACCAAAAGATCGTCACCTGGAACATGCCGCCGATGAAATCGCCGAGGATCGCTTTGACGGCCGGGCTTGGCACCAGCGATACGCCGGTGCTGCCGGCGATCAGCACGGTGAAGCCGAGCGTCAGGCCCATGACGGCGAACATCGAGCCGATGGTGACGATCAAGGACGGGACTCGGGTGCGGTTGACGAGATAACCGTTGAAAAACCCGACGAGGAGCCCGACGCCCAGGCCGGCGGAAATCCCGACGATTTCGGGCAAGCCGTAATGGCCTGATATGATTGCCACCGTCAGTGATGATGCCGGGATCACCGCGCCGATCGAGAGGTCCATTTCGCCTGCGATCATCAGGAGCCCGATCGGCAGCGCAACGATGCCGATCTCGGCGGCAACGTTGAGCCAGCTCGCATAGCCCGCAGCGGACAGGAAGACCTTGCCGCCCAGCAGGGCGAAGAAGGCGAACACCGCAATCAAGCCCAGCAACGACCCGGCTTCAGGGCGCCGGGAAAGCTGACCGATGGTCGCTTTGGCATGGCCGCCCGAAGCAGCCGACGGGGCGAGGACATCGTTTCTCGCGTTCATTTGACACCACCAATAAAGCCGCATGACCGGTAAGGGTCGGCGCTTCTGAAAGAATGGAAGCTGCCCGCGTGAGGGGCAGGCAGCTTCACCACGTTCGGCCGATCCCTTACCGGGCGCCAGCCTTCACGCCTGCCAAGGTGGCGTCGACGTTGGACGCGTCGATGACGCCGGGGCCGGTCAGGATCTCCCGGGTCGGGACGGTGAGTCCGTAATTGACGTTGCCGTTCAGGATCGAAACCGCCAGATAGCCCTGCAGGTAACCCTGCTGGTCGATGGCACAAAGCTGGCTGCCGCTCTTGATGTTATTCAGAACGGTTTCATCCATGTTCATGCCGCAGACCTTCACCTGTCCGGCTTTGCCGGCCTGCGTCACGCCGTTGACCGCCGAATTGGTATCGACATTGCCGATCGCGAAGACCGCCTTGATCTCCGGATGCTGCAACAGATGCGCCTTCAGCGCCTGTGCCACGGCAGTTGCCGAACCGAATGACGTGGCGGGCAGCGGCAACGACGAACCGGTGCCGCCCCCTTCGGTCACGCCGTCGGTCATACCTTTGCAGAAAGCTTCGATGTTTGCCGCACCTGGAAGCGTGTTGAGGCAGACTGCGTTCTTCAGGTCATGCTTGGCGAAGTAGCTGCCCGCAGCCTCGCCGGAGAGATAGTCGTTAGAGCCGACATAGTTCATTGCACCGAGGCGATCGGCGGCTTCGATGCCGCCGGCATTATAGATGATCAGCGGAATTTTCTTGTCGACGACCGCTTTGAAGGCGGGGTCCATGGCCTCCGGCACCCAGTCCGGGCCGACGATCGCATCGGCGCCCTGGTCGATGGCCTGACGGATCAGCTCGGCCGCATCAACGCCGAGATTGTCGTAGTTCTGCGGCCCGAGCCAGACGACCTTGCCGCCCTGGGCTTCCGCGACCTTGCCGGCATCCTCGGCGCCACGCTTGACGATCGACCAGAACGGATCGTCCGGCTTGCCGCCCACAACGAAGATGTTGGCGGCCATAACGGCCGTGGCAGTGCAGGTCACGATGGCGGCGGCCGACACGGTTGCCGCGAAGCGGCGAAATTTAGTCATCTCAATCTTCCTCCCATGGCCCGCCTCCCTGGCTTGCCGTGAAGAGAAACATATCACCGCTTGAAATTCGCGAAATGTGAAATCATACTAAACATGCATAAAGTATCACAGAGTATCAGTCATAATGATACGAACGCTCTGACGATGGAGGGAATGATCATGCGGCGGCCGACCATCTCGGATCTTGCCAAGGAGGCCGATGTCTCCATTGCGACCGTCAATCGGATCCTGGCCGGCACCGCCTCCGTCAAAGGCACGACCGTGCAGCGCGTCCAGGCGGCCGCGGAGCGGATCGGCTTCTACGGCGCCGGGGCAATCGAGGATAGGCTGCGCAAATCGGTGCCAAAATACCGGCTTGGCTTTCTGCTGCAGCAATCCAGCCGTGAGCTTTACCAGCTGTTCGGCAAGAAGATCGTCGAGGCATGCCGCGCCAGGCGCGATGAGGTCATCGACCCGGTGGTCGATTTTGTCGATCTCCTGACGCCGGAGAATATTGCCGGCCGGCTCAAGGCGCTCGGCGCAAATTGTGACGCCGTCGCCGTGGTCGCCGCCGATCACCCGGTGATCGCCCAGGCCATCCGCGAGCTGCACGAGAAAGGCAAGCCGGTCATTGCCTATATTACCGACCAATCCGCCCGCGAACGGGCCGCTTATGTCGGCGCCGACAATTGGAAAATGGGGCGGACGGCGGCATGGCTGATCTCGAACATGACCCACGGACCGGGGCGGATCGCCGTCTTCATCGGCAACCATCGTTACCAATGTCAGGACGTCTCCGATGCCAGCTTCCGCTCCTATGTGCGCGAACATGCGCCGCATCTGACCATCGAGGAAAGCCGCCCCACGCATGAGGAGCCGAACGAGGCCTACCGGATGGTCAAGGAACTTTTGGCGGCGACGGATGACCTCACCGGCATCCTGATTGTCGGCGGCGGCATCTCCGGGGTCTTGCGGGCGCTGAGGGAAGTGCCGCAGGAGCGGCGCCGAAGCATCCGCCTCGTCTGCCGGGACATCGGCCCGGAGACGCGAAAAGGCCTGTCAGAGGGGATGATTACCGCGGCTCTCTGTCATCCGCTGGAACAGACGTCCACGGCGCTGGTCGAAACGATGATCGAAACGATCACGCAGGGTGCCTCGGGCGGCACGATTCAGCGGACCATTACCTTCGAAATCGTGACGCCGGAGAATATCTGAGATGACAGCCGCGGCGTTCGCCGCGACTGGAAAGCCGGCCCGGGCTTATCAAGGGCCGATCCGCGTGTCGGCTCAAATGTCGACGACAAGGCCCTTGGCTTTCAGCACCGCTTCCAGATTGCTGACCTCGATGACCGATTTTCCCGCCTTGTAGGCTGCGATGTAACCGGCTTCGGCATCTTCGCGCGCCTGCGACAGCCTCGCTGCTTCCTGCGCTTCCTGTCTGCGCACGACCACCAGGCCGTCGGCATCGCCGACGATGATGTCGCCGGGATTGATGGTTTCGCCGCCGACGATGATCGGGTCGTTCACCGCCGCAATGGTTTCCTTCACCGTGCCCTTGATGCAGACGCTGAGCGAGAAGACGGGGAAACCAAGTTCTCTGAGCTGCAGCGTGTCGCGTACGCCGGTGTCGGTGACGAGACCGCCGATGCCTTTGGCAAGGCAGGCATTGGCGAGTACATCGCCGAAGGATCCCGCTTCCTCGTACTCGCCCGCCGAGACAACGATGATATCGCCGGGCTTCGCGTAGTTGATGGCGAGCTGCAGCATGATGTTGTCGCGCGGCGCGCATTTGACCGTAAAGGCCGGACCGCACAGTTTCATGCGGTAGTCGACGGGCTTGAGGCGCGAGGAAAGCGCGCCGCGGCGTCCCTGGGCCTCGTGGATCGTCGCCGGCGAAAATTTCGAAACGGCCTCGATGTCAGCTTTGCTGGGCCGTTCAGCGATGTCTTTTATATGAATCATGGGTGCCTCACATCGTTGGTAGACGGCGGGCAAATCCCGCCGTCTTATCTCGGTTGAATGTCTTCGGGAGGTTCCGAGACCGGTCGGTCTACGGGATCGGGTCGAATTTCAGCTGCGCGAGCGGCACGACTTTGTCGGTGCGGGTCATCTTGTACTCGGTGTTCGGGCCGAGCCACTTGTCCCAGATTTTGTTGATTTCACCGGACTCGTCGAGCTTGTGCAGGATTTCGTTGATCTTGGCGGTCAGGGCCGGCTGATCCTTGGCCATGCCGATGCCGATCGGCTGATAGAGCATCGGCTCCTCGATCATCCGCATTTGCTTGCCCTTGCTCTTCGATTCATTGACGAACTTGGTCGTCGTCATGGTGTTGGCGACCATGCCGCGGGCCTTGCCCTGCTGGACGGCGAGATAGGCAGAGGCGGTATCCTGGAAGGTGAGCGGGTCGGATTTGTTCAGCTTGATCGACATCTCAGATGTCGAGCCCTTGGTCGAAGCCAGGCGCTGGCCGGCGTAATCGGCCTTCGTCTTGCCGGCATCGTCGGCCGGCACGATCAGCATCTCCTTGGCGAGATAATAGGGATCGCTGAACTGGATCTGCTCGGCGCGGCTCAGCGTATAGGCAAGGTTGGCAACGGTGATGTCGACGCGGCCGAGCTTGACCTCCGGCACGCGGGCTTCGACCGAAACCGGCTTGATCTCGGCCTTGACGCCCAATTCCTTGGCGATGGCGCCGCAGAGATCGACGTCGAAGCCGGCCATTTCGCGGGTCTTCGGATCCGGCGAAGCGAAGGGAGGAACGTCGGCGAACGTCGCGCAGCGCAGGGTCTTGGCCGACATGATGGTGTCGAGCTGATCGGCTTTCGCGGGCAAGGCGGCTGCCATGCCGGCGAATGCGACGGTGAGGCTTAGGTATTTCCACTTCATTGCTGTTCTCCTTTGTTTTTAATGGTTAGGTATCAATGCCTGAGATCAGCGAGGAACCGCTGAGCCCGGGGATGGGTCGGATTGCTGAAGAAGTCCTCGGGGCTCGCCGTTTCGATGATCTGGCCGGCATCGATGAACCAGATCCGGTCGGCGACATCGCGGGCGAAACCCATTTCGTGGGTGACGCAGAGCATGGTCATGCCTTCAGACGCCAGGCTCTTCATGACCGCGAGCACTTCGCCGACCATTTCGGGATCGAGCGCGCTGGTCGGTTCGTCGAACAGCATCACCGGCGGTTCCATGGCCAGAGCCCGGGCGATCGCCACCCGCTGCTGCTGGCCGCCCGACAGTTGACCGGGATAAGCGCGGGCCTTGTCGGCGAGGCCGACCCGGTCGAGAAGCTTGAGCGCCTTTTCGTGCGCGACATCGGCCGTTACGCCCTTCACCCGGATCGGCGACATCGAGACGTTTTCGGCGACGGAGAGATGCGGAAACAGGTTGAAATTCTGAAAGACGAAGCCAATCCGGCTGCGCATCGCGTTGAGTGCCTTTGCCCGCATGGAGGCGTGAATGTTCTGCCCGTCGAGCGTGATCGATCCGCTGTTGATCTCCTCGAGGCGATTGATCGTGCGGATCAGCGTGGATTTCCCCGAACCGGACGGTCCGCAGATGACCACGACTTCGCCGCGCGCCACCTCAGCGTCGATGTCCTTCAAAACCGGATAGTCGCCATAGCTCTTGCAGACCTGCGAAAGCCGGATCATCTGCGATTCCTGCGTTGAAACGGACATGGTCATAGCTGCTCCGATACGATTTTCGACGGCGTGACCACGGCGGCGGAGACGTTGAGAAGTCCCGCACGCCGCCGCGTGATGCGCCGCTCGAGGCGATTTGCGAAGTAGGTCAGTGTCCAGCAGATGGCGAAGTAGACGATCGCCAGGATGAGGAAGACCTGGAAGGGCTGCGTCAGCAGCTGATTGTTGACCTGGCTTGCGGCAAAGGTCAGGTCCGGCACGTTGATCACGTAACCGAGCGTCGTATCCTTGATCGTCGAGACGAAGGTGGAGAGGATGCTCGGGATCATGTTGTAGAGCGCCTGCGGCAGGATGATGTAGCGCATCGCGCCGATATAGCTGTGGCCAAGCGCCCGTGCCGCATCCATCTGGCCAGGCCCGAGCGCGACGATGCCGGCACGGACGACTTCGCTCAAAAACGCGCTCTGATAGACCACGAGCGTCGTCAGCATGGTGACGAAGCTCGGTACGTCGGCGCCGGTCAGCAGCGGCACCAGGAAATAGCTCCACAGGATGAGCATCAAGAGAGGCACGCCCCTGGTGAAATAGACAAGGGCGGTAACCGGCCAGCGCAGCAGCGGCGATTTGGAGAGCCTCGCTGTTGCAAACAGGATACTGATCGGAAAGGCGAGAGCGATGCTGAGCGCCGACAGGATCAGCGTATTGGCGAGCCCGCCGAGCGGTCCGTTCGGATATTGGCCGATCAGGAGCAGCAGCCAGTAGTCGCGGACGATGGCGATCATGTCGTGGATCATGCGCGCGCACTCCTGGCAGGATCGGCGCGCATCGACAGATAGGCGCCGATGCTCATGATCACGAGCGAGAAGAAGAGATAGAGAACCGTGCCGATCAGGTAGATCTCGAAGGTGCGGAAGCTGAGGTTCTCGATTTCCTTGACGGCATGCGTCAGTTCCGACGCGCCGATGACGACGGCGAGGCTGCTGTTCTTGAACAGGGAAACACTGTGATTGATGAGCGGCGGCAGCGCGTTACGCACGCCCTGCGGCATGATGACGAACCGCATCGCCGAGACATAACCGTGGCCGAGAGCGCGGGCTGCCTCCATCTGGCCGGGACCGACCGAGCGCACGCCCGAACGAAGATCTTCGCTAAAATAGGCTGCCTGGCAGAGCCCGAGCCCGATCACTGCGAATATCGCCTCGGCATTGTGGCTTGCAAGCCATGTCGCCACCCCGTTCGGCATCAGGGTGAATATCCCGAAATACCACAGCATCAGCTGAACAAGGGTGGGCACGTTGCGATGGTAGGATACGTAAGCGGCAACTAACGGATCGCCGAAGCGAAAGGGCGACAGGCGCACAGCCAGCAGCAGCAGTGCGAGCGCCATCGCCAGCGTCCAGGACCCGGCATAGATGATGAAGGTCATCTCGATGCCATGCAGCAGCATGGCGGCATATTCGGGATTCCCCAGGATTGCCGAAAGGTCGAAGCCGCTCACGAGCCTGGCTCCCCGGATGGATCCGTCTTCAGCTGCGGCCTTGCCGTCTGCAGGCCGCCCATGACCTGCAGCGTCGGTGTGATCTCCATATGTCCGATGTTGACGGCAACGGGAGCCGCGATGGCGAAGGCGATCGCGTCGGCGATATCGGTCGCTTCAGGCAATTCGAAACCGTCGATGAACTTTTCCCGGATGCTCGGATCATTGCCATGAACGTGATTGAAAATATCCGTGGCGACCCGGCCGGGGCAGATTTCGGTGACCCGCACCCGCTTGCCGAAAGCGTCGATGCGCAGCTGGTTGGACAGCATGCTCACGCCGGCCTTGGTGGCGTGATAGGAGGAGTTGCCTCCGAAATTATAGGCGCCGGCAATCGACGAAATGTTGATGACATGGCCGCGGTCGCGCGCCACCATGCCCGGCACCACCAGGCGGCAGATGTGCAGAACCGCGCGGAGATTGACGTCGACGAGGAGGTCGATATCGCTCTCGTCGGCTTCCAGGAACTTCTTCGGCCGGTCGACGCCGGCATTGTTGACGAGAATGTCGAACTCCACCCGGCCGGCGAGCTCGGCGATTGCCGGACGGTCGGTCACATCGATGGCATGGGCAATACAGCCCGTACGCTCGGCCAGCTGCTGCAGCGCTTCAGTGCTGCGGGCAACGGCATGGACCTCGATATTCTCCCGGCGAAGCCGCTCAACCACGGCTGCGCCGATCCCGGAGGATGCGCCGGTCACCAGTGCGGTCTTGTAGTCGGAGAATGGCATTGTCGTTCCCTTGTGGTTGATTGAGACAGTAGCGAAGCTTTAACCCCTTGCCTAAGACCGATTATCTCTGGAGCAATAAGCAACGGTTATGGAGCCGGCGCGGTCTGCCGAAGAAGAGAAAGCGGCGATGCCGGTATTCTCTCGCGGCCCCGCTTCAGGCTGCGCCGCGTTGCAAAAGCAAGGCGCCTCTGCAAACATGCCATCCGCAGATCAGAATGGTACCCCGATCCCCATGGACATCAGACGCCTCAAATCCTTCATCGTGATCGTCGACAGCGGCAGCATCACACGAGCGGCGGATCTTTTGCATATCGCCCAGCCGGCTCTGAGCCAGCAGCTCGCGGCGCTGGAAGAGCATTTCGGCCACAAGCTGCTGATCCGCAGCCAGCAGGGCGTCAGCATGACCGATGCCGGACACGCGGTATATCGCCATGCCCAGATCATCCTTCGGCAAATGGAGCAGGCGCAGGCCGATGCATCGGCGGCGGGCAATTCGCTTGCCGGGCGCGTGTCGGTCGGCCTGGTGCCGTTCAGCAGTGCGGCGACGCTCTCCGTCGATCTGCTGGCGGAAACCCGGAAACGGCATCCCGGTATTCTGCTGCACCTGACCGAAAGCGTCGGCCAGACCTATAGCCAGATGATCATGAACGGCCGGCTGGAGATGGCGCTTCTGCATGGAACCGGACCGATCAAAGGCGTGCGCTTCGAACCGATCCTCAGCGAAGAGTTTTTTCTGGTCGCCCATCGCGACTTTGCCATCGAAGCGGATACGAAACCCGTTGCGGTCAACGCTCTCGACGGCATACCGTTGCTCCTGCCGCCGGCCTATAACTTCGTCCGCCGCGCGGTCGACACTGCCTTCACCCGCACACGCACCAATTTGAAGGTCGTGGCGGAGGTCGAGATCGTGCGCACGCTCGCCCGCGCGGTCGGCAGCGGTCTCGGCGCGACGATCATGCCGAAGGCGATTGCCGATCGCATCGTCTCGGAATCGAGCGAGCCGCTGATCTGCCGGCTGGTCTCGCCGCGGATCGAGGAAACGCTGTCGCTTTGCGTTTCCGATCAGAATCCCCTGTCGGAGCCGGCGCTTGCCGTCAGCGACATTCTTCTCGAGCTGACGGCGCGGCTGAAAGCCTGAGGTGGCTGCCGGCTAGCGCATATCCTTGCAGAACTGGGCGATCCGCGCGCAGCCCTCGCCCAGTTTTTCCAGACTTGTCGCGTAGGAAATACGGAAGAAGGGGCTCATTCCGTAAGCCGCGCCTTGCACGGTCGCGACATAATGCTCCTCCACCAGACCGATGACGAAATCGACGTCGCTCTCGATCTTGCGCCCGCCCTTGCTGGTCTTGCCGATCAGCTCCGAAATGTTGGGATAGATATAAAAGGCGCCCTCGGGCCGGTGGCAGCGCAGCCCTTCCACTTCGGATAATTTGTCGAGAACGAAGTCGCGTCGCGTCTTGTAGATAGCGGCGCGCTCCTTCAGCAGGTCTTGGGGCCCGTCCAGCGCCGCGGTTGCCGCCGCCTGGGTCAGCGTCGCAATGCCGCCGCCATTCTGGCCGTTGACGTTGCTAATCGCCGAGATCAGCTCTTTCGATCCGGCGCAGAATCCGAGGCGCCAGCCGGTCATCGCGTAAGCCTTGGAGACGCCGTTCATCGTCAGGACGCGATTGTACAGTCTCGGCTCGACCTCCGCGATCGTGCAGAACTGGAAGTCGTCATAGACTAGATGTTCGTAAATATCGTCGGTCATGATCCAGACGTTTGGATGGCGCAGCATGACCTCGGCGATGGCGGCCATCTCAGCCCGAGAGCAGGCGGCTCCGGTCGGATTGTTCGGGAAATTCAGGAAGAGCCATTTGGTGCGCGGCGTGATCGCAGCCTCCAGATCTTCCGCGCGCAGCTTGAAGCCGGTCTGCTCATGGCAGGGGACCGGAACCGGTACGCCGCCGGCGAATTTGACGATGTCGGCATAGCTGACCCAGGAGGGCGTGGGGATGACGACCTCGTCGCCCGGATTGCAGGTCGCCAGCATGGCGTTGAAGATCACCTGCTTGCCGCCGCCCGAGACGACGATCTGGGTGGCGTCGTAGTCGAGATTGTTGTCGCGCTTGAACTTCCGGATGATGGCGGATTTGAGCGCCGGCGTGCCGTCCATCGGCGGATATTTCGTATCGCCGGCGAGCGCTGCCGCGTGGGCCGCCTCGATCGCATGTGCTGGGGTGGGGAAATCCGGCTCGCCGGAGGAGAGGCTGACGACTTTGATCCCCTTGGCAGCCAATTCCCGGGCGCGCTGGGTCATGGCGGCGGATGCTGAAATGGAGACGTTTTTCAGGCGGTCGGCGATAATGGACATCGACATGATCCTTCGATGAGGAATTGAAAACGAGAGACCGCCCGCAGGCGATCGGGATTGCGTTATTCGGCGAGTTCGGCGGCAGGTGCGAGGGTCGCGCCCGTGGCTTCGATCTCGGCGCGCACGATGCCAGCAAGCTCAAGGGCGCCCGGCGTGTCGCTGTGGACGAGGATGGAGCGCGCCGGCATGGCGATCACACCGCCGTCGCTGGTCTCGACGCTGCCGTCGAGGAGGAATTTTCGCACACGGGCGCGCACGGCGGCTTCGTCCTTGATGACGGCGCCCGGCAGCCCGCGCGCAACAAGCCTGCCGCCGCCGTCATAGGCCCGGTCCGCAAGGAAAAGCACCAGCGTTTTCAGGCGCGCGCGTTTGGCCGCCTGCTCGATTTCGCTGCCTGACGTGACGAAGACGACGAGATTGGCGTCGACAGTTGCGATCGCATCCATCATCAGGTCGGCGAGAACAGGATCGCGGTTGACCATATTGCCCATGGCCGCATGAAAGCTGAGATGGGAGACGGTGACGCGCTCGGCTCTGGCGATCGCCATCAGCGCGCCGAGCTGGTAGAGCATCTGCTGGCGAAGCTCGTCTGCCTGAAAGGGTATTTCACGCCGGCCGAAGCCCGGCCGGTCGGGCAGGCCGGGATGGGCGCCGATGCCGACGCCATTCTGCTTTGCCAGCCGCACCATCCGCCCCATCGTATCGGGGTCGCCGCCGTGGAAACCGCAGGCGATATTGGCCGAAGAGACGATCTTCATCATCGCTTCGTCGTCGCACAGCCGGTAGGGACCAAATCCTTCGCCCATGTCGGAATTCAGATCGATCTTCATCAGTTCCTCCTTTCGCCTCGCTTAAGCCATCGCCTTCAGGGCACGCTTGACCATCCCGGATGTCAGCCTGACATCCTCGACATAACGGGCGACGGCCTGTTCGACCGCACGCGCTTCCGCATGCGTCGAGCGGACGAATTTCAGGCGGGCGCCGATGCGGGCCTGACCGAGCCGCCAGAGGTCGCATTCGATCACGCCGGCGATCTTCGGATAGCCGCCGGCGGTATTCGCATCGCTCATCTGCACGATCGGTTCGCCGCCGGGTGGAACCTGGATGACGCCGGGCACGACGCCGTGAGAGCGCATTTCGATGGAGGCAGTCGGCGTGATCGGCTCGCCGGACAGGCGGTAGCCCGTGCGGTCGCTGCGCGAGGAAATCCGCCAGGTCTGGCCCCAAAAGGCTTCGCCGTCTCCGGCGAAAAGACCATGCTCGCCGGCAGGCAGAGCGCGGATCGGCAGCGCGCCGTCGACGGGAGCTGGGAAGACGTCGCGCAGTGCCACGCCCGGCTCGACGACGGCGAGGCCAGTGGCCGGCAGCATGGCGATCTCCGCATCCTCGCCGACCGCGATCCGATCATCCTTCGCCAGCGGCCTGCCGGCATTGCCGCCAAAGCCGCCCCGCAGCGACGTGCTGCGCGACCCCATGACAACTGGAATATCCAGCCCGCCGCCGAACGAAATATAGGCGCGCGCCAGCCGCGGGGGCTGCTTCAGTTCGAGAACCTGTCCGGGCTCTGCCATATAGGCGCACCAGGGAATGAGCTCCGATCCGTCGAGGTGAGGATGACCGTCGGCGCCGGTCACGGCAAAGACGGCGCGCCGCTCGAAACGCAGGCTGAACGGGAAGGTCTGCACCTCGATCACCGCCGCATTTTCGTCATTGCCGACGAGACTATTGCCGATCCTGACCGCAAGCGGATCCATCGCGCCGCTCGCCGACACGCCGATGTCGCGGTAGCCGGGGCGTCCGAGATCCTGCACCGTGTTGAACGGGCCGCTTTCCAAGATCTCGATCATAGCTCGATCCTTGCCGGCAGGAACCGCACCGTATCTCCAGGCGCCATCATGGCGGGGTTCTGGGCGGTCGGGTCGAACATCTCGAGTGTCGCAAAGCCGATGGAGTTCCAGCCATTGGGGCCGGTCAGCATGGCGACACCGGTTTGCATTCCGCCGATCGTCACGCAGCCCTTCGGCATCTTCAGCGACGGCACGGTCTTTCGCCGCATGTAGATGCGCGGATCGAGGCCATGCAGATAGCCGAAACCCGGCGCGCTGCCCAAGGCGAAGACCCGATAGGTCGCTTCATGATGGATGCGAACGACCTCGCGGTCGCTTAAGCCCGAGAAATCGCAAAGGGCCGCAAGATCGCTCGCATGTTCGCCGCCGTACTGGACGGGAATCTCGATGGTCTTGCCGTTGAGATCGATGCTCTGCGCATGCTCCCATGCCTCCAGCAGCCGGGCGACCACCGCATCTGGATCCTCGGGCGTCTCCTTGAAGATAACCAGCAGGTTGGTCATTCCGGGAATATTTTCGGCAAGGTCGGCCCAGCTTCTCACCGTCTGAGACAGGGCCCAGATCCGCCGCTGCGCGATCAGATCGAAATCGCCCGGCGCCTCGAGCAGGAAGGATCTGGCCCCGATCGAGGAAACCCGCGCCCGGCTCTGGGTAGCCGGAACGATTTCACGTTGCGAGGCATGTCTGTTCGTCGTGGCGATCATGATGGCAGCTCGATTTCGAACAGAGGGTCACCGAAGCCGACCAGGGCGTCAGGCTCGGCGAGCAGCCTAGTCAAGACACCGGAACGGCCGGCGCGAAGGGGAAGCAGCACATGCCCTACCCTGACGAAGCCGAGGACATCGGCATCGGATACGAAGCGCGGCAGAGTTTGGGGCGTGACAGCGGCGGCCGGATGTTCGGCGCAGAAATGCCCCGCCAGCGGCGCCTTCACAACGACAGGTGCAGAGTTCGAAGCGCGGGGTGTGGCTGCCGGCACGCTGATGCGGGCGTCGCCCTCCTCCGAAACGACGATGCGAAGTTGCCCGTCCGGCCGGGAGATTTCGAGACCCTTCACGCCGGCGGCCGTCAGCGCCTCGGTGAGGAATGCGATGGTTGCGGGATCGCTGAAGTCGATGGCGCTCATGCCGCCCTCCTCCGCAGCTTCAGCCAGTGCTCGAGATAGTGGATATCGGTCTCACCGCGTGCGAATGCGTGGTCCTCGAATAGGGCGCGCAGGAAGGGGATATTGGTGGCAATGCCCTCGATCTCGGTTCCGGCAAGCGCCTCGCACATTCTGGCCATCGCTTTCGCCCGCGTCGGCGCGTGGACGATCAGCTTGGCGATCAGCGAGTCATAATAGGGCGAGACCCTGTAGCCGGGATGAATATGCGTATCGACCCGGATGCCCTGCCCCTGCGGCAAAGTCAGATGAGTGACGACACCGGCCGACGGCAGGAAAGTGTCGGGATCCTCGGCGTTGATGCGGCATTCGAAAGAATGGCCTTCGCAGGTGACCTCGCTCTGGGCGAGATCCAGAACCTCGCCCTGGGCCGCTTTTATCTGCGCCTGGACGATATCGATGCCGCTCGTCAGTTCGGTGACGGGATGTTCGACCTGAAGCCGTGTGTTCATCTCGATGAAGTAGAAAGCACCGTCCTCATAAAGGAATTCGAAGGTGCCGACGCCGCGGTAGCCGATCTGGCAGCACGCCTGGACGCAGGCCATGCCGACCGGCTGGATGATCTCAGGCGCGATCCCGGGCGCCGGCGCCTCTTCCACCACTTTCTGATGGCGCCGCTGCATCGAGCAATCCCGATGTCCAAGCCAAACGGCATTGCCATGATCGTCGCAAAGAACCTGGATCTCGATATGGCGCGGATGCTCCAGGAATTTCTCCATGTAGAGGGCGGGCGAGCCGAAGGCCTTGCGCGCCTCTTCCCGGGTCAGTGCAATTGCCTCATGCAACTGATCGGCTTTCGGGACGACGCGCATGCCGCGGCCGCCGCCGCCGCCGGACGCCTTGACGATGACGGGATAACCGATCTCCAGCGCAATGCGCTCGATTGTGGCCGGGTCGTCGGGCAGCGCGCTGTCGGGACCGGGAACGCAGGGTACGCCGGCCGCCATCATCGCCCGCTTCGCCGCGATCTTGTCGCCCATGGTCGCGATCGACGAAGCGGTCGGACCGATGAAAGTCAGCTCGGCCTTTTCGACGGCGTCGGCGAATGCGGCATTTTCCGACAGAAAACCGTAACCGGGATGAATGGCGCCGGAGCCGGTCAGGTGTGCGGCGAGAAGGATGGCATCCTGATTGAGATAGCTCCTGCCCGCACCCGACGGGCCGATGCAGAGAAAATGGTCTGCGGTCGTGACGTAGGGCGCTTGCCGGTCCGCTTCGGAGCAGATGGCGACCGTCTTCAGGCCGAGTTCGCGGCAGGCGCGCTGAACCCGGGCGGCGATCTCGCCGCGATTGGCGATGAGGACGGTATCGAAGCGGCGTTCTGAAGCAGCGGATTGTTCCGAGGTTTTCGGCATCAGACGATCTCCGCCAGCAGGTCGCCGGTCTCGACCTCGCCATTGTCGATATCGGTCACGTGCGTGATGCGCCCGGATCGCGGTGCGGCGATCGTATTGAAGACTTTCATCGCCTCGATGATGAAAAGGGTCTGCCCCTCCTCCACCGCGTCGCCGATCGCGACAAATGGCGGCTCGCCGGGCGCCGGCGCCCGGTGCAGAACGCCAAAGACGGGCGCCTTCACCGCATAGGAGGTTTTCGCGACGCTCAAAGGCGCATCGGAGACGAGGTTTATCGTCGATTCCGGCTTTTGCGAGGGCTCGGCAACGCCTGCCTCTGCCGGCGACGTGCGAAAGATCCGAACCGTCACGTCCTTTTCCGTCACGGTCAGCTCGGTAATATTCGATCGTCCGACAAAGTCGATCAGCGTCTTGATCTTCGAGAGGTCCATATGCGTGCTCGGAATTTCAAATTCCACCGCGCAGACCTGAAGTCTCACGTCGCCCGGTGTCGTGATTTTCGTAGCACGACGTATGGGCTGATGGGGTCAGACGAAGTTTTGATGGAGCGCAATCCGCGCCCTGTGGAAGATATCGCCGAATGCCCCGATGGCAGCCGGCGCCGTCGAGGTGAATCGAAATCGTGGAAGAGCAATGCGGTTTTGGAGACGGCTCGCGTGCTCATCTGTTGCAGGTCGGTCGGAAGCGCCTGATGAACGACGTCAACCCTTTGGACCGCAACCCGTTGACAAAGTGACCGCGACGTCAGACGAGTTTGAACGTTTTTCGTGCCGCTTCGAACTTACCGTTCATATCATCCAGTTTTATAGCAACCCAAAATTCTGTTTTTTCGTCGAACGGGCCGGCGTCAAGCTCCGGTTTAACAATTAACGACAACACTTTATCTGTGCTTGTACCAGAAGTGTCAGTATCGATTTTGATTTTATATTTGCCTTTCTGCTTCTCGTCGTAGCCATTTGGGTTTGAAACGTCATCACTACCGTCTTCTTGGGTAGATATATAAACGTATATCTTGTTGTTGAGGCCAGAGCCTATGATCTTGAATGGAGTTCGAACAAGTAACGGAGCAACAACAATCTCCGGCTCAAGGCGCACGATTTTAACTTTAGGGTTCACGATGGCCATATAATCCTCCCGAGTCCGTCCTTATACTGGGTTTAGTCGTTATCGCTCGATCTGCGAGGGATGAACCCGCCCGATCTTGACATCACGCCACCAGAGCGGGACAAGGCGCCGCCCGAGCGGGACATTGCGCCGCTGGTCATTCCTCTAGGGTCGGTTGAAACCTCGGCCGACAGCAGGATTTGCTCAAGGGTCCCTGTTTCGGCATCAAGCCTCATTGAGACATCGCCTTTGTCATAAATCCACACCCTCATGTCCTTAGCGAGTGCCCCGAATTGGGAACCAAGGCCGGTTCGTGCACTCGAACCAGGGGATCGATACAATCTGTCATACTCGATATCACCGGCCACGTTCCTCGGGGGTGGATCGTCTGGATCGGCCCCAGGGCCGTGGACAACGAAGATGGCTGGCCGACCAAGTTCAATGAATGCTCCCTCGAAGGAGAAAGCAAAGATACGCGCCAGAACCGCGTCGGCTGCACCGAGCTGGTCTCTCAGGAAATTATTTCTTCCTGCAATCGGTACGCTTAGGTTCTGATAAATCGGTCCACCTCTGAGAATCAGATCACTCAGTGGGCGCCCGAACAGATGTATCGCTGATAGGCCTAGTAAGGTTTCATTGTCTGCCACTTCTCCCTCCATCTACCGGATTATTGACTGCTCATTGATCTCGACAGCAAAACTTTCTCGCGAAAGGTCATCTTCGGGAGCTCCAGATAATCTATCGGCAGCAACGTCCGAGCAGAGTTGATGTGACTGTGATGCTCGCCGCCTTTGAGGTGCGGGCCAGCGTGCATTTCACCAATCGCCCGTCGCCTGAAGTTCCTACTGATGATCCGTGCGAACTGACCGCCACTTTCGTCCTGACCAATCGCAAGCATCGTTCTCGCGACGTCGCCGTAATCGAGGAAGTCGGGAGCGAGAGCCCACAAGGTTTCCGCCAGATATGTCCCGACGATATCGCGGGCGTCGAGCAATGCTTCGACAAACCCATCCGAATTCCACGCGAAAGCACGGTCGAAAACATATTGCACGGGCGCCTCGGCGGCTGGATCGAACTCGGCAACATCTGCCAGATCTTCAACCGCATGGGAGATCAGGCCGCGCGCCACTAGGCTCTCATGAAAAATGTCGACGAGGATGTCGAATATCGCACCGGTCAGCGGCTGCGAAAGCTCGTGCTCGTCCTTCCACCCACGACGCGCAAACTCGGCCATCGTCCGTTTGTTGTTTGCCGACCGTATCTGGCGATGCGGCGAAAATTCCGAAAAGCGTGACAGGCGGTTTGCCCGGTAGAGGTTCCCGCGCGTCTCCGCGAGAACATTGTCGATTACCGACGGAAAATGCATGGCCGCGATCAGCGACACGCAGTCGGAGAAGGCCTCCTGAAAACCAAGATATTCGGGATACTCAGCGTCGGGGTGCGGTACGCCCAAAACGCTGAAGATGATCGCGTGCCCCACCTCATGCGCGACGACGTCGAAATCCAGGCTGAAGGGAAGGACGCGCCCGTCGCTCTCGAACTGGCTGCCGACTTCGAGGAAACCATAGCCATATTGTGCATTGTCCCAGCGCCGCAGGATCGAGATCTCCAGACGGTCATAATGATCACGAAAATGCCAAGTGAGCGGTTGGCCGAGATAGCGCTCCCACACATCCAGTGTGAACCGCACGCATCCAAAAACATGCGCGGCTTCGAAGCCAGCCATCGAAGGTCGGAGATAGTCGAAATTGCCGCACGCGTCGGGGGTGGCGGGCTCAAGGATTTTCCCGGTCCAGGGCGGCAGATACATGTATGGCGTACCGAGCGGCCCGCGGTTCACGCCGTAGGGAGCGGTCTTGCCGACCGGCTTCACAACGAACATGCGATCGTCGGCCGGGCCGGCTGTCACGCTACCCAGCGGAGACGAAACTTCGACGATCTCGGGACGAGACCGAGGATCTTCAAATGGAGGCTGTACAAAAAGTCTGAACCGGGTGCCCATCCGCTTCCCCCTCAAAAGACTTTTATGCTGCCAGTTTAAGTTGACGATCGGCGCTCGCAAGCATTTTAGCAAGTAGTAAAATAGAATTAGAGCCAGCCTGCAAAAATGTACCGGGGCGTTATTCTGACAGTTCAACCAACCCTAAATAGCGGGGGTGACTGCGAATCGGATCGAGGTCGGAATCGTTCTTGAACCACAGCCGCATCTCGATGCCGACCTGAGGCATCCAGACCTCGAGCAAGTCTATCGCTCGCTCGATTTCGCCAAGCAGTGCATAAGTGCAAGCAGCATTGTACTGAATATTGATATCGTCTGGATCCGTCGCCAGCGAACGGGCCAACCACTCCAGAGCCTGATCGCGGACACCGAGAAAGGCCAGCGCCGTCGCTCCCAGGCAGGCAACATTGGCATTCTCCGGATGTAGCCGCAGTTCTTCCTCCGCCTTTTTCAAGGCGATCCGCGCATAGCTGCTGGCCTTGTCTGTTTGCCCGAGCGAACGAAGGACGTTCACAAGCATGATCGGCGCACCATAATCGGCAGGCTTGATTTCCATCGCACGCTGGAAGTGCGTAGCTGCGAGTTCGAATTGACCTTCGGTGACGCAGAATTCGGCATAGTACCGATTTGCCTCGTGGCAATTGGCGTCGAGCGACAAAGCCTGCTCGAATGCAGAAACTGCCTCGGTGCGATTGCCGGCCACCGCCAAAGCAAATCCCTTCGCCGCATGGGCCTCCGCCAGATTGGGATCGATAACGAGCGCCATCGTCGTATTCGCCAGAATGTCCTCTACCGGAATCCCGGTGCCGAACTGGGATCGCAAACGCGCATCGCAAACCGCGATTCCCGCATAGGCGCGGGCATAATTCGGATCCAATTCGATGGCTCGGGCGAAGCTCTGCCTGGCCATCAGATGGTTCGAGCGCGAGGCAATATGGTAGTATTCCCGCCCTCTGAGGAAATGCGTATAGGCTTCGACACTCTCTGTCGGCGCTTGCTCGATTGCCTCCTTTTCCTCCGGGAGCAGCTTGACCCTCAGTTGCTCGACAATTGCCTTCGTGATCTCGTCCTGAACCTCGAAGATATCGGTGAGGTCGCGGTCGTAACGTGCGGCCCAGACGTGACCGTCGCTAGCTGCGTCGATCAATTCGGCATTGATCCTCAGATGGTTGCCGGCTTTGCGGACACTGCCCTCTACGACGTAAGCAACGCCAAGCTCCCTCGCGATGCGCTGCAGGTTCTCGCTGCGGCCTTTCCATGTGAAGACGGTGTTGCGGCTCAGGACAAAGAGGCCTGAAACATTCGATAGATCAGTGATGATGTCCTCGGTGATGCCGTCGCTGAAAAACTCCTGGGCGGGATCGTCGCTGATGTTGGCAAATGGCAGGATTGCTACGGATGGCTTGTTGACGGGTGCCTGCGTGTGGCCGTTTGTGGCAAGCGGCATGCCTTCACCGGAGGCGACATTGCCCCAATCGGCAAAATAGACGTGCACCGGACGGGAGATGTTCTTGACGGTCTTTTCACCCTGGTCTGCGAAATCGAGGCCGAGCTTGTTTGCGACTTCGTGGCGCACTGCCGCCGAACAGGCGATACCACCAGGCGCCGCAAGGGCTTGCAGCCGGACTGCCACATTAATGCCGTCCCCATGAAAATCGTCCTCGTCGAAGACGATGTCACCCAGATTCAAGCCTATTCGGAACGCAAAATGCCTGTCCGCAGGAATTCCGATGTTGCGCTCCAGCATGCCGCGCTGGATTTCGACCGCACAACGTGCAGCACTCAGCACGCTGCCGAACTCGACAAGGAAACCGTCCCCCATTATCTTGATGATATGCCCGCCATGGGTTTCGACGGCAGGATCGAAGAGCTCCCGGCGATGTAGACGAAGGGCGTTGAGCGTCTCCTCTTCGTTTGCCTCCAGAAGACGGCTGTAGCCCACCACATCGGCAGCCAAGATAGCCGCCAGCCGACGTTCAAGAAGCTCTGCACACATGCCCGTCTCCCCAACGTGCTGGTGGCAATACTATGCAATTCTAGAAGCTAGCCGGTAATGTTGCCGGACGATTGTATTACTGACAACTAAAATCTCCCTCCCGGCCGAAAGAACTCCCGGAGTTGCAAGCTCACGGCAAGATCGGCAATGCCACGGGCCCTGCTTAGTCAGAGATATGGCTGATATTGTCGACGAATGAATTCAACGACGACACAATGCTTGTTCTGACGGCCGGCAATGTTATATGTAGGTAAATACCTACATGAGGCATGCCATGACCGTTACCACGCTTTCCAGCCGCGAGCTCAATCACGATGTCAGCAGTGCGAAGAAAGCTGCAAAAAAGGGGCCTGTCATCATAACGGACCGCGGCAAGCCGTCCCATGTGCTTCTGACATATGAAGAATTTCAACGTCTTTCCGGCAGCCGCCAAAGCCTGGTCGATGGGCTTTCCATGCCGGGCTTATCGGAAATCGACTTCATGCCAACGCGGGTCGAGATCAAAACCCGCGGAGTTGACCTGTCTTGAGCTATCTGCTGGATACGAATGTCATCTCGGAGCTGCGCAAGGTTGGTGATGGCAAGGCTGATCCTCAAGTTGTGGCGTGGATCGAAACCGCGAACGCTTCAGACTTTTATCTCTCTGCAATCTCCATTCTCGAATTGGAACGAGGCGTGCTTGCGATCCAGCGACGAGATGCGCGCCAAGGCTCACGCCTGCGCACATGGCTGGACGACCATGTGCGCCCGGAATTCGTTGGCCGGATCCTGCCGATCGACGATGCCATTGCAACGCGTTGCGCGCATCTGCATATTCCCGACCGGCGCAACGAGGCCGATGCGTTGATTGCTGCGACCGCACTCGTTCACAATCTTACCGTGGTGACGCGAAACGTGAGAGATTTCGACGGCACCGGTGTCGTCATTGTCGATCCTTGGCAAGGCTGAGCAGCAGAGCTGCTTGCATGGATCAGATCGCGGCGTCGGAGATACACAGCCGGTGTTGCCGTGTCAGCTCTTCGGAGGAGCGATGCTTTCCCGCAGGATAAGCTTGCTGCGGATGATGGTGCGCACCGAGACCGGGTTTTGCTTTTGGCCAATGGCGTCGAGCAGGAGTTCCACCGCGGCGCGGCCCATCTCTTCCACCGGCTGCTCGATCGTCGAGAGCGGCGGCGCGGAGAATTCGCAGACCGGGGAGCCGTCGAAGGAGACGACGGATAGATCGTCGGGAATGCTCAAACCTGCGCGCTTGATGCGGCTGACGAATGAAATGGCCATGTCGTCGCTGGTGGCGATGACCGCCGTCGGTTTTTCAGCCAACTCCGCGAAATCGTCTGCCGCCTGCACGCCGATATCGAAACCGTGCTGATAATCGAGGCGACCACCCGAGCGATGCACGGACTCCTTCGGTAAGCCGGCTGCCTCAAGCGCCTCGAGCACCCCGCCATAGCGCTCGACGTCGTGATAATTGCCTTCAGGTCCTGCAAGATAGAAAAACCGCCGATGGCCCAGCCGGATCAGTTCGGCCGTGACATCGCGCACAGCTTCGCGGTCATTGGTCACGACGCTCTGCAGGCCCGCATCGCTCATGTCGAGCAGCATCGACACGATCGGCAGGCCGGAATTTGCCAGCGAGCGCCCGTCGACCTCGGGAAGCTTCGACGACAGAATGATGGCGCCGCGGACGCTGCCGCCGAAGGCGAGATCGAGAATGTGCCGCTCGGAAATCTCATCACGATCGAGGTTGGCGATCATCAGATTGTAGCCACCTTGGATCAGCGATTTGTTGATGCTCTGCAGGACCTGCGGAATGATCTGTGAGACGCCGTAATAAAGCGATCCGGGCAGAATGATCATGATGATGTTGGATTTGCCGACCCTGAGGCCGCGCGCCATCGCATTCGGCGTATAGCCGAGTTGCTTGGCCGCGGCGTTGATCTTGGCGCGGGTCTTTTCGTTAACCCGCCCCGGGTTGGCGAGCGCACGGCTGACCGTCGATATCGCAACGCCGGCGAGCCGCGCGACATCGGCCATCAATGCGCCCGATTGATCCTCGCTGACCACATCCTTGTTTTTGTTCACGTTTATTTCTTTCTCTCGGATGCTTCGATTTGCAACTTTAAGACAGGCTATGGTCGATAGCAAACGTTTGCCAAAAATCGCTTGCCAAAAAGATCAGCTTGGCTATCATCTTCAAATGGCAAACGATTGCCATTTCTTAATGCGTTGAAAACCCATGACTTATTGGATGCGGGACTGCTGTTCCGCACGCCGATGGGTCGTGCCTCGAGAATGGACAAATTATGGCGACTGGCGACAGGCTGCACTTCGGCGTCGATCTCGTGACGTTCTTTCATCCCGGCTTCTGGGGCGTCGATAGCGATGATGCGATCGTCGCCTATGCGCGCGCCGAACCGCGCCCCTTCTGGAACAAGATCCTCGACAGCGTCCAGGCCTCCGGCGTCACCGGGGTCGAACTCACTTTTTCTCCCTTCAACTGGCAGGATGCGATCAAGACCTATGGTTCGGTCGACGCTTTCGCGGCCGAGCTGGAAAAACGCGGCTTGACGCTCTGCAGCGGCTTCTTCGCGGAATTGGAGGCGGCGGGTGATTTTGCCGACCCCGCGGCTCAGCGCGCGCTGATCGACAAGGCGGAACGCTATGCCGACTTCCTGAAAGCCTGCGGCAGCGACATCATGGTGATCGGCGCGCCCTTACGCCAGACGCTCGGTGCCCAACCGGTACAGTTTCATGATTTCGACCGCGCCAAGTTGATTGCCGATTTTCTGAACCGGCTCGGAGCGATCCTCTACGCCAGGGGCGTGCGGCTGGCGCTGCATACCGAGGCGCATTCGATCTTTGCCGCCGCGCGTGACGTCGACCTGATGATGCTTCTGACCGACCCGGCCTATGTGCATATGTGCCCGGACACGGCCCATATCATCGTTGCCGGTGCCGATCCCGTTCAACTCGTCGATCGCCATCACGAGCGGATGATCATCGCCCATTGGAAGGATGCGATCGGCCCCATGCCCGCCGACACGCCGATCGACAAGCATATCCACGATCGCCACCGTCCCTATTTCTGCGACTTCGGCCTCGGTCGGGTCGACTGGCCGGCCTGGATCCGACTGCTGCGCGACCGGGCCTATGAAGGTTGGGCGATCCTCGAACTCGATGCCGCGCCGGATCCGGTCAGCGACATCGCCAATGGGCTAACGCTCGTCCGGCAGGCGCTCCTGCCGATCTATCGCTGACAAGACAATCCTGAAGACAACGAACGCCCCGCAAAGAGGGCATTTTCAAGAGGTGGAACAATGAAGACCATGATGAAGCTTTTTCTTGCCGGTGTGGCATTCGCCGGTCTCTTCGCTTCGGCGCATGCTGAGGACAAGCCAACAATCGAGATCATGTCGTCCTGGACGTCGGGCGGCGAAGCGGCAGCCCTCAACGTCATCAAGACCGAATTCGAAAAGCGCGGCGGCGTCTGGAAGGATTCCTCGATCGCCGGCTTCGGCGCCGCCGACGCGGCGTTCCAGAACCGTATTGTCGCCGGTGACGCGCCCGGCGCCAAGCAGGGTGTCATCGGTCTCGCCGCTGCGGATTTCGTCGGCCAGGGACTGTTCAACCCGATCGACGATGTCGCCGCTGCCGGCAAATGGGCCGACGTCCTGCCGACATCGATCCATGATCTCATCTCTTACGACGGCAAGGTCTATCTCGCGCCGACCGGCGCCCACGGCGAGAGCTGGGTCTTTTATTCAAAGGAAGCCTTCGGCAAGGCCGGCATCGCCGAGGAGCCCAAAACCTGGGACGAGTTCTTCGACGACTTCGACAAGCTGAAGGCTGCCGGCATCGTTCCCGTTGCCTGGGGCGGCCAGCCCTGGCAGCAGACCAAGGTCTTCAACATGATCCTGCTCTCGCAGGTCGGGATCGACGGCTTCCTGAAGATCTATGTCGACAAGGACAAGAGCCAGGCCTCCATTGACGGCGTCAAGAAGACCCTCGAAATTCTCGGCAAGCTGCGCGGCTATGTCGATGCCGGGGCTGCCGGCCGCAACTGGAACGACGCAACAGCCATGCTGATCACCGCCAAGGCCGGCGTCCAGTTCATGGGCGACTGGGCAAAGGGCGAATTCACCGTTGCCGGCAAGGAACCGGGCAAAGATTACGGCTGCATGATCGTGCCGGAGTCCAAGGGCATGGTGTATATCGCCGATTCCCTCTGGTTCCCGAAGACCGGCAATGCCGCGACCGACAAGGCGCAGAAACTTCTCGCCGAAGTCGTCATGGATCCCGCCGTCCAGGTCCAGTTCGCTTTGAAGAAGGGCTCGGTTCCAATGCGCACCGATGTCGACAAGTCGAAGCTTGATGTCTGCGCCCAGAAGGGTGTCGAGCTCATGGCTTCCGGCGCGATCGTCCCGGATCAGGCAATCGTGCTGACACCTCAGCAGGTCGGCGCGCTCGACGATTTCGTCGACGAATACTGGAGCGGTGGCTCGAACGATGCGGCCTCTGCGGCTGAGAATTTCTTCGCCGTCTTCGAGTAGAATAGTGCCGGCGGCGTCGGCCTGATCCCGGCGCCGCGGCCGCCACCCCTGCCTCGCGCGGTGTGCCCCGCTTTCCGTCAACGAGCTGGCCGATGTCCATCAAACGCAAACTCAATCTCTCCGCCACGATCGCCCTGCTGCCGACTTGGTTCGCCGCGGTCGCGGTCTTCATTGGCACCATGGCCTGGTCGATCCGCCTGTCCTTCACCAACTCGACGCTTTTTCCATCCTCGACCTATGTCGGATTTGCCCAGTATTCGAAGCTGTTCTCTTCCGCCAAGTGGCTCGCATCGCTGCAAAACGTGTTGATCTTCGGCGTGCTCTACGTCGCAGGCTGCCTGTTGCTCGGCTTTCTGCTGGCCGCGGCGCTGGATCGAAAGATCCGCTTCGAAAGCGCCTTCAGAACCATATTTCTATATCCCTATGCCATGTCCTTCGTGGTGACCGGGCTGATCTGGCAATGGATGCTCAATCCGACGCTCGGCATCCAGGCGAGCGTGCGGTCGCTCGGTTGGGAAAGCTTCGTCCTCGACTGGGTGGTCAATCGCGACATGGCGATCTATGCGCTCGTGCTTGCCGGCGTATGGCAGGGTGCGGGGCTGGTGATGGTCATCGCGCTTGCCGGCATGCGCAGCATCGAGGCCGAGCAATGGAAGGCGGCGCGCATCGACGGCATTCCCGTCTGGCGCATCTACACCTCGATCATCCTGCCGCAGCTCGGGCCGGCGCTGGCCGCTGCCGGCATGCTGCTCGCCATGGGCGTAATCAAGACCTACGACATCGTCGTCGCAATGACGAATGGCGGTCCCGGCAATGCGACTGAGGTGCCGGCAAAATTCATTATGGACAATCTGTTCGGGCGCCAGAATCTCGGCCTCGCCACAGCCGGCGCAACAGTACTTGTCCTCGGCGTCATCATCGCCGTCGCTCCGTTCCGCTACGCGATACATATGCGCGCCAGAGCAAAGGGAGCCGCGTGATGGCCGGTCCCCATCCGAACGGCCCGAAACCGGCGCGCCTGACGGCCGGGCGCATCGGCCTCTATGCCTTCCTGGTCGTTGCCGCGCTTTTCTTCCTGCTGCCGCTCTATACGATGGTCGTCACCTCGCTGAAATCGATGGACGAAATCCGGCTCGGTCAGATCTTTGCCCTGCCGGCGACGCTCGATTTCTCCGCCTGGGCGACCGCCTGGTCGGGCGCCTGCATGGGAACCGTCTGTGTCGGCATTCGTAGCGGCTTCTGGAATTCGGTGGCGATCACCCTACCCGCGGTGGCGCTCTCGGTCTTCATCGGCGCCGTCAACGGCTATGCGCTGTCGCTCTGGCGGCCGCGCGGGGCAAACCTGCTCTTCGGTCTGCTGATGGCCGGCGGTCTCATCCCCTATCAGATCTTCCTCTACCCGATGGTCCGGGTGATGGCGAATATCGATCTCTACAATTCGCTCGCCGGCATCATTCTCGTGCATGTCATCTTCGGCCTGCCGCTGGTGACGCTGCTCTTCCGCAATTATTTCGTCAGCGTGCCGGAAGAGCTCTGCAAGGCGGCACGCGTCGACGGCGCCGGCTTCTGGCGGATCTTTTTCGAGATCATGCTGCCGATCGCCGTGCCGATGGTGGTTGTTGTCTCCATGCTGCAGTTCACCGGCATCTGGAACGACTTCCTGCTCGGTCTGGTTTTTGCCGGGCGCGACAACCTGCCGATGACGGTGCAGCTCAACAATATCGTCAACACCACGATGGGCGAGCGGACCTACAACGTGAACATGGCGGCGACGATCCTCACCGCCATCGTTCCGCTCGCCATCTATTTCCTATCCGGCCGCTGGTTCGTGCGCGGCATCGCCGCCGGCGCAGTCAAGGGGTAACGTTTCCATGCAATCTGCCGTTTCCGTCAAGGACCTGAAGATCGCCTATGGCGACCATACGGTGATCGAGAAGCTGTCGATCGATATCGCCCCGCAGGAATTCCTGGTGCTGCTCGGCCCTTCCGGCTGTGGCAAGTCAACGCTTCTGAGCGCAATTGCCGGCCTCCAGGATATTACATCAGGCGAGGTGTGGATCTCAGGCAAGAACGTCAGCTGGGAAGAACCGAAGGACCGCGGCATCGGCATGGTCTTTCAGTCCTATGCGCTTTACCCGCGCATGTCGGTCCGCAAGAACCTTTCCTTCGGCCTTCGTGTCGCCGGTCTGCCGAAAGCCGAGATCGAAGCCCGTGTCGCCCGAACGGCTGCCCTCCTCCATCTCGAAGGGCTGCTCGACAGGCGCCCAGCGGAGCTTTCCGGCGGCCAGCGCCAGCGTGTCGCCATCGGCCGGGCGCTGGTGCGGGAAGTCGATGTCTTCCTCTTCGACGAACCGCTGTCGAACCTCGACGCCAAGCTGCGCAACGAATTGCGCGTCGAGATCAAGAAGCTGCATCAGCGCCTCGGCAACACAATGATCTACGTGACCCATGACCAGGTGGAGGCGCTGACGCTTGCCGACCGCATCGCCATCATGCGCGACGGTCTGATCCAGCAGCTCGCTTCGCCGGCCGAGATCTATCGCCGTCCGGCCAATCTCTTCGTCGCCGGCTTCATCGGCGCGCCGGCGATGAATTTCGTCGAAGGCCGGATCGAGCGCAGCGGCGCCTCGCCGCTCTTCCGGAGCAAAGGGCTCGCCGTCGAGCTCTCCGGCTATGCCTTTAGCGCGGGGGCGGCGGAAGGACCGGCAACACTCGGCTTTCGCCCCGAACACCTCGTGCTCGACGGGGCGACAAGCCGCCTGCCCACCATTCCCGGCCGCGTTTCCGTCGTCGAGCCGATGGGGTCGGATGCGGTCGTCTGGTTCGACTGGGCCGATCAAAGCCTTTCGCTGAGACTCATGGGCGACGTGGATCTGCAGCCGGGCGACGCCGTGGCTCCCGGGCTCGATATCGCCAAGGCGTCGCTCTTCGGCGCCGATGGATCGCGGCTCTGATGCGCCGCGCCTTTGTTTTCTCGCAATTGCCGGCGCGCTGCGTGCCGTTTTGAGCAATTGCTCCAGGACAGGATTTGGAAAGACATGTCTGAGATCGTCTATGATGCGCTGGTGATCGGCTCCGGCGCGGCGGGTTCTTTCGCGGTCAAGGAACTGACGGCGCAAGGACTATCTGTGCTCCTTCTGGAGGCAGGTCCTGCCGTCGGGCCTCAAGATTTCGACCCTGCACGCAAGAAGGCGCCCGCCAGCAGCATCAATATCTGGGAGCGCGCCCGGGCCACGATCAAGGGTCAACCGATCCAGGCGCGGGCGGCTTTTTTTACCGAGCGCTTCAGCCATTTCTTTGTCAACGACCGCAAGAATCCCTATACGACGCCAAAGGGCGAGCCTTTCCTGTGGATCCGCGGCCGCCAGGGCGGCGGGCGTCTGCACAGTTTCGGCCGCGTGCTGCTGCGCTGGACCGACGACGATTTCAAGATCCGGTCGCGCTCTGGAAAGGGCGTGGACTGGCCGGTCTCCTATGACGAGCTCACGCCTTTTTACGACGAGGTGGAAACCTATCTCGGGCTTTACGGCAACAAGGATGATGTGCCGAGCCTGCCGGATGGCATCTATGCCAAACCGGCAGGCCTGACCCCCGCCGAGCAGATCTTCAAGCAGGCAGTCGAAAGTCGCTGGCCAGAGAGGCACGTCGTCTCCTGGCGCTACATCGCGCCGGACGCCGAACGCATGCCGCGGCCGCTCAGGGACGCCAAGGCCACCGGCCGGCTGACGGTCCGCTACGACGCCGTCGTTCGCCGCATCACCACCGACGAGAAAACCGGCCGCGCCACCGGCGCGGAATTCATCGATCGCAATACGGGTCATGTTTCGACTGCCCGTGCCGCAACGGTGGTTCTTTCCGCATCGCCGATCGAGAGCGTGCGGCTGCTGCTCAATTCGGTTTCGGCAAGACATCCTGACGGGCTCGGAAACAGCTCGGGCGTCCTCGGCCGCTATTTCATGGACCAGCTTCCCTGCCTCGCCTTCGGCACCTTTTCGAAGGCGAAGGGCTGGGCGCAGGATGAATCCGCTCCGGCCGACCCGTTCTACAATCCATCGGGCGGGATCTTCATCCCCCGCTTCGGCGAGGGTGATGCCGCCCGCGGCGATTTCGACTACCAGGGCAGCGTCGGCCGGGCGCCGGTTTCGGGAGATGCCGATGCGCGTCTCGCCTTCTTCGGCTTCGGCCGAATGCTGCCCCATGCCGACAATCGCATCACCCTCGATGGCAGGCGCAAGGACGCCTGGAACATTCCCGTGCCGCATATCCGCTGCGTCATGCAGGCGGAGGAGCAGGCGCTGCTTCGCCTGCAGGAGGAGACGCTGATCGCCATGGTGAGCGAGGTCGGCGGAGAACTCGAATTCATCGGCTCGCCAACCGGCCTCAAGGAAATGGGCAAGGGCGCTTTCCCCGACGCCGATGCTTTCAGCCGCTTCATGTTTCGCACATGGTTTCGCAAGACCATGTGCATGGGTGCGGCAATCCACGAAACCGGCGGTGCCCGCATGGGCGAAAGCCCGGACGTGTCGGTGCTCAACCCTTTCAACCAGGTCTGGGATGCCCCGAACCTCATCGTCACCGACGCCAGCGCCTTTCCCGGCAGCGGCATCGCCGGCACGACGCTCACCGTCATGGCCCTGACGATCCGCGCCTGCCGAAACCTGGTCGACCGGTACCGGGCGGAGCAGCTTTAAGGCGTGCTTGGAACGAGAGGCGGGGGTAACCGTTTCAGCTCGATCAGTGGTCGTCATATAACCTTCGCACTGACATGCTCCTGTCGACAAAAGCAGGAAGGGAAAAACCATGTCGCAATCACATCAGGACCAGCTCAGCCGGATAAAGGCCGAAATCGCCGACAGCTTCGATGAGGAGCTGGAAATGCAGATGGAGGAGGACCGGCTGGACGATCTGGTCGCCGAGGGAATGTCGGAACCGGCCGAGCAGACGCTCGAGCGAAAGATCTATTTCCGCGAACTCTTCCGGCTGCAGCACGAACTGGTGCGGCTGCAGGATTGGGTGCAGCACAAGAAGCTGAAGGTCGTCGTGCTTTTCGAGGGCCGGGATTCGGCCGGCAAGGGCGGCGCGATCAAGCGCGTCACCCAGAGGCTCAATCCGCGCGTCTGCCGCACCGTCGCGCTGCCCGCCCCGACCGAGCGGGAGCGCCATCAATGGTATTTCCAGCGTTACGTCCCGCATCTCCCAACCGCTGGCGAGATCGTGCTCTTCGACCGCAGCTGGTACAATCGCGCCGGCGTCGAGCGCGTCATGGGGTTCTGCACCCCGGAAGAACTCGAGGAGTTCTTCCGCTCGGTGCCTGAATTTGAACGGATGCTGGTCCGCTCCGGCATCGTGCTGATCAAATACTGGTTTTCGATCACCGACGAGGAGCAGGAATTCCGCTTCAAGATGCGCATCCACGATCCGCTGAAGCAGTGGAAACTTTCACCGATGGATATGGAAAGCCGTGTCCACTGGGAGGAATATACCAAGGCCAAGGAAGAAATGCTGGCGCGCACCCACAGCAAGGATGCACCCTGGTGGGTGGTGCAGGCGGTGGACAAAAAACGGGCGCGATTGAACTGCATCGCCCATCTGCTCGAACAGATCCCTTACGAGGATGTTCCGAAACCGGATATCGAGCTGCCGGATCGTATCCGCCACGCCGACTATAACAGGGCGCCGGTTCCGCCTGAAATGCACGTGCCGGAGCGATATTGAGGCATAACTCTACCGGCCTTCACGGTCGCAGATGACGAGCGGACTCCAGCTTCGCCGAAGTTTCGGCTATCGCTATCCCACGTGTGAGCGTGGTGCAGCGATAGTGCGCGGCCTTAGAAGATCAGGCGGCGATGTTTCCGATTTGGTTGAGTTCGTCGATAGTCTCATCCGGCAGAACGAGCGCGGCAGCGGCGAGGTTCTCCCTCAGATGGCCAACGGACGAGGTGCCGGGAATCAGCAGGATGTGCGGCGCGCGGCGTAGCAGCCAGGCGAGTGCCACTTGCATGGGCGTGGCATCAAGGCGTGCGGCGACATCGGACAGGGTGGACGACTGCAGCGGGGTGAAGCCGCCGAGCGGGAAGAAGGGCACATAAGCGGTGCCATCGCGGGCGAGTTCGTCGATCAGGCGATCGTCGGCCCGATGCGCAAGATTGTACTGGTTCTGCACGCAGACAATCTCGGTGATCCCGCGCCCTTCGGCGATCTGCTTCGATGTGGCGTTGCTTAAGCCCACGTGACGGACCAAGCCCTGCCGCTGGAGATCGGCAAGCACCGTCAGGGGTGCTTCTATCGAGCCTTCCGCGGGGCCATGAACGTTGAACATGATTCTGAGGTTGACGACGTCAAGCACCTCAAGCCCTAAATTACGAAGATTGTCGTGGACCGCCGCCGTCAGTTCTCCCGGCGAGAAGGCAGGGTTCCATGATCCATCCGTGCCGCGTCGTGCGCCGAGCTTGGTGACGATGACAAAGTCGTCACGATAAGGATGGAGCGCTTCACGGATGATCTGGTTGGTGACGTGCGGACCATAAAAATCGCTGGTGTCGATGTGGTCTACGCCGCTCTCAACCGCCTCGCGCAACACGGCCAAGGCCGCGCCATGATCCCTGGGCGGGCCAAAGACGCCTGGCCCGGCAAGCTGCATGGCTCCGTAACCGAGCCGCTTTACGTTGCGGTCGCCGAGTTTGAAGGTTCCGGATTGATCGATGATGGACATGACCTCACTCCTTTCAAGAGATGACGCCAAGATAGGCGTTGTCGGCGCGCCTGATAATTCGCTACAATCCTCACAGGCTGTGCGGAGTGGCGAACAGTGAAAGTCGATTTGGGCGATCTCAATGCCTTCGTTGCGGTGGCGCGGGCCGGTGGTTTTCGCGAGGGTGCGCGTGTAAGCGGCGGCAGTGCTTCTTTCCTCAGCGAGGCGGTGCGTCGGCTGGAGGCCGAGCTCGGCGTCAGGCTCTTCAACCGCACGACACGCAGCGTCGTTCCGACCGAAGCGGGTAGAGGCTTGCTGGAGCGGCTCGGCCCTGCGCTGACCGAGGTGGAGTCTGCGCTCGACGTGGTCAACGGATTTCGCGACCGGCCGGCCGGCTCGCTGCGGCTCAATGTACCGGTCAGCGCGGCGCGGCTGGTGCTGCCCGCCATCGTTCCGCCGTTCCTCGAAGCCTATCCCGACATTCGCCTTGAGGTGATCACCGAGGAGAGTTTCGTCGATGTGCTCGCTGCCGGGTGCGATGCCGGCATCCGCTACGACGAACGGCTGGAGCAGGATATGATCGCCGTGCCGATCGGGCCGCGTGTCCAGCGCTTCGCCACCGCAGCTTCGCCTGTCTATCTCGACCGCCATGGCCGGCCGCAGCATCCGAGCGAACTGCTCGGCCATGCCTGCCTGCTGGGCCGTTTTGCCAGCGGCGCGCTGACGACGCCATGGGAGTTCGAGCGAGACGGTGAGGTGGTGCGGGTCGAACCGTCAGGACCGTTGATCGTCAGGGTCGGCGGGGCGACCGATCTGACCGTCGACGCAGCGATCTCGGGCACCGGAATCATTTGCGTATTCGAGGACTGGCTGCGCCCACACCTCGACACCGGCGCCCTCGAGCCCATCCTGGAACCCTGGTGGCAGCGCTTTTCCGGGCCGTTTCTCTATTACCCCGGACGGCGACTGGTGCCGGCGCCGCTCAGGGCATTTATCGATTTCGTCAAGGCCTCGAACAGGCAGGCTTGAACAGCGCTGGATCCGTCAAAGCTGGACCTCGGCATTGTCGCCCATATCGGGCTTGCTGTTCGAGACCGCTGCGGCGGCCATCTTGATATAGCTGATGATCGTGCCTGGACTGTCCCAGTATTCGGCCGAAGACGGGATCATCTTGAGGATGCGGATGGAAGGATCGTCGGGATTGTCCCACCACGCCTTGGCCGGTGTCGCCCATAATTCCCTGATCTTTTCGCGGTCGTTCTGCACCTCGGCCGTGCCCGACAGAGAAACGTATTTCTGCCCCTTGGTATCGGCAAAGGCGAGGCACACATTTGGCCAGCGGGCGATCTCATCGTCCTTGTGGCTGGCCACATCGGTCAGAAAATAGACCGCGTTCTCGAGCTGCGCGCTATAGGCGGACATCGGGCGGGCACGCAGATCGTCACCGCTGCGGGTCGTCAGCATGCAAAACCCTATTCTGTCGATCAGTTCCCATACCCGCGTCGCATCGTTATGCTCGGCCATCGTCATCTCCATTTGGCAAGAGGAGACGAAGTAACCATTTGCCGTGGCCAATGTTCCGCAAACTCGACCACTGCCACCGTCCCTGCGCTTGTTTCTCAGTGCACGCTTGGGGTTTCCATGACCAATGCGAAGTCTTCAGCGACCAGTTCGCTGACGGCGATGAGAATTTCCTCGCGGGAAAAGCCTGAGATCAATGCGCGTTGGATGAGATCCTGCAGATCCGGCTCCACGACATCGCGGCAATCCTCGAGGCGTTCTTCTGAAACGGTGAGGCTATTCAATTCGTCCATTGTCTGTCCTTTCCAGGGAATGCAACCGTCGAAGCTCGGCAAGCCGGTCGTACGCTCTTTGGCTGGAATTGCTCTAACGGGCGGCCGTCCGCTTCGGCTTGGCGATCAGGCCTTCGCGCTGCAGCTGCTTGCGTGCCGCCTTACGCTGCCGGCTGATCGCCTGCGCCTTTTCCCTGACGCGCCGTTCGGAAGGTTTCTCATAGGCGCGCCGTTCCTTCATTTCGCGGAACAGGCCTTCGCGCTGCATTTTCTTTTTCAAGACCCTGAGGGCCTGATCGACATTGTTGTCTCTGACAACTACCTGCATTTCGAATTCTCCGATGTAAGGGACGCTTAACCGAGCTGCTCGGCGATGAGCGCCTGCAATTCACGGCGGGTGAGAAGGCATGGAAATGGCCTCCAAGTCTTGGCAGCGCGGCGAACGGTCTCGTCACCCTCACGCGAGTTCACCGCCGCAATCGCGGTGGCTGTATTGGTATTGATCAAAAAGAAATCCTTTACCGGCCATTGCCGGCTTCATCGATTGTTTTGGATTTGACCACCGCGCTGCCTCAAGGGCGTGCGCCGATTCAGCCGATGTACAAGCGTCCCGTTCCTAAGCCCGCGACGGCTTCGAGTTCCACTTTGGCCCTAAAATAGTTGGCGTGGCGTGCAATTGCAACAGCTGAGCCGGATCGTTCGGTTTCAGGGCCTGGAATCACCCTTAGATATATTCGTTGCCGATGTTCAAGTTAGCCGGGTATAGATTCGCTCGAATTTTCTTCAATTTGGCGTGAAAACGAAATTATTCGCCCAGAAATTAAGCAACGCCTGTATCGGTGATGACATTAACCTTTCATTAAATAACCTATTGACTTGCAGTATTAATAGGTTGTTAAAGGGGCCGCTTGCTGAGGTCAAAACTGACCCGCCATAATAATTTAAGGAGAGAGCGATGGCTTCGCCGATACACGCAACCGATGATAGTGCAACATTTCTAGAAACTGACGTAATTTCCGGGAATCTGCTTTCCAACGATTCATCCGATAACGGCCACCTGTTCCTGCGCGCCTTCGACGGCGAGACCGTTGGCGCCAAGAGCGGCAACAGCCAGATCACCGAGATCCATGGCGACTACGGCACGTTCTTCGTCAAGCCGGACGGTAGCTACACCTATGTCCTGAGCGATGCTGCCAAGATCGGCTTCGCCAACGGCGAATCGTACCAGGAAAAGGTTTCCTACAAGATCTCCGACGGCAGCGGTCATACCGACGTCGGCCTGTTCACCTTGAACATTCAGGGCGTAACCCAGGTCAAGCCGATCGCGGTTGATGATGTCTACAACTTCACCGAAGGCCATGCCATTGGTGGCAACGTTCTGGATAACGACATTGCCGGCGACAACGGCAAGATGTTCCTCCGCCAGTTCCTGACCACCAAGGTAGACGGCACTGCCGACGCTGTAACCGACGTTGCCGGGACCTACGGCACGTTCCATGTCAAGTCGGACGGCACGTTCACCTACGACCTGAACACGGATCTGAATGACGGTCAGACCTACACGGAAGTTCTCCGTTACTACAAGATCTCCGACGGCGAAGGCCACACGGACACTGCCAAGGTGACGCTCAACATCACCGGCACCGACGCTCATATCGCCTGATCAGTTGCGATAGTCTTGTGACATGACGCCCGCCGTGCAATCGGCGGGCGTTTTCGTATACTTGGCCTATTCGGCTGGGCCTAACTCTTTTTAGCTAGTTCTTATAAATGCCGGGGAAGCGTAGTCTCGAAGTTCGGAGGACACGCCCTTGACCGAACACATCGAACCCAAGCAAATTGAGACCGATGATCTGACGAAAGTCTGGTCGGTAACCGAGTTCTGCGCTCGCCATCGGATAGACGCCGAGGAACAGGCGCTGTTGCTCAAACTTTTCGGGCCATTCGCGACAGCCTGCGAACTGCTTCACAATGCCAAGCGCGCACCACGATTCAGATGAGCCTTGTCTATTCCCTTTCATCTTCTGGCACAGCTAACTCGTCGGCGAACGAGGCTGTCAGACATTGCGTGACGGGGTAACGCCCGCGACTCCGCATGCTGAAAAGGCACGGCGCCATCCCACGCGGATGGGCAGCGCCTGCCGACAAGCGCGAATGACAAGGCGTCTTCACGATCGGCCGTGAGCCTTTCCGTATCTTCACGTCCCCGAAGATTCCTGAATTGCTCCTCACCCTCTGCACAAAATCTGCAATCCGGCGCGGGATGTTTCCGCCATGAGCACGAACGACATCCAGCCGGGCGACCCATCCCCAGCTTTGCCGGAACGCCTGCGCAATGACGGGTGGTGGCTTGCACAGGAGCCTCAAGACTCGCCTGCCGCGGCGAGGTTGGGAAGCAGGCTCATCGTGATCGAAACGCAGCATCCGCAAGAGGAACAGCAATGGATACAGCCAATACTTTGACAGAACCGATGCCAACCAGACGCGGCAGCGGCCGAACTGTCGCGCTGCTTGCGCTGGTGGGATTTGCGGATTTTCTGATTTTTGGCCGGGAACTCGGGATAAACCTTTTCCTTTTCGCGCTCGCCGTCTTCGCGGGCATTCTGCTTTCGGCCAGGAGGAGACCTCGGCTTTCGATGGCGGCGTTCCTGCTCAGCTTTTCGATTCTGGCGTCGGCGCCCCTAGTGGAATCGCCTTCGCTGACTGGTGTTGCCCTTTGCCTCGGCGCGCTAATGTCGGTTGCGCTCATCAGCGCCAGGCTCCTCCCCCGCCGCCTGCCCGCCCTGCCCCTCGTATTCTTCCGTTTCGCCCTCGTCATTCCCCTGCGGCTTGCCGAAGATATCAGGAAGTCTCTTGCGACACCGGGAAAACGTTTCTCTTTCACCATGGTCCGACAGGGCGTCGGCCTCTGGCTCATGCCGCTCATCCTCGCGGCGGTCTTCGTATCCCTCTTTGCAACTGCGAACCCGCTTATTGAAATCGCGCTGCGCAGTATTGATTTTGCCGTTCTGCTGCAGTTTCTCGATCTTTGGCGGATCGGCTTCTGGATGATAACAGCCGTTGTCGTCTGGGCGATGTTGCGGCCACGCCTGAAGCGTCGCGCCAAGAGGCCGCCGGCCGGCCGGCCGTTCATGATCGTGCCCACCAGGAATGCGCCGTTCGGTCATGCTTCGCTGCTGCGGTCGCTCATCCTGTTCAACGCGATCTTTGCCGTGCAGACGCTTCTCGATCTCGTCTATCTCTGGGGCGGCGCAGATCTGCCCGAGCACATGAGCCATGCCGAATATGCCCATCGCGGCGCCTATCCGCTGATTGCCACAGCACTTCTTGCCGCAGCTTTCGTCCTCGTCGCCATGCGGCGCGGCGGGCCCGGTGATCATAGCGCGCTGATCCGCGGCCTCGTTCAAGCCTGGATCGGCCAGAATGTCCTGCTCTGCCTGTCTTCGATGCTGCGACTTGGACTTTATGTCGAGGTCTATTCGCTGACAGAACTGCGTGTCGCCGCCGGTCTCTGGATGGGTATCGTCGCCATCGGCCTTGTCTTAATCCTGCTGCGCATTCTGCTCAACCGATCCAATGAGTGGCTGGTCGCTGCGAATCTTGCCTCCCTGCTTTTGGTTCTCTACATCAGTTCCTTCGTCGATTTTTCGGCATTCATCGCCCGTTTCAATGTCGCCCACAGCCAGGAGATCAGCCAGGAAGGTCTGCCGCTCGACCTCTCTTATCTCTCCTCGCTCGGTCCCTCCGTCATTCCGGCGCTCGATCTCTATCTCCAGAAGCTGCCGAGCCACCTGATCGACCAAAGAAGCAAAGCGGTGACCGCTCGCTTTTACCTCGTCAGGCATTTTGAGATGCAGCCGCGCGACTGGCGGAGCTGGACCTTTCGGTCTGCACGGCTGGAGACCTATCTTCTATCTCCTGCAGCCATTGCAAGAGAGAACGAGAACGATGACAACAAGCAGGACAAACCAACACAGGACCGCTGATGGCGCCCCGCATTCTTGTCGTCGATGAAGAACCTCACATCCGCGATGTGATCTGTTTCGCTCTTGAGCGTGCCGGTCTGATATCAACGGCCGTTCGCAACGGCACCGAGGCGATGGCGGCCTTCCGCCGCGGCAGCATTGATCTGATCATTCTCGATATCGGCATGCCGGATATGGATGGTCTTGAGGTCTGCCGCCAGATCCGCAAGACATCGGGATTGCCGATCCTGTTTCTTTCCGCGCGCGACGAGGAGATCGACAGAGTGCTGGGTTTGGAAATCGGCGGTGACGACTACGTCACCAAGCCGTTCAGCCCGCGCGAACTCGTTGCCAGGGTCAAGGCGATCTTGAAGCGCAGCGGCAACGAAGCGGAGCCTGAGAGGCGCCGCGCCATCTTTGTCGCCGGCGAGCTCAGCCTGGATCGCCTAGGCAGGACGGTCATGTTCGGGGACAGCGCCATTTCGATGACGGTGCTCGAATTCGCCATCCTGGACGCATTGTTGTCACGCCCCGACATGGTCTTTAGCCGCGAACGACTGATGGAGGCGGCCTATGGCGCCGGAACCTACGTCGCCGACCGCACGATCGACAGCCATATCCGCAACATCAGGGCCAAGTTCCTGGCGGCCGGCGGCCAGGGGATCATCGCGACGGTTCACGGCATCGGCTTCAAACTCGGCAGTGAAAGCGGGAGGAAGGCCTGATGCCGGCACCGAAAGTCAGGACGAAATGGCGCCCGACGCTGGCGCTGATCGTTTATGTCGTACTTCTCGCCGTCATGGCGTTGCCGATCCTGATCGTCATCTGGTTTCGCGCGGTCGAGGCGAGTTCGAACCGGATGGCGCCGGCGGAAATCGTCGCTCTCGCGGTTGTCGCCATGCTGACGCTCGCTATTGCCTATGTGCTGACGCGCACCATCACCCGCCCGATCGACGCCTTGATCGCCCGCACGGAAGAGATTGCCCGCGGCGGCAAGGGAGCAATCCGGCCGCTCGAAAGCTACGGAACGCGCGAGATCGCAGTGTTGTCGCAAAGCTTCCTAGATCTCGCCGGAAAACTGGTCGATCGCACCGAATATGTCGGCTCATTCGCCGCACATGTCTCCCACGAACTGAAATCGCCGCTGACGGCCATTCGCGGTGCAGCGGAGCTTTTGCGCGACGACGATGCCGAAAGGCCGATGACGAAAGCGCAGCGTTTACACTTTCTCGATAATATCGTCGCCGATGCAGCCCGGCTCGATGCGCTGTTGCAGCGGCTGAGAGAACTTGCGCAAGCGGAAACCCCGGTAGCCGAGGGCGAAAGCAACATCTCGGATATCCTGCCCGCACTGCGCGGGCAATTCCCCGCCCTTTATATTTCCGGGAAAGGCGATACGGAGACATCGGTTGCTCTTCCCCGGGAAGCAGCCGGTATCGTCTTCGCCAATCTCGCCGAGAATGCCCTTCAGCAAGGCGCCACGCTGTTGGAACTGAGCGTGTCGGCGGATGCCCGGGCAACCGTTATCCTAGTCCGTGATGACGGCGGCGGTGTTTCCGAGTCAAATCGCCAACGTATCTTTCAGCCGTTCTTTTCAACCCGCCGCGAACAAGGCGGCACCGGTATGGGTCTCGGCATCGTTCGCGCCATGCTGAGCGCCCATGGCGGTACGATCCGCCTGCTGCAGACGGCCGGCGCAGGCGCCGAGTTCGAAATCACCATACCCGTGTAATTCTCTTATGATTGGGAAGAGGTTCACTTGTGCCTGAAGATTGTTCCCACGTTGACCTTCTGGACCTGATGCCGACCGCAGGCTCGTAAGTAGGCGGATCAGTTGTGCGGTTTTATTGCCGTCAACGCCGCCTGCGCGATGATATCTGCAATGCGTTCGGACAGCGCCGGGTCGGAAACGGCGCGCGCAAGGGTGACACCGCCGCTCAGCGTGGCGAGAAGCAGGATCGCCTGATCTTCCCGACTTGTTTCGGATCCGCCCTCCATCTTGTGCTCCGGCAGGCCGGCGGCAACTTCTTCGACGAGGCGTTTGATCTCCGCCGTATAGGCGCTTCGCGTTTCATCATCCGCGCGCATCACGTCGGGCGAAAGGCTCGGCAGAGCACAGCTCTCGCCCAAATCGCATGTTCTTTTATAACCGAGATAGTAGCTGACGAATGTCGGCAGCCAGTCTTTCGGCTGATTGGTCTTCAGCGCGGCGATTCCCTGCCGCAGATCTTGGAGCCCCTCCAGCACGGCCGTGCGAAAGGCTTCGGCCTTCGATTTGAAATGTCCGTAGAAGGCGCCGTTCGTCACGCCGGCGGCCTTCGTCAGCGCGTCGATTCCGGCGCCGCCATAACCGTCCTTGCGGAAGACCTGGCCCGCGGCTGTGATGACGCGGGCCCGGGTTTCCAGTTTGTGTTCGGCGCTGTAACGCATGAAAACCTCATTTAGAGAGCAATCTCTCTTTATTGCTTGCTAAGAGAGTGACCGGTGTGTATGCATAAAGAGTGATCGGTATATCAGAAACGGTCACGATTCAAAGAGGGAGATATCGGATGCCTATCACACTCACCGTGCCGGAGGGCCTGCTCTCGCCGGAGGCTCAGGCGCAAGCCTTTGCCGGATTGACGGACGCTTTGCTTGATGTCGCCGGTTTGACCGGCAACGCCTTCATGACCGCCAATGTCATCGGCACCATCAACGTGCTGCCGCGCGAGCACGTGCTGGCGGCGGGAAAGCCGATCGCCGCAGCATTCGTCGAACTTAAATTGCCGGAGGTCGCGCTGGCGAGCGCTGAAGCGAAGCAGGCCTTTATCGAAAAAGCGGCCAATGTCGTCGAGCAGGCCGCCGAAGGCCGGCTCAAGCGAGAGCATATATGGTCGAACATCGTCTATGCTCCCGAGGGAGCGTGGGGAATTGCCGGCGACAGCTATAGCAATGCCGACTTCGTCGGCGCCATCCAGCAAGCGGCCGCCGCGTCGTAACGATGGCGGCGGATGTGCGAAACCTCAAACCTGACACAGCAATGCGCCGCCATCCGGCGGCGCGACGGAGCCAACCCATGCAGCTTGCCAACTATCTGTTCTTTTCCACCGGCTGCGAGGAGGCGCTCGCCTTTTATGCCGAATGCGGGCTTGGCCGGGTCACGCAATTGAAACGTCAGGGCGCAAATGGAATGCCCGCTGCCAGCGAAGCCATGGGGGGCAAGCTGATGCATGCGCGTTTCGAAGGACCCGGCATTCTGTTCTTCGCCTCTGACAATCACGATGCCGAGCCGATGCGAGGCTCCGCCCATATGCTGATCATGGATGACCGCGACAGGACCGAGGAGCTCTTCGCCCAGTTGGCCGAAGGCGGCAGGATAACGACGCCGCTGGCGGTCCAGCCATGGGGGAGCTATTACGGCAAGCTCACCGATCGTTTTGGCGTCCAGTGGATGCTCGATTGTCTCGTGTGAGCATATGCAGCGGCGGGCGCCCTCCCGCCTCGTGTCCGCTCATCACCGCGTGGTATAGCCGCCATCGATGACAAGCACTTCGCCGGTCACATAGCTTGCCGCCGCCGAGCAGAGAAACAGGGCAGCGCCCGCAACCTCCTCCGGCTGCCCGACTCGTCCCATCGGGGTCATGTTGCGCCAGGTCGGGAACCAGTCGGGGTTATCGATCCCGCCGCGCGACAGATCGGTCTCGATATAGCCAGGCGCGATGGCGTTGACGCGGATATTCTCGGCGGCGACTTCGCTCGCCAGGCTCTTGGTCATCATATGAACCGCCGCCTTGGAGGCGTTGTAGGCGACCTGGTTCTGAGGAATGTTGGAGACGATGCCCGAAATCGAGCCGATATTGAGGATGGCGCCGCCGCCCTGGCGGCGCATCGGAGCGAGTGCCGCGCGGCAGGCGCGGAAGACAGCGTCGACATTGACGGTCATGATCTCGCGCCAAATGGCATCGGCGAATTCGCCGCTGTCGCCATGAATGGCGATGCCGGCATTATTGACGAGGATGTCGAGCCGGCCCGCCCGTGACAGCGTCTCCGTGACGAGCGCGTCGGCAGCATCGTCTTTCGTCAGGTCGGCGACGATGAAATCGCAATCGACACCGGCCTTGGCGAGCCGATCTACCGCCGCCGCATTGCGGGCCCTTCCCGTGATGACAACTTTGGCGCCGGCCTCGCCGAGGGCCTCGGCGATCGCAAGCCCGATGCCGCGCGTGCCGCCGGTTACCAGCGCCACCTGCCCGTCCAGGCGAAATCTATCGAAGATCATGGTGGTCCCTTTCTGGTTTTGGGAAAGCGACGAGCGTTCATCAGATGTCGGTACTCTGCGGCAGGATGACGAGATCGCGGATTGTGACGTTGCGCGGGCGCGTCAGCATGAAGAGCACCGCTTCGGCCACTTCCTTCGGCTCCATCAAGCCGCCGGCGGCAAGTGCCTCATCCAGCTTCTCCTGCGGCCAATCGCTCAAAAGAGCGGTGACCACGGGGCCTGGCGCGACCGCCCCGACGCGCAGGCCATGCTTCGCCACCTGCCGCCGCAGCGTATGGACGAAAGCCTGCACCGCATGTTTGGAAGCTGTGTAGATCGGCTCCCATACCACGGGAACCAGACCGGCGACGGAGCTCGTCAGGATGATATCCCCGGTCTTGCGCTCGACCATATGCGGCAAGACGGCATGCACCGAACGGAATGCGGCGTTGATGTTCAGATTGAGCATCCGGTCCCATGCGTCGGGATCGCCGCCAAGCACCTCGCCGCCGATATAGGAGCCGGCATTAGCGTGGAAAATATCCAGTTGGCCCGCCTTCGCCAGGATCTCAGGCATCATCCGCGCCACGCCTTCCGGGTCGGTGAGATCGATGACCAGCGGAATTGCATTGGCGCCAAGCGTCGAGCAGATTTCCTTTAAGGCCTCCTCATTGCGATCGACCAGCACGACCCGAGCGCCGGCGGCAAGCAAGGCCTTGGCGCATTCCAGGCCGATGCCCGATGCCGCTCCGGTGACGGCCGCGACTTTTCCAGACAGATCCTGTCCCATTTTCTTCCTCTGTTTTCTCAAGTGGTTAAGCGCGGCCGTGCGAAATTCGCGATCGGCGGGCTAGCGAGTCGACGATGACGGCGACGGCGAGGACGGCGCCGGTGATCATGTATCGAAGCGACGACGACAAATCGAGAAGCGTCAGCCCGCTGGCGATCGACTGGATGACGATGATGCCGAGAAGAGCCGAGTAGGCGCTGCCCCGTCCGCCGAACAGGCTGGTGCCGCCGATGACCGCTGCGGCAATGGCGTTGAGATTGACGTCGCCGGTACCGGCCTGCTGACTGGCGGTTGCCAGCCGCGCGGCCGAAAGCACGCCGCCGGTCGCCGCAAGCAGGGCGCAGGTGACGAAGGCGCTCGCATAGATGCGCGACACATCGATGCCCGAGCGGCGGGCGGCCTCCCTGTTGCCGCCGACGGCTTGCATGGAGCGTCCCCATTTGGTGCGCGTCAGCGCATAGTTCATCGCGGCGACGAGGCCAACGAAGAGGCCGAACATCCAGGGAATGCCGCGCGACTGGTTGAGGTAGAAAGCAACCGCTTCCAGGGCGACGGTGATGATGACGGCACGCAGAAGCAATCCGCCGGTCGATTTCGCCGACAGGCCGGCTGCCCGGCGGCGCGCCGACGTGCGGTAGCTCGCAAAAAAGAAGGCGATGCCGGCAAGCGCCACCAACAGATAGGCGACAGGGTCCGGCATGACCATGATCTGCCCGAAATTCACCAGCCAGGAGCCATAGGGGAGATTGATCGAGCCGGTCGCTCCCAGAATATAGAGCTGCAGGCCGAGAACCGCGAGCAGGCCCGATAGGGTGGAGACGAAGCTCGGCATGCCGAAATGGTTGAACAGGAAGGCGTAGAGCGAGCCGATCAGGGCGCCGACGATCATCGCGGCGAGGACCGCGAACACCACCGGCCAGCCCTGATTGACCCAGAAGACGCCGACCAGCGCCGAGGCGAAGCCGCTGACCGAGCCGACCGAAAGATCGATCTCGCCCACCATCAGGATGCAGACGATGCCGAGCGAGATGACGCCGACCGTCGAGCAGTCGAACAGCATGTTGACGAGATTGGCGCTGGAGAGAAACACCGGATTGAGCGCCTGGAATACCGTCCAGATGATCGCCAGGCCGACAATGACCGGCAGCGAGCCGAGGTCGCCGGAACGGATGCGATCCCAAAAGGCGCGGATCGAGCCGGCAAGACTATCGTCATGGCGCACTCTTTCGTCGCGCCGGTCGAGAAGTGCGGGTGCCGCCGGTTCATTCTGCAAGGTCTTCATCATGCCCTGCCCTCCTCGTTCTCTCGGCTTTGCGCCTTGCGGCGCGTGGCGCGGCGGGAGACGGAATTGTTGGATGCGCCGGTGATCGCGCTGACGAGCTCTTCATTGGAAGCATCGGGCATGAAGGTGCCGTTGTTGCGTCCAAGCCGAAGGACAACGATGCGGTCGGCGACCGCGCGCACATCCTCCATATTGTGGCTGATCATGATGACGGCGAGGCCGCGTTCACGCACGCGCTCGATCAGGTCCAGCACTTCGGCGGTCTGGGCGACACCAAGTGCTGCCGTGGGTTCGTCGAGCATGATCAGTTTCGGCTCGAGCAGCAGCGACCGCGCAATTGCCACCGTCTGGCGCTGTCCGCCGGAGAGCGAGGCGACGGGCTCGCGCACGCTGGGGATTCGGGCCGAAAGCTCGTTCAGAAGCTTCCAGGCGCGGATCTCCATGGCAACCTCGTCGAGCTGGAAGGGGTTGAGCTCCTTGCCGAGAAAGATATTGGCGACGACGTCGAGATTTTCGCACAGCGCCAAATCCTGGAAGACGGTGGCAATGCCGAGGTCGAGGGCAGCACTCGGGCTCGACAGATTTGCCTGTTTTCCCTCGAACAGGATCGTGCCCGAGCTCGGCTGATGCACGCCGGCCAGGATCTTGACCAGTGTCGATTTGCCGGCGCCATTGTCGCCGACGAGCGCCACGACCTCGCCGGCATACACGTCGAGTTCGATATCGGTGAGCGCCGACACGGCCCCGAAGTGTTTCGATATTCCGCGCAGGCTGAGAACAGGCTGGCGGGAGCCGTCAGGAATATGAGAGGTTTCAGACATCGCCTGGCCTTTCCGAAATGAAAACCGGAAGCGCGGCCGGCGTCCGGCCGCGCTTCCCCTTTGGTGCGATTACTTGGTGATGCCGAGCTTCTTGCAGCCGTCGGCATAGCGGCCGGTGCAGAGTTCCTCGGCGGTGTTGATCTTCTTGTCGATGATCTCGGCCTTGAGGTTTTCGGCGGTGACGACGGCAGGGACGAAGAGCTGCGCCGGCGTGTCGTAAAGCGTCATTTCGGCCTTGATCGTTTCTCCTGCCAAAAGCTTGACGGCGACGTCTGCCGCAGCCGCGGCGACGATTTCGCTCGGCTTGGAGATCGTGTTGTACTGATCCCCCGATATGATCAGCTGCAGCGCGGCGATCGTCGCGTCATTGCCGGTCACCGGCGGCACGGGATCGACGCCGGCTGCCTTGAAGGCGGCGATGGCGCCGCCGCCGGTGCCGTCATTGGCGGCGACGACGCCGACGATCTGCTTACCGAAGCGGGTGATCTGGCCGGCCGCCCATTGCTGCGCGTTCGCCGGCTGCCAGTTCGGCGTGTCGAATTCGGCAAGCGTCTTGTAGCCGCCGCTGGCAAGACCCTCGTGAATGCCGTCCTTGATCAGCCCGGCGGCCGCATCGGTGGGTGAACCATTGATCTGCAGGATGCCGCCGCCATCGGTCGGCACATTCTTCGCCTTCAGATGCTGGACGAGCGATTCCGCGATGGCCTTGCCGATCGCCTTGTTGTCGAAGGAGACGTAGAAATCGGCCTTGCCCTTCGGGATCGGGCGGTCATAGGCGATGACCTTGACGCCCTGGCTTTGGGCGAGCTGAACGAGAGAGGCGGCCGCTGCCGAATCCACCGGGTCGAGCACGATGACCTTGGCGCCCTGCGTGATGGCCGAGTTGAACTGCTGCTGCTGCTTGGCGATATCGGCATCGGCATTCTGATAGAGAACCTTGCAGGATGCGCAGAGCTTCTTCATTTCCGCGACGAATCCCGGATGGTCATGCTCTTCGTATCGGGTCGAGCCCTGGTCGGGCATGAGGAATGCGACCGTTGCATCCGCAACGGCGTTTTGCGCAAAGGCGGACGTCCCGCCAAGCAGGGAAAGGGCAAGTGCCGCGGCGCCTGCCGCTTTTGTCGAGAATTTCATCATTTCTGTCTCCTCCCATTGGAAAAATTGTGTAGCTTCGTCGTTGCAGTGTCTGTAGCTGCCGTTCGGTTGAACGACCCACCACGCTTGTCCCGGCGGTTTGCTGTTTTCTGAGGACAAGCGTCTCCTCTCGCGAACCGCTCGTTGCGCGCTCGCGTTCAAATCAGCGTCGGTTTTGGTTTCTCCTCCTCGTCCTCCCTATCGCCGTCTTCGGCGGACCGTTGCTTTCTACTCCTTGGAACCGTGCCTGTGCGGCTTCCTCAAGCCGCCTTCGCCACGTTGATATTGTCACCCAGCAACCGCCGGAAACGGGAAGGCGTCATGCCCTTTTCCGCGAGAAATTGACGGTTGAAGTTCGACAAGTTGTTGAAGCCGACCTCGAAGCAGATATCGGTGATCGATGCGTGGTCGTCGCTCATCAGGATCTGACAGGCGAGATTGATGCGCAGGCGTTTCACATATTGCACGAGCGACATGCCGGTATGCCGGCGGAAGGCCCGTGAAAAGGCGCCTGTGGACTGTTCGGCAATGCCGGCGAGATCGGCTTCGTCGAAGGATTTCGTCAGGTTCTCCCGGATATAGGCGAGTGCCTTGTTAATGCCGGCCGACATGTAGCCGGACGGATCGGGCAGATAGCTTGGGCTGGCGAGAAGCTGGGCATCCTGCGCCCGGCTGAGCAGGCCGACGATCATCATGAAGAGCTCGATGCGGCGCACGCCCTGCGCCTGCTGCACCTCGTTCATCAGCGGCGCCACCTGCCGGCTGGTGTCAGTGCCGAAGAGCACGCCGCGGCGCGACGCTTCGAGCACCGGCTCGAAGGGGCCAAGCTCGGCCAGCACCTTCATCGTGTCGCTGATAAAATTCTCGCTAAATTGGATGAGCTGGCATCGAAGCGGAATGCTCGACCCCTTCGGGACGTCGCTGATCCAGTTGTGGGGAAGATTGGGGCCGGCAAGCACAAGATTGCCCGGTTCGAACTCGCCGATGAAGTCACCGACGAAATAGCGTCCAGTTGTCGCCACCACGAGATGCAGTTCGTATTCCGGATGAAAATGCCAGCGAACCGTATGGTAGGGATAGCCATGCGCCTTCGTTGCGAAGGATTCGCCCGGCCTGATCTGAACGACTTCCAAGTCAGGTTCCATTGTTTCCTCCTCCGAGGACGGGTTCCAAGCCCGCACGCCAAATTCCCTTTTGGCTTTATTGTTGAAGGCGAGTGTAGTGGGCTCGTTTCAAGCCCGCCACCACGATTCCCGGTCAAAACTGATACTTTTTTGATGATTGATGCTGCGCAGTCGATGCAAAAGACAACCGCAACCGCATTGGGTATCGTTCAAGTCGGATCAGGCAGCCAAAGCGGCAATAACGTTTCTGACCAATGCCGCCGAAGACAGCCGGCTCGTTGCGCAGCTCGGGGCGCCGATCGCCCCGACACGCACCGACACGCCACCGCGCGCATTGGCGATCGCAAACATCGATTCGTCGGTCAGATCATCGCCGATGGTGATCGGGCAGCGGTCCTTGAATGGGTCGGACTGAAAAAACCGTTCCAGCGCATCGCCCTTGCTTGAGCGCGCCGGCCGCAGCTCGAAGACCATCTTGCCGAGTTGCAGCGCCCAGTTCGGCCCGGCGACCTTGGCATAGTGATGCATGCGCTCTTCGAGCACTTTTTCATATTCGGGCGCGAGCCGATAATGGGCGGCAACGGCCGCGCCCTTGTCCTCGATCAGCACACCTGGATAGTGTTCGGCTTCCTCGGTCAGGGCGTGCTTCAGCGCCTGAAATTCGGGACTGGCCTCGAGCGTGTGCATCCCGGCGGCACTTCTGATTTCCGCGCCGTGAAGGCCTGCCGTCGGAAATGCAAAGGGTTTGAACAGCGCGTCCGCATAGGCAAGCGATCGTCCGGTGACCAGCGCCAAGGCGCCGCCGAGCTTGTTCGACAGGCGGTGAAGCTGTGCGGGAAGAGCCTCCGGTACTTCGATCGCATCCGGCGTGGGCGCGAGATTGAGCAGCGTTCCGTCGATGTCGAGAAACATCGCCCAGCGTTCCGGTTCTTCCAAGACCAGTGAAAGCATTTCCTGGGTAGCGGCGTCGTCCTGCACGGCATTCTCCAAACTCTGCAATGATTGAAGCTAGGTCACGGGTCGACGAGGACAAGGTGAGGTTTCGGACGCCGGAACATCCGGGGCTAGTCCGCGTTGTATCTCGCCGCCCGTTCGAGCCCTCGCCACGCAGAAGGTATTTTGATGGCCAAAAGCAGTTCCGAGCCCCGTGATGAGGTCAATGCCCCGTTGGCACATGGCGCGTTAACCCTGCCATTGGTGACGATCGACGATTACAACAACGAACTGCGTGACAAGGATGGTTTCGTTGGCGACAACGCCAACAAGAAGACTTTTCAAATGAAGCTCGACGACTGGAGAAAACGTGTCCGCAAGGTCGGGGACGACCCGATCGGCAAGACTGCGACGGCGAAGCTTTCCAAGAAAAAGATCGATGCCTTTCTGAAGGGCGACGATATGGAGGCAGCGGCATTGGTCATGGGGGCGGTGGAGGACTTCGCTCAGGATTTTGCCGATGTGATTGGGAAGTTCCTGAAGGATAAGCGCTGGGTGAAGACCGAACGGATCGTCGTCGGCGGTGGCTTCCGGCAGAGCCGTTTTGGCGAGCTGACGATCGCCAGGACCATGGTCATCCTCAAGGCGGCCGGTATCGACGTCGAGGTCGTACCGATCGTTCATCACCCTGACGAGGCCGGACTGATCGGCGCGGTCCACCTGATGCCGCGCTGGATGTTCAAAGGTCACGAGGCGATCCTGGCCGTCGATATCGGCGGCACCAATGTTCGCGCCGGCGTCGTTAAATTCGGAAAGGATGACGTGCCGAACTTCGCGGATGCGAGCGTCTGGGAATCAGCGATCTGGCGTCACGCCGACGACGAGCCAAGTCGCACCGCAACCATCGAGAGGCTGGCCGCGATGTTGGAGGATCTGATCGGCAAAGCCGAGAAGGCCAATCTCAAGCCCGCGCCGATCATCGGGATCGCCTGCCCCGGCATCATCAAAGCCGATGGTTCCATCGAACGCGGCGGGCAGAACCTGCCGGGGGGAAACTGGGAGAGCGACAGCTTCAACCTTCCCGCCGCGCTGATGAAGGCCATTCCTGAAATCGGCGACGACAGCACATTCGTGATGATGCACAACGACGCCGTCGTGCAGGGATTGTCGCAAATCCCTTTTATGACTGACGTGTCGCGATGGGCCGTGCTGACAATCGGTACGGGCCTGGGCAATGCGCATTTTACCAATCGCGAGACAACGAAGGCGCGATAAGTCTCAGCGTCTACCTCCACGCTACGCCGCCAATCATAGGCTCGGTCGGCGTTGTCGCGCGTTATGGTAAATAACAGGTAAACAACGAGGATTTCCGCAGACGGAAGCAAATCCACCCATACGTTCCGTCAGGAAGGTTTGACTTTTCGAATATGGAAATCAAATCGGGTTGGGCTGGCAGCAGATCTGCACATCGCAACGGTGCGAACGCTGTCGAGGATACCCGCCGAGATGTGATTCGCCTAGCCTGTCCCGTGGGATCTGCATGTTATCGTGACCGGCACGGCGTCGCCTCGCGCTCAACGCCGACATGTCAGGCTGACATATGATCCGAGACCTTCAGCGTGCTTCGGATGCCGCATGCGGGGCGGCGGCAGAAGGATGGAGCCCCCTCCCCCTTTCTCCTTCACGTCGGAAAAGATGGTGATAACGCCGGCGGGTTGTTCTCGGCGGGTTCAAATTGCGCTTATCTCTGCAGCGTTAAACAAGCCATGCGCAGACGAAAGATGGATTATGAACTTCAAGGGAATAAGCGCTCCGCTCAACGCCGGTCGTCTCGAACAAATGCTCGGCCTTGCCCCGTCACGCCGCGATCCTGAAACCCAGGATGCAAACGACAAGTCTTCCGGCAATGGACCCGTGCGCGGGCCGGAAACCGAAAACCTGTACCATGCGTCCGCCTATAAATGAGAGACTGATTGCTAATCCGCCTGCGCTCAGTGACAGAAATCCGTCTTCGGTGAGTCGGCGCCGATGCCGACTCGCATCGAGTATGTCGCGATATTTTGAAGGCTGGCTTCCGCGGATGTGGAGACGGCCGCTGTTGTCAGCTGACAACAGCGCTAAGATTCCGGAATTGCACATGATTTTTCTGTCGAATCCGGTTTGTTATCCATTCGCTAACCAAGAAATCGCTTGACGTCATTGCCAGACTCACGATCATTTGCGCAAAATTACCCGATTTATCAGGATTTGCGTGAATGCCGACCAAGGCCGCGATTGTTGAGAAAGCCAGGAGAGCGAGTCAAGTCTCGATCGACGAGACGATTGCCCAGGATTCGACGATGCTCAGCAGCCAGCTCCAAGTGCTGTTCGAGCGGTTGTTTTCGCCCGACGCCCGCAAATCGCTGCGGCGCTTCAGCAGTACCGAGGCCGCCAAGCTGCTCGGCGTCACCGACAGCTATGTTCGCCACCTCGCCGCCCAGTTGGAAACCATCAATCCCGAAAAGACGGCATCCGGCCGCCGGGTGTTCTCGCTTGAGGAAATCCATGCGATGCGCCAGCATCTCGGGCGCACCAAACCTTCCTACCTGCCGATGCGCCGGCCGGGTGATCATCTGCAGGTGATCGCTGTCACCAATTTCAAGGGCGGCTCCGGCAAGACGACGACATCCATCCATCTGGCGCAGTTCCTGGCGCTGCGCGGCTATCGCGTGCTTGCCGTCGATCTCGACCCGCAGGCGTCGATGTCGGCAATGCTCGGCTATCAGCCGGAATTCGACGTCGGTGAAAACGAGACGCTCTATGGCGCCATCAAATATGACGAGACACGCCGTGACGTCGCCGACATTGTCCGCCAGACCTATTTCCCCGGTCTCGATCTCATTCCCGGCAATCTCGAACTGCACGAGTTCGAACACGATACTCCAAAGGCCCTGGCCGACACCAAACGCGACGACAAGGACATGTTCTTCATGCGGGTCGGCAATGCGCTGCATTCGCTGGAAGAGAGCTACGACGTCGTCATCATCGATTGCCCGCCTACCCTCGGCTTCCTGACGCTGTCTGCTCTCTGCGCCGCCACGGCCGTGCTTATTACCGTTCATCCGCAGATGCTCGACGTCGCGTCGATGAACCAGTTCCTGACGATGACCTCCGACCTTCTGTCCGTGGTCAAGGAGGCCGGCGGCAATCTCGATTACGACTGGATGCGCTATCTCGTCACCCGCTATGAGGCCAATGATGGCCCACAGGCGCAGATTGTCGCCTTCCTGCGCAGCCTGTTCGGTGAGCGTGTGCTGACCTCGATGATGGTCAAGTCGACGGCGGTTTCGGATGCGGGCCTGTCCAAGCAGACGATTTACGAGGCGGGACGCGAGACGATGCATCGCCAGACCTACGACCGCGGCGTCGAATCCGTCGACAACGTCAATGCCGAGGTCGAGCAACTCATTCGCAGTGCATGGAGCAGGACATGAGCCCAAAAGGTCGCGATATCCTGAAAAGCATGGTCGGCGCCGTGGAGCCGGCACGGCCGGATGCGCAGAGCGCGCCGCCGCCGCATCGGCCCTCGGGCGCGGTCAAGGCTATGAACCTGTCGCTCGGACGATTGGGTGAGGAAGCGGCGGCCGCCAAGGCGCTGCGCGAATCGATCGCCTCCGGCGACAAGGTGCTGGAGATCGATCCGGCTGCCGTGGAAATGTCCTTTATCCGCGACCGCATCCCGGTCGACCAGGATCCCGAGTTCGAGCGGCTGAAGCAGTCGATCCAGGAAAGCGGGCAGCAGGTTCCGATCCTGGTGCGGCCGGACCCTGTCAAGGCCGGGCATTACCAGGCCGCCTACGGCCACAGGCGTCTGCGTGCGGCGGCGGAAATCGGGGTTCCGATCAAAGCTGTGGTGCGCAAGCTGACGGATGAAGAACTGATCCTCGCACAGGGTCAGGAAAACGGTCCGCGGGTCGACTTGAGCTTCATCGAACGGGCGCTGTTTGCCCGACGCATGGATGAACATGGCTTCAACCGCGACATGATTGCCCAGGCGCTGGCGACGGATAAGCCGGAAACGTCAAGGCTGCTGCAGGTGGCGCAGACGATCGACCCCGAGATCATTCTGGCCATCGGTCCGGCGCCCAAGGTCGGGCGGCCGCGCTGGTTGGCCTTTGCCGAGAAATTCAGGGAGGCCGGCGGGCAGAAGAAGGCGCAGGCCGCAATCGGCGCCGCAGCTTTCCAAACCCTGGAGAGCAATGGCCGCTTCGACGCCATCTGGAAGGCGCTTGAAGAAAAGAGCGCGCCGCAGCGGGACGAGCAGACGCTTCGGACCCAAGGCGGCACGCAGCTTGCTTCGGTGACCCGCTCCGGGAAGACCTTTCGCATCTCCGTCAAATCGGCGGCGTTTTCAGAATTCCTGGCTCAGCGGTTGGTTGGCCTCGCCGCTGAGTTCGAAGAGGAAAATGAGGGAAAATGAGGCAGCTAGACCGATTGTCAGCTGACAATTCGGATAGGAGATAACGCGCAAAAGAAAAAAGCCCCCGAACGTCACCGTCACGGAAGCTTTCCTCGTAGTCTTGAACACCTCCGAGAATCGCACTTCCGAGAATCGCTGTCAAGAGTTTTTGGCGCCGTTTTGGCGAGCGGATTTCTTTTGCCTCGTTGAGGTGGAAGAGATGGAAACCGGAAGTATAACGACGCCCTTCGGGCGGCGGTCGATGACGCTTGGCATGCTCGCAAGCCAGGTCATGGCAGGTGAGATCAAGCCTGACCAGTCGGTCGATAAATGGAAACTGTTTCGTGCGCTGTGCGAAGCAAAGCCGCTGCTCGGCATCAGCGATCGGGCGCTTTCCGTGCTCAATGCGCTGTTGAGCTTTTATCCCAAGAACGAGCTGGCGCAGGAAAACGGCTTGATCGTCTTCCCGTCGAACATCCAGCTTTCGCTGAGGACGCATGGCATGGCCGAACAGACCGTCCGGCGGCATCTTGCGGCACTCGTCGAGGCAGGGCTTCTGCTGCGCAAGGACAGCCCCAACGGCAAGCGGTATGTCCGCAGGGACAGGGCAGGGGAAGTCAATGAGGCCTTCGGCTTCTCGCTGGCGCCGCTGCTTGCCCGCGCCGAAGAGATCGAGCGGCTGGCGGCTGAAGTAATGGCCGAACGTCTGCATGTCCAGCGGCTGCGCGAACGCATCACGCTTTGCCGCCGCGATATCGCCAAGCTGATCGAGGCCGCCGTCGAAGAAGACGTTCAAGGGGATTGGCAGCGCCTCTACCTGGAATTTCGGGATCTAGTCGAGGGGCTGCCCCGGTCGCCGACGACCGCACAGCTTGAACTTTTGCTGGATGAGTTGACCGCGCTTCGGGCAGAGATCCTTAAGCAGCTGGAAATTCGAATGAAATCTGCAAAACAGCGCGGCAATGCCGGTTATATCGAGCGTCACATACAGAATTCAAACACCGAATCCACCTCTGAACTTGAACCAAGCTTCGAAACGAAGCAGGGCGCAACGCCGGAGCAAGACAATGGGCGAGGGGTCGTGACGCTGGAAGAGGGGAGGGGCGAAATTGCCCATCCGAGCAGGCAGGAGGTGAGGCAAGGTCGCCGGCCCGGGGCGCGCGATGATGCCGGCGGGCTGAAATCCTTCCCGCTCGGCCTGGTTCTGCAGGCCTGCCCTGAAATCCTTGCCTACGGGGCGAATGGCGAAATTCGCAGCTGGCGAGACCTGATGGCCGCAGCCGTGACCGTTCGATCGATGCTCGGCGTCAGTCCGTCAGCCTACGAGGAGGCGGCAAATGCAATGGGGCCGGAAAATGCCGCGACGGTGATGGCATGCATCCTGGAGCGCGGCGGCCATATCAATTCGGCCGGTGGTTATCTCCGCGACCTGACGCGGCGAAGCGAAAAGGGAGAGTTCGCGATTGGCCCGATGCTCATGGCACTCCTGCGGGCAAACGCGCCGGCCGGCCGAAAAGCTGGATAAGGAGCGAGGGTTGGGAGACGCTGAATGTCGATATGTCGAATGTCAGCGGATCAATCTTCGCTCCAGGAAAGCCTGCATGTCGCGGCGTCCATCGACGACGCAGTAGACGATGACGTCAGTGCCGATGATGCGATAGATCATGCGCCAGGGCTTGTGATGCAGCTCCCGATATTCGGTAATGCCGATACTCGTGAGCTCTTTCGGAATATTGCCACGGGCAGGGAACTCTGCGAGATCGGCACATGCGCTTTCGATTTCCGCCAGAATACGCTCGGCTGTCTCGGCGCCGTCGCGACGGACGATGAAACGATAGAGATCCTCGATGTCGCGTTCCGCATCCTCGGCGAAAAGAACACGATACGACATCAGGATTGGCTGTCGGCCAGACGTTTGCGGATACGTGCGAAGGATTCGGCAACAGGGCGTAGTTTGCCCTCCTCGACTTGCCGGTTGGTCAGCGCCAGCACTTTGAGGAGCGCTAGGGTCTCCTGTGTCTCTTCATATTGGCCGACATCCTGCAGAATGGCTTTCGCCTCGCCGTGTAGAGTGATGACGACCGGCTGCGGATTGTCCTTCAGCGTTCGGATGATCTCCGGCGCATGCGCCTTGAGATAACTGATGGGCTTCACCTGTTCTGACAACTTCATGCGGTTGCTCCCTTTCGACCAGAATATAGATCATCAAATGGTCGATTGAAAGAAGCCCTTTGAACACCGGGCTGCAACCCGAGCCTCCGACTTCCCTTTCAGGCACCGCCGCTTTTTTTCACGCAACCTCTGCGAAAGAGAATGCCATTTCTTATAACGAAGTTTGTCTACTGATTTTATAGATTAAACTTTGCAACCAGCGAGCGGATCGTGATCTCATGGCCTATCTCCTCAGCCTTCTCGACAAAAGCCCGATTGAACAGGGTTTCACCGCCGCGGATGCGTTGCGGGCAACGGTCAAGATTGCCGCCCGCGCAGAGGAACTCGGTTATCACCGCTTCTGGGTGGCCGAGCATCACAACATGTCCAATCTGGCGAGTTCCGCGCCGGAGGCGCTGATCGCCTATCTTCTTGCCAGGACCTCGAAGATCCGCATCGGCTCCGGCGGCGTCATGTTGCAGCATTACAGCGCCTATAAGGTTGCCGAGACGTTCAATCTTCTGGCATCGCTTGCACCCGGCCGTGTCGATCTCGGTGTCGGCAAGGCGCCGGGCGGATTTCCGCTGTCGACGCGCGCCCTACAGCTCGCCGTCGATCCGTCCAGGAAGCCGGATTTTGCAAGCCAGCTTTCCGATCTCAACACCTATCTCGCCGCCGATCCGAATTATGACGGTGCGCAGGCGACCCCTTTCCCCCCGACGGCGCCCGATCGTTTCTTGCTCGGGGCCAGCGTCGAAAGCGCCGAACTGGCGGCCGAGAAGGGCTGGGAACTGGTCTTTGCCGGGCACCTGAACGGCGATCCTGACAATCTGCGCAGAACCTTCGAGACCTATGAGCGGGCATCCGGCGGCAAGCGGCCGATCCTGGCGCTCGCAGCCTTTGCCGCCGAAAGCGAGGACTACGCCCGCGAGAGGATCGGCCATCTGCGCATCGTCAAGGTATTCCTGCCGAACGGCCAGACCGTCAATGTCGGCAGCGAGGAGCAGGCGGCCGAATTTGCCCGTCAGGCTGGCGTCACCGATTACCGCATCGAGGAGAAGGTGCCGAGCGTGCTGCACGGCACGGCAAAGCAGATCCGCAAGGAATTGGACGAGCTTCACCGCCGCTACGGCGTCAAGGAATTCGTGCTCGACACGCCGGCGCTTTCGGTCGCCGAGCGCCTGGCCTCCATCGAGCTGCTCGCCGAAGAGCGGCTTTCCCTCGTCGCCTGACCCTTTTCAAGGAGATCGATCCCATGGCTCAGAAACACGTCACGTTCGGCATCATGCTGCAGGGTCCCGGCGGTCACATGAATGCCTGGAAGCATCCAAGCGGACCAGCCGATGCCAGCGTCAATTTCGACTTCTTCGTCAAGACGGCGCGCAAGGCGGAGGCGGCCGGCATCGCCTTCGCCTTCGTCGCCGACGGGCTCTATATCAACGAGCAGTCGATCCCGCATTTCCTCAATCGGTTCGAGCCGATCGCCATTCTCTCGGCGCTTGCGGCCTCGACTTCGAAAATCGGCCTCGTCGGCACAGTCTCGACCTCCTATAGCGATCCCTTCACCATCGCGCGCCAGTTCGCTTCGATCGATCTCATCAGCGGCGGCCGGGCAGGGTGGAACGCGGTGACCTCGCCGCTCGAGGGTTCGGGGCGCAATTACAGCCGAGAACATCCCGAACATGAACTGCGCTACGAGATCGCCGAGGACTATATCGATGCGATCAAGGGCCTGTGGGATTCCTGGGATGACGACGCCTTCGTCCGCAATCGCGAAACCGGCGTCTATGCCGATAAGACCAGGATGCACCGCCTCAACCACAAGGGCCGCTTTTTCCGCATAGAAGGACCACTCAACATCGGCCGCTCGAAGCAGGGGCAACCGGTGGTCTTCCAGGCCGGCGCTTCGGACTCCGGCGTCAGGCTTGCCGGCAAGCATGCAGACGCCGTCTTTACCAATAGCGGCCCGTTCGAAGAGGCTCGAGGCTTCTATCGGCAGCTGAAGGACAGCGTCATCGCCCATGGGCGCCCGGCAGCCGAAGTCGGCATCTATCCCGGCATCGGCCCGATCGTCGGGAAGACGGCCGAGGAAGCGGAAGCCAAATATCAGACGATCCGCAATCTCGTCACGATCGAAGAGGCACTCCTCTATCTCGGCCGCTTCTTCGATCACCATGATTTCAGCGTCTACCCGCTCGATGAGGCTTTCCCCGAACTCGGTGATATCGGCAGGAATAATTTCCGTGCCACCACCGACCGGATCAAAAGAACGGCGCGGGAAAAAGGCCTGACGCTGCGCCAGGTCGCGCTCGATTCCGCGACGCCCCGCACCGCCTTCATCGGGACGGCAGAACATATCGCCGACGAGATCATCCGCTGGGTGGACCATGGCGCTGCCGATGGCTTCATTCTCGGCTTCCCCGTTATCGCCGAGGGCTTCGACGATTTTGCCGAACATGTCATGCCGATCCTCACGGCGCGCGGTTATTTCGATCCGGTCCTGAGGGGCGAGACGCTGCGCGATCATCTAGGCCTGCCCTTCCGGGAAAGCCGCTATGCGGCCGGCGCCGATCAGCTCGATCAGGGAAGGGCTGTCGGCGCCTGAGGCGCCGGCGAACCGCCATGGACACTATCGCTCGGAACCCGCGCAGCAACGATCCGGTCGAGAAGGGCATCGCCGCCTATCTCGACGAGATCATCGCGCTTCGCCACGATCTGCATCAATATCCGGAGCTTGCCTTCCAGGAACTCAGGACCAGCAAGCTCGTGGCCTCCCGCCTTTCCTCCTGGGGCTATGAGGTGGCGACGGGCATTGCCGGAACCGGCATCGTCGCCACCCTCAGGTGCGGCGAGGGCAAAAAGCGGATCGGCATCCGGGCCGACATGGATGCCCTGCCGATCGAGGAGGCGACCGGTCTTGCCTATGCCAGCAGCAATCCCGGCGTCATGCATGCCTGCGGCCATGACGGACATACGTCGATCCTGCTCGCCGCCGCGCGTTATCTCGCCGAAAGCGGCAATTTCAGCGGCACGCTGCGGCTGATCTTCCAGCCCGCTGAGGAAATCGGCGCCGGTGCCCGCAAGATGATCTCGGAAGGCCTGTTCGAACGCTTTCCCGTCGATGCGGTCTTCGGCCTGCACAACTGGCCGGGTGTGCCGGCGGGCCAGTTCGGTTTCGTCGCCGGCCCGGCTATGGCCTCGGTCGATCAGGCGGTGGTCAAAATCGTCGGCAAGGGCGGGCATGGCGCGGAGCCGCACCGTGCCGTCGATCCGGTGCTTGCTTCCGCCTCCTTCATCACCGCGCTGCAAAGCGTCGTCTCGCGCAATGTCGATCCGCAAGATATGGCGGTTGCCACCGTCGGCTCGATCCATGCCGGCTCCGCCTCCAATGTCATCCCCGAGAGCGTGGAGATGAAGCTCACCATGCGGGCCTTCAGCGAGACGGTTCGCCAGCTGCTGCAGGAGCGCATTCCAGCCCTTGCCCGCGCCCAGGCCGAAAGCTTCGGCGCGGTGGCGGAGGTGAACTACCGGCTCGGTTTTCCGGCGCTGGTCAACCACGCCAATGAAACGGCCTTTGCCCGCGACGTCGCCGACGACGCACTCGGCCCCGCGGCGATCGAGAAGGATTTCCGGCCGAGGACAGCGAGCGAGGATTTTGCCTTCATGCTGCAAGCAAATCCCGGCAGCTATCTCTTCGTCGGGAATGGCGACAGCGCTCCTCTCCACAGCGCCCACTATAATTTCAACGACGCGATCATCGCGCCCGCCGCCCGTTACTGGGTGCGGCTCGCCGAAACCTTCCTCACTGATGACAAGGGGTGATGAACGATATGAGCGATACGTTTCTCTATACCAGCCCTCTCGACCCGCGCGCCAAACCGCTGATCGATGAATTGATCCACGAATATGACAGCCGCTACGGCAACTATTTCAATGCCGAAGGGGCTGCGGCCGAGCTAAACCGCTATCCTCCTGAAGCCTTTGCGCCGCCTCACGGCAATTTTCTCCTGTTGGTCCGTGATGGCGAGACCATCGGCGGCGGCGCCTTCAAGAATTATGACGAAGGCACGGCCGAGTTCAAACGCATCTGGACGCGCTCCGATCTGCGTCGTCAGGGCCTTGCCCGCAAGGTGCTGGTGGAACTGGAGGCCCAGGCCGCCCGCCAGGGCTATGGCCGCATCTACCTGACGACTGGCTTTCGCCAGCCCGAAGCCGTCGGCCTCTATCTGAACTACGGCTACACCGCTCTCTTCGACACCTCTGCCGATCCAGAGATCTACAAGAGCCTGCCCTTCGAGAAGAACATCACCCATCTCGCTGAGCCTGCGCATGAAGATGCCGAACCGCGCCTGCGCGTGGCCGGCGCAAATTTCTGAAAGCGGCAAAGACCGACAATCATAAAAGGGAAGCACAATGGCACTGACGACGGATTTCGCCGGCATCGACCCCGGCAGCAGGACGGCAGGATCGAAGGATTATTCCCGTTACCGCATCGTGCCGGCGCGTCATCCGGGCCGCCTGGCAGGCACGATCTTTGCCGCCGTCGTCATCATCGCCGTGCTCTATTCCATTTTCACCAATCCGCGCTGGGGTTGGGGCGTCTTTGCTGAATGGTTCTTTGCCGAACCAGTCCTCGTCGGTCTCGGCAGGACGCTGCTTTTGACCGTACTTGCCGCCATATCCGGCTCCATCCTCGGAACGGCCCTGGCGCTTGCCCGCGTTTCCAAGTCGCCGCTGCTCTCCGGCCTTTCCTGGGGCTATATCTGGCTGCTGCGCTCGATCCCGGTCATCGTGTTGCTGCTGATCCTGAACAATCTCGGCTACCTCTATGAGACGATCAAGATCGGCATTCCCTTCACCGATACCGTCTTCCTCGACTATCCCACCGTGCAGCTGCTGACGCCCTTTGCCGCTGCCTTTCTCGGCCTGACTCTCAACCAGTCGGCCTTCTTCGCTGAGATCGTGCGCGGCGGTATTCTCTCGGTGGATCACGGACAGCTGGAGGCCGCCGCCGCACTCGGCCTGCCGCGCCGTCGCCAGGCCTTCCGCATCGTGCTGCCGCAGGCCATGCGCTCGATTCTGCCGACAGGCTTCAACGAACTCATCGGACTGGCGAAGAGCACCTCCATGGTCTACGTGCTGGCGCTGCCGGAGCTCTTCTATACGGTCCAGGTGATCTACCGCCGCAATCTCGAAGTTATTCCGCTCCTGATGGTCGCGACCGTCTGGTATCTGATCATCATGACGGTGCTGTCGATCGCTCAGCGCTATATTGAACGCTACTTCTCCAAAGGCGCCGTGCGCAATCCGACGCCGTTGCCCTTCCAGGCACTTTTCGAGCGTTTCCGCCGTCCGCTGCCTGTCCTCGAGGCGGCCACCGACAGCGTGCGCAAGATCGGTTTACATGATGCGGCGACGCTGCGGGCCGCAGGCGCCGCGGTGCGCATTCACGGCATTTCCAAAAGCTTCGGCTCGCTGAAAGTGCTCGATGATGTCGAGCTCAGTCTGCCTGCAGGCAGCGTGACCGCCATCCTCGGTCCGTCCGGCTCGGGCAAGTCGACGCTTCTGCGCTCCATCAACCACCTGGAGCGTGTCGATGAGGGTTTCATCTCGGTGGACGGCGATTTCGTCGGCTATAGCAGGAAGGGCGAGACGCTCTACGAGCTCAAGGAGAAGGATATCCTCAAACGCCGCGCCGATATCGGCATGGTCTTCCAGAGCTTCAATCTCTTCCCGCATCTGACCGTGCTCGAAAACCTCATCGAGGCACCGATCCAGGTTCGCGGCGTCAGCCGTGAGGACGCCGTGCAACTGGCGCAGGAGCTGCTGGCACGCATCGGCCTCAGCGACAAGATCAACGCCTATCCGCGCCAGCTTTCCGGCGGCCAGCAGCAGCGTGTGGCGATTGCCCGTGCACTGGCGCTCCGCCCGAAGGTACTGCTTTTCGACGAGCCGACCTCGGCGCTTGACCCGGAGCTCGTCGGCGAAGTGCTCGACGTCATCAAGGAGCTTGCCCGCACCGGCACGACGCTTGTCATCGTCACCCATGAGGTCGGTTTTGCCCGCGAAGTCGCCGACACGGTCGTCTTCATGGAAAGCGGCCGCATCCTGGAGGCTGGCCCGCCGGCCCGCATCTTCGCACAAGCGGAACATCCCCGTACGCGGGAATTCCTCGCCAAGGTTCTCTAGCGCCTGATAGCGCTGGCGAAATGCCGGGCCGACGGGCTGCTCCGGCCGAATAACAATAACCACAACCTAAAGATGAAATGGAGAAGGGGCATGACATTTACAGATAGGGCAAGGCTTCTGATAGCGGGAGCCGTCACCATTGGCGCGATCGGTTTCGGTTCCGCTCAGGCGCAGCAGAAGTTCGATCTCAGCCCCGAGCAGGCGAACCGGCTGCGGGTGGAAAAGAACGAGAAGCGCATTGCCGAAGTCAAGGACTTCAAGTTCGTCGAAAACGGCGTCTTCACCGTCGGCATCAGCTCGAGCGGCAATCTTCCGCTGCATGATTATGCCTCCGATTCCAAGACGGTCATCGGTTACGACGTCGATCTGGCCCAGGCGATTGCCGACAGCCTGGGTCTGAAGCTCGAGCTCGTTTCCGTCGCCTGGGCCGATTGGCCCCTGGGGCTGACCTCAGGAAAGTTCGACGCGGTGATCTCCAACGTGACGGTCACGGAAGAGCGCAAGGAGAAATTCGATTTCTCGACCTATCGCAAGGACGAGCTTGGCTTCTACGTCAAGTCCGACAGCTCGATCACCTCGATCAAGCAACCGAAAGATATTGCCGGTCTGAAGGTCATCACCGATGCCGGCACCAACCAGGAGAAGATCCTGCTGGAATGGGATCGTGAGAATGTCGCCGCCGGCCTGAAGCCGATCGAGGTGCAATATTATGACGACGATGCGGTCAAGGATCTTGCCGTCCAGTCGGGCAGAGCAGACACCGTCTTCAGCGTGAACGCGACGCAGGCCTATTCGGCGGGGATCAACGGCAAGACCAAGCTCGTCGGCACCGTCAGCGGCGGTTGGCCGATCACCGCAGAAATTGCCGTCACCACGCGCAAGGGCAGCGGCCTGGCCGCGCCCTTGACCGATGTCGTTAACGACCTGATCGCCAGCGGTGCTTACCGGAAGATCCTCGATACGTGGAACCTCGGTCCTGAGGCGATCGACAAGGCCCAGACCAACCCACCGGGCCTGCCGAAGAGCGGCTCCTGATCGATCCCTATTGGGCCGGCGGCAATGCTGCCGGCCTTTCCTGCCTGACAATTTGGAGATTGAAGACGATGATTGCCTTTCCGGCATTCCGGACCCTAATGATCGCCGCCATGGCGTCGGCCCTTTCCTTCGGCGCAACCCGTGCAGCCGAGGATTTCGACCTTAGCCCGGAACAACCGGGCCGGCTTCACGCCGCCAAGAACGATGCGGCGATTGCCGCAATCCCCAAGGATTTCAAGTTCGTCACGTCAGGCAAGTTCACCATCGCCGTCAGCCCGGGCGGTCCGCCGCTTGCCACCTATGCCACCGACGCCAAGACCGTGGTCGGGGCAGATCCCGATTATGCCTATGCCATCGCCGAGAGCCTCGGCCTGACGCTGGAGATCGTGCCCGTCGCCTGGATCGACTGGCCGCTTGGCCTCGTCTCGGGCAAGTATGATGCCGTCATTTCGAACGTCGGCGTCACCGAGCAGCGCAAGGAAAAGTTCGATTTCTCCACCTACCGCCAGGGCTTGCATGGCTTCTTCGTGAAATCCGACAGTCCTGTCACCTCGATCAAGGAGCCCAAGGATGCGGCCGGCCTCAGGATCATTGTCGGGGCCGGCACCAACCAGGAGCGCATCCTGGTGAAGTGGAGCGAGGAAGATGTTGCCGCGGGCCTGAAGCCGATCGAGCTGCAATATTACGACGACGAGGCGGCAAGCCTTCTCGCGCTGCGTTCCGGCCGGGCCGATGTCATCGTCCAGCCGCATGCACAGCTCGTCTTCATCGCAGCGCGCGACAAGAACATCAAGCGCGTCGGCACGCTGAGTGCCGGCTGGCCGGATCGCTCGGATGTCGCGATCACCACCCGCAAGGGAAGCGGACTGGCCGATGCGCTGACTGCCGCCACCAACGGCCTGATCAAGGATGGCACCTACGCAAAAATCCTCGACCACTGGCATCTTTCCGAGGAAGCCTTGCCGGCATCCGAGACCAACCCGCCCGGCCTGCCGAAATACTGATCATCGGATGGCACGAGTGGGCAACATATCCATCAGCCATATCGGCTTCCTCACCCCCGGCAATTATCCCGACGGCGATCCGTTGTCGGGATTGGAGCAGACGCTCCAACAACTGCAATTTGGCGAGGAGCTGGGTTTCGACAGCGCCTGGGTCCGCCAGCGTCATCTTGAGCCGGGGATCTCTTCGGCGAGCGCCTTCCTGGCGGCGGCCACACAGCGCACCAGCCGGATCGAACTCGGAACGGCGGTCATTCCGATCGGCTATGAGAGCCCCTATCGGCTGGCCGAAGACCTGGCCACGGTCGATATTCTCGCGCGCGGGCGCCTGAACATCGGCGTCAGCGCCGGCCGGCCGCTGCATGCCGAATTGATTGCCCGCTCGTCTTCGACGGCGATTGGACCGGCCACGATGTCTCCCATGATCGCGTGCTGCGCTTTGCCGACAATTTGCGCGGCACCTATCTGGGCGACGAGCAGACGTTCATCAAGACGCCCTTCGGCCCGCAGCGGCCGCGCCTGCAGCCCTATGCCAAGGGTGCCTGATCGACCGCATCTGGTATGGCGGCGGCTCGCAGCGCTCGGCCGGATGGGCCGGCCGCAATGGCTTCAATCTGTTGACCGGCAATGTGATAAGGGGGGAGGGGACGGATGATTTCTTCGTTGCCCAATCCAGGTTGGTTGAAACCCACCGTGCCGCCGGACCTCAGCGCCGTATTGCGCTCGGCCGCGTTATCGTGCCTTTCGACAGCGCCGACAAGGCAACGCGCCGCCGTTACCGCGATTATGCCGAGAGCCGCCATGGGCGCACACTTTCGCCGCAAGGCGAGCGGCGCACCTTATTCGCGCGCGATGTCGTCGGCACCGCGGACGAGATCTTGGCGCAGCTTTTTGCCGATCCGATCCCGCCTGAGGTCGGCGAGCTGAGGCTGGAGCTTCCTTACGAGTTCGAGCACGAGGAATACCGCCAGATCCTCTACGACTTCGTGACATCAATCGCACCCGAGCTCGGATGGAAAGCCCAGCCCCAAATTCGGGCCGCTTCCTGAAAAGGCGGACGCCGAGTCGACGCCAGAAGCGTCATCCCACGAGGAACATTTATCAGTGACCAAAACGGTAGAATACTTCTTTTCGATCGGATCGCCCTGGTCCTACATCGGCTTCGACGCCCTCATCGAATTGGCGGCCAAGAACGACGTCGTCATCACGCCCTATCTGACGACGGTGGTCGAGGAAAATGGCGGTATCTTCTCGCGCAACCGTCCGGAGATCCGGCGCGCCTATTGGACGCGGGACCTAAAACGCTGGGCGCGCGTGCGCGGGAAGGAATTGCGGCTCGAACACCGCCCGGAGCTGAGCGATCCGACGCCGGCCTCCCTTTTCGTGATCGCCGCCTATCTCGATGGACAGGATTGGATCGGCGTCAGCAAGGCCTTGCAGCATGCCTTCTGGAGCGAGGCGAGGGATATCGGCAAACCCGATGTGCGCGAGGCGATCGTCACATCGGCAGGTTTCGATGGCGCAGCCCTTCTCAGGCGGCAAGCCGACGAGGACGTCCAGAACAAGTGGTCGGCGGACCGCGTGCATGCGCGCGACAGCGGCGTTTTCGGTTTTCCCACCTATGTCCATGACGGCGAGATCTATTGGGGACAGGACAATCTGCCCTTCCTCGAGCGACATCTTCGCGGCGACAGACCGTAGGAAGATCACCAAGACGAATGTTTTTTCCGCCGAGCGTCAAAGGAGAGACGCTCATTCCTTTAATCCAGTAATTTTATAGACAATATTTGAGGCGATATAGAGAGGAAAAACCATGTCAGGTTTCAAACTCGTCGGCATCGCCGGCAGCTTCAACCGTCCATCGAAGACACTGGCGCTCGTTCGGCATGTCGCCGACCGCGCCAGCTTCCGATACGGCTTTACCAGCAAGACCTATGATCTGCATGATCTCGGCCCGTCACTGGGCCACGCCTTGTGGCGCAAGGACCTCGATGAGCAGGCCGGGCGCGTCGTCGACGAGATCGTTAGGGCCGATGCCTTGATCATCGGCTCGCCGACTTACAAGGGCTCTTATCCCGGTCTGTTCAAACATTTGATCGATCTGATCGACCCGCAGGAACTTCGGGGCAAGCCGATCATCATTACCGCGACGGGCGGCGGCGACCGGCACGCGTTGATGGTCGAGCATCAGCTTCGGCCGCTATTCGGTTTTTTCATGGCCCATACGCTGCCGACGGCGGTTTATGCCTCTGACCGCGATTTCGCAAATTACGCGGTTTCATCGGAGGCGCTCTCGAACCGCATCAGCGAAGTGATCGGCGAGTTGGCAGCCTTCTTTCCTGAAGCAAGCCCGGCAATAGCGGCGGCGGAATAGGGATCGTCGCGATGGCCCGGTCTCAGGAGGCAGCAATGGACGATGCGGAGCGGCCGGGATCAGACGAGCAATTATGGAGCGTCTTTGAATTCGTCCGACGATATCGCCTCGCCAAGCGGCAAGAGAACCGCCTGTTGATGCTCTACGGACCGACTGCATCGTTTCGCGATCTTCTTGCCAATGCGCAACGTCATTCGCTGATTTCCAAACCGCCGAAGATATCGGTCCCGACAGGAGGTTTGTATGAAGCTTGATTTCTTTTTCCGGCTGAAACGAGTGATCGGCTACTTCCTCCAGCGCAAGGCGCGGAAGCCTGTAATCGGATTGTTTGCTCGTGACGAAGAGCGAGACCGGTCGGCCCGCGAATATGAACTCCATTATTGGGGTGCGATGCCCGGACTTTGGTATTGAGGAGTGCGGTGTGATGGCAATCGTCGTCGAGACCGGCCTCCGCCGGCGCGGCCTGAGAAGACCGGCAGGCAGCGTCATGCCGCAATTCAGGCATGCGGCGGGAATCTGCACGATCGTCGGTTCCTTCACGTTCCTCTTCGCCCTGGCGGTCGGGCTGATCCAATGAGTGCCGTCCTTATTCTTCCCGGACTTTTCGGCTCAGGAGAGGGGCATTGGCAACAGCACTGGCTGCAGGATCAGCCAGGCAGCCTTTGCGTCGCCCAGGACGACTGGGCTCATCCTGACCTCGACTCGTGGCTGGCGCGCCTGGAAGGCGTGCTCGAAGAGGCCGGTGAGGCCTATCTGGTTGCCCATAGTCTCGGATGCCTGCTCGCCGCCCGGCTGGCCGGGCGAAGTGTTGCCCGTCGGGTGAAGGGAGCGTTGCTCGTTGCTCCCTGCGATCTGCCGGCCACGGACATTCTGCACCCCGGGCATATCTCTTTCGGCGGCATGCCGACGGCGCCTCTGCCATTTCCGAGCATCGTTATCGGCAGCATGAACGACGCCTATATGGCGGTCGATCGACTGACCCTGTTTGGTCGCCTGTGGAAGGCCGAGACCAGGAATATCGGCCTTGCCGGCCACATCAATATCGCCAGCGGTTTTGGCCGCTGGCGAAGCGGCTACCAGCTGCTGGATGCCTTGAAGATGCGCGCCGGCGATCGAAGGCGCAACGTTTTCGCGCGGCCGGCTTTCGCGCTGTGAATGGAAACGGAATGTCCGATATCATCGACGATCTTCTGCGCCTCAGCGAAGATCCGAATGTTGACCCGAGGTGCCGGCGCCGGCAAACCATGGAGCGATTGGTAGAGACGCTGCTTGCCATGGCTGATGCCGAAATTGGGCCTGAAGAGGTGCAACATCGTTATTCGATCATCCATTTGACGACAATCATCCGCGACATGACGGGCAGGATCGCAGAGGCCGACGATACGACAATTTGCGGCGATCGTCAGGGAGGCCGCGATGCTGATCCGCAGCTTGCAGCGGCGCCGAGCCGACGCGGCCAGATTTACGGTGCATTGAAACGTGACCGGTATTATCGCGCATAAGCAGCCCGGTATGCGACGAAGCGAGGTTCGGATGCTCGGCGCAACCAGGATGGCTCTCACGGACGAGCTCGTGTCGCTCAGCCTTCGCCCCGAGCTCGATCCCGGCCCCGAGCCGCACCGGACACCGCTGACCGAGATGGAGACGGAGATGTTTGCCAGGCGGCTGCTCCAGGAATCCGATGGCGCGCCGCTCTGGGTTTTCGCCTGTGGATCATTGATATGGAAGCCGGACTTCGATGCCGTCGAGTGGCAGCGCGGCGCAGCAAGGGGTTGGCATCGGTCCTTCTGCCTTAAGATGACCCGCTGGCGGGGAAGCCGGGCGCAGCCCGGCCTCATGATGGCGCTTGATCGCGGCGGACGCCGCAACGGCATCCTCTACAGGCTTGCCGATGGGGATCGTCTTGGCCAGATTCGGCGGTTGATCCGCCGTGAGGTCGGCACGATCGAAGATGCCGCGACGGTTCGCTGGATTCGGGTTGAAACCGCACATGGCTTCGTGCGCGCCCTGGTCTTTTGGGCCGGCCCGAAGGGGGAGCGCGTTTCCCGCAAATTGCCGCTGGAGACGGTGGCGGCCGTGCTTGCCAGGGCCTGCGGACATATGGGCTCCTGCGCCGAATATCTTTATCTGACGGTCAAGCATCTGGAAGAACGCGGCATCCGCGATCGCAATTTGTGGCGGCTTCAGGAACTCGTCGCCGCCGAACTCCTGTCGATACACCGCTTCCAGCGGGGTAACACAAAGCCTTTAAGTGCTGCACGTCTTTTCAGACCCGCGGCGCTTTGAGGTTTTGAATTGGCTGCATTCCCTCAGAGCTTGCCTTTCCACGGCACAAGGTAGGTCTCCAGGAAACGGATGGCGGCCGAGAAGGTGAAGGCGCAGACCGCGATGATGCCGATGCCGACGAAGACGACGTCGGTTGCCAGGAACTGCGATGCCGACATGATCATGAAGCCAATCCCCCGCGTCGAGGCGATCAATTCGGCGGCGACCAGCGTGCCCCAGCCGACGCCGAGGGCAATGCGGATGCCGGTGAGGATTTCCGGCAGGGCGGAGGGCAGGACGATATCGATGAATAGCTGCAGCCGGCTCGCACCCAGCGAACGGGCGGCATTGACGCGCTCGATCGGCAGCGAACGGACGCCTGCCTGGGCCGAGAGGCAGATCGGCGCGAACATTGCCAGCACCAGGAGCGTGATCTTCGACGTTTCGCCGATGCCGAGCCAGATGATCATCAGCGGCAGGTAGGAGAGGGGCGGAAGCGGCCAGTAGAACTCGATCGGCGCATCGAGCACCCCTTTGGCCCAGCGGTTCAGGCCCATGAGCAATCCGAGCGGAATGCCGACGGAGATGGCGATCAGCGCTGCGACGACGATGCGGAACAGACTCGCGAGGATATGCTCGGAAAGCGATGCGCCGGCATAACCGTCACGATAGACGAGGCCGATCTGCGTCAGCACCTCGTCCGGCCGCGGCAGGAACAGGTGTGGCACGAGACCGAGCGCGGAAACGAGCCACCACAGCAGCAGAATCGCCAAGGCGGTAGCGACGCTGATCGCCATCGTGGATTTCTCGCCGGCGCCGAAACTTGCCATCTTCACCAGTTTGACCTGGCGGTCCTCTCTCCGCGCCGCGACCGGCGATCTCTGGACGATATCGCTCATGCGACGCTCCTCAAATCTTCGCTGCTGTGGAGAATGGCGCGTATCTCCTCGCGCAGCTCGGCAAATTGCGGCGAGGCCTTGATCGATCGTGCGTCGCCGGTTTCGGCGAAGCGGCTGATGAAATCGAGATCGAAGCGGGCGACAACGCGCCCCGGCCGAGGCGACATGACCAGAACCTGCGTGCCGAGAAACAGCGCCTCTTCGATCGAATGGGTGATGAAGAAAATCTTCTTCGCCGTCTTGTTCCAGACGGAAACCAGCAGTTCCTGCATCTGCTCGCGTGTCAGGCTGTCGAGCGCTCCGAACGGCTCGTCCATGAGCAGGATGTCCGGATTGGCCGCAAGGGCCCGGGCGATGCCGACCCGCTGGCGCATGCCGCCCGACAGTTCGTAGGGAAAGGCATTGGCGAATTCGTCGAGGCCGACGAGCCGGAGCAGTTCGAACGCGCGCGCCCGTCGCTCCTTGCGGTTGACGCCGGCAAATTTCAGTCCGAGCGCGATATTGTCGGCCACCGATTTCCAGGGCAGCAGCGAATCTTTCTGAAAGACGACGCCGCGATCGGCGCCCGGCCGTTCGACTGCGCGGCCATCAAGCGTGATCCGGCCATCCGACAGCGGAAGGAAACCGGCAATCGCGTTGAGAAGGGTTGATTTGCCGCATCCCGAGGCGCCGAGCGCGACGACGAAACCCCGTTCGGGGATATCGAAGGAGACGCGATCGAGCGCGTGGACGGTCCGCCCGTCCCGAGCTGCAAAGAAAACGCTGGCGTGATCGACTTTAAGCATGGTCCGCTCGCTAGTTCGATGCCGGCGCCACAACAGCCGCGCCGGCATCGGGGAGGATCAGTTGCTGACGCTGGTAAGCGCGTCTGCGGTGACGAAGGCGCCGTAATTTGCCAGCACGTCGGACACCTTGCCCTGCTCTTTCAGGAACGATGCGGTGTCCTTGAGGATCTTGCCGGCGCCGGCCTTTTCGCCGCCGCCGAGCCAGGCGTCCGATGCCTGAACCTCTGGGGTGAGCAGCGTCAGGTTCTTCAGGGCCGAGGCCTGTTGCTCGGCCGTTCCGCCGAGAAGCTTTGCGAGCGACTTGGCGTTGTCGCTGTCGGGACCCCAGACTGCTTTGTCGGAGGCAAAGGAGGCGTAGTATTTGTTGATGACCGAAGCGAAGCCCTTCAGGAATTCCGGGTTCTCGGTCGCAAACGTCGAGGTGGCGACCCAGGCGGAGAATGTCGGTGCACCCTTGTCGGCCACGTCCTTGGAAGTCACGAGAACCTTTCCGTTCTTCTTGAGTTCGGTGAGCGCCGGATCCCAGACGAAGCCACCGTCGATATCGCCGCGGTTATAGCTCGCCACGATCTCCGGCTGCGGGACTGCGAAGACCTGGACGTCCTTCTCGGTCAGGCCAAGCGATTTGATCAGCGCCAGGAGCTGATAATGGTCAGTCGAGACAGGCGCGGCGGCGAGCTTCTTGCCCCTCAGATCGTTCAGGCTTTCGATGCCCGAGCCGTTGCGGACGACGAGGGCCTCGTCGATGCCGGAGATGGAGGCGAGGTAGAAGGCCTTGACCTCGAGCCCGCGCGACACCGCAGCTGCAAACGGGCTGGAGCCGACATAGCCGACCTGAACGTCGCCCGAGGCAATGGCGGCAAAAATTTCGGCGCCGGAATTGAACCTGCGGAAATCGATGTCGTAGCCCGTGTCCTTGGCGAATTCGCCGTTGGCGATCGCCACGGAAGACGGCAGGGCATCGGTCTGATAACCGACGACGACCTTCTTGTCCGCCGCCTCGGCGACGATCGCCGTTGCGAGAGTGCCGACGCTGACCGCGATTGCGGCAACCAAATTTCTGAAATTCATCCTGAGCCCCTTTTGTTTCCAGGGCCACCCGGCCCCTTGATCTCACCTTCAAAGGGTAATCGTCGAGAAGGGGCTGGCGGGAGGAATAACAAACTATATTTATAGACTATAGAGATAATTGTTTTCGTGATTCTGCCGCTCATGCGGTCCGCAGGACCGGCGAGCGACGTCAGGGCTTAAATGACGAGATGTCTCGACAGCGTTTGAAGCTTCAGGGAGAATGCATTGATATACGATGTGATCGTCGTCGGTTCCGGTTTTTCAGCGATCGCTGTGACCTGCAATCTCATCCAGCAGCTTCCCGCTTCGGCGCAGGTTGCCGTCGTCGGCGACGATCCCGGTTTCGGGCGCGGGACGGCATACCGGACGGAGCTCTATCTCCATCGCCTCAACGTTCCTGCCGGCCGCATGAGCCTGCTGCCCCACCACCCCGACGACTTTGTCGACTGGCTGAAAAGCAACGGGCGTCCGCTGCAGGCAGGCGATTTCGCCTCGCGCAGCGATTACGGGCTTTATGTCAGGGATACGCTTGCCCGGCTGCTTCGCAAGCGGGAGCGCCGTTGCCGGGTCGATTTTATCAAGGCCAAGGCGGCGGGCTGCGTGGAACGCTATACGAGCACGCTCGCGTTCCATCTCGGCAATGGCGACGAGATTGCCGGGAAAAACGTGGTGCTTTGTCTTGGCGTCGGAAACGCCAACCTTCCGGTCGATCCGACCGGCGTCCCGCCATTTTTGCGATCCCACATCGTCGAGAACCCGTGGCGGCTCTCCTGGCTGAGGCGAGTCGCGCCGCCCGATACGGTTTGTGTTCTCGGCTCCGGCCTGACGATGATCGATCAGGTTCTGGCACTTCGCGCCCATGGCCACAGAGGCAGGATCGAGGTGCTTTCGCGGCGCGGCCTGGCACCGCTCGGCCATGCAAGGACGCCGCCCGCGCCTCTGCCGATCGACGTTCACGCGCTTCCCGCTACGATCAGTGGCCTGTTGAAGATCTTGCGGGGCAAAAGCAGGGAGGTCGCCGACTGGCGAAGCGTGATGGACGGCCTGAGGCCGGTGACGCAGGCTCTCTGGCAACGGCTTTCGAACGAGGAGCGGGCCCGCTTCCTGCGCCACGCGCTTCCCTGGTGGAACATCCATCGCCACCGGGTCGCGCCCGACGTATTCGCCGGCTTCGAGAAACTGGTCTCGGACGGTTCCGTTCGCTTCCACGCCGGCTTTTTGAAATCGCTCGAGGCCAGGGAAGGCAGGCTCGTTGCCGACTATAGGATCAGGGCCAAGCGTGAGATCGCCGAAATCAAGGCGGACTGGCTGGTCAACTGCACGGGGATGGAGCGCGCCGGGATCAGCCATTCGCCGCTTCTGAAGGAAATGAGCCGGTTTCAGCTGATCGTGCCTGATCGGCTTGGCCTTGGCATTCAGGTGGATGCGGCTTCCGAGGTGACGGCTCCATCTCGAATTTCGCCGGCCCGGCTGTTTGCCGTCGGCGCCTTGACGGCGGGGCAATTCTGGGAGATCACCGCCGTCCCCGACATTCGGCTGCAGGCGAAGGCCGTGGCCGAGGAGATCGTCAGGGCAAGGCCAAATTCCGGCGCATAGGCTGACAAACTCGGGATCGGCGCAGTGCTGTTGAATTGCTGGCCGCCGACAGCTACAGTATTTGGTAGGCCATAATACGATTCCCTGAATTCGGCTGCCGCAGAAGTTGAGCCTGCGAAGTCAATCCAAACACTGAGGTACAGCATGAGCGGTGCTCTGAAGGACGCAGCAATCAGGGTGGAGCGTCCTGCGAAGACATTGCGGGAATTGGCGCTCGACAAAGTTCGCGAGGCCATCGTTAACGGATATTTTCGTCCCGGAGACCGCCTTGTCGAGCGCGACCTCTGCGCCCAGCTCGGCGTCAGCCGGACGGTGGTGCGCGAGGTTCTGAGACATCTGGAATCGGAAGGGCTCGTCGCCAATCTGCCGAACAAGGGACCGATCGTCGCCCTGCTGGATATCGAGGAAGCCAAACAGATCTATGAGATCCGCGGTGCGCTCGAAGGCATGGCGGCACGGCTATGCGCGGAGCGCGGCAGCCCCGAGATCGTCGCCGCTCTCGAGGAATCCCTGACCGCCATCCGCAACAGCTATCGCGACCAAGATATGGCGGCTGTGCTTGCCCATACCTCGTCCTTCTACCAAACGCTTTTCACCAGAGTCGACAGGCATGTCGCCTGGGGCGTTGTCAACCTCCTCACCGTGCGCATCAACCATCTGCGCTCGATGACGATCAAGACGGAAGGGCGCGGCACTGAGGGGCCGCTCCAGATGTCGAAGATTATCGACGCCATCCGCCGTGGCGACGGCGAGGGGGCCCAGCGGGCCGCGATGGATCATGTCGCGGCCGCCAGCGCAATTGCCGAGGCGGTGCTGTCTGCTCAGAAGCCTGCCGAATAGGTTGACACGTCAACCACCGCTGTCTTTCAGGAGGCTGCCAGTAGGGGGCCTCGCATCGACATTGTCGATGCCTGTCGCCTGCATCCGTAATCCGTTCCTGGCCGGCGTTGCGTCGATCCGGAACGATTCTATCGTTTCCATGCGTTGGGAGCCTGAACAATTGCATTGTTTACTCCTCCCAGCGCTTCATCATTCGCGCCGGTAACGTGGCTACGCCTAGCTTAAGGTGTAATAAAAATCGCAATTCAAGAATATCACGCGCTTTTGCTTCCGAAGAAGGCAGCCATGAACCCCAAACCGACGAGAATAATGCCGCTCACATAGCGTTCGATAGTAAGATAGTTGGCGTTGCGCTTCAGCCAGTTTCCGAAGCCTCCCGCCACCATTGCGTAGCTACCGTCGGTCATAATTCCAAGAATGGTGTAAATCATCCCAAGTATGAGGGTCTGAGCTGCAACCGATCCACGGGACGGGTCGATGAATTGAGGCAAGAAGGCCAGAAAGAACAGAACCGTCTTAGGATTGAGAAGGTTGATTGCAAATCCGTCGCGAAACAAATGACCGTAGGGATATGGTTTAATGGGCACGGTCTCATCGAAAGAAACAGCTCGGGAAAGAATCTTCTTGATCCCTATTCCAATCAGGTATGCCGCACCGGCATATTTCACCACTTCCAACGCTATTGGCGATGAGGCGACCATGGCTGAAAGCCCAAACGCTGCAGCAACTATATGTACCCCCGTCGCAACGTGAATTCCGAGAATTGAAACAACACCAGCAACACGTCCCTGCTCAACAGAACGAGCAAAGATATATAAAACTGCCGGCCCGGGAATCAGCAGCAAGGTCAATGCCGCAGCGATGAACATAGCGAGCGTACCGGTGGCGGGCATTTTTATTCCTCCTGCTTGTTCCCCCGGACTGTTGCTGAGGGCGAACGGTTGTGTACCATCTGCGTTTTGTCGGACTATCGCAGCAGGATTTCACACAGGAGGTTCCGTTAGTCTTGAACGCTATAAACTTCGCGCGAAAAATGCGGGTGTCACGCCTGTGGTTTGTTTAAACAATCGGGTCAGGTGACTCTGGTCGGCGAAGCCGACGAGTGCTGCCACCTCGGCGGGCGGTGTACCGGCCCTAAGCAAGTTCCGAGCATGACTAATCCGCAACTGTGTCTGATAGGCATGCGGAGGCATCCCCATGCATGACCGAAACGACCTAACGAGATAGACTGGATTCAATCCCACGACATCGGCGAGACAAGCCAAAGATACACGCTCGTTGTAATGCGCATGCAGAAAATCACGAATCACTTTGATATGTTTCGGTTCTCTGTTGTCGACGCGCCAGGAGGCTCGCTCATTGCGTTGAGACACCAGCATCTCAACGCAAAGCGCCAGGATCGTGTCACATCCAAGAAAGCCATCATCAACCTCAAGCCGCCTGTGAGCTGCACTCAACGCACCAAAAAGACTAGAATCTTGCAAGGAAATATGGGCGGGACATGAAGCTTTCTTCCCCAAAGCTATCATGTAATCGTCCATGAATTTTCTGGGCAAAAATAGGCACCTATAACTTAGGGGCTGCTCGTTTCCAGGAAGGCAAGAATGAACAACGCCAGGATGGATCAAATTGATGCTTCCCGGCTTCAATGCCACCTCTGCTCGACCATACGAGAATATCATCGTCCCGCTTTCATGCAGGTGAACAGCGTACGTGTCGTGAAAATGCTTTGGAAAGCGATGATAACTTTGCGAGACTTTAGACAATTCAACACCAGATATAGCATTGCTTTGCCATAATTTAATTTCAGCTCTTTTCATACTAAGTACCAAAGCCCGAACTCCGTGATTTGCAACCTTTTCATATCATTTTTTATGGTGGTTGATGGTCTCGCTACCTACGAGACCCAGAGAGGCGACAAGTAACTGACACCTGAGTAAGTCTCAGCGCGGTATCACGATGGCAAACAGCCATCCTCCGGTGATCCGACGCCGTCGCGCGCCGACCTCAACATACGAAGCTGTTCATCCAGGCGGCCAAGCCGCTCGACATCAAGGACGGTCATGTCAGCCTGAAAGGGATTGAAGCTGATCTGAAAAGCAGGGGCAAGCTTCAATTGGCGCTCGTAAATCAATCTGTACATTGACCGAGTACCGAACCCGTTGCTGCATATCCAAACCCAGAGCGGTTCCGTCTCTGGAGCAGCACCTGTCAGCTACCGTATATCCGTGTCCCTTGGATGTTCAGGGCAATGAGGAGAATTCAAACTCCAAGCTTGACACCCAACTTTGCTCGATGTGATGGTATGCCATAATCACTAATATCTAAGGCGGTCATATGGGCCGGGAAAATATTGGCGTTGTACGTGTCGCGTCACTAAGGGAGCGTCGCGCCGTCCGGCTCTAGAGCTGAAGGAACAAGCGTTTCCGGGCGACGGAGCGCCACACGCCAAGCCAATCTTCGGACTTTATTCTGTCTCGGCCAAAACCAAGTTGACACTCATATATTATGGTATACCATAATACCAAACAGAGAGACGAGATATTCCATGGCCATTCAAATTCGCAAGACGGGACTGCAGATTGAAACGACGCTGATCGAAGGCGGCAAGGCCGCGGCGGTGCCACTGAAGATGTTTACCGCTTTCGCGGTCGTGAAGAACCCATGGGCGGACCAGGGCTTCGTCGAAGACCTCAAGCCCGAAATCCACGCCGGTGCGCCGGTTCTCGGCGAATTGCTGACCAAGATGATCATCGATGCGGTCGGGTCCGGCGATGCCGTCGAAGCCTATGGCAAGGCCGCCGTGGTCGGCCTGGACGGTGAGATCGAACATGCCTCCGCGCTCATCCACACGCTTCGCTTCGGCAATTTTTATCGTCACGCCGTCGGCGCCAAGTCCTATCTCGCCTTCTGCAATACGCGCGGTCCCGCCAATGCGCCGATCATGATCCCGCTGATGGACAAGAACGACGAAGGTCGTCGCTCGCATTACCTGACCATCCAGACCTCGATCCCCGATGCGCCGGCCGCCAACGAGATTGTCGTGGCTCTCGGCGCGTCGGTGGGGGGGCGTCCTCATCACCGCATCGGCGACCGCTACCAGGATCTGAAAGATCTTGGGCAGGACGTCGCCAATCCTGCGGGCGTTTGAAAGGGGCTCCGAGATGCTGACAGCCGGATCGATCTCAGGCGCCGCTGCAGCAAAGAGCGTCGCCGGTGACTTGCCCCGAAGGAAGACGGCAAGCGGAACGGCCTATCACGAGGCCGGCAGCGGTAAGCCGCTGGTTCTCATTCATGGCGTCGGCATGCGGCTCGAAGCCTGGGCGCCGCAGATCACCTTTCTGTCGGCCGGCCATCGTGTCATCGCCGTCGACATGCCGGGACATGGCGAGAGCGCAAAATTGCCGGCGGGCAGCCGCCTCAATGAGTTTGTCGCCTGGTTCGGGCGTTTTCTCGACGAGATGGCAATCGATACGGTGAATGTTGCCGGCCACTCCATGGGTGCGTTGGTATCCGGAGGAGCGGCGGCGACGTTCGGCGAACGGATCAGCCGTGTCGCGTACCTTAACGGCGTTTACAGGCGCGATCCCCAAGCAAAAGCTGCCGTGCTCGCACGGGCCGCGGCCATTCCGGTGACGGGCGTGGACAAGGAAGGTCCCTTGGCACGCTGGTTCGGCGATGACGCTGACAGCGTTGTTGCGCGGGAATTGACGCGGAAATGGCTCAACCTCGTCGATCCGGAAGGCTATGCTGTCGCTTACGCCGCCTTCGCCGGCGGCGACGAGACCTATGCCGATCGCTGGAAGGACGTGGCTGGTCCGGCCCTGTTCCTGACGGGGTCCGATGATCCGAATTCCACGCCCTTGATGGCGGAACAGATGGCCGCGCTCGCGCCGAAGGGCTGGGCCCGCATCGTCGAAGGCCATCGTCATATGGTGAACCTGACCGCGCCTGATATCGTCAATTCGCTGCTCGCCGAGTGGCTGTCGTTCGGGGAGGATGAACGATGACAATCCAGACTGTCGACCCAAGGGCATTGCGAGATGCATTCGGCGCTTTTCCCACAGGCGTGACTGTCGTCACCGCCTGCGACGGAGATGGAAATCCGATCGGCTTCACCGCGAACTCCTTCACATCGGTCTCGCTCAATCCGCCCTTGCTCCTCGTCTGCCTTGCCAAGACGTCGCGCAATTTCGCCACCATGACCGGTACGCCGCATTTTGCGATCAACGTGCTGTCGGAAACGCAGAAGGACGTGTCGAACACGTTTGCGCGGCCGGTCGAAGACAGATTTGCGGCGGTCGAATGGGCCAAGGGATCGGCCGGCTGCCCGATATTCTCGAATGTGGCCGCCTGGTTCGAATGCGCCATGGAACAGGTCGTCGAGGCTGGCGACCATGTCATCCTGATGGGCCGCATCGAATCCTTCGACAATAGCGGCCGCAATGGTCTCGGTTATGCGCGCGGCGGCTATTTCACGCCGACGCTCGCAAGCAAGGCGGTTTCCGCGGCAAGCGAAGGCAATATCGAACTCGCAGCCGTCGTCGAGCGCCGCGGAGAAGTTCTTCTGCTCGGCGACGATGTGCTCTGCCTGCCGAGCGTCGACGCTCATGATGGCAACCCGACCGAGGCGCTGCAGGAATATCTGGAGACGCTCACCGGGCTGAAGGTGAGCATCGGCTTTCTCTATTCGGTCTACGAGGGCAAGAGCGATGGGAAGCAGCATATCGTTTATCACGCCGTTGCCGGAGACGGTGAGCCGGCCGGCGGCAGGTTCGTAAAACCTGACGCCCTGGCTGCGGCAAAATTCAAGACCAGCTCGACCGCCGATATCGTCAACCGCTTCGCGATGGAAAGCTCGATCGGCAATTTCGGCGTCTATTTCGGCGACGAGACCGGCGGCACCATTCATCCTATTCCAGCCAAGGGCGCAAAAGCATGAAGTTTTCCCTCTTCGTCCATATGGAACGGCTCGACGCCAACCAGAGCCATAAGAGCCTCTATGAGGAATTCGTCGCGCTCTGTGAGATCGCCGACAAAGGCGGCATGCATGCGATCTGGACGGGCGAACACCATGGCATGGATTTCACCATTGCCCCCAACCCCTTCGTGACCATTGCCGATCTCGCGCGGCGCACATCGCGGGCAAGGCTCGGGACGGGGACGGTGATCGCCCCCTTCTGGCATCCGATCAAGCTTGCCGGCGAGGCAGCCATGACCGACATCATCTGCGACGGCAGGCTCGATATCGGCATTGCGCGCGGCGCCTATTCCTTCGAATACGAACGGTTGCTGCCGGGTCTCGACGCCTGGGGTGCCGGCCAGCGCATGCGCGAGCTCATCCCGGCGGTCAAGGGCGTATGGGCCGGCGACTACGCCCATGACGGGGAGTTCTTCAAGTTCCCCGCGACCACGTCGGCGCCGAAGCCGCTGCAGCAGCCGAACCCGCCGATCTGGGTCGCTGCGCGCGATCCGAACTCGCATGAATTTGCCGTCGCGAACGGCTGCAACGTCCAGGTCACGCCGCTCTGGCAGGGCGATGACGAGGTCCAGTCGCTGATGGACCGTTTCAACGATGCCTGCGCCAAGAATCCCGATGTCGAGCGGCCGAAGATCATGCTTTTGCGCCACACCTATGTCGGCTCGTCGGAAGAAGACGTCGCCCAGGCCGCCCATGAACTCAGCGTCTACTACAACTATTTCTTCGCCTGGTTCAAGAACGAGAAGCCGGTGACCCAGGGCCTGATCGAACGGATTCCGGACGAGCAGATCCGCGCCAACGCCATGCTGTCGGACGAGGTCATGCGCACCAACAACGTCGTTGGCGATGCCGAGACCGTCATCCGCAGGCTCAAGGCCTATGAAGCGCTCGGCTATGACGAATATTCCTTCTGGATCGACACCGGCATGAGTTTCGAGCGCAAGAAGGCGTCGCTCGAGCGCTTCATCGCCGAGGTCATGCCGGCATTTCAGGAGTAGCACCATGCGGCGTTTCCAGCATTACATCGACGGCGAATTCTCGGATGGCGAAGCGAGCTATCCGAGCATCGATCCGGCCACCGGTGCGGTCTGGGCTGAAATGCCCGAAGCGCGAGAGGGCGATGTCGATCGGGCCGTGAACGCTGCCGAGAGGGCGCTTTATGATGGCCCCTGGGCGAAGATGACGGCCACGCAGCGCGGCAAGCTGCTCTACAAGCTCGCCGACCTCGTCGCTGCCAACGCGCAGGTCCTCGCGGAACTGGAAACACGCGACACCGGTAAGATCATCCGCGAAACATCCGCGCAGATCGCCTATGTCGCTGAATATTATCGCTATTATGCCGGCATATCAGACAAGATCGAAGGCTCCTATCTGCCGATCGACAAACCCGACATGGATGTCTGGCTTCGCCGCGAGCCGATCGGCGTCGTTGCGATGGTCGTGCCGTGGAACAGCCAGCTCTTCCTGTCGGCGGTCAAGATCGGCCCGGCGCTCGCCGCCGGCTGCACCATGGTGGTCAAGGCCTCGGAAGACGGGCCGGCGCCACTGCTTGAATTTGCCCGTCTCGTGCACGAAGCTGGCTTTCCCGCCGGCGTCGTCAACATCATCACCGGTTTCGGCCCCTCCTGCGGTGCGGCTCTTGGCCGTCACCCGAAGGTCGCCCATGTCGCCTTCACCGGCGGCCCGGAAACCGCCCGGCACGTCGTTCGCAACTCGGCCGAAAACCTCGCCTCCACCTCGCTCGAACTCGGCGGCAAGTCGCCCTTCATCGTCTTTGCCGACGCCGACCTCGACAGTGCCGCCAACGCCCAGGTCGCCGGCATTTTCGCAGCGACCGGGCAGAGCTGCGTTGCCGGATCGAGGCTGATCGTCGAACGCAGCGTCAAGGACAAATTCGTCGCCCTGCTGCGGGAGAAGGCCGAGGCGATCCGGATCGGCGCGCCGCTCGACATGACGACCGAGGTCGGCCCCCTTGCTACCCGGCGCCAGCAGGACAATATCGGTGCACTCGTTACCAGGTCGGTCGAAAGCGGCGCCCGTCTCGTTACCGGCGGACGCAAAATCGATGGTGAAGGCTTTTACTTCCCGCCGACGATCCTCGATTGCGACAATGTCGCTTCGCCGTCGCTGATCGAGGAGTTCTTCGGGCCGGTCCTTTCCGTCGTCTCGTTCGAGACCGAGGCAGAGGCGCTGAGGCTTGCCAACGACACCCGCTATGGCCTGGCCTCCGGCATCTTCACGCAGAACCTGACCCGGGCGCACCGGCTGATGAAGGGCATCCGTGCCGGCATCGTCTGGGTCAACACCTACCGCGCCGTCTCGCCGATCGCGCCCTTCGGCGGCTTCGGCCTGTCGGGCCACGGCAGGGAAGGCGGCATGGCCGCGGCGCTCGACTACACCCGCACCAAGACGATCTGGCTCCGGACCTCGGACGATCCGATCCCCGATCCCTTCGTGATGAGGTGATGCCGATGTTTTACGAAATCCGCACCTACCGGCTGAAGAACGGAACGATCCCGCAATATCTCAAGGTCGTCGAGGAAGAGGGCATCGAGATCCAGAAAAGCCATCTCGGCACGCTGGTCGGCTACTTCTTCTCGGAGATCGGCACGATCAACGAGATCGTCCACATCTGGGCCTTTGCGAGCCTGGATGATCGGGAGGCGAGACGCCAGAGGCTGATGGCCGACCCCCGGTGGCAGGCCTTCCTGCCCAAGATTCGCGACCTCATCGAGGTGGCGGAAAACAAGATTATGAAGCCAGCAAGCTTCTCTCCCCGGAGCGAGCAGCACTGACGACATAAGGAATACCCGCAGGACAAACCAGAACAGGGATAAGGGAACATGAAAACGACATTTGCTTTCGCGGCGGTTGCCGCATTCGTCGCCGTCTCCGCGCCGGTGCACGCCGACAACATGGTCTTCTCGAGCTGGGGCGGAACGACCCAGGATGCGCAGAAGGCGGCATGGGCAAGCCCGTTCACCGAAAAGACCGGCATCACGGTCGTGCAGGACGGCCCAACCGACTACGGCAAGCTGAAGGCGATGGTCGAGGCCGGCGAAGTCACCTGGGACGTCGTCGACGTCGAAGGCGATTATGCCGCCCAGGCCGGCAAGAACGGCCAGCTCGAGAAGCTCGACTTCTCCGTCATCGATAAATCCAAGCTCGATCCGCGCTTCGTCACGGACTATTCGGTCGGCAGCTTCTATTATTCCTTCGTCATCGGCTGCAATGCCGATGCCGTCAAGGCCTGCCCGAAGACATGGGCCGACCTGTTCGACACCGCGAAGTTTCCGGGCAAGCGCACCTTCTACAAGTGGTCGGCTCCCGGCGTGATCGAAGCGGCGCTGCTTGCCGACGGCGTGCCTGCCGACAAGCTCTATCCGCTCGATCTCGACCGCGCCTTCAAGAAGCTCGACACGATCAAATCGGACATCATCTGGTGGTCAGGCGGCGCCCAGTCGCAGCAGCTGCTCGCATCCGCCGAGGCACCCTTCGGCAGCGTCTGGAACGGCCGCATGACGGCGCTTGCCGCGACCGGCATCAAGGTTGAAACCTCCTGGGAACAGAACATCACTGCTGCCGATGCGCTCGTCGTGCCGAAGGGCTCGCCGAATGTCGAAGCTGCGATGAAGTTCATTGCACTGGCGACCTCGGCCGAACCGCAGGCCGCCCTGGCAAAGGCCACCGGTTATGCGCCGATCAATGTCGACTCGGCCAAGCTGATGGACCCGGAAACGGCCAAGACCTTGCCGGATCAGCAGACCGCAAGCCAGGTCAATGCCGATATGACCTACTGGGCTGATAATCGCGATGCCATCGGCGAGAAATGGTACGCTTGGCAGGCGAAATAAGCTGAAGCTTGAGATCAACGGGCACGGCGAAGGTCGCCGTGCCCCCGCAGCGCCAGTGCCAATCGGTTGCACCTATGCGCCTCGCGGAAATTGACGGGTGGGAAGGACTGTCATGTCGACGTTTAGCGATGCCTCCGGCGTAATTGCGCCCTTGCCGAAGATACGCAGGCCGACAGGTTTCAGCGGGGTCGTTCCGGCTTTCGCCTTCGTCGGTATCTTTTTCGTCGTGCCGGTGGCGATACTGCTGTTGCGAAGCGTGCTGGAACCCGTGCCGGGTCTGGGAAACTATGCGCAACTGATCGGGTCATCGACCTATCTGAAGATTTTCGCCAACACCTTCATCGTCTCGGGTCTCGTCACGGTGATTTCGCTCGCGATCGGTTTTCCCGTCGCCTGGGCGCTGGCAATCATGCCCGGCCGGCTGACCTCGGTGATCTTTGCGATCCTGCTGCTGTCGATGTGGACCAACCTCTTGGCCCGCACCTATGCCTGGATGGTGCTCCTGCAACGCACCGGGCTGATCAACAAGATGCTGATGGGAATGGGCCTGATCGACCAGCCGCTGGCGCTCGTCAACAATCTGACCGGTGTCACGATCGGCATGACTTATATCATGCTGCCTTTTATCATCCTGCCGCTCTATGGCGTGATCAAGAAGATCGATCCGTCGACCCTGCAGGCGGCCGCCCTTTGTGGCGCCAACCGCTGGCAGTGCCTGACGCGGGTTCTGCTGCCCCTGGCGATGCCCGGCATGGTGGCGGGCGCCCTGATGGTCTTCGTCATGTCACTTGGTTATTTCGTCACGCCCTCGCTTCTCGGCGGCACTGCCAACATGATGCTCGCGGAGCTGATCGCGCAGTTCGTGCAGTCGCTGGTCAACTGGGGAATGGGGGGCGCTGCGGCGCTGGTCCTTCTGGTGGTGACGCTCTCGCTTTATGCCGTGCAGTTGCGCTTCTTCGGCAATCAAAACCCGGGAGGACGTTGACATGCTGCTCAATTTCGACCGTCTCGGCTGGTGGAAATACGTCCTTCTCGGCATAACGCTTCTGACCGCAGCCTTCCTGCTGCTGCCGATTGTGTTCATCGCGGCGCTGTCCTTCGGCTCCTCGCAGTGGCTGATCTTTCCGCCGCCGGGCTGGACGTTTCAGTGGTACAGCGAACTCTTTGCCGACCCGCGCTGGCTGGAATCGGCTTTGACGAGCCTCAAGATCGCGGTCATCGTGACGATCTTGTCGGTGCTGCTCGGGCTTGTGACATCCTTCGGGCTGGTGCGTGGTTCGTTCATGTTCCGGGATGCGCTGAAAGCGCTGTTCCTGACGCCGATGATCCTTCCGGTCGTGGTTCTGGCGGTCGCCCTCTACGCCTTCTTTCTCAGGATCGGCCTTGGCGGCACGCTGACGGGCTTCGTCATTTCGCATCTCGTGCTGGCACTGCCCTTCTCGATCCTGTCCATCTCGAGTGCCCTGGAAGGCTTCGACAAGTCGATCGAGGACGCGGCCGTGCTCTGCGGCGCCTCGCCTTTGGAAGCGAAGATCAGGGTCACCCTTCCGGCAATCAGCCACGGGTTGTTTTCGGCGGCCGTCTTCTCGTTTCTGACATCCTGGGACGAGGTGGTGGTGGCGATCTTCATGTCCAGCCCGACCCTGCAGACGCTGCCCGTGAAGGTATGGGCGACGCTCAGGCAAGACCTGACGCCGGTTGTCGCCGCCGCATCGACCCTTCTCATCCTTTTGACGATCATCTTGATGGCGCTGGTTGCCGTCGTGCGTAAGGTACTGAAACAATGAACGAACCATTCCTTCAGATCCGCGGAATACGCAAGGAATACGGCCCTGTGGTCGCCGTACATGATGTTACCCTCGACGTTCGGCGCGGGGAGTTCCTGACCTTTCTCGGGCCATCGGGATCGGGCAAGAGCACGACGCTGTACATCCTGGCGGGATTTGACAATCCGACGAAAGGTGACATTACGCTGGAGGGCAAGACCCTGCTCGCCACGCCGTCGCACAAGCGCAACATCGGCATGGTGTTCCAGCGCTACACTCTGTTCCCGCATCTGACGGTGGGTGAAAACATCGCCTTTCCGCTGAAGGTCCGGCGCAAGTCCAAGGCCGAGATCGACAGCAAGGTGAAGGAGATGCTGCGCCTCGTCCGTCTCGAAGGCTTCGAGGATCGCAAGCCCGCGCAAATGTCCGGCGGCCAGCAGCAGCGCGTCGCGCTTGCCAGAGCCCTTGCCTATGATCCGCCGGTGCTTCTGATGGACGAGCCGCTGTCTGCGCTCGACAAGAAGCTGCGCGAGGAAATCCAGCATGAGATCCGTCGCATCCACCAGCAGACCGAAGTGACGATCCTTTATGTCACACACGACCAGGAAGAGGCACTGCGGCTCTCCGACCGCATCGCTGTCTTTTCCAAGGGGGTCATCGACCAGATCGGCACCGGCCCCGAACTCTACGCCAATCCGAAGACCCGCTTCGTTGCCGAATTCATCGGCGACAGCGACTTCATTTCCTGTGACCTGCTGTCATCATCCGACGGACAGGCCACCATTTCGCTAGGCCGCGGAACCGTCTTCAACAGCATTCCGGTGCATGGAAAAGGCGCTGCCGGCACAAAAGCAGCCTTGATGCTGAGGCCGGAGCGCATTCGGCTGTCGCGCGCTCATGCGGGAGTGGGTCTCGCCGCGACTGTCAGCGACATCACTTTCCTCGGCAACAATATCCACGTTTCCACCGAAATGGCCAACGGCGAGGCGCTGGCGGTGCGTCTGCCGTTCGGTCATGAGGCGATCACCGGGCTCAGCCGCGGCGATACGGTGAATCTGGATTTCGATCCGGGTGCGGCCCACGTGTTCTGTTGAAAGTCGTCCTATGAAGCTCAGTGATCTCTCGCTGTTCCGTCAGGCATGCCCCGTCGCCGGCCGCTGGATCGAAGCGGAAGGCCGCCAGGCGACGACGGTGCGCAATCCGGCGACCGGCGAACCGCTCGGCGCGGTCCCCGACCTCGGAGCCGCGGAAACGGAGGATGCCATCGCCGCCGCTGTCGTCGCCCAGAAGCTTTGGGCGAAGAAGACCGCTAGCGAGCGCGCCGCCATACTCAAGACATGGCACCGCCTGATGATCGAAAACCGCGACGATCTGGCGATGATCCTGACGCTGGAGCAGGGAAAACCGCTCACTGAGGCTAAGGGAGAGATCACCTATGGCGCGAGCTTCATCGAATGGTTCGCCGAGGAGGCAAGACGCATCAACGGCGAGACCATACCGGGACATCAACCGGATAAGCGCATCCTCGTGCTGCGTCAGCCGGCAGGCGTGGTGGCGGCGATCACGCCCTGGAACTTTCCAAATGCGATGATCACCCGCAAGGTGGGCCCGGCTCTTGCCGCCGGCTGCGCCGTCGTTCTCAAGCCGGCGCCGCAGACGCCGTTCTCGGCGATCGCCATCGCCATTCTTGCAGAGCGCGCCGGCCTGCCGCCCGGCCTGCTCAACATCGTGACCGGTGATGCTGCCGCAATTGGCGGGACGCTGACGGCAAGCCGTGACATCCGGGTCCTGACCTTCACCGGTTCCACCCGGACGGGCGAGCTGCTTTACCGGCAATGCGCGCCGACGATCAAAAAGCTCGGCCTCGAGCTTGGCGGCAATGCACCCTTCATCGTCTTCGACGATGCCGATCTCGACGCGGCCGTCGAAGGCGCAATCATCGCCAAGTTCCGCAACAATGGCCAGACCTGCGTCTGCGCCAACCGGCTCTATGTCCAGGACGGCGTCTATGAGGCCTTTGCCGCCAAGCTGGCGACGGCCGTTTCGGCACTGAAGGTTGGCAATGGCCTGGAGCGCGATGTCGTGCTCGGCCCGCTCATCGACGAAAACGCCGTTGCCAAGATCGAAGCCCATATCGGCGATGCCGTCTCTAGGGGCGCCCGGATTGTTTCAGGCGGCAAGCGCCATGCGCTTGGCGGCCATTTCTTCGAACCGACCATTCTCCGCGATGTCGCGGCCGGCATGCAGGTCGCCCGCGAGGAAACCTTCGGACCTCTTGCGCCGCTCTTTCGTTTCCGCGACGAAGAGGACGTCATTGAACAAGCAAATGACACCGAATTCGGGCTTGCCTCTTATTTCTATGCACGCGATCTGTCGCGGGTCTTCCGTGTCGCTGAAGCGCTCGAATATGGGATGGTCGGCGTCAATACCGGTCTGGTCTCCACCGCCGAGGCGCCGTTCGGCGGTGTCAAAATGTCGGGTCTCGGTCGCGAAGGCTCCAGGCACGGGTTGGACGAGTATACCGAACTCAAGTATGTATGCCTGGGCGGCATTGCCTGACTTGGTCGACATTTGCGCATACCGCAAAAGAAAGACCAGCATGCAATTCGCCAGTATAGCAATGTATCTCACACCCCAGCCGCTTGCAGATGCGACGGCCAAGCTCTGGTCGTTCCTCCGGCATTATCTCTCGCAGGCCGGCCTGACGGACCTGCCCGAAACGCTCGATCGGACGCTGCCCTATGACGAGGCCTGGCTGAGATCGGATCTTCTCCTCTCGCAGACCTGCGGCTATCCCTTTGCCAGCCGCCTGCGCGGCAAAGTTCGCCTGGTTGCGACGCCGGTTTATGATCATCCCGGCTGCGACGGTCCGCTGATGCGCAGCTTCATCATCGTCCGCACGGGTTCTTCCCTTCGCACGCTGGAGGATCTGGGCGGCACCACGGCTGCAATCAACAGCCCCGACAGCAATTCCGGCAGCAATCTCTTTCACGCGGCCGTCGCTCCGCGTGCCCGCGAAGGCCGTTTCTTCGGGCGGATCATCGAAACCGGCAGCCATAGCAACAGCATCGCTGCCGTCGTCGAGGGCAGGGCGGATAGCGCGGCCATCGATTGCATCACCTATGGCAATATTCGCCGCTTCAATCCCGGCCATGTCGACGGGGTCCGCATCATCGCCGAAACACCGAAAGGCCCAGGACTGCCGTTCGTAACTTCAGGCGATGCTTCGGACGAGAGGGTCCTTCTCCTGCGCCGTGCGCTGACCGCCGCTGTCAAGGAGCCAGCGCTGGCGGCGACGCGGGCCACGCTCGGCCTCGTTGATTTCGCGGTGCTTTCCGAAGCCGACTACGAGCCGCTTCTCTCATTGGCCGGCGACGCATTGCCGCAATTAACCGCTTGAAGAGGCGGCGGACTTCACTGCGCCGCAGGTGCTTCCAATGCGGCAAGACGATGGGCGATGCGATCGGCATTGGCCATGATCGTCATGGTGATGTATTTCGAGGATAGATCGGGAAGAATGGAGCCGTCGACGACGTGAAGACCCGGGTGAAGATTCAATTCGCCGTCCGAGGAGCTGCCGAACGGGCCGGCTTCGCCCATAGGTAGAGTGCCGGCGAAATGGGCGTCGATACCAGGCTCCGCCAGCGATGCGCCCGGGAGCTGAATAAGCCCCAGCCGTTTCCATTCCCGGCGAAGCGCTTTTTTCAAAGCCTCGGCGCGGATTTCGAAACCGTCCGTGAAACCGCCGCGGACGGTCAGCCCTTTTTTCGCCGTTGCATCCCGATGAATGTAGCTCCGGCTTTGATCGCCGGGATAGTAGATCGTCGCGACGAGAAGGCTGCCGGCGATCAGTTCGAAGGCGGCTCGCCCGGCCTTTCGGCCGAGGGGCATCCTGTTGACGAAACTCTGCGCCGGCAGGAAACCGACTTCATAGATCGCGCCCGTCACGTAATCGGATGCGCCGTCACCATAGCGCAGTGACAATCCGAGTTGCGCAAGACTGTGCGTCGGCGTCGTCGAACGCAGCAATCTCGCGGGAGAGAGCAGAGGGATGGCCAGTGTGGGGCTGTTCAGGAGACGCAGTCCCTGCTGGCCGATCGGCAGAAGATCGGTGAGCAGGGCGGCCGTTCCGAGAACTCCTGCGGCAAGAATGATCCGCGGTGCGGAAAATGACGATCCATCGGCCGTTCCGACCGTCCAGCCTGAGCCGCGTGTCAACGAGACGGCCCGCCTGTTGTCGAGCAAACGAAAATGCGGTGACTTTCGCAACGCAAGCAGATCCTGCCTGCTGTTATAGATCGCGCCGCTGGGGCAGCCATAGAGACAGTCGCCGCGCAGATCGCACGCCGCCCGTCCGGGCCTCGCCTCGGAGAGTATCGCATTGACGGCGGCAAATAGCCGAAACGATCCATCCGCCGGTTTTGCAGCCTTGTGCCGACGAAGAACATGGGCGGCGGTCGCGCCAAGCGGCAGGACGGCCTCGCCATCGGCGCCGGTCGTGAGATCGGCGTTGGTGCTGATCCCGATGCGTTGGGCGACCCGCTCGTAAGAGCTCTGCAGGGACGCGAGGTCGATCGGCCAATCGGCGATATCCCCAGCGTCGAGATAGCTGATTTGCGCACCCCAGATATTGGAGAGCCCGCCGCGCGCGAGGCTGCCGATCGGTTTGAAGCCATCGCCCGATATTCCGGCGTCGCGTTGGAACCGTGCGAGAATCCCGCGTGATACAGGGGTCTGCAGTTTCGGCGAGCTGCCGTCGTCGACGCGCAGCGATTCCAGATCGCTTCCCAGGACACGGACGCTGCGGTTTTCCTCCTGCAATCCCAAGTCATCGCCGGCATCAAGCATCAGAACGCGGCGGCCGGCCGCTATCAGCGGAAACGCAGCGGAGACGCCTGCAGGGCCGCTGCCGATGATGATGAAGTCGGCATCGGGCGCATTCATCGATATGTCCCGGCCAAAAGCGCGCGGAGCGGAAACAACAGGACATCGCCGGCGATGGTCAATGCCGCGCCGAAAAACCCGGCCTTTGGGCCTGCATGCCTTTCCGGTTCGCTCGCGAGGTCGGCCAGATAGAGGGCTCGCGCGAGACGATGCTGCGTCCGACTGGCCGGCGGCTCGAAGAACGCCAGCAGGCGCGGATGCCTGATCACGGTTGTGGAAAGGCCGAGCGGCGAGAGCCCTTCACGCCGAAGCCCTTCGCAGAGCCGCTGGAGCTGCATTTCGGTCGGCGCGATGCCGAGATATCGCAGCAGAGCCTGCGCCTCGCTGCGCGATTGATCCTTGCCTGTTTGGCTGAATTCGCCAGCAAGCGCAGTCATCGGGTCAGCCAGGTTCAATTTCAGCAGTCTGAGGCTCTCGCCGCTTTCCATGGGAGCGGCACCCGCAAGCCCCAGGACGCGCTCCGGATCGACCGTCGGGATCAACGGCACGAGCTTGGTCATGCGGCAGGCAAAGAGGGCGGCGGCCAGGGGGATCGGTATGAAATGGAGATTGCCCTTGCCCTGACTGCGGCGAAGCATTCTGAGCCATGCGGCAAAGCTTATCGGCTTTTGCTGCGCAAGCACGAATGTCTGCGGGGGCTGGCTCTCCTGGGTCGCCAGCGCCAGCAGACCTTCGGCGACTTCGTCGAGATGAATCGGTTGGACCTCGCGGCTGAGCCCGATCATCGGCAGAAGCGGACTTAGAGCGGCCAACTTGGCCATCAGTCCGTACATGGCGGTACGTGGTCCACCATAGACGAGCCCTATTCGTGCAACGCGAACGATCGGCGCTGCGGGGCTGGCACCCAAATGCTGTTCGATCCTGAATTTGGTGCGGCCGTAAACATTGAGCGCCTCCCGCCGGGACGAAGTGGAGGAGGAAAAGACGAAACGCGGCACGCCGGCTGCCTTTGCGGCCTCCGCCAATCTCACCGTGCCGGATATATTGATGTTGTCTTCTTCGGCGGCCTCCGGCTCGGTGGCCCAGGAATGCGCGAGATGGACGATTCCCACCGCCCCTTCCAGGTCGGAGGCAGCAGGCGCATCACCGATGCGCCATTTGGCTCCGGACCGCCGGCCGAGTTCAACCACCTCGAAGCCGCGCTCACGCGCCATCGCTGCCAGTCTTGCGCCGATATAGCCGGTCGATCCCGTGATGATGAGACGCGGTGCCATTCACACCCTCTACTGCGCAAAGGCGATACGCGCGCCGCTCCAGTCGAAACGAAACTCGATTTCCTTGAGCTGCGACAGCGCCTGGCGCACTTTTTCCTGGCGGTCTTTCGGGCAATAGAGGACGAGGAAGCCCCCTCCGCCAGCACCTGCCAGCTTGCCGCCGATGGCGCCGGCAGCACGGGCCGCATCGTAAAACTCGTCGATCGCGCTGTTGGTGATCTTCGAGGTCAGCGACCTTTTCATCATCCATCCGCGATGAAGCGCTTCGCCGAAGGCGCCGAGATCCCCGCTCATCAGGATGTCGCGCATTTCGTAAGCCAGTTGCACCATGCGCTCGACGGTCCGAAATTTTTCCTCGTCCGCCTCCATGGCCTGCACCTGCGTCGACAGCACAGAGCGCGTATCGCGCTGGCTTCCGGTGAAAAACAACAGGATGTTGCTCTCAAGCTCTGCCATCTTTTCAGAGCTGAGGACGACGGGCTGTACGTTCACGCTGCCGTTGGAATTGAATTCGATGAAGTTCAAGCCGCCATGAGCGGCTGCATATTGGTCCTGTTTGCCAATCGGCTCCTTGAGGATATCGATTTCGAGTTTGCAGGCTTCTTCCGCCAACTGGTCCTTGGAGGCAAAACGCGACCTGTGAGCATAGAGCGCGTTGATCAGTGCCACGGAAAAGGAGCTGGAGGATCCGAGACCCGTTCCGGAGGGAATGTCGGCGACGGAAGCGACCTCGATGCCGGGCTCGACGCGATGCATCCGAAGTGCCTCGCGCAACAGCGGATGCGCAATCTCCTCAAGCGTCTCGGCAAGTTCGGTACGCGTATATTTCAGATGATATTTGTTTTCATTGAAATAGTTGTGCACGATCACGAAGCTGTATTTGGCTATCGCACAGGACAGTACCGCGCCCGCCTGACGGCGGTAGTAGGACGCTATGTCCGAGCCGCCGCCGGCGAAGCTGACCCGAAAAGGTGCGGATGAAACGATCAAAGGATTGCCTCCTCGAGATTGATGACGATATCGGCCGATTTGCGCTGCAGATCGATCCTCGGCCACTCTTCCTGAATTCGCGACTGCCAGAGCGCTTCGGCGGCAACTGGCGTAAGGCCTTTCCAGGCGTAGAACGTGTGAAAGCGGTTCAGCAGGCTCTGCTGAGATGCTTCGACGAAGACGGACATGTCGACCTGTTCTCGGATCGACGCATGTCCGGCAAAGATGCCGTCCATGAGGATGACCTCGGCATCGCGGGCGTCATAGGCGGTGGTACCCCTAAGCCGGCCGCGGCTTGCCGCGTCATAGCCGGGTGCCTTAACCTGTCCGGAGCGGCGCAGCATGCTGACGATCTCGGGATAGAGCTCCACTCTGCTGCGCTCTTCCGCATTCATGTCGGGGCGGCGATGTTCGAGCGGCAGTATCCAGCGGTCGAGTTCAAGTCTCAGCACCCTCCGCCCTGTTTCCGAGAGCATGCGTTGAACGGCATGCGCAAACGTACTTTTCCCGGAGCGGGAACGGCCGCATATGCTGATGAGCAACGGACCGGCCGTAGATGAAAGCCGTTCATCAATCGCACCGGACAGAGCCTTGCCGATCTCTTGGTAGCCGCATTGGAAACGGACCGCGTCATAGACCGTGTCGAAGACAAGATCGGCATGCGGAATCTCTGTTTCGACGGTGGGATAGCTCTCTTCGTCCCGCAGGCCATAGCCTGTCCGAACGCCGTAGGACCAGATGCCCGCCTTGCGGCCAGCACCTATGTCGCGCAGGCTGTCGCCGATGATGATGGATTTCGATTTTTCGACAGGCAGTTCCGACATGGCCTGGCGGATCATCAGATCGCCCGGCTTCCGGCAGGCACAATCGATCTTGAGCGCGGCGACTTCGTTGGGAAATCCTTTGTCCGGATGATGCGGACAAAAATAAATGCGATCCAGAACGCCGCCATCTTCGGCAAGCTCGGCCTCGAGGCGACCGAGAACATGATCCAGCCCGGTTTCATCAAGAAAGCCTTTGGCGACCTGCGGTCTGTTCGTGACCGCAATCGTCAGGAAGCCCGCCTCACGGGCGAGCCGCACGGCTTCGCCTGCCCGGTCGATCAGCTTCACCTGGTCCGGATGGATGACGCCATGGCCGCCGACATCTTCGTTGAGCACGCCGTCGCAATCGAAGAAAACCGCGGGCCTTCGCACCGACAGATGCGCCGCATGAACCCGTTCCTGCCGGAGGTCCTCCTCGGCGGCAGCATGCCGGTTCGGCGACCCGGTATCCTTCATATATTCCGGCGTGTCATAAATCGCGACCGGAACGGACCGTTCGAGGAGGCGGGGAATGACGTCGTGGATCATATCCGCCGTTTGCGCCGGCACGAGCGCCCGGAAAAACTGCTCGGAAGCCACGTACAAACCGGCCGGCACCAGATTGCGCCAATCCGCATCGCGGGGCGTTTTGCGAGGCAACAGGCGCTGGAGATAACCGCTCTTCTGGACGACGAGATCGGATGTGCGGGGATGATCGTTGGGATGGGCGATGATGGTCAGAGCGGCGGGAAATTGCTGACGATGACGCGTCAGCGCCGACAGATCGATATCGAAAAGCATGTCGCCGTAGACGATCAGGACGTCGCCGGCCGTCATGTCCAATGTCGTCAGACAGCCCGCCGTGCCGAGCGGAGATTTCTCGACGAAGACCTCGATCCTGATGCCGAGTTTTTCAGCTTCCGGACCAAGGGCGGGCTCGAGCTGGCTGCCGAGGTGACCACCAAGCACGCGCACATGCTGAACACCTTCGCGGGCCAGGATGCGGATCTGCCGCAAGATGATCGGCACGCCGCCAAGCGGCAAAAGGGCCTTCGGAATGGCATCGCCTGTCATGCTGCGAGCACGCGTTCCAAGGCCCCCGGCAATAATGACGGCCTGGCGAATGGCGTCTTCAGAACCCATTCGCCAGGATCCGATCCACGGCAAGCTCAACGGCCTCGGTTGATTTTCGCTTTGGAGACCAGCCCAGCGCGACGAGCCGGCTTATATCGTAGCTGAAGCGCGGCACATCGCCCAGCCAGCCGCGGTCCTCGCTGCCGTATTCGATAGCGGCTCCGGCTGCGACCTTCGAGACCACGATCCCGGCGATATCGCGGACGGACGTTTCGCCGATGCCGCTGGCATGAAATACTTCATAGGCGCCGGGTGCCTTGTCCCATGCAAGGATAATCGCATCCACCAGATCTCCGACATAGAGATAGGGCTTTGTCTGCATTCCGTTGCCGAGCACCCGAAGTCTGGTCGGATCAGCCTTCAACCTATTGATGAAATCGTAGATCGCTCCATGCGTGGAGCGTTCTCCAATGACATTGGGAAACCGCAGCACAAGCGTTTTGATGCCGAATGACAGCGCATAAACGGACAGATAGGCTTCAGCGGCAAGCTTGCTCGCGCCATAGAACGAGATCGGCCGCAAGGGGCCGTGATTTTCATGAATATTGCCTTCGGCTTCGCCGAACACGGCGGAAGTGCTGGCGAAGAAAAGCCTGTCAATTCCATGCTTGCGCATGATGGCAAGCAGCGTCGTGGTCGTCAGCTGATTGAGTTGCAGGTCCAGTTCCGCATTGGCATTGCCTGCGGCGATATCGGAATTGGCGGCGAGATGAAAAACAGCGTCGGGGCGGTCCGCCGCAATGAGCTGATCCATGCCTTCCCGATCAAGCATATCCAGCTCATGGAAGCGGAAATCCGATCGCTGCAGCAGATGATCTATGTTCCGCATGCGGCCAAGATGAAGATTGTCGATCGCGGTGACCCGATAACCCTTTTCCAGAAGGCGATCGCAGAGATGGCTGCCGATAAATCCGGCCCCTCCTGTTACCAAGGCATGCATGTCGGCAGCTCCATATGATCTGTTAAGGCTCATCAGAGCGCTTTGATCTTTCCCGAATGAGTACGCGAAAGGACGAATACACCACCGGCTAACCCGACCACAAGCTGCAGCAGGCCGAAAACCACCGATAGCGTTGCCGCGTCCGTTGTGCCTATGCCGAACACGGCGAGTGAAATGATCATACCGCCTTCCCGGAGGCCCCATCCTCCAACGGAAATGGGAACCATGGCGATCAAGAGCACGGGCGGGAAAGCGGCTGCGGCCTGACCCCAATCGAGCGGGAGACCAAGGCCGAGAACGAGGATCTCGAGGGAGACGACGCTCAACCCGTGAATGGCGAGGGTCAATAGAAATACGCCGACCATTCTTTGGTGGGTGACCAAAGCCCGCAACGCGTCGGTCAACGCGTGCAGCTTTGCCGGAAAGAACCGGACGAATAAGTGGCGGCGCCAACTGAACACCAGGGCTGATGTGATAGATCCCGCAACGCCAAGCGCCGTGAGTTCGGTCAGATAGGGGATGGGAAAGTCGTGCCCGTACACAGCGCGCAGGATGATCAGTCCCATCAGCGCAACGACCGCCAGTCCGAAAAGGGTAAGGATGCGGTCCATGACGACGCCCAGCGTGGCTTCTCCGATCGTCAGGCCATATTTGACGGCACCAAATATGCGAGCGGCATCGCCCGGAATGGGACTTGGAAGAGCTTGATTGTAAAAGAGGCTTTGCATGAAGAGTTTCATCGCGCCCGACATCTTCAGCCTTTGCCCTATCATGCCTGATAGGAGGCACCACCGCCACGCCGAAAGCAGGGCCTGCAAGAGCAGAAGAAAGATGCTGACCGAAATGGTCGTCGCCGACAGGGTTTGGACCGCAGCCCACCCTTCCGAAAAATCTATCCTGCGCGCGATCCATATGACGAGGCCAAGCGCGACGGCCACTTTCAGAACCGGTATGGCGATACGAAGCAAAGCGCAGGGGGATGGAGTAGTCACGATGCCCGATCCGCGTCAAAACGGTAGAGCTTCCAGCCGAACCGATCCGTCAATATCAGGGAGGAGCGAGGCATCATGTGGGCTATGACGCTGTTGGCCAACATGATTTTGTCTTCTCCAATGCGTTCGGCGAGGAACGCGCTACCGGCATCGGGCGGAACGATGAAGTAGGCTATATGATTGTCCTTGATGAACGCATCGATATCCGAACCCGGTGCAGGCAGTACGTAGCGCGGCAATTGCCAGCCGCCATCGCGGCCGCCGTTGTAAGCCGCGGACAATAATGTATTGGCGGTGTCGAAGGGTTGAAAAACGGTTCGCAGGTCGTGATCTGCGATATAGCGGTACATGAAATAAGCTTCGCGGTGGGTTTCCATATATTCGTCGACGCTTATCATCCCAAGCACGACGTCGAGTTCTTTCGCCTTGACGGGATCTATGTCGCCGCCACCCACTTGATACCAGTGGGAAATCCAGAGGCCCCCGGCCAGCAAGCTGACGACAACTGGGCTGGCGACCATGCATGCTGGCGAAGAGACGATTTTCGAAAGTGGGGCTATTTGCGGCAGGACTCGCCGGTCGAGCCATTTATCCAGCCGTTCGCGAACCAGGGAGGCGCTGATAAACCCGGTCGAAAAGAAAAGCAGATAGGCTGGCGTTGCCCACCGTATGTGATTGAACATAACGGTGTACCATATCACAAACATGGCAGCGACAATCGCTGCCAGAAATGCGATGCGCTGGAAAGCCGCTGCCAGACCGGCCAGTATCAAAGCAAGAGCGACGAAAGTATTCGGCTTGCGAGCGAGGAACCAGTCGTAAAGAATATAGAGGAAGTCGTGCCAACCTTGCAGAGTTGCGAGGTTCGTCACGTAATGTCGGTTGGCGGGATCGAAAGCCCGGCCCAATTCGAGCGTGTAATCCGCCATCCAAGCATCGGTGAGGCCCGGATGACCGAATAGGAAGGGATAGATCGGATTGCCGAGAACGATCAGGTTTTTCGCATACCAGTAGCCCGCGACGGCGAGAAATGCGCAGAGGCAGGACAGGAAGAGCGGCAGCGATACTTTTCCTTTGATGAGAGCCGGCATCAATGCCAGCCCTATAAGGCCAACCATTTGCAGTTCCGTATATTTTCCTCCGACCGCTCCCCCTAACACGAGCGCACAATGAAAAAGCTCCGCTGGGCGCTGGGTTTCCAAATAGCGCCACAAAAAAAGCACGGCTGCGACTGAGAAACACGACCGGGCCAGATCCGTCATCGGTTCGCCGACACTCCCCCTGAAGAAGGGGATGCTGAGGATCAGAGCGGCCACCAGGAAAAAACCGCATGCCCGCCAACGACTGGCGCAGCTTGAAAGCAGGAACAGAAACCCGAAGAAAATTGCGATATTCATGGTCGCCGCGCCGGTCCAGTGACCGCTGACCATCATGACGAGCGCAAACAGCAGATTGAAGAAGAGTGGAATATTGCCGTAGAAGGGATGGTCGATCTGCGGCGACACAAAGCCGGCGTGCTCGATGATGCTGTTTGCGAGCGGGACGTGGAACACCCACACGTCGGCAATGCCCGGCGGAAATAGGGCCAGAACGCTCCACACATAGCAAAGTACAATACATGTGAGTGCAGCAAGCACCGGAAACGGGTTTCCGATTTTCGCTTCAGCGGCGATTTTACGAAACAGCGAACCCAGGTCGCAAAGAACGGCAACGAGATCGCGCCGGCGCCAGATCATCGAAACCGCCACGATAGGAAGAACGATTTCCCATCGCAGCCCATGAAATGCGCCAAGGACGGTAGCTGCGCCGCCTGATATCGCCAGAGCCGGCAAAATACCGCTGAATAGAAAATCGATACCATCTCGAAATGGCTGATCGCAACGTCGGTTGAGCCAAGCAACGAGGCCCCTGTCCATCACGAGGCCCCATAATATTATGGAGAGAACCGTGCACCAGCCTACGATCATTATCGCCCTTTCGTGGCTCTTATCCTTCGAGAGGCGGCGCAGGCTTCTTGATGGGCAGCATGACCCCAAGCGCTCTGATCATGAGGCCTGAAATAAAGATCTGGAACGCTGTCGTAATAAGCCAGAGCCCGAAGACGGCCCAGTTCGTTTCGACGCCGATCTCAGGCAGCACGTATCCGCTCTCGACATAGGAATCGAAGAGTGGAAACGCCAACAAAATGCCTGCAAGAACGGCCACGACCGTTCCCCAAATCGTTGCGTTATAAGGGAGGAGCCGCTCGAAACGAGGCTGCACGCGTCCGGAATAGTCGAAGATAACCCGACCGATCGCGGCCGAAACCAGCATTGATTGACCAAGCACGGCCAGGGCCATGGCAAAAAGCATGGCGTTGGACGAGAACCGCACACCGGCAATAGACATAGGTCCAGCAAGCAGCGGCAGCATGATGATCAAGCCGAGGGCCAGAAGCAGGAAGCCCGGCCAGATGAGAAAGAAATCGAACCCGTAGACAAACATCGCCTGAAGATTACGCCAGCCTGCGCGCCACGGCTCCATCCAACCCCGCCGCTTCATGTGGCTGAGCCGTCCATCCGGATCTTTCAGGAAGTGGATCGGTACTTCGGTGGTCGGAAGCTCCATATGCACGGACTTCAACACCATTTCCGACGCATATTCCCAACCTTGCGACCGAAGATCCATGCGCAGCAACGCATCGACGCTGATGCCCCGCATGCCGCAATGGATGTCGGAAAAGCGGCTGCTGAACATCCGGTTGAGAATCCACGTCGTCAGTGGCGTTCCGAAATAGCGGTGCAGGGGCGGCATCGCATTGTCTTCGATCGAGCCCTTGAACCGGGAGCCCATCACGAAGTCGGCCCCCTTCCGGAAGGCCTCGATAAACGGCGCTATCTGGCGAAAATCATAGGTGCAGTCCGCATCGCCCATGATGATGAATTTGCCGCGGACGAATGGAATGGCATCGATGTAAGCCCTGCCCAAACCGCGCTTTGGCGTCCGCAACACGCGGGCGCCCCTGTCGCGCGCGATTTCGGGTGTGCGATCGGTTGAACTGTCGACGATCAGGATCTCCACCGCCGCACCGCTTGCCGCAATACCTTCGCGGCACCAGTCCACGAAGGTTCCGATCGTCAATTCCTCGTTAAGAGACGGGACGAGGATGGTCACTTCAGGGTCGGTGACATCATCGTCGGGGGTGAGGAGCGTCAATTCCGGATCGTGAATGCTGGGGAAATTCATGCGCGTAAAACGGCTCGTTAGGAAAGAGTGGGCGGGACAAGCCCGCAGGAGAAATCCAATACGGCATGGCAGATCGCCAGATGTGCGATCTCCACATAGCCATATTGATCGGAAGCCACATAAAAGTTCAGGTCACCCAGATCACGCAGCGGATTGCCCGGCGCGAACCCGCTCAAAGTCATGACGGCGCAGCCTTTGTCCCGGGCCGTACGGACGGCCCTAGTGATGCTTTCCGATCTCCCCGAACTGCTGATTGCCACCAACAGGTCACCTTCGTTCGCGTGCATGGCGATCTGCGTCGAGAACACATTCTCATATCCGAGATCGTTCGAAAGGCATGTCAGCGTCGCGCCGTCGTTCATCGCCATGGCGCGCAGCCCACCGTTTTTGGCATAGTCCGTCGCCATGTGGCTGGCGATTGCCGCGCTGCCGCCGTTGCCAATGAACATGATTTTCCGTCCGGCATCGTGGGTGGCGCGAGCTAGTTGCATGGACTCCGTCACCGCTGCCGCATAATCCAAGCTTTCTCCGGCTGCCCGCGTAGCGGTTGCATTCACAAGAACATGGCGGAGAAATGTGAAGTACCGATCCAGGTCGCCGGCTGTTACGCCAAGCCCCGAAGATCTGTTCTCGTTCTGTGACATACTCGTTCAGTCCCTACGCCTTGGAAATTGGGGCGTCCTTAAAGATTAAATGGGACAAAGGCAAGTTGCCCGCCCCCTCTTTTGAGGGTTGTCGCAGAGTGTCACGGCTTTGCAACTAACGGTGTCACGCCAGGCATTTGAATTCACCGCCTCTGCCCGAGCCCCCAGGGCGCTGATTTGAGATGAGCCGCGCCGATAAATGCTTTCGGCGGTTTATGCGCGGGGCCGGCCCTGCCTTGCGCAGATTATGACGTGGGGTGAGCGAGGGGATGGCATCCGCTTCCAGCAAAGCGCCGACCGTCAGTTCCCGACCGCTGCGATCATGCCGATCTCGACAGTGAATTCCGGTCCGGCGAGCTTTGCTTCGACCGTCGCGCGCGCCGGCGCATGGCCTGAAGGCACCCAGGCGTCCCAGACGATATTCATCTCTTCGAACTCGGAGATGTCAGCAAGCCAGATGGTTGCGCTGAGGATCCGCGTCGGATTGCTGCCGATGCTTTCCAGAAGCGTCGTGATCCGCGCCAGGATGTTGGTCGTCTGCTCGCGGACGGACGCGCCTGGTGCGTCGATTGCGACCTGTCCTGCCAGAAAGACAAAGCCGCCATAGGTCACGGCCTGGCTCATCCGTTTTCCGGTTTCGTAGCGTTCGATCAGCATCTTCAAACCCCCTTCAATCAATCTCTATGCGCAATTTTCTGGCGTTCGGCGCGTCGCTGCAGCCATTGGATCGTGGCGAGAAACAGCGTCGAAAACAGGATGAGGAGGGTGGCGACGGCGGCGATCGTCGGACTCAGCGTTTCCCGCACGCCGCTCCACATCTGGCGCGGCAGGGTGCGCTCCTCGGAACCGGCGATGAAGAGCGCAATCACCACTTCGTCGAACGACGTCACGAAGGCAAAGAGGGCGCCGGATGCCACTCCAGGCGCGATGATCGGCAGCATGATGCGCAAGGTTGCTTCAACAGGGGATGCGCCGAGACTAGACGCTGCCCGCATCAGATTGTGATCGAAGCTGGCGAGCGTCGCCGTCACGGTGATCACCACGAAGGGCGCTCCGATTGCCGTATGCGCCAGCACCAGGCCGGTCAGGCTGTTGAGCAGTCCGATGGCGGCAAAGGCATAGTAGATGCCGACGGCCGAAACGATGACCGGCACGATCATCGGCGAGATCAGAATGGCGGTTAGCGTTGCCCGCGCCGGGCAGGATGGCCGGCTGAGACCGATGGCGGCAAGCGTGCCGAGAAAGGTCGACAGGATAGTGGCGCAGACGGCGACAATGATGCTGTTTTTCAGCGCCAGTTGCCAGACGTTGGAATCGAAGAATTCGCGATACCAGCGCAGCGACAGGCCGGGCATCGGATAGGTGAAGAACGGCTCGGCATTGAAGGAGAGCGGCACGATCGCGATGATGGGCGCGATCAGGAAGAGGATCACCAGGCCGCCGGCCAGCCATAGGAGCAGCGAAAACAGCCGAGGGAAAGAAAGCAAGTTCGTCATCAGCCTATCCTCAGCCTGTCGATGCCGACGATGCGATTGTAGACGGCGTAAAGGATGAGCACCGCCACCAGCAGGATCGTGCTCAAAGCCGCCGCCATGCCCCAATTGGTGACCTGGTTGGAATAATAGGCGATGAAATAGCTCACCATCTGATCTCCAGGCCCGCCGACCAGAGCCGGCGTGATGTAGTAGCCGAGCGCCAGGATGAAGACGAGCAAGCCGCCGGCGCTGACGCCGGGCATGCTCATCGGCAGGTAGACACGGAAGAAGGCCGATGCCGGCGGCGCGCCGAGCGATGAGGCGGCCCTCAAATAGACCGGCGGTATGCTTTTCATGACGCTGTAGATCGGCAGCACCATGAAGGGCAGCAGGATATGGGTCATGGCGATCAGGACGCCGATGCGATTGTAGATCAGGTCGAGGGGTCGTGCGGGATCGACGAGGCCCAGCCAGATGAGCGCCGAATTGATCACGCCGCGCCCCTGCAGCAGCACGACCCAGGCGCTGGTACGCACCAGCAGCGAGGTCCAGAACGGCAGCAGCACCAGGATCAGCAGCGTATTGGCGACTGTCCCTTTCGACCGGGCGATCAGGGCGGCGAGGGGATAGCCGAGAAACAGGCAGATCACGGTCACCGATGCGCTGACAACGAAGGTGCGGATCAACACGTCGACATGCACCGCATTTTCAGCCGAGACCCTGCCGATCGCGCCCGAGGCGTCGCGCTCCAGATCGAGCGAGGCGAGCAGATAGTAGTCGGTGAAGGGCGGCGATGCGTTCTTGATGATCGTCCAGTAATGCGGCGTCTCCCAGTTGGGATCGATGGCGATGAAGGCGGCCTTATAGGGCGGCTCGGCGTTGCGGATCGTGCGCGCGGTTTTCAACAGCATCGAGCGCATGCCCGTCTCGTAATAGTTGAGACGTTTGGCCACCTCGGCGATCTGATCGCGGGGCGATTGTTTCAGGTCGGCGGCAAAGGCGGCAAACAGCGCTTCGTCGGGTGGAGATTGTTCATCCCAGGCTGATAGAGCCGACATCGTATAGGGCAGGGCGGCGGAAGCCGCCCTGTTGTCGACCGCGCGCGTCAACAGCAAGGCGATCGGCAGAACGAAGACGAGCAGAAGGAAGACCAGCAGAGGCGCGACTAGCAGCAGCGCTTTCAGCTGGGCCTTGCTTTTTGCACTGCCGAGGCTTTTCACCCGTATGCCGGCGGCAATCATCGAGCCGTCGCCTTCATTCATTGTCGCGGTCACCATCGCTCATGCCTTTTTGCGGTAGAGAAAGGGGCGGACGAAGCCGGGGGACACTCGCCCGCCTGACGAGGTTACTGTGCGAGCCACTTGTTGAAGCGTTCGGTCAACTCCTCGTCATGGTCGGCCCAGAACTCGGAGGAGACGACGAATGCGTTCTTCGTGTTGTCGGGCGCGGTCGGCAGATCGACGAGAATATCCGGCGGAACCTTGGCAATGGCCGCCTTCAGGGTCGGGCCATAGGAGATATATTTCGATTGCTGCGCCATCACATCGGGATTGACCGTGAAAGCGACGAATTTATCCGCCAGTTCCTTGTTCTTCGAGCCTTTCGGCTCGGCCCAGAGATTGAAGTCCATGCCCTGGCCGTCCCAGACGATCTTGAAGTTCTTGCCGCTGTTCTTGACGGCATCGTAGATGCGGCCGTTCCAGGCCGTGGTCATCACCACTTCGCCATCGGCGAGAAGCTGCGGTGGCTGCGCACCGGCGGTCCACCAGACCTTCACATCCTTCTTGATCGTGTCGAGCTTCTTGAAGGCACGGTCGACACCCGCTGGCGTCCCGAGCACGTCGTAGACCTCAGACGGTTTGACGCCGTCGGCGATCAAAGCGAATTCCAGCGTGGTCTTCGGCGACTTGCGCAAGGCGCGCGGACCGGGGAATTTGGCGGTGTCGAAGAGATCGGCCATGGTCGTCGGCCCGCCATTCGGGAACTTTGCGGCGTCATAGGCATAGATGGTGCCGAAGACGATGGTGGCGACCGCGCAATCCATCGCCGCGCCGTCGATGAAGGCGTCCTTGCCTCCGAGTTTCGAATAGTCGATCGTCTCAAGCCAGCCTTCGTCGCAGCCTTGCAGTGCATGGCTGGGTTCGACGTCGACGATGTCCCAGGTCACCTGGCCGGTCTCGACCATGCCTTTCAGCTTGGCGGTCGAGCCGTCCCACTCGTCCTGGAGAATCTTGGTGCCGGTCTGCTTGGCGAATGGCTTGAAAAAGGCCTCCTCCTGGCTCTTCGTATAGGCGCCGCCCCAGGATGTGACGGTCAGCGTATGGCGGGAAAAGGGCATAATTCTGGAAGACCACGCCGATATTACGGCGATGCGGCGGAACGCTGTCGATCCTGCTGTCGGCCAGAGTAATGGTCCCGCTGCTCGGAGCCTCGAAGCCGGCCAGCATCATCAGCGTCGTGGTCTTGCCGGATCCGGAAGGGCCGAGAAGGGTAAGAAACTCGCCTTTTGCGACGTCGAGATCCAGACCGCGCACGACATAGCTGACGCCGTCATAGGATTTACGCACGCCTTCGAAAGCAATGAAGCGCTCGCTCATGAATTCCTCCTGTTTGCACCGGCCGGGTCCCTGCCTCTTTGTCTCGATGCTAGGCCATATTGTCTCGGTCAATTTCCGTTTGTCAAGCCACACAAATAATTTTGTATGGCGACGGTCGAAGGCCTCGAAAACACTGGGAAAGCGTGTTATGTCGCAAGAAATCAAGCTGAATCGTAGAGCCAACGATCAACTAGGCCACGCCAAGCTAACGGAATTCTACACGGATTGCAGGAATTGTATGTCTGAACGATCGGAACTGAACCAGACAAACCAGGAGCGGGAAACGCGCATGCCGGCCTATCTCGAACTCGCAAGCGAGCTCGAGGCGCGAATCCGCTCGGGCGCCCTGCCGCCCGGCAGCCAACTCCCACCGCAACGCGATCTCGCACGGGAGCGCTCGCTTAACGTCTCCACGGTCACGCGCGCCTACCGCGAATTGCAGAACCTCAATCTTGTCATGGGCAGCACCCGGCGCGGTACGATCGTCACAGGTGACGGCGCCATGCCGCGGGTCGATCGGGCGGCGAGCCCTGCCGGGGTCATCGACCTGACGGTCAACCGACCGGCCATCGACGATTTCCAGCAGCGTCTCGCCCAATCCCTGCCGGATCTTTCGTCCGATCCGCGCTTCCGCCAGATGCAGGAGTACCAGCCGCCGGAAGGGCCGGCCTGGGCGCGCCTTGCTGCGAGAAAATGGATATCGCTCAACGGCTTCGACCCGTCCGAAGACGATATCGTCGTCACCAGCGGCGCCCAGCACGCTCTTCTCGCTGTCATCAGCAGCCTGATCGAGCCCGGCGACACGATTGTCTGCGATCGGCTGACCTATTACGGACTGATCGCGCTTGCCCAGATGTTCCGCTTCCACATTATCGGCATCGGAAGTGACGAACAGGGCATGTCGGCGGCGGAGCTCGACGATATCTGCAGCCGGGAGCCGGTGCGCGCCGTCTTCACGGTTCCGTCGATGCACAATCCGACCGTCGTCACCATGAGCGAGGCGCGTCGGAAGGAATTGGTCGAAGTCGCGGAAAAGCATGATCTCGTCATCATCGAGGACGATGTCTATGGACCGATGCTCGGGACCCGGGCAAGCGCCCTGATCACGCTCGCTCCGGCCAGGACCTACCATATCTCGGCGCTTTCCAAGGCCTTGGCGCCGGGTCTGCGCGTCGGCTATCTCACTTGCCCGCCCGGCCGTGCGCTGCTCTCCGCGGAGGCGGTACGTACGACCGCCTGGATGCCTTCGCCGCTGCCGCTGTTGCTTGCCACCCGCTGGCTGGAGGACGGCACGGCTGAAGCGATCCTGAAGGCCCAGCTTGCAGAGCTGCGCGCCCGCCATGCGATCGTGACGACGATCCTGGCCGGCCACTCTTTCTCCGCCGATCCGCGTTGCATGTTCCTCTGGCTCAGACTGCCGGCGCCATGGCGCTGCGAGGATTTCGCCGCCAATCTGCGCGCCCATGGCGTTGCCGTCATGGCTGCCACCGCCTTTGCCTGTGATCGCCAGCCCGTCGAACATGCCGTGCGCGTCAATGTCGGCTGCGCATCGTCGCGGGAGGAACTGGCAACGGCCCTGCGTATCATCGCCGCGACGCTGAACGATCGTCCCCGCGCTCTGGCCGGCCTGGTCTAGGATGAATAGGCCGCTCCCCGAGCTTCAGCCCTTGCCCGACGCCGAGCGCCGGCATGTGGCTGTTGTCGGCGCGGGATTGGTCGGCCTCTGCTCGGCCCTCTGGCTGCAGAGAACGGGGCATCGGGTCACGATGATCGATCCGGCACCGCCACTGGACGATGCATCCTACCGGCAGGCATGTTCCTATGGAAACGCCTGCACCTTTGCGCCGCACGGCGTCGTTCCCGTCGCAACGCCAGGCGTCATTTGGCGTGTGCCGGGAATGCTGCTCAATCCCCTCGGTCCTCTGGCGATTGTCTGGAGATACCTGCCGCAACTGGCGCCGTGGCTCTGCGCCTTCCTGGCATCGAGCACGAAAGCCGAGGTCGAGCGCATCGCCGCGACACTGGCGGCGCTGCTGTCCCATGCCGATGCCGCCTGGCAGCCGCTTGTGATGCAGGCAGGCGCCGAACGGCTGAAGCGGCATAACGGCTGCCTCTATCTCTACAAGACCGAAGCGCAATTCCAGGCGGCCGATGCCGAATACGCGCTGCGTCAAAGCCATGGCGTCGCCATGGAGCAGCTCAGCCGCGCCGATATCCAAAGCCTGGAGCCCAATCTTGCGCCGCTCTATCATAAGGGCGTGCTGTTCCGGGACGCCTATGTGTTTTCGAGCCCCAGGCAGCTCGCCTTCGCGCTGGCGCAAGCGCTCGTCTATGGCGGAGGAGAGATCATCCGCGGCGAAGTCTCGGCAATCGAGCAACGTAACGACGGCATCGGTCTCAGGATCGCGGGCAAGGCAATGCTTGCCGACCACGCCGTCCTGGCCGCCGGCGCTCATTCCCGCAAGCTTGCGGCATCGGCAGGCGATCATGTCCTGCTCGATACCGAGCGCGGTTATCACGTCCTGTTCCGGCAGGCGGGCGATCTTCTGTCGCGCCCGGTCTGCTATCCCGAACATGGCTTCTACATGGTGCCGATGGCGGATGGATTGCGCGCGGCGGGAACCGTCGAACTCGGCGGGCTTGCCGCTCCCTTGAACCCCAGGCGGACGGCGATGATCCGTGACGGCGTGAAAATGCTGCTGCCGGCCGCCGGACAGGGCAGCGACGAGTGGCTGGGTTTCCGGCCGTCCATGCCGGATTCGCTGCCGGTTATCGGCGGCTCCCGCCGCTTGCCCCGCCTCACCTATGCCTTCGGCCACGGCCATCTCGGCCTGACGCTGTCGGCCTTGACCGGCTATCTCGTGTCTCAGCTCGTTGCCGGGCAGGATCCGGTCATCGACCTGGCGCCACTGCGTCCTCACAGGTTCTGAGCCATTATCGCGCGTCCGCGTCTTTTCAGACCCGCAGAGGACGCTCAAACCATTTGAATCGCTGAATATTGACGGCTTCCGGTTGGGTCGGGACCACGCCTTGAGCAGGGCCGCGGCGTGAAAAATCACAGCTTCACGCAAGCCAGCCAACCTAGGCTAGCAGCGATTGTGGGGACATTCATTTTTTCGATTCGGGAAGACGCGCTTAGCCAAGCTGCGGCCTTCCGGTCCTATTCATATTGGCTACTGAAAGAGTCTTGCCATGACTTCGATAGTTTCTTCCTACAGTCTCACTCAGATCAAGTCGCTTTCGACGGCGGCCGTTGCTGCCTGGACGACGGAAGACGTGGCAACTCTTTCAACGAAGCAGATCAGTGTCCTCTCGTCGGCTCAAATCGCCGCATTGGATACCGAAGATGTGGAGGTCCTCAGCTCTCAGCAGCTGAGCGCGATTTCGCAAGGTGCCGTTTCCGGCCTCACGCTTGATCAATTGGCCGTACTGTCGACATCGGCCATCGAAAGTTTCACCTCCCTGCAGATCGCCGCAATCACGACCAAGCAGATCAGCGCGCTGACGACGGCGCAAGCAGAGGCTTTAACATCATCCCAGGTCGGCGCCCTCAGTTCGCTGCAGATTGCGGCTCTGAGCACTGCGGATGTGACAATGTTTTCGACCGCCGATATGGCGGCAATTATCAGCAAAGCTATAACAGGCCTGTCGACATCAGCGGTTGCGGCTCTTTCGACGGACCAGGTCGCCGCTCTAAGCACCGGCGCTATTTCCAATCTTACGACCGCTCAGATCGCGGCCTTGGGAACGGCGCAGATTGGCGCCCTTGCGACTGCGCAGATCGCTGCACTCAAAGCCGCGCAAATCGCCGGCATGAGCACGAACGCTATCACGGCGCTTTCGACCGCGCAGATTGCTGCCTTGAGCACCGGCGCCACCGCCAGCCTGAACACGGCTCAAGTCGCTTCCTTGAGTACGGCGCAAGCCGAGGCGCTCAGCTCCGATCAAGTGAAAGCACTGACCTCGCTTCAGCTGTCTATCCTGGGCGCGGACGACATTGCCACATTTTCCACCGCAGATATTGCGGCGATCACCGTTTCTGCCGTTTCGGGCCTGTCGACTTCAGTTCTTTCCTCTCTGTCGACGGACCAGGTTGCGGCCCTGAGCACCGCCGCCGTCTCCGGCCTGACGACAGCTCAGATAGACGCGTTGAGCACGGCACAGATCGGCGCCCTGACGACGGCGCAAGTTACGGCCCTTAAAGCGACGCAGATTGCGGTCATAGGCACGAACGATATCGCGGTGCTGACAACCGGACAGATTACCGCCATCAGCAAGGCTGCCATTTCCGGTTTGACGACGGTCCAGATCGCTGCTTTGAGCACAATGCAGATCTCTGCTTTGACGACAACTCAGGTCGCCGCACTAAAAGCGACGCAAACAGCGGTCTTGAGCACGGACGAGATCTCGGCGCTTTCAACAGCGCAGATCGCTGCCCTCAGTCTGAGCGGCGTATCGGGCCTTGCCACGGGGCAGATCGGCACACTCACGACAACGCAGGTCGAAGCGCTGACGACAGCACAGGTCGCCGCTTTGACTTCGACCCAGATGTCCGCCTTGGGAACGGACGATGTCGCCAGCCTCTCGACTGACGACATTGCGGCGATCACCAGTGTCGCGATATCGGGCCTGAGCACGGCTGCGGTCGCCGCTCTCTCGACGGCTCAGGTCGTCGCTTTGAGCTTGAAAGGAATTGCTGGTCTAAGCACTGAACAGATTGCCGTCCTGACCACGGAGAAGACGGGCGTTTTGACCACGGCGCAGATCGCCGTGCTGAGCTCCAAGCAGATTGCGGCGCTGGGCACGGATGAAGTCGCGACGCTTTCGACCGCGCAGGTGGCCGCCCTGAGCACAGCCGGCGTCAAAGGGCTCACGACCGGCCAGATCGCCGCGTTGAGCACGCAGCAGGCCGAAGCTTTGACGAAAGCACAGATTGCGGGGCTGAGCTCGACGCAGCTTTCCGTATTGTCTGCCGACGACATCGCCACGTTCTCCACCGCGGAAATAGCAGCGATCAACAGTAGTGCCATAGCCGGATTGAGTACCGGCGTTGTCGCATCTCTCTCCCCTGATCAAATCGCCGCGCTCACTGCTAGCGCCGCTGCCGGACTGACGACGAGCCAGGTTGCAGCACTTTCAGCCACGCAAATTGCCGCCCTGAGTTCAGCTGCCGTTGCAAGCTTGACGGCAGGCCAGATCTCGAGCCTGAGCACCGCACAGGTTACGGCGTTGACGACCACCCAGGTCACCGCGTTGAAAGCAGCGCAGATTGCGGCCATGACGACGGGTGACGTTTCGGTCCTTTCAAGCGCACAGATCGCTGCACTCACCACAAGCGCGATCGCAAGCCTGACCACCAGTCAAGTCGCGGCCGCAAGCACGGCACAGATTGCGGCGCTATCGTCTACCCAGATCAAAGCGTTGGGTTCGACGCAACTCGCTGCCCTCAGTTCGGAGGACCTGGCGACCTTTACGACCGATGAAATGGCGGCGATTTCCAGCAAAGCCGTCAGCGGCTTGACGACCGGCCACATTGCATCGCTTTCCACTGATCAGGTTGCCGCGCTGGCGACGAGTGCGATCACGGCCCTGACGACCGATCAGATCTCAACTCTGAGCATCGCTCAACTGGCAGGTCTGACGACCAGCCAGATTGCGGCATTGAGTTCGACTCAAACGGCAGTCCTGACGGCGAACGATTTAGCGGCTTTCTCAACCGCCGACATGGCGGCACTTGCCAGCAATGCCATAAAAGCTTTGAGCACGGACGTTATCGCGTCTCTTTCCACCAGCCAGATTGCCGCCCTGAGCACGAGCGTAGTTGCGGCCTTGACCACCGGTCAGGTTGCCACCTTGAGAACCGATCAGGTCTCAGCGCTGGCTCCAACGCAAATTGCGCTTTTGACGTCGAACCAGGTCGCAGTTCTCGACACGGGCATCATCGCATCCCTCTCCACTGCGCAGATCGCAGCGCTTAGTGCATCCGGCGTCCTGGGCCTGACCACCGATCAGATTTCGGCTTTAAGCACTGTTCAGACCGAGGCATTGACGGCTGCCCAGATCGCCAAGCTGAGTTCCACCCAGGTCTCTGCGCTCGGAGCCGACGATATTGCGACCTTCACAACCGCCGAAATCGCCGCAATCTCGAACAAGGCCGTCACGGGCTTGGGCACGAAGGTCATTGCAGCCCTTTCCACAAATCAGATCGCCGCGTTGAGTGCGGCCGGCATCGCCGGATTGACCACGAACCAGATCACCGCGCTGAGCACAGCGCAGATTGCCACCATGCCCGCAGCATGGATGACGGCTCTGAGCTCAACCCAGATTGCTGCATTTGATACCGGCGTCATTGATTCTCTATCGACTGCCCAGGTCGCTGCCATAAGCACATCAGGCATTACCGGTTTGACGACCGATCAGGTCAATGCGCTGAGCACAACGCAGATCGCGGCTTTGACGACAAGCCAGGTCGCGGCCCTGAAATCCGCCCAGCTCTCCGCTCTGGGAACGGATGATATCGCCGCGATGTCCGCTGCCGACATTGCGGTGATCAGTTCAACCGCGATGTCGGGATTATCGACGGCCGCGATTAAAGCTCTATCGGCCAGCCAGATTGCCGCTCTGAGCACGGCGGGCGTTGCCGGGCTCAGCACCACGCAAATTGACGCGTTGAGTACGGGTCAGGTCGATGCCCTGCTTACGAACCAGATTGCGGTCTTAAGCTCATCGCAAATTGCCACAATGGATGCAGATGTCGTTGCTTCGCTCTCCACTGCACAAATTGCCGCCCTCAGCACATCCGGCATTGCCGGCCTGACAACGACACAGATTGACGCATTGGGCACTGCGCAGGCCGAAGCACTCACTGCCTCGCAGGTGAAGGTCCTCAATTCGATCCAACTTGCTGCGCTCAGCACGGAAGACATCGCCACCTTTTCGACTGCCGACATCGCTGCGATTTCGAACAAAGCGGTGTCGGGCCTCGGCACCTCAGTCATTTCAACGCTCTCGACCGCTCAGATCGCGGCCCTAAGCACGACCACCGTTAAAGCCTTGTCGACCGATCAGGTTGCCGCACTCAGCGCGGCGCAGCTTGCCGCCCTCGCGACGACGCGTATCGCGGCGCTGAGTTCGGTCCAGGTAGCAGCTCTCAGCACGACAATTGTCGCGTCGCTTGCCACAGATCAGATCGCTGCACTCAGTACGGCGGGGATTTCCGGCTTGAGCACCGATCAAGTCAATGCCTTGGACAGCGCGCAGGTCGCCGCACTCACGACGAGCCAGGTCGCGGCATTGAGTTCCGCGCAGGTGGGCGTGTTGACCACGGACGACATAGCCGCCTTCTCGACTGCGGATGTCGCAGCAATCGGTTCGACCGCCATTTCCGCCCTGTCCAGCGCGGCCATCGCCGCCTTGTCGACGGCTCAGATCGCCGCCATCAGTGCCGCTGGCGTCATTGGCATAACGAGCGATCAGATTCTCGCTTTGAACAGCAGCCAGATAAGCGCCCTGACGACCAAGCAGATGGCGGCCTTGAACTCGACGCAGGTCTCCGTCCTGAGCCCGAGCGCTGTGGCGGCCCTTTCAACCGCACAGATTGTGGCCCTGAGCAGCGCCGGCATTGCCGGATTGACCACAACGCAGATCGCGGCCTTGAGCACCGGCCAGGCCGAAGCTCTGACTTCGGCCCAGGTGGCGGCCCTTAGCTCCAAGCAAATAGGCAGCCTGAGCGCGGCCGATATCGCCACGTTTTCGACCAAAGAAATCGCGGCAATCGGATCGGGCGCCGTTTCCGGCCTGTCGACGGACGCTATTGCAACCTTGTCGACGACACAGGTAGCAGCCCTCAGCGCATCCGGCGTTACCGGCCTGACCACTCAGCAGATCAGCGCGTTGAGTACCGGCCAGCTTCAGGCTCTGACAACAACGCAGATCGCCTCCCTCAGTTCGGCTCAGCTTTCGGTGCTGACGACCGCCGATATAGCGGCTTTGTCAACCAGGAGCATCGCGGCAATCGGTTCCGGCGCTATATCCGGCCTGTCCACGGCGGTCGTATCGGCCCTGTCGACGGATCAGATTGCAGCTTTCAGCACTTCAGGCGTTTCCGGCCTGACCACCAAGCAGATCGCTGCCCTGAGCACCGATCAAGCCGAGGCATTGACGAGCACCCAGGTCGCGGTGCTCAGTTCAACGCAACTTTCAGGACTGCCGACCGCCGATATAGCGGCCTTCTCGACCCAGGATATCGCCGCAATCGGTTCCAGTGCCATATCCGGCCTGTCCACCGCGGCGATTGCGGCATTGACGACAGCCCAGATTGCCGCGCTCAGCACGTTGGGGATCTCCGGCCTGTCCACTAGGCAGATCGCTGCCTTGGACACCAGTCAGGCCAAAGCTCTGCTTGGCAAGCAGCTTGCGGCTCTGAGTTCCACGCAGGTCAGAGCACTCAGCACCGCCGATATCGCTGCGATGTCGACTGCGCAAATCGCAGCGCTCAGCACCTCCGGCATAGTCGGTCTCAGCAGTCTGCAAATTTCCGCTCTGAGGACTGCTCAGGTGCAAGCCCTGACGACGGCACAGATCCGCGTTCTCGGCTCAACGCAAGTCGCCGCCCTGCCGACCGCCGATATTGCGGTCCTGACAACTGCGCAGATTGCTGCACTTGGCAGCGTCGGCATTGCGGGTCTGACCAGCGTTCAGATCGCGGCGTTGAGTACCGACCAGGCCGAGGCCCTGACATCGGTTCAGGTCGCCTCTTTGAGTTCGGCGCAAATTGCGGCCTTGGACGCCGCCAATCTGCAAACCTTTTCGACAGTTGATATCGCGGCAATCAGTTCAAGCGCCATTTCTGGCCTGTCAACGACCACTGTCGCCGCCTTCTCGACGGAGCAGGTTTCGGCGCTCGGCACGGCCAGCGTTGGCGGCTTGACCACAGCGCAGATTGCGGCGCTCGGCACCACGCTGGTGGCAGCCTTGACGACAAGCCAGATCGGCGTTCTCGGCTCCAAGCAAGTCGCTGCCCTGAGTACCGCCGATATCGCGGCTCTGTCGACCGCGCAGGTTGCGGCTCTTAATACCGGTGGTGTTTCCGGTCTGACGACGGTGCAGATCGCGACCTTGAGCACCAACCAGGCAGAAGCTCTGACCTCAGCCCAGGTCGGCACGTTGACCTCGACCCAGATAGCGGTTTTGGGAGCCGATGATCTGGAAACCTTCTCGACCGCGGATATCGCGGCCATCACAAGCGCAATATCGGGTTTGTCGACGAGCACGATCGCGGCCCTCTCGACGAGCCAGATTGCCGCGCTGAGCACGACCGGCATTGCCGGTCTGACCACGGCGCAGGTGTTCTCGCTGAACTCCGAGCAGTTGGAAGTTTTGACCACCGCTCAGATTGGCGCCCTCAGTTCCAAGCAGACTTCGATAATCGGGACGACCGGCATTGCAGCGCTCTCTACCGCTCAGATTGCCGCACTCAGCACAGCTGGTATTGCCGGCTTGACCACCGATCAGATCGCCACGCTCAGCGCCGACCAGGCCGAGGCCCTGACATCTGTCCAGGTCGGCATCCTGACGTCCAAACAAATGGCAGGCCTTGGGACCGACGATCTCGAAACCTTCTCGACCGCCGATATCGCAGCGATTGGCTCGCTTTCGATAACGGGCTTGTCCACCGCTGTGATCGCAGCCCTGTCGACCGCGCAGATCGCCGCGCTGAGCACCGCCGGCATCACAGGTTTGACCACCGATCAACTCGGAGCGCTCGGCACGGATCAGGCGGCGGCATTGACGCCCACGCAAGTCGCAGTTTTCAGTTCGTCGCAGATTGCGGCTCTCGGAACTGCTGCACTTGAAGCTCTATCGACGGCCGACATTGCGGCGATCAGCGCGACCGGCATATCGGGCCTGTCGACTGCTACTGTCGCAGCGCTGACGACGGCCCAGATTGCGGCTCTGGGAACAAAGGGCATTGCAGGATTGACGACGGCGCAGGTTGCCGCGCTCAGCACCGATCAGGTCGAGGCTCTAACGACCGCACAGATCGGGGCACTCGGCTCCAAGCAGATTGCCACGTTGAGCACTGACGATCTGACGGTCCTGTCTACGGCACAGATCGCGGCCTTGAGCACGGCCGGCATCACCGGCCTGAGCAGCGCTCAGGTTGCTGCTCTGAGCGTGGACCAGGTCGCTGCCCTTTCGAGCACTCAAATCGCCGCGTTGAGTTCGGCAGGCATCGCCGGCCTGAGCATGTCCGACCTTGCGACTTTCTCGACCGCCGATATCGCAGCGATCGGTTCCGGCGCCATACAGGGTCTGTCCACGGCTTTTGTTGCGTCGCTATCGACGGCCCAAATCGCCGCGCTGGCGACGGGCAGTGTCGCTGGCCTGAGCAGTGCTCAGATCGGAGCTCTCGGGGTCGAACAGTTCGAAGCGCTTTCAACAACCCAGATCGCAGCATTGAGTTCGTCTGGAGTTGCGGGATTGACCACGGCGGATCTGGAGACCCTCTCTACCACAGAGTTTGCAGCAATCCGCTCGGACTCGATTCAAGGCTTGTCGACCGCGGTCGTCGCAGCCCTCACCAACGACCAGGTCGCGACCTTGACGACGGCCCAGTTTGCCTCGCTGACCCACAACCAGATAGCGGCAATGAGCACCGATCAGATCGTTGCTCTGTCCACCGCGCAGATCGCCGTCTTGAACGCGCTGCAGGTCGCCGCGCTGGATCCTGGCGACATCGCCGTCTTCACGACGGATGACATCGCCGCCTTGAGCTCGAATGCGATAGCGGGATTGACCACAAGCGTCATCACTTCGCTGACAACGGAACAAGCCGAAGCCCTGACGTCAGCCCAAGTCAGCGGGCTGACGTCGGTGCAAGTTGCGGCGTTGACGACACAGGAGGTCGCGACCTTCTCGACCAAGGACATTGCCGCGTTCAGTTCGAGCGGCATAGCGGGACTGTCTACGCAAGACATTGCCAGCATGTCGAGCACGCAGTTGGATGCTCTGATGAAGTCGCAGATGGGGTATCTGAGTTCGGATCAGATAGCGGCCGTCATCTCGGCCTATCTTACGGCGTAAGCGCAATCCCGTGTAGCGTCCAACCCGAGCGCGTCGGGGTAGTTCCTCGTCGATCTCGAGCGATGGTCCCAAACCAGCCTGCACGCAGCGCTCGACACATGTTTAGAGCAAGCTAACCCGGTTAACCGTCTTTAGCCATTCGCAAATGGTTGCAATGCCGGCCGTCGATTCGTGGGATGTCCATGGTTACCAACGATGCATCAGTTCAAATTCCAGTTCCATCTCTTGCCGGAATATTGGAGCTTGCGCGCACCCAGCGCCTTTCCTTCACCGAGCTATTTCAGTTCGCCGAAGGCCGGAGCGCCGCCGGACGAATGTTGGAGGCGGCAGAGGTCTACAAGGTCTGGATCGCATTCAACGACGCCCATCCGTTCCTGCACCTCGTCTATTTCAATTATTCCGTCACTCTGCGGCAGCTGGGCGATGTTTCGGGATCGATTCATGCATTGCGCGCATGCTTGAAACTTGAGCCGCGTTTCGGGCCGGCACACATCAATCTTGGCCGTGCGTTGGAAGACAGCGGCATCGCCGCGGGAGCAATTCTGCAATGGCGCAGCTTCGTGGAGATGACCGGGGAGATAACGGCTGACGCGCTTACGCATCGCCTCTTGGCGCTTCAGCACGTCGGACGCGTCATGGAAAATGCAGGTCTCCTGGAGGAAGCCGAAACCGCGTTATGGCAAGCAATGGAACTGCGGCCCGACAAGACCGAAGCCGGGCAGCATTGGAGTGCGCTGCGCCAGCGCCAGTGCAAGTGGCCAACGCTCGCGCCATCGGACCATGTCTCCATGCGTCAACAACTCGACGCCATGTCGCCGCTGGCGCTTGCCTGCTTTTCCGACGATCCCTTGTTCCAGCTCGCCAAGGCCGACCGCTACAACAAGGCTTTCGTCGGGCGTCCGGATACCAGCGGCTTCCCGCGCAAGGTGGCGAAGCAGAAGACGGGAACCGGTCAGCGACTTCGCGTGGGCTATGTGTCCTCGGATCTGCGCGACCACGCTGTCGGCTTTGCGCTCAGAGAAGTTCTGGAGCTGCATAACAAGCATAGTGTTGAAATCTACGCTTATTATTGTGGCGAGCCGGTAGAAGGAGATGCGACCCAGCTGCGCATGAAAGCTGCCGTCGATTGCTGGCGCGACATTGCAGCACTTGGCGATGCGGAAGCTGCAAGGCAGATCGCCGACGACGACATCGACATTCTTGTCGATGTCAACGGTTACACCAAGCATGCGCGAACAAAGATCCTTGCCTATCGGCCGGCACCGGTCGTGGTCAATTTTTGCGGTTATCCGGGAACGATGGGCAGCCCGTTCCACCACTATATCATCGCAGACGAGCACATCATCCCGCCGGAGAACGAGATCTATTACTCGGAAAAAGTTCTCCGGATTCCCTGCAGCCAGCCGGTCGATCGTAAGAGGGTGATTGCCGAAAGGCCGTCACGAGCGGAAGCGGGGCTGCCGGAAGGCGCTTTCGTTTTTGCCTGCTTCAACGGCACGCAGAAAGTCACGCAAGAAACGTTTGCCCATTGGATGAAAATTCTCCTTGCGAAGCCTGGCAGCGTGCTCTGGCTGCTCGCTGGAAGTGACGATGTGGATCAACGTCTGCGCCAGGCGGCCGAGAATGCCGGTGTCGCGGCCGAACGTCTCATTTTCGCGCCCAAGGCGCCGAATGCAAAACATCTTGCCCGGATCGGACTCGCCGATCTGTTCCTCGACACGTTTCCCTATGGAGCACACTCGACGGCAGCTGACGCCCTGACCGTTGGGCTGCCTGTCCTCACATTCCCCGGCAAGAGTTTTGCAGCACGCTTCTGCCACAGCATTGTTGCCGCCGCCGGCGTTCCGGAACTGATCTGCTCGGGCCCGCAAGCCTATATCGAAAGCGCTATCGGCTTTGCAAACGACCCCAAGAGCCTCGAGAAGATCAGGGAATCCTTGCGCGCAAAACGGGAGACCTCCGCATTGCGCGACATTCCGGCGCTCGCTTCTCGGCTTGAAGAACTTTTCTGGCAGATGCAGGCAGAATGCGAACGCGGCGAAACGCCGGTGCCGGACCTACGCAATCTGGACATTTATTATGACATCGGGGTGGAACTCGTTCAGGAAAATATCGCCTTTTCGGACGATCGGGCCTACAGGCAGGCTTACCGCAACAAGCTGATCGAGTGGCACAATCATGCGCCTTTTCCGCCCGACAGCCGAATGGCAGCGGAGGGGTTTGCGGCAGCCTGCGCAACCGGAAAGAGCTGATCGGGAATGCCCCGGATTAAAAAGATTGCCGTTGTCGGTGCCGGCTTCTCAGGGGCGGTCATCGGGCGTGAACTCGCCCTGGCAGGTCACCAGATCGATGTCTTCGACACGCGAAGCCATATTGCCGGAAATTGCCATACGGAGCGCGACCCCGCCACCGGCGTCATGGTTCATGTCTACGGCCCGCACATCTTTCACACGGACGACCAAGAAGTCTGGGATTATGTGAACCGCTTTCAGACATTCCTGCCCTATAAAAACCGTGTCAAGACGACGAGTTCAGGGCAGATCTATTCCTTGCCCATCAATCTTCACACGATCAATCAGTTTTTTGGCAAGGCGTTCAGGCCCGAGGAGGCGCGGGCGTTCATCGACGAATGCGCGGACAAGACCATAGGGGATCCGAAGACTTTCGAGGAGCAGGCGCTGCGCTTCGTCGGCAAGGACCTCTACCAGGCGTTCCTCAAAGGATACACACAGAAGCAATGGGGATGTTCTCCAGCCGAGCTTCCGGCTTCCATCCTGAAACGGCTACCGGTCCGTTTCAACTACGACGACAATTATTTCTTCCATAAACATCAGGGAATGCCGGAACACGGCTATACCGAGATGATCGGGCGAATTCTCGACCACACAAATATAGCAGTTCATCTGGAAACACGGTTTCACAGCGGTCTCCGCAAGGACTTCGACCACATATTCTATTCCGGTCCGCTCGACGGCTATTTCGACTATGAATATGGCCGTTTGGGATATCGTACGCTGGATTTCGAGCGCTTTACCTATGAGGGTGACTATCAGGGGTGCGCGGTCATGAACTACGGGGACGTTTCGGTACCCCATACGCGTGTGACGGAACATAAGCATCTGTCCCCATGGGAAGACCATTCCGGCTCGGTCTGTTATCGAGAGTTCTCCAGGGCCTGTGGTCCGGACGACATTCCCTACTATCCGATCCGCCTGATGGAGGAAAAAGAGCAGCTTGCCCAATATGTGGCAAGATCCTTGCGGGAGGCCGCCGTCACCTTTGTGGGCCGGCTCGGGACATACCGCTATCTCGACATGGACGTCACGATCCGCGAGGCGCTGGACACGGTACGGCTATATCTATCCGCCGGGGCCGCGATGCCGGCATTCCTGCATCGGCCGCTCTAGCTAATTTACGCTCCTCGAGGGGGCTTGGTTTCCCCCTCAAAACCGATGCTCCGCTCCATCGACCGGATTTGCCCAGATCGTCATGCCAGGTGCAAACGGTGTCTCGCCTTCGGCGCGCACGACCATTTCTCCCAAATCGGGAACGTCGAGGTAGAGGATCGCGTCGGCGCCGAGCCGTTCCACATGCCGGATCGTGCCCTGCCATTGTCCGGCATCTTGCGAGAGTTTGATATGTTCCGGGCGCACGCCGTAGGTCGTGCAGTTGAATCGCCGCGCCGTCTCGCCGCCATAGAGGTTCATCTTCGGGCTGCCGATGAAGCCGGCGACGAAGGGTGTGGCGGGATTGCGGTAGAGTTCCATCGGGCTGCCGATCTGCTCAACCGCCCCGCCGTTCAGGACGACGATCTTGTCGGCCATCGTCATGGCTTCGACCTGATCGTGGGTGACATAGATCATCGTCGATTTCAGCCGAGCGTGGAGATCGGCGATCTCGAGGCGCATCTGGGCTCTGAGCGAAGCGTCGAGATTGGAAAGCGGCTCGTCGAACAGGAAGACTTTGGGGTCGCGCACGATCGCGCGGCCGATGGCGACGCGCTGCCTCTGGCCGCCGGAGAGCGCCTTCGGCTTTCTCTGCAGGAGGTGAGTGAGCTGCAGCGTTTCGGCGGCTGCGTTGACCCTGGCTGTGATTTCCGCCTTCGGACGGCGGGCGAGCGAAAGTCCGAAGCCGACATTCTCGGCAACCGTCATATGCGGGTAGAGCGCATAGCTCTGGAACACCATGGCGATGCCGCGCTCGGAGGGTTCGGCATGGGTCACATCCTTGCCGCCGATCGTCAGAACGCCCGACGTCGTCTCCTCCAGACCGGCGATGATGCGCAGCAGCGTCGATTTTCCGCATCCCGACGGGCCGACGAAAACGACGAACTCGCCGGAGGCAACCTCCAGATCGATGCCTTTGATGACCTCGAGGGCGCCGAAGCTCTTGCGGACCTGTTTCAGAGTGAGCTCAGCCATTTTCTAGCCTTTGACCGCGCCTGATGTCATGCCCGCGACGATCTGCCGGTTGAAGAAGATGAAGACGATCAGCGGGGGGATCGTCACGAGCAGGATATTCATGAAGAGCAGGTTGTACTGGCTCGTGTACATGCTCTGGAAATTATAGAGCGTCAGTTGCACCGTGACGTTCTCCTTGCCGGGAAGGTAATAAAGCGGGTTGGTGAAATCGTTGAAGATCGCGATCGACTGCACGACGATATTCGTTACCGTCACCGGTTTCAGAAGCGGCAGGATGACCCTGAAGAAGATCTGCCGCGGCTTGGCGCCGTCGATCAGCGCCGCTTCGTCGAGATCGCGCGGTATGGTCGAGATGAATGACCGGTAGAGCAAGATCGAAAAGGAGAGATTGTAGGCGACCTGGATCAGGATCATTCCGGTCATGGTCTTGAAGAGACCGATCTCCTGCAAAAGGTCGATGGTCGGCACGACGGCCGGCGGCATCATCAGACCCATGAACAGCGCAACCGAAGCCACCTTGTTCCAGACGGTCCTGCGGCGCTGCATCACATATCCGACCATCGCCGACAGCAGGAGCAGGATGCTGACGGAGACGACGGTGATCAGTGTCGAGTTGAAATAGGCCAGCGCGAGCTGGTAGTCGCGAGCCTTGAAGACGGCGGTCAGATTATCCCAGAACAGCCACTGCCCGGGCAATTCGAAATCGAGGCGGGAGGCTTCGGATTTCGATTTGACTGCCTGAAGAGCGACGAAAACGAAGGGCATCACGAAGATCACGGCCGCGACGGCCAGGGCGATCGCGCCGGTCACGTAAGGGCGGACGCTTCTCATTCTTCGACCTCGCGCCGGTTGAACCACAGGGAGATGGGCAGGATGATCACGGCGATCAGCGCAAACAGGATCACGTTTCCGGCGGTCGACAGCCCATAAAAACCGGCCTGGTACTGCTTGTAGATGACCGAGGCGATCACATCCGAGGAGAAACCCGGGCCGCCGCGGGTCATGGCCCATATCAGGTCGAACGAACGAAGCCCGCCGATCAGCGACAATGTCACCACGACGATAGTGGCGGGACGCACGAGCGGCAGGGTGATCCGGATAAATTGCTGAAGCCGCGTCGCGCCGTCTATTCTCGCAGCCTCATAATAATCGGGGCTGATCGCGGCGAGGCCGGCGATGAAGATCAGGGTCGCGAGGCCGACGCCCTTCCAGACATCGACCAGGGCCACCGAAAAAAGCGCGAGCGCCGGATTGGTGAGCCATCCCGGCCCCGGAATGCCGAGCGCTTCGAGTGTGACATTGATGATGCCCCTGGTCGGATGCATCATCACCGTGAAGGTGATGCCGATGCCGATCGTCGACACTAGGACGGGAAAGAAGACCAGCGTGCGCAGGAAGCCGCGGGCGAAAATATTGCTGGTCAGCAGCACGGCGAGCAACAGACCGCAGACCGTCTTCAGGCCCGACGTCGTCACGGCATAGATCAGCGTGTTGACGAGCCCCTGGATCAGGAAGGGTTCGGAAAAGAACTGACGGAAATTTTCGAGCCCGATGAATTCGGCCGTCGAAAGGTCCCAGCGCGTCAGGCTGAACCAGAGGGACGATACCGTCGGAACGAGAAACAGCACGCCGTATATGACGGCGGCAGGAATGAAGAACCACAGCGGATAGGGCGACTTGCGCGCGGGGCGGCGTGTCTCGATCATGACTCCCTCTTCGATCGGGTGAAGCCTCGCCCTTTGCGGGCGAGGCTGACTGGCCCGAAAGACCGCTCTACCAGTTGGGCAGGCCGAGCTGCTTGGCCTGCTTGCGCACATCCTCGTCATAGAGTTTCGCCGCCTCGGCGGGTTGGCGAATACCGGAGCCGACCTCAACGGTGATCTGCTCGAGCGCCGGTCCCTTGACGGGCGACACGAATTCCAAGGCGGGAGTCGTCTTGTCCTTGGCCTCGAAATAGGGAAGCATGTCCTTGATCGCAGGCGGCACGTCGGCCGGCAGATCGCAGCCGTCGACCAGGGAGGGGCCCTGGACCGCGTTGGTTTCCACCATGATCTTGCAGCCCTCGACGCTTCCGGCGAAGTCGACGAATTTTTTCGCTTCCTCGGTATGCTGGCTGGTCGCGGGAATGTAAAGGCCCGGCGGCATCCAGACCGTCAGGCCGTTCGTTGCCGCATCGTCGCTCGGCTGGGCGAAGAAGCCGACATCTGCGAGGTTTTCCGGATAATTCTGTTTGAGCGCACTGACCGCGAAGCTCAGCATCGGATAATGCGCCGCCTCGCCGGTCGATACCATTCTCAAGCCGTCGTCGTAGCTTGCCGCGCCGAAGTCTTCGTTCATCAGGCCGGCGTCGTGAACGTCCTTCAGCCGTTCGAAGCCCTTCATGGCCGCCGGCGTCTCCGCATATTTCGCCTTGTTGGCGGTATAGTCCGCGGCGAAATTCGGCACGGCGGCATGCAGATTGTAATAATCGGCCAGAACGAACAACTGCGAAGTCCAGGTATCGCGATAGGTCTGCGCCACGGCGACCTTGCCGGATGCCTTGACCTTGGCGTTGTTCGCCATGAAATCCGCCCAGGTCTTCGGAACGGAGAGGCCGAGATCCTGATAGATCTTCCTGTTGTAGAGGATCCCGCCGGCCATCGCCGTGCCGAAAGGAACGCCGTAGAGTTTATCGCCGGCGCTGACCACCGCCTTGAAGCTTTCGTCCACCTTTGCCTGTGACGGCAGGCCGCTCAGATCGACAAGTTTCTGCGTGGGCTTGAGCGCCTGTAAGAGCGAACCGGAATTATAGAGGAATACATCGGACATCTCCCCTGTCGCCAAGCGCGTCTTGATGATGTTGTCGCCCTCGCCGCCGCCCGGCCGCTGTTCGATTTCGATCGTCACGTCGGGTGCCTTGGTCTGATAGGCGGCAACCAGGGCCTCGGCTGCTGCGACCGTGTCGGGATTGTTGTCAATCAGGAAAGACAGCGTGGTTTCTGCATGCGATGGACCGGCCGCTGCCAACGCCAGAAGCGTGGATGCGCCCACAAGAATGCGCTTTATCCGATGTGTCATGACGTTCCTCCTCTGAACGGTGTGACGTTTATGCTCCTCAAAATCCGGGTAGAGAAAAGACCAGTTGGTGCGTTCCCGGGGGGAGAACGGCCTCCTCGCCGACGGGCTTTCCGTTCAGCGAGGGGTTCTGATGCCGCCGTCCGGGCCGGAAGCGGCCGATGCAGCCTTCCGGAAGCGTCAGCACATAGGTGACCTCGCTGCCGGTGCAATGCCAGCCGGCCTCGATGCGGCCCTGGCTGACGTCATGATAGGCCGCAACCGGCGAGAGGCCGGGGATCGGCGCGGGATCGACGATCACCTCGGCAAAGCCGGGCGCGCTCGGGTTCGGCGAAATTCCGGCGACGCATTCGAACAGCCACTGGCAGACGGCGCCATAGGCGTAGTGGTTGTAGCTGTTCATGTCGGGTTCGTAGATGGTGCCGTCAGGCGCCATCGAATCCCAGCGCTCCCAGATCGTCGTCGCCCCCTTCGAAACCTGATAGAGCCAGCCCGGCACATTCTCCTGCAGGAAGACCTTTTCGGCGAGATCGTCCATCCCGAGCTTCGTCAGAGCCGGCAGCAGGGCAGGGGTGCCGATGAAGCCGGTGCCGATCCGGTAATCGGCATCGATGACCACCTGCCGGAAATGCCGCCGGGCAGCCTCATGATGTTCCTGTGGGATCAGATTGTGCAGGAAGGCCAACGCATAGGATGTCTGGTCGTTGTGCGCGAGCCGCCCCGCGGGGGTGATGAACTCGTCGGCGAAAGCCCGCCGGATCTCGCCGGCGCGCCGCTTCATCTCGTCTTCAAGTTTTTGCTCGCCGAGAACGGCGGCGATCCTTGCAAGAAGGTCGGTGGAGATGAAGTGGTAGAGTGTGGCCGCGCAGTCGTCGGCAATCGTCGGACGCGGCTTGCGGTTGTCGCCGACCGGCTGCAGCCAGTCGCCGAAGGTAAAGCCGCGGGCGCCCCAATGCGACGGCGGATGCACGATCGGGCCATCCGAAATGGACCAGACGAAATCGACCCAGCGCACCATTGAGGCTAGGCATTCCGCCAGAACCGTCCGGTCGCCGTAATGGGTGTAAAGCACCCAGGGGATCACGACGATCGCATCGCCCCAGCCGGTCGAGCCCGCATAACCCGGAAAATTGGCGGGGTGCAGGCGCGTCGGGTCCGGCGAAAAATGCGAGACGGCGCCGTCCTCGCGCTGATCGGCCATCACATCGCGCAGATATTTCCTCAGGAACGACTGGCTGTCGCTCAGCCAGCAGGCGGTTGCGGCAAAGACCTGGGCGTCGCCGGTCCAGCCCAGGCGTTCGTCGCGCTGGGGGCAATCTGTGGGCACTTCGACGAAATTGGCGCGCTGCGACCAGATGGTATTCTGGACGAGGCGGTTGACGAGCGGATTGCCCGAGGTGAACCCGCCGGCCGGTTCCGGCACCGATGAGATCGGGATGGATGCGATTTCAAGAATCTTCGCATTTCCCGTGATCGTCACCCTGGCATAACGGAAGCCGTGGAAGGTAAAATGCGGCGCATAGGTCTCGTCGCCGTCGCCGCGCAATGTGTAGAGCGTGTGCGCCGCGGCCGTGCGATAGTTGCGATTGTCGAAATGCCGGTCGGGGCCGAGCACTTCCGAGTGCTCCACCCGCACTTCGGCACCGCCGACGCCACGGACTGTATATCTGACGTAGCCGCCGACGTTCTGGCCGAAATCATAGATCGTTCTGCCGTCGTCGGTCCAGCTTTCGACGGCGGCGAGCGGTTGCAATTCCCGCACCGCTGCCGTCTCATGCGCGACGAGCAGCGCCGTGTTGAACGGCAATCTTTCGGTGCCGTGCGTTTCCGTGGGATTTTCTAGCAGCGCGTCATAGATCTCGCCGAAATAGATCCCCGATTTCAGGATCGGCAGCCTGCCGCTGCGCCAGGTCGTGTCGGTGGAAAGAAGCACACCGCCCGGGCCAACCAGATCGGCGATGGCGCCGATCCTGTCGCCCCAGCAGTTCGGAATCGGCTTGGTGCCCCACATCAGGGGCGACCGGTACCATCCGTCGGCAAGCCAGATCTCGATGCGGTTGACGCCCGGTTTAAGCAGACTGGAAATGTCGTAGCGCTGATAGGCGATGCGATCGTCGTAATTCGTCCAGCCCGGCGTCAACAGGTCGTCGCCGACGCGCGCGCCATTGATGAAGCAGCGGTAAAGGCCGAGGGCGGAGATGAACAGTTCGACGGGAAGCCCGGCGCCATCATGTTCGAAGCTTTTGGAGACGAAGCTTGCGGCGGTTCCCTGGCCGCCGTCCGACAGGGGCGCGATCATCTCTCCCGACCAGGCGCGCGAAACGAGATTGCCGCTCATGGCTGCCGGCTGAAAGTTCATCAAATCCTCCCGATGAAATGTAGAACGTTCTCCATATAACGTTCTACATTTTCTTCGGAAGCGCAATAGAAATTTCATCGCCAGTCTGCCATGGTGGTTTCGCGGGCGATTAATGACGGCTCGCAGCCGCAAGCCAGAGAGTCCATGTCAGTCGAAGACAAACAGAAGCCGCAACGAAACGATCGCGTGACGATCCGAACAGTGGCAACCCATGCAGGCGTCTCGGTCGCAGCGGTTTCCAAGGTGATGCGAAACGCCTACGGCGTCAGTGAGGCGCTGCGCGCCAAGGTGACGGATGCCATCGAGACGCTCGGCTATCGTCCCTCGCGGGCAGCAAGAGGCCTGCGCGGCCGCAGTTTCACCATCGGCGTGCTGCTGATCGACATCCGCAATCCTTTCCTCCCGGAAGTGATCGCCGGCGTTAACGGGGTACTGGCGCCTTCGCATTATCAGGCGATGATCGGCGTCAGCGATGCGCGCGTGCAGCTGGAGACGTCGTTGATCGAGTCGATGATCGACTACAAGATGGACGGGCTCGTTCTCGTGGCGCCGCGCCTGCCCTCGGAAATCCTCGCCAAGTTCGCGGCTCAGATCCCGATCGTCGCGGTCGGCTACCACGATGCCGGCGCCACGGCCTTCGACACCGTCAATGCCGACGATCAGCGCGGCGCGGAGATCGCGGTGGAAGCGCTGCTTGCCTGCGGCTATCGCGACATCGAAATGCTCAGTCTCGGCGAGCGCGAAGGGCATGCGGTTTCCGTCGTCCGCCAGCGTGAGATCGGGTACCGCCGAGCGATGCAGCGCGGCGGGCTCGGCGCCTCCGCGCCGATCGGCAAAATTCCGATCGCCCCGCCGAAGCGGGAAGCCGCGATCCGAAAATTCCTCGCGAGGAAAGACAGGCCGCGCGCCGTATTCTGCTGGAGCGATCTCGACGCGATCACGCTGCTGAGCCTGGCGATGGAAATGGGCGTGCGCGTGCCCGAGGACCTCGCGGTCATCGGATATGACAATTCGTCGACCGCAGCCCTCGGCCTCGTCAATCTCGCCAGCATCGATCAGTCGGGCAGGGAGCTTGGCCAGATCGCGACGCGGGCCCTCATCTCCAGAATTGAAGGCCGCACCGCGGCCGAGCATATTCTCCAGATACCATCGCTCGTCAGCCGCAACAGTCTGATCGGGTCTGAGGACGCGAGACAAGGCTGATGCCGACCGAGCCGGTCTCCTGAGCGGGCACCATGTCGTGCCCGCTCAGGGCACTGCATTTTAGTCCTGAACGCCAGCAGCGCTCCCCGCCTTCAGCTTGACCTCGATGACCGGGACGACGACCTTGGGGCGGCGCACCGGCAACACGAATGTCAGTTCGTCGTCGCCGACGGGGAACTGGGTGTTCGTCCACAGCGTATTGGCGGACGGGCGCAGCCAGGTGACCTCGCTGGCATCGTGCAGGAATTGCGCATATTCGATCTTGCCGGCCAGGGCATCGAAATGCAGATGCTTATAGGGCCAGTTGAACAGGTGGATGTAGAGGCGGTCGCCGCTCTGGGTCAGGCGGCAGTCGGGCGGAGCGGTGAAATCGGACTGGGTGCAGCCGACGATGCTGCGCTCGTGCAGCGCCATCCACTCCTCATAGGCGGCGAGCGCTGATATTGCCCGATGGTCGAGCGTGCCGCGCGCCGTCGGCCCGACATTCATCAAGAGATTGCCGCCGATCGCAACGGTGCCGACCAGCATCTGCACCAGCTGCTCCGTGCTTTTCCAGGTGTCCTCGTCGCGGTGATAGCCCCAGGAGCCGCTGAGCGTCTGGCAGGCTTCCCAGACGACGCGCCGGCCGTCGCGTTTCGGCCAGGCGCGCGGCATATATTGTTCCGGCGTGACGATGTCTGGCTGCAGACCGGCGAGGTCGAGCCGGTTGTTGATGATGATGTCGGGGGCAAGCTCGCGCACCAGGCGCACGAGTTTCTCGCTTTCCCAGTCCCGATGGCCCTTTCCGACAAGTTCGCCCAGCTTCCACTGCGGATAGCTGAAATCGAACCACATGATGTCGATCCGGCCGAACTCGGTCAGCAACTCGCGCACCTGCTCGCGCATGAAGGCGGCATAGTGCTGCATATCCCGGCCTTCGTTGATCTTCGCTGCATCGGGATGATTGCGCTGCGGGTGGCGCGGATCGACGGTGAAGTCGGGGTGATGCCAGTCGATCAGCGAATAATAGAAGCCGATCCTCAGGCCTTCGGCGCGGAAGGCGTCGACGAAGGGGCGCAACAGATCCTTGCCATAAGGCGTGTTGGTCACCTTGAAGTCGGTGGCCTTGGTGTCCCAGAGGCAGAAGCCTTCATGGTGCTTGGTGGTCAGCACCACATATTTCATGCCCGCGGCCTTGGCACGCCTTGCCCATTCGCGGGGATCGTAGAGATCGGGGTCGAAATGATCGAAATATTTCCGGTAGTCGTCATCAGTCAGTTCTTCGCGGCTCTTCACCCATTCATGGCGTGCCGGCAGGGCGTAGAGCCCCCAATGCACGAACATGCCGAACCGGTCATGAACGAACCAGGCCTTCTTCTCCTCGGGCAAGGCCAGTGACTGCAGATTGTCGCCATCCATTGGATATCCCTCCTGTTTAACGTCGATCAGGTTGTTTCGCGGACGATGAGCTCGGGTACGATGACGATGCCGTGCTGACGGTTCTTGGTAGCGATGCGGCTGAGCAGCAGGCGCACGGCTTCCTCTCCCATTTCGCGTTTCTGCACCCGCAGCGTCGTGAGCGCCGGAGACAGTAGTTCGGCCGTCGGGATGTCATCGAAGCCGATCAGGGCGATCTGCCCGGGGATCGAAATGCCGGCGGCCCGGCAGGCCTTCATGGCGCCGATCGCATTGAGGTCGTTGTAGCAGATGAGGGCATCGATATCGGGCGTTTCCGCCAGCAATTGCGCCGCCGCCGTCTGTCCGCCCGCCGCCGTCGGATCACAGTAGACGATGCCATACGCCTTCAGCCCATGGGCCGTCAGCGTCTTGCGGAAGCCGACGAGACGGCTCTTGCCGCCGAAGGAACTGCGCGGCCCGGCGACGATCGCGATCTTGCGGCGGCCGCGTTCGACCAGATGGTCTATCGCCCGCGACGCGCCGGTCTCGTAGTCCGTGACGATGGTTCCGGCGATTTCGTTCGGAGCCTCTCGGTTGATGAGCACGACGGCGCGGTGGGGTGCGAGCGCCTTATGAAGCGCGGCATCGGGCAGCCGGGCGCTACAGACGATGATCCCGTCGACCCGATGCCTGAGCAGCGCTTCGATGAGTTCCTCTTCCCGTTTGCTGTTTTCGACGACGTTGGACAGCAGCAGGTTGTAGCCGGCCGCACTCGCCGCATCCTCGGCGCCCCGGATGACCTCGGGAAAGAACGGGTTGGTGATGTCGGGAACAAGTAGGCCGATGGTCTTCGACCGGTCGGAGCGCAACCCGCGCGCAAAGGGGTTGGGGCGATAATTGAGTTCGTTTGCCGCTGAGAGAATGCGTTGACTGGTTTCGGCACTGGCGCCGCCCCGGCCGTTCAGCACGCGCGATACCGTCATCGGCGACACGCCTGCGGCATGGGCGACATCGGCGATGGTTATTTTGGAGTCCGGTTCTTTGGGGCTGCTCAAGGGCTGTCTCTAAGATGGCGAGAAATTTACGATAACGATAACTAACATAGTTTCGGTGAAAGCCAAGCCTTTACGGGTTTACTCCACGCAGATGCGAATCTTTTTGACAAGACTGAACGATAACGTTAACGTTCGGAATTGAGGAGAATACGTTAACGATAACGTAATTAGAACACCGGGAGGAGAGAATGCAACACGTCAGAATTCTACGGCGGCAGGTTGTTTCCACAGTTGCCGCGGCCATCCTCATCGGTGCCGGCTGGGCCGGCGCCGCTTTCAGCTTTCAGGAATCACCCGAACTGAAGGCGCTAGCCGATGCCGGCAAGCTGCCGCCGGTGGACAAGCGGCTGCCCAAGGAGCCGCTCGTCCTGACGCCGCTTGAATCGGTCGGCACCTATGGCGGCACTTGGCGCACCGCCACCTTCGGCGGCGGCGACAGTGAGATCGAGCGTTCGATCGGCTATACGAGATTGGTCCGCTGGAATCCGGAATGGACCGAGGTGATCCCCGACATTGCCAAAAGCGTCGAGGTCAACGACAACGCCACCGAATATACGTTTACCCTGCGGGAGGGCACGCGCTGGTCGGACGGCGAGCCCTTCACCGCCGACGATCTGGTGTGGTGGAACGAAAATGTGCTGCGCAACACCAAGATCACGCCGGCTGCACCCGATTGGCTGACCGCGGGCGGAGAGACCGTCAAGGTCGAAAAGCTCGCCGACAACAAGGTCGTCTTCAAGTTCGCCGCGCCGAACGGCCTGTTCCTGATGAACATGGCGACGGTGCGCGGCTCCGATATCCTGGCGGCTGCGCCGGCGCATTATCTCAAGCAGTTCCACAAGGATTTCAATCCGGACGGCGTCGACGCCCTGGTGAAGGCGGCCGGTGCGACCGATTGGGTCCAGCTCTTCAACAACAAGATCGGCTTTCCCGGCCGCTGGCGCGATCTCGGCCGGCCGACGCTCGATGCCTGGGTGTTGACCGCGCCTTATAACGGCACCACCCAGGTCGTCGCCGAACGCAATCCCTATTATGCCAAGGTCGATACGGCGGGAAACCAGCTGCCCTATTTCGATCGCATCACCATCGATGTAATGCAGGATACGCAGGCGATCATCCTGAAGGCGATCAGCGGTGAAATCGACATGCAGAACCGCTTCATCGAGACGACGGACGCCCGCACGGTCATCGTGCAGAACCAGCAGAAGGGTGGTTACGGCCTGTTCATCGCCCGGCCGGCCTGGTCGAACGCCCTGCTGATCACGCTGAACCAGACCCACAAGAACCCGGCCTTGCGTGCCGTCTTCTCCAACAAGGATTTCCGCATCGGCCTCAGCTACGCCATCAACCGCGAGGAGCTGAACCAGCTGATCTATGCCGGGCAGGCCAAGCCCTATCAGGCCGCGCCCCGCGAAGGCAGCGCGCTCTACGACGAGAAGATGGCGACGCAGTACCTCGAATATAACGTCGACCTCGCCAATCAATATCTCGACAAGGCGGGCCTGACCAAGAAAGACGGCGAAGGTTATCGCCTCGGCCAGGACGGCAAGCGCATCACTTTCGCGATCGATGCGCTGACCGGCAGCCCGATCCAGGTCGACGCGCTGGAAATGATCCAACGCTATTGGCGGGCGGTCGGTATCGACATGCAGCCTCGCCCGGCCGAACGGTCGCTGATCTTCTCCCGCCTGCAGAACAACGACAATGACGGCCTGGGATGGGTGGGCGGCGGCGGCTACGACTTCCTCGGCCTGCTCGATCCCAAATGGTATTTCCCGCACGAATACGAGTCGAGCTTTGCGACCGCATGGGGTCTCTATTACCAGAATCCCAAGGATCCGAACGCTGAGGAACCGAGCCCGGCCGCCAAGAAGCAGATGGACCTGTACCGGCAGGTGCAGGAGGCCCCGACGCTCGAAAAGCAGCTTGAAGCCATGAAAGAGCTGCTGGCGATCACCCGGGACGAGTTCTACGTCATCGGCACCAACCTGGAACCGGACCGCGTCGGCATCGTCAAGACCAATATGCACAACGTTCCGAAGGTCATTCCGAGCACGTCCTTTTACATGACGCCGGGACCGGCCAAGCCCGAGACCTTCTACTACCAGCAGTAACGACACACGATCGGCGGAATGGCGTCCTCGGCGCCATTCCCAAAGCACAGCCTCGCCCCATCACCCAATGCGATCGGCAATTGCCGGTTGAAGGAGCTTGAAAATGGCCGGCTTCATCATCAGACGTCTGCTGTACATGATCCCGATGATGTTCGCGATCTCGGTCGTGACCTTCATCATCATCCAACTGCCGCCGGGCGATTTCCTGACCGCGATGACGGCGCGTCTTGCTTCGCAGAACGAGACCATCGATCCCGGCGTCATCGCCGGCCTGCGCGAGCGATATGGCCTCGATCAGCCCTGGGCGGTGCAATATTGGAAATGGATCAGCGGCATCCTGCTGCGTGGCGATTTCGGTCAGTCCCTCGATTGGAACAAACCGGTCAGCGAATTGATCTGGGCGCGCATGGGCCTGACGATGGTGGTCTCGGTCACCACACTGCTCTTCGTCTGGGCGGTGGCCTTTCCGATCGGCATCTATTCGGCGGTGCGGCAATATTCGGTCGGCGATTACTTCGCCACCTTCTTCGGCTTTCTTGGGCTTGCCATTCCGAACTTCCTGCTGGCGCTGGTGCTGATGTTCGTCTCGGCGCAGTATTTCGGCCAGAGCGTCGGCGGGCTGTTTTCGCCACTCTATATCAATGCCGCCTGGAGCTGGGCCAAGCTCGGCGATCTCATCTCGCATATGTGGATCCCGGTCGTCGTGCTCGGCACGGGTGCGACGGCGGCGCTGATCCGCATCATGCGCGCCAATCTGCTCGACGAACTCAACAAGCCCTATGTCGACATGGCGCGCGCCCGGGGCCTGAGCGAAATCCGGCTGCTGCTCAAATATCCGGTGCGGGTGGCGCTCAACCCCTTCGTCTCTACGGTCGGCTGGGTGCTGCCGCACCTCGTCTCGGGTTCGGTGGTGGTTTCCATCGTCCTCAGCCTGCCGATCACGGGACCGCTGCTGCTCAACGCCCTGTTTGCCCAGGACATGTATCTCGCCGGCACCTTCATCCTGCTGATGAGCATGCTGACGCTGATCGGCACGCTGATCTCCGATCTGCTGCTCGCCTGGCTCGATCCACGCATTCGCAATGGCTGAAGGACGATAGATATGACCGATCAAGCCATCGCACTGATACCTGAACGTGTTCGCAATTCCGATGCGGTCGCCGGCCAGTGGAAACTCATCTGGCGCCGTTTCCGCCGCCACCGGCTGGCGCTGGGGGCGGGCGTCGTCATCCTGCTGATTTACCTGGTCGCCCTGTTTGCCGAAGTCATCGCCCCGGTTTCATCGCAGACCTACGATTCCCGCTACACCTATGCGCCGCCCCAGCGGCTCAAAGTCGCCGGTTACGACACAACGGGGCAGTTTCATCTGCTCTACGTCAACGGCTATTCGATGAAGGTCGATCCGATCGCGCTCAGCCGCACTTACGTGCCCGATCCGGCGGTCGTCATTCCCGTCGGCTTCTTCGTCAAAGGCGAGCCCTATCGGTTCTGGGGATTGTTCGATTTCGACCGTCACCTGATCGGCCCGGCCGAAACGGGCAAACCCTTCTACCTCTTTGGCGCCGATCGCCTCGGCCGCGACGTCTTCAGCCGGACGGTGCACGGCACCCGTGTCTCAATGTCCGTCGGTCTGATCGGCGTCGCGATCAGCCTCGTCCTCGGCATCATCCTCGGCGGCATCTCGGGACTTTACGGCGGTTGGGTGGACGATGTCATCCAGCGTTCGATCGAGCTCATCAACTCCATCCCCACCATCCCGCTGTGGATGGGCCTTGCGGCTGCCGTTCCGATTAGCGCCGACCCGATCCTGGTCTATCTCTGGATCACGATCATCCTGTCGCTGATCGGCTGGACCGACCTTGCGCGCGTGGTGCGCGGACGTTTCCTGTCGCTGAAGACGGAAGACTTCGTCATCGCCGCCCATCTCGATGGCTGCTCGCGGATGCGGATCATCTGGCGGCATATGGTGCCGTCCTTCATGAGTCATATCATCGCTTCGGTCACGCTCGCCATTCCGACGATGATCCTCGCCGAGACCGCGCTCTCCTTCCTCGGCATCGGCCTGCGGCCGCCGGTCGTCAGTTGGGGCGTGCTGCTTCAGGAAGCACAGAACATTCTCGCGGTCTCGAGCGCGCCCTGGCTGTTTCTTCCGGGCCTGGCAGTGATTGTCACGGTGCTTGCCCTCAATTTCCTCGGTGATGGATTACGCGATGCTGCAGATCCCTATGAATACTGACGCCAATTTCGCCGCCGCCGGCGGCCGGAGCCCGCATCGCGACGCGCTGATCGAGGTCGACGACCTCAGGACCCATTTCTTCGGCGGCGCGGGGACTATCAGGGCAGTCGACGGCGTCTCCTTTTCCATCCCGCGCGGCAAGACGGTTTGCGTCGTCGGCGAATCCGGTTCGGGCAAGAGCATCACCGGACGCTCGATTCTCAACCAAGTGCCGCGCGGTGGACGGATCGTCTCGGGCGCGATCCGCTACCGGCCGAATCCGGCAGCCGCCGCCATCGATCTCGCCGCGCTCGATCCGCGTGGCCGCGACATGCGGGCGATCCGCGGCGCTCAGATCGGCCTGATCAGCCAGGAGCCGATGGCGGCACTTTCCCCTGTCCATACCATCGGCAACCAGATGATGGAGGTGATCCGCCTGCATCTGAAGATGGGAAAGAAGGAAGCGCGCGAACATGCCATCGAGACGCTGGCTCTGGTCGGCATTCCCAGGCCGGCCGAGCGCATGGAAAGTTACGCCTTCCAGTTTTCCGGCGGCATGCGCCAGCGCGTCTGCATCGCGCTGGCTCTCGCCTGTCGCCCGAAATTGCTGATCGCCGACGAACCGACCACGGCGCTCGATGTGACCACCCAGGCCAATATCCTCGACCTGCTCGCCTCGCTGCAGGCGGAATTCGGGCTCTCGGTACTGTTCGTCACCCATGATCTCGGCGTGGTTGCCGAAATCGCCGACGAGGTGGTCGTCATGTATGTCGGCCGGGTGGTGGAGGCGGGCGATGTCGACACGATCTTCCATGCACCTGTTCATCCCTACACTAAGGCCCTGCTGCAATCGGTGCCGCGTATGCACGGGCAACCGAGCGAACGGCTCGCGACCATCGAGGGCATGGTGCCCTCGCGTTTCGAGCGGCCGGAGGGTTGCAGCTTTCATCCCCGATGCAGAGAGGCGAGAGCAGGCCTCTGCGATCGGAAGGACCCCGGATCCGTCGTCATCGGTGACGGGCACGTCGCCAGCTGCCTGCTTTACGAGGAGAGACAGTGATGGGCGATCCCGTGATGCAGCCAAGCCCGCTGCTGGAACTCAACGATCTCAAGATGCACTTTCCCATCCGCAAGGGTGCGTTCCGACGGGTCGTCGGGCATGTCAAGGCGGTCGACGGCGTTTCGCTTCGCGTCGAGGACGGCGAGACGCTCGGCATTGTCGGCGAATCCGGCTGCGGCAAGTCCACCCTTGCCCGCACCGTGCTGCGCATCTATCGGCCGACGAGCGGCGAGATCCGCTACCGCGACCGCAGCGGTGGCACGGTTGATCTCGCGGCCCTGTCCGGATCCGCCCTCAAGGAAATCCACCGCGACCTGCGCATCGTGTTTCAGGATCCGCAATCCTCGCTCAATCCGCGTCTTCCCGTCATCGACATCATCGGCGAGGTGCTTAGTGTCAACGGCATCGCCAAGGGCCGGGAACTCGAGCACCGGGTCGCCGAGCTGATGCAGAGTGTCGGCCTGCGGCCTGAATATATGCGCCGCTACCCGCATGCTTTTTCCGGCGGCGAACGCCAGCGCATTGGCATTGCCCGGGCGCTGGCCTCCAATCCGCGCCTGGTGATCGCCGACGAGGCCGTCTCGGCGCTCGATGTCAGCGTGCAGGCGCAAACCATCAACCTCCTGCAGGACCTGCAGGAACAGTTCGGCCTGACCTATCTCTTCGTCGCCCACGACCTCTCGGTCGTCCGGCACATCTCCGACAATATCGCCGTCATGTATGTCGGCCGGGTCGTCGAAAAGGCGCCGACGGAGCAGATCTTTTCGCACCCGCGCCATCCCTATACCGAAGCGCTGCTCTCGGCCGTGCCGATCGCCGATCCGAGGATGCGCCGCTACGGCCGGCGCATCCGGTTGGCGGGCGAGGTCGCCGACCCCGCGCACGCGCCCCCCGGCTGCGCCTTTCATCCGCGCTGTCGCTACGCCACTGCGCTGTGCAAGCAGGAGGTGCCGGCTTTGCGCACCGTCACCGCCGATGGACATGCGGTGGCCTGCCATCACGCCGAAACCCTGACCCTCAACCCTTTTGCCGACCGTACCGTTGCGGAGTTCAATTGATGCCCGAATTCATTCCCCGCTCCGAGCAGCGTCCCATCGTGGATACCTCCTCCAGGACGCTCGATCTCATCTACTTCGACCTCGTCACGCTTCCGGCCGATGGCCGGGACACGCGGCGGCTGCCCTTGCACGAAAGCCTCTACGTCGTGCTGTCGGGGCAGGTGGATATCGCGGTGGATGAGGTCACGTTCGAAGCGGTGGGCCGGCGAGCCGATATCTGGGGAGGCGATGCGGATTCGGTTTACGCGCCCGTCGACGCAAATGTCCGGATATCGGCCGCTGGCGGACCGGCGGAAGTCGCCATCGCCGGCGGCCTTTGCGACACGCGCTATGCGCCGTTCCGGGTGACCCCCGACGAGGTCGACGCGGTCAATGTCGGTTCGCCCGACACGCATAGCCAGCGGCGGATCGCCCACCTGCTTGGCCAACGGCAGAACGGGCGCTGCGGCAATCTGCTGGTGAGCGAGCTCTATGCCGGCGAAGGCTGCTGGTCGGGCTATCCTCCCCATAAGCACGATACCGAAGACGGCGATGCCGAGACCCTGCACGAAGAGCTCTATCACTATCGTTTCCAGCCCGAGACCGGCTTCGGCAGCCAGATCACCTATGACGACAACGGCCCGGTCAAGATCCTGATGACCCGCAACGGCGATACTGTCCTGGTCGACCGGGGTTACCATCCGACCGTTACCTCGCCCGGCCACCGGGGCTACATCTTTACCATCCTTGTCGGCAAGCACCGCCGCGGGCTGATCCAGCGCTTCGATCCTGCCCACCAGCATCTGACCAAAACTATCCCCGGCATCGATGCGATGCGTGAAAAGTTCAAATAATCAGGCTGTTGGCCTTCCATGCGGGCTTTGCGGGCACTGCCAGACTTCCGCTCAAGGAGAGACGATCCCATGCGTGAACGGACGCGAATAAATGTTGATGCCAACCAAACGGTGCGCCCCTTCGACAGGTTCTGGCGCGGCACCGGCTTTTCGCCTGCCGAGCTGCTGCTCGAACCCGAGATGCGCCAGATGCTTGCCTATATCGGCGGCCTGGCGAACGAGGGCATCCGGTTCCTGCGCGTCCATTATCTCTACAATCTGCTGCGTTCGACCGGTGGTCTTGGCGGCTACGACTGGTCGCTGCTCGACCGGGCGCTCGACGTGATGATCGAGCACCGCCTGAAGCCGTTCTTCGAGCTGATGGGCAATCCCTCCGGCCTCTTTACCGACTACGAGGACATGGATCAGGTCAGGCGCTGGCGGGATCTCGTGACGGCGACGGCCGATCGCTACGGCGCGCGCTACGGCATGGACGAATTGCGGACATGGTATTTCGAAACGACGAACGAAGCCGATTCCGGCTGGTGGACCTATGGCATCAAGGGCTACACCAACTATTACGACGCCTGCGTCGCCGGCCTCGACGCCGTCGATCCCGGCCTGCCGATGGGCGGCCCCGGCACCGCCCGTACGCTCTCCCCGATCTTTCGCGCCCTGATGGCCCATTGCGACAGCGGCACGAGCTGCCTGACCGGCGACGGCCCGCCGCGCCTCGACTACATCTCGATCCACGAAAAGGGCGTCAACGGCAGCAAGGACGATCTGACGCCGAAGACGAATGCCATCGTCGACCGCACCCTGCTGGTCGTCGACTATCTCAAGGAGCATCACCCGCGCCTCGCCGGCCTGCCGATCGCCAACGACGAATGCGACCCGCAGCTCGGCTGGAGCGATCATCACAGCTGGCACGGCAAGGCCTATTATGCCGGGATCATCGCCCGTATCATCGAGCAGCACGACCGGCGCATCATCGCGCCGAAGGCGGCGAATTTCACCTTCCTCAGCAATGACCACGCCTTCATCGGCGGCTGGAGCCAGCGCACGATCTTTGCCTATTTCGGCTCGCGCAATTTCACCAAGGCGCAGTGGGAGCACAAGACCGATCTGGACAGGCTGGTGACCGACATCGACAGCGCGCCGCCTTTCGACATCATCAAGAAGCCCGGTCTCACATCGATGGAGCTGCTGGCGACGCTCGGCGACACCGTCTGCAAGGTGACGGCCGAGCCGCCCCTGACGCCCGATCAGGATGGCCTGGCGATCCTGCCGACACGGCTGCCGGGCGGTGGCGTTTCCATCAGCCTCATCCACAGCGTCGATGCCATCAATCGTTCGGGCCGGACCGCCGTGCGGCTCGAGGTCGGCGGGCTGGTTCCCGGCCGCCATGCGCTCTGCCTGCTGCGCATCGACGAGGAATTCACCAATCCGATGGAGGTATGGGAGGCCCAGCGCGACGAAAGCAACCCGCGCGGGCCCTTCGAGCCGGTCGGCGCGCCGCCCGTGCCTGATGAAGCGCAGTTTGCCGAACTGCGCCGCGCCCAGGAGCCGGCCTTGCTGCACCCGATCAGCACCGTCGCCTGCGACGACGGCCGGGTCAGCGTCGATCTCGACGTGCCCTTGCCGTCGCTGACGCAGGTGCTCGTCGTCCCCGATATCGGCGCACCGCCGGCAGCACCCACCGGCCTCGTCGTCGAGCGCTACCTCGGTCTCGGCGGCCGGGAGGAGCGCATGCTCTTCTGGGCTGCCGGCGATGCGAGCCCCGCCATCTTCTACGATGTCCTTACCAGCACCGACGGCGAGGCTTTTGAAAAGGTCAGTCCGGTGCCGTTGATCTCGACGGCATTCCTGCACACGTCGCCGCCGGAGGGCGCGCAATATGCGGTGCGCGCTCGGGATGCCTTCGGCCGCGAAAGCGAGCTCTGTGTTTCCAGTCGATGAGCCGCGACATTATGGATATCGCCTATTTCACCAAGACCCTGGAAGGTCTGCCGCTGGAGAAGGCGGCGGAGATCACGGCGGACCTCGGGTTCGATTGTGCCGATCTTCTCGTTCGAGACGGCCACACCGTTTCTCCAGACCGGCCGGAGGAAATCATCAAGGCGGCGAAGCTCTTTGCCGCAACCGGCCTCCGCATCCCGATGGCGACCATCGATTCCACGCGGCCTGATGATGCCACGTCGCGGCTTCTCGGCTTTTGCGGCGAGGCCGGCATCGGTCAGGTCCGGCTCGGCTTCTGGCGTTATGATCCCTTGCGGCGCTGGAAGGTGCAGGTCGATGAGGCGCGGCGTGGCCTCGATGGTTTCGAGCGTCTCGCCGAATGCTTCGGCATGAAGTTGACGATCCAGCTGCACGGCGGAACCCTGCACAGCTCCGGCGCGCTTGCGATGCAATTGCTGGCCGGGCGCGATCCCGTCGGGATCGGCGCCTATCCCGATCCGGCCAACCAGATCATCCGCGAGGGAAGCGAGGACTGGCGTCTGACCCTCGACCTTCTCGACCCGTGGTTCTGCTGCATGGGGGTCAAGAATTGCGGCTGGTTTCCCGGCGCCTATGGGGCGCTGGGCCAGCGTGCCTGGCATTCGGACTGGTATGGGCTCGACGACGGCATGGTGCCCTGGAACGACATCATCCCGCATCTCATCGCCACCGGTTTTGCCGGGGTGCTCTCCATGCATTCCCAATACCGGGTTCCCCGCGAACAGGCGCTCGACAAGGCCCGCGCCGATCTCGCCCATCTCAGGCGCCTGGTCGCCGCAGCGAAAGAGTAGAAGCATGCGTGAACAACCGCCCGTCATTGCCGTCCTTTTGACCGAAAAGACCCGCCGTATGATGCTGGACGATGCGGCGACCGCTGAGTTGAATGCGCTGGGCGACGTCCGCTGGCCGGCCGGCGCCACGATCGACGCTGCCGATGCCGACCGCCTGCTGCAGGGCGCCACGGCCTGCCTGACCGGATGGGGCACGCCGCCCTTCGATTCCGCCGCGCGCCAGCGTCATCCGCAACTTGCCCTCGTCGCCCATTCGGCCGGCAGCGTCCGCACGCTCGTTCCCGCCCGGCTGTTCGACGACGGCCTTCGTGTCAGCCATGCCGCCTCGAAAATCGCCGCCTCGGTTGCCGAGTTCGTCGTCGCCGAAGCGCTGCTCGCCATGCGCGGCATTCACCGGTTGCATCATGCATTGCGCGACGGCGGCGAATGGCTCGACGTCCGCGCCGCCGTGCCGCAAAGATTGCTGGGCGCCAGAACGGTTGGCATCGTCGGCGCCGGATATGTCGGACGGGCGGTCATGCGCCTGCTCGTTCCATTCGGCTGCCGCGTGCTGGTTGTCGATCCCTATCTCAGCGACGGCGAGGCCGCGGCACTCGGCGTCGTCAGGACAGAACTGGACGAGGCGCTGGCGAAGAGCGATGTGATTTCCCTGCATGCGCCCGTCCTGTCCGAAACACGTGGGATGATCGGCGCCCGCGAACTGGCGCTGTTACGCTCTGGCGCATTGTTCATCAATACGGCACGCGCGGAACTGATCGACGAGGCCGCATTATTGGCGGAGATCCGCTCCGGCCGTATCGAGGCGGCTCTCGATGTCTTCGACAAGGAGCCGCTGCCGCCGAACAGCCCCTTCCGCGACCCCGGACTTATCAATGTCACCATTTCGCCGCACGCCGCCGGCCACACCGAAGAGGCACATTTCGCCCAAGGCCGGGCCATGGTAGATGAGATCGGCCGGCTGCTGCGCCGGGAGCCGCTCCATCATGAAGTGTCGCGAGCCATGCTTGCGCGGATGGCATGAGCATGAACAGAAACATCGGAGGTCGCGTGACGGCGCCGCGCATTAGAATTGTCGAGATCGACGCCTTCGAGCGCGATACCCGCCTGCGTCTGCCGTTCCGCTTCGGCGTAGCGACCCTCGAAAGGGCGCCGCAGGCCTTTCTCAGGGTGCGTCTCGAGGATGAGACAGGGAAAATCGCCATCGGCGCGGCCGCCGAAATGATGGTGCCGAAATGGTTCGACAAAAACCCGGCGCTGACGCCGGCGCAGAACGTCGATCAATTGCGCGGCTCGATCCGTGTTTCGGCCGCTGCGTCGCTCGAGGCATCCGCGCCGGCGACATTGTTTGGCGCTGCCCGCCTGAACGAGATGGAAACCGCGCGGCGCCTGCCCGGAAATCCGTTGGTCGCTGGTTTTGGCCCTTCGCTGATCGCCCGCGCGGCACTCGATGCCTATTGCCGTCTTGCCGGCATTTCCTTCTTCGATGCGGTGCGTGGCAACTTGGTCGGCATCGGCGGCCCGATGCTACCCGGCGATATCGATACGAATGCCGCCTCCGCGGTGCTCGCCGGCCTTCGCCCCGCAGACTCGATTGCAGCCCGGCATACGATCGGGCTGCTCGACCCGATTACCGAGAGCGATATCGTCCATCCCGTTGATGACGGTCTGCCGGAAAGCCTCGAGGCGGTGATTGCGCGTTATGGCAACCGCTGGTTCAAGATCAAGCTTTCTGGCGTGGTCGATGCCGATATAGACCGGCTGGCGCGGATCGCCGTCGTGCTGGACCGCCTGCCGGACTATCGGCTGACGGTCGACGGCAACGAACAATTCAGCGCTGCCGAACCGCTTGCCGACCTACTGGCGCGCATCGCGGGGATGCCGCCGCTGGCACGGTTGCGTGCGGCCATTGCATTTGTCGAACAGCCGTTCTCGCGCGCGATCACCATGGAAACACCGCTCGGGGCTCTGGCGGCGCAGTTGCCCTTCCTGATCGATGAGAGCGACGATGGCGACGAGGCCTTCGCCCACGCCCGTGAGCTTGGCTATACCGGCGTCTCCTCGAAAACCTGCAAGGGCGTCTATCGCTCGCTTCTCAAGGCGATCCGCATCAGGACGACAGGTGTGCCGGGCCTGTTCCTCTCCGGCGAAGACCTGACCTGTCAGGCCGGGCTTGCCGTGCAGCAGGATCTGGCGCTGGTTTCGCTGCTCGGTCTCTCCCATGTCGAGCGTAACGGCCATCACTATGTAGCCGGCATGCAGGGTGCGCCGCAGGCGGAGATGGCGCGTTTTGCGGCGGCCCACCCGGATATTTACGAGCAGGGTGCCGAAGGACCGCTGTTGTCGATCCGCGACGGAAGGATCTCTATCGCTTCGCTGGGGGCGATCGGCTACGCCAGCAGCGCCTTGCCCGATTTCGAGGCGATGAAACCGCTGTCGTGAGCGCGCGATGAATCACCCCGTTCCGCCAATTGAAATGTCTTCCGACAGAGCATCACACTCTTTGCGAAGGCTCTCCGCACGGCCTGGTTCAATCGCTTCGCTCAGAAGATGAGAGAGCAAGACGTAATTATCTTGCAGGCAAAGTCGAAGAACTTTGGCAATTCTATAGTCGTAAAATATCGAGTGAAACGGACGCGCCCTCCGCGAAATCGCGGCGAGTATGACTTTCCCCTCCGCGAAGCGGCCAAGCAGAATATTTCGAGGTGCCTTGGACACACGACCCTCCGGATTGAGCTGAGGTCGATCTGTAATAGCTGTGCGGATGTCAAGCGCAGTTAAGGAAGTGTAAAGTTTGGTAAAGGTTCTCGTGGCGACGTGCGCGCTGCGCTGCTGGCGATCGAGACGGGGAAACTGCAATCAGGATGAGTGCTCGGACTGGCGTTTCCAGAAGATGCAGGACGCGCAGGCGGCTTGTGGCCGCCTGCGGGGGAATACGTCCCGCGGTCTTGTTCCGGGGGAGGGGAACGCGACCGAAGAGGGTGCCGTCGCCGGCCTTGTGCGGTGGGGCAGCGTCTGCCCAATCACCTGTGGGGCATCATCTCTGAGCTTGTCCCCGTTTCGAAATCTCAGGCTGGAAGGCGATCGCCGCGTGATCGTTGGACGCATGCGGCTTATCCCCGGCGATGTCCTCGGCCAGTCCGATCCGGCGCAGGACCCGTTTGAGGATCTGTTCCAGATCGTCGACGAAAGTGAAGATGACGGGGATGACGATGAGGCTGAGCAGCGTCGACATCACCACGCCGCCGATCACGACGATTGCCATCGGCTGGCGGAAGCTCGAATCACCGCCCATCAGGCTGAGTGCCGCCGGCAGCATGCCCGAGGCCATGGCAATGGTGGTCATGACGATCGGCCGTGCGCGCTTGTGGCAGGCATCCACCAAGGCGTCGAATCTCGACATGCCACGCTGACGCGACATGATCGCATATTCGATGAGCAGGATGGAGTTCTTCGTCACCACGCCCATCAGCATGAGCAGGCCGATGACAACAGGCATGGAGAAGCTCGTTCCGGTCACCACCAGCGGCACCAACGCGCCGCCGAGCGAGAGCGGCAAGGCCATCAGAAGCGTCAGCGGCTGCAGGAAATCGTGGAAGAGCAGCACCATGACCGCATAGATGCAGAACACGCCGATCGCCATCGCCAGCCCGAAACTCTGGAACAGCTCCGAACTGCGCTGAAGTTCGCCCTGGTTGACCAGGGTGACGCCCGATGGCAGATGACGAAGTGTCGGCAGCGCCTGCGCCTCGCGGTTGACGTCGCCGAGGATGCGGCCGTTGAGTTCGACGGAAAGGGTGACATTGCGCATCCGGTCCATGCGGTCGATCTCCGAAGGGCTGCCGCCGATCTTCACGTCGGCGATCGATCCGAGATCGACGTTGCCGTTGGTTCCCGCCACCCGCATGTTCTTGATGTCGTCCAGAGTGGTACGCGCCTCGGGCGAGAAGCGGACGACGATCGGAATCTGCCGCTGAGGCAGGTTGAGCTTCGGCAGGTCGGCCGAATATTCCCCGTTGGTCGCTACGCGCACGGCCTCGGCGATGGCGCTCGACGTTACCCCAAGTGCGGCGCTGCGCGCAAAGTCGGGCGTGATCTGAATCTCGGGCGCCTGTCGGGCTGCGGTCGATGTCACAGCGCCGATGCCCTGCAGTGAGCGGAGCTGCTCCTCGAGCGCCGTACTGGCGCTATCGAGGACATTTGCATCGTCGCCAGCCAGCGTGATCTCGAGTTTCGTGCCATTGCCGCCGCCGCCGACCTCCACGCGCACGCCGGGAAGGATGGAAAGCGCCTGCCGGATATCGTTTTCGATTTCCGACTGCTTGCGGTCACGCTCGTCGATGGGCGGCAGCACGGCAACGATCGTCGCCGATCCGACATCGCTCGTGGTGCCGGCGTCGGGACCGCCGCCCGAGGACACCGATCCGACGGCGGAGAAGACATGGGTCACGTCGGGAAGCTTGCCGATGATATCCGCGGCCTTCCTGCTGGTGGCGTCGGTCTGCTCGATGGTGGCGCCCGGCTGCATGGTCAGCGTGATCTGGGTCCGCGCGTCGTCGGACGCGGGCAGGAAGCCAGATTTCAACAGGGAAATGGTCGAAAGCGAGAGCGCCACGATGACGGCGGTGACGGCCACGGTCGTCTTCCTGCGGTGCATGGCGGCCTTCACGATTGACATATAGGCACGCATGATTCGGCCGTCCTTTTCCTCGGTTGGATGGGCCTTCATGAAATAGGCGGCCATCATCGGCGTCAGCAGGCGAGCGACGACCAGCGAGGCGAGAACGGCGACGGCAGCGGTGATGCCGAACTGGCGGAAGATAAGGCCCGGTATGCCGCTCATGAATGCTGTCGGCAGGAACACCGAAACCAGCGTGAATGTGGTTGCGATGACGGCAAGCCCGATCTCGTTGGCTGCCTCGAGAGCGGCATCGATCGGCCGCTTGCCCATCTGCAGGTGGCGGGCGATGTTTTCGATCTCGACGATGGCATCGTCGACAAGGATGCCGACCACCAGCGACAGCGCAAGCAGTGTGACGATGTTCAAGCTGAAGTCGGCGAGATACATGACAAGGAAGGTCGGTATGACGGACAAGGGCAGCGCCACGGCCGACAGGATCGTCGCCCGCCAGTCCCGGAGGAAAAGCCAGACGACGATGATCGCCAGGATCGCGCCTTCGTAGAGCATGTGCATCGAGCCATCGTAGTTGCCGATGATCGGACCGATCGTGCTGTAAGCCTCTTCGATCTCAACGTTGGAATGCTTGGCGGCGAACTCCCCGATCGCCTTGTCGACATCGGCGGCGACACCGCTGTCGGAAAATCCGTTCGAGCGCTTGATCTCGACCGCGATCACCGGCTTGCCGTCGAGATAGGCCATCGAGGAGCGCTCGGCGAAGCTGTCGCTGATGGATGCGACGTCGTCGAGGCGAACCTGCTGGCCGTTCGCCAGCGGGATTTTCAGCCCCTTCAGCGCCTCGACCGATGGCAGGGCACCGAGCGTGCGCAAGGTCTGGCGGGTGCCGCCGATTTCGCCGAGGCCACCCGACGTATCCGTCTGCACGGCCTTCAGCTGCGACGATACGGTGGCCGCGGTGACGCCGAGCGACGCCATCGTCGCGGGATCGAGATCCACATGCACCTCGCGGTCGATCCCGCCGATGCGGTTGACTTGCCCGACACCGGGCACCGAAAGCAGTGCCTTGGTCAGATCATTGTCGACGAACCAGGAAAGCTCGGTCTCGTTGAGAGCGGTCGAGCGGACGGCATAGGTGACCAGTGCGGAGCTCTGTACGGTGACCTTGGTGACGCTCGGTGTTTCCATCTGCGCCGGCAGGTCGCCCTTGACGCTATCGACGGCATTGCGGACTTCGTTCAGGGCCGTTTCGCTGTCTTTTTCCAGCTCGAAGGACACCTTGATCGAGACGGTGCCGTCGGTGATCGTCGTGGTGATGTGATCGAGATAGCTGAGCGCGGCAAGGCCATCCTCGATCTTGCGGGCGACCTCGGTTTCGAGCTGCGTCGGCGCGGCGCCCTCAAGCGTCGCGGTGACGTTGATCGTGGGAAGATCCATATCCGGGAAATTCTGGATCGGCAGCTGTTTGAAGGCCAAGAGCCCGCCGGCTGTCAGCATCACAAACAGCAATATCGCCGGTACGGGGTTGCGGATCGACCAGGCTGAGAAGTTCATCAGTTTGTCTCCGCAATCTTCACGAGGTCGTTGTCGGACAGGAACGCGCCGCCCGAGTTCACCACTTTCGCCGAGCGATCGATGCCGGAGACGATTTCCACCTCGCCATTGTTGCGGCGGCCGGTTTCCACTCTGACCTTTCTGACCCGCTGATCCTCACCTGAAGTGAAGAGGTAACTGATGCCGTCCCGGAACACGATCGCCGTCTCCGGAACGGTCAGTGCCGGCGAGGTCTGCAATTCGATATTGCCGGTGACATAGAGACCGGTGCGCGGCCGGACATCGGTGGGAAGCGCCACATAGACGATTGCCCGGCTGGTATCGGTGCTGACCGAAGGCCCGACAAGTCTCACCTTGCCGTCGATGACCTGGCCGTCCGGTCCGTTGATCCTGACGCTCAAGCCTTCAGAAATGCGCGGGAGGTAGCGTGCTGACACTTCGGCCTGCCATTCGACACGCTGCTGGCGAACCATGCGAAACAGCTCGGTGCCGGCGGAGACGACGGCGCCGAGATTGGCGGAACGCGACGTGATCACCCCGTCGTCGACGGCCGTGATTGTCGTCTGCGCAAGCTTGATCTTTTCGGTGTCGAGCGCGGCCTCTTCGGACGCAACACTTGCCGTCGCCGTCTGCTCATCGGCCAGATATTCGACGATCTTCTCGTCGGAAAGCGCGCCGGAAGGTTGCAGCTGTCGCGCCCGGTCGGCATTGGCCTTGGCCTTCGACAGGCTTGCCTTGGCGTTTTCGACCGCCGCCTCCTGCTTGCGGAGATCGGCGAGCACGCTCTCCTGGGAAAGCTGGACGAGCGTTTGTCCCTTGGTGACCACGGAGCCGACGTCGACCAGGACATCGGTTATGCGCAGGCCGCTGGTTTCGGAGGCGATGACCGCTTCCTGCCAGGGCTTCAGCCAGCCGCTCGCGGGAACGGTCTCCGGCCAGTTCCGCTGCGCCGGCGCCGTCAGAGAGACGGTGAGGGCGGGCGCCGCCGCCTGCTCGGCCGCGGCATTGCGCAGGGGGAAGAAAAGCGCGGCCGCCACGAGAGCGGCGGCGCATAGCCTGGATGGTTTTCTCAACGATGCACTCCTTGTGGTCAAAGGCATCGCTGCCTTTTCCCGATCCGCGATCAACTCGATGACGGATTGCGGCTCATGCACGGCAATCCGATCCCGGCTCGCGTCGATGTCATGGCAGGTTAAGTAACGGACCGAACGTTAAGTGCGGTCAAGTTAGTGTTAAGTTGGGTAAAACTTGGCCGCGCGACTGTGCATGTGCTGTATGGCTGCCGGGATCCGAGCATGATGCCGAAAAGTGTGAGCGGTTTTCTCAAGACATCATGCTCTAACTCTCTAATGTAGAACAGGATTCAGATTTTAGGCCGACCAGGCCTAAAATCATCCTGTTCTAATGACGGACGAAGTGAATGAACAAGGTTCTCCTCATCGACGACGATGCCGAGCTGACGACGCTTCTGCAGGAATATCTGATCGAAGAAGGGTATGACGTCGCAACGGATACCGACGGTCGCGCCGCCATTGCCGCTGCCGCCGGCAATACGGTCGATATCATCGTGCTCGACATCATGATGCCTCGGATGAACGGGATCGAAGTTTTGCAGAGAATCCGGAAACTGAGCCAGGTTCCCGTACTGATGCTGACCGCAAGAGGCGACGACGTGGACAGGATATCGGGCCTCAATCTCGGTGCCGACGATTATGTGCCGAAGCCATGCTCGCCGGGTGAATTGGCGGCGAGGCTGCGCGCCATCCTGCGCCGCGCGGGGCAGCCGGCAGCCGGCGCATCGACCGACACGATCAGGGCGGGGCAGCTGGTGATTCACGCCGGCAGCAGAAGTGCTGAATGGCGCGGCGAGACTTTGGAGCTGACCGGCACCGAATTCAGCCTGCTCGAAGTCCTCGCCCGCAGCGCCGGTCAGCTGGTGTCGAAGCAGGATATTTCAAAGCGGGCCTTCGGCAAGCCGCTCACGCCGTTCGACCGCCGTATCGACGTCCATATCAGCAGCGTTCGCCAGAAGCTCGGCCTGAGGGAGGACGGACAATCCTGGATCCAGTCCGTCCGCGGTCAGGGCTATCAACTTCTCGTGGACTGACCATGCCCCGGCTTTTCTGGAAATTCTTCAGGATCATCTGGCTGACGCTGGCCGCAAGCCTCGCTGTCATCATCCTTATCGTCAAACTGCTTCAGGCGGTTCCCTTCGCAGGTGAGCTGGAACAGGAGCGGCGGGCGCTCGTGCTGAACCTGACGGCAAATATTCTGGTTGAGGACGGCGAAGACGCCGCGGCCCGTTTTGTCAGCACAAGCGAGAAGACTCAGCCACTGGGCCTCAGCCTTGCGAAACCTGCGCAAGCCGATGCCTGCGCCGGGAAGAACACGGTGACCACCCGATCCGTGCTGAAGGATGGCGTGTGCTATCGGCTTTCCGTGTCGGCTCCAGCCAGTTCCATCTTCGACAATCTTGGTCCGTTCATGCCGTGGTTCACCATCCTGATCGCCAGCACGATCGCGGCCGGCGCATTGGCGCGATATCTCATTCGCCCCGTCGTGCATCTGCGCGACGGTCTGAGCGCTCTTGCCCATGGCCGCTTCGATTTTCGCATCGGCGACAAGATGGCTGGCCGAAAGGATGAGGTGACGGCACTCGCCTATGATTTTGATGCGAGCGCCGCCCGCCTTCAGGAATTGCAGGATGCGCAGCAGAGGCTGTTCCACGACGTCTCCCACGAACTGCGTTCGCCTTTGTCCCGCCTGCAGGCGGCCGTCGGCGTTCTCAGGCAAAGCCCGGCCAAACTCGGCGCCATGCTCGACCGTATGGACCGGGAAGTCGAACGGCTCGATACGCTGGTCGGCGAGGTTCTGACCCTTGCCAGGCTGACGGCGGGTTCCGGTCGGCCGCTGAAGACGCAGACCCTCGACGTCATCGAGCTGCTGAATGAAATCCTCGGCGACGCGGCATTCGAGGCCCAGGCCCGCGAGGTGACGATCACGACGAGTGTCGACGGCGTCTTCCGGGCCGAGGTCGAAGGCGAACTGATCTACAGGGCGCTCGAAAACGTCGTCCGCAACGCCGTCAAATATACGGCCGAGCATTCGCGCATATCAGTATCCTGCGAGGTAGGGCCCGACCGCCTTACGATCCGCGTTGGGGATCAGGGGCCAGGTGTCGGCCGGGACGAACTCGAACGTATCTTCCAGCCGTTTTCCCGCGGCAAGGACGCCGTGCCGAGAGGCGGATACGGCCTGGGACTTGCCATCACCCGGCAGGCGATCGAACGTCACGGCGGGCGCGTGCATGCCTCGCTGCCGGAGGCCGGCGGCCTGGCGATTATGCTGGAGCTTCCGAGGCGGCCGATGCCCTATGGTGTGGCCGGCGATGAAAGCTGATTTAGACCGCTCGACGGGCGGTGCCGGATTTTACCTAACTTTACAGTTTCTTAACCGCCATTAACGCTGGTCTCGCTAAGCCTGAACCCACGATCCCGGTTCAGAAGGCTCGCCCGTGAGTACGTCGCTTCGCACAAGACTATCATCCCTCCGCTACGCCGCATCCGCACTGACGTTTCTGCTGACCGGCTGCGTCAGCGGCCCGGATCATGTTCCTCCGCAAATGCCGCTTCCGGTCAAATTCGAAGAAGGGGGCAACAAGAGCAACGGCAATGTCGTGACGGCCGAGTGGTGGACGGCCTATCGCGACAAGCGGCTCGACGGTCTGGTGGCGCACGGCCTCAGCGAGAACCTCGACGTGCTGCAGGCGCTCGAAAGCATCAACTCGGCTTCGGCCAATGTCACCGTTGCCGGCGCCGGCGGCTTGCCGAGCCTGACTGTCGACGCTTCGCACACATTATCCGGCGAGAAGGGCCGGCTGCGCACGACCGTCGGCACCACGAACACGACGGGTGGCGAGGCCAGCCTCTCCTGGCTGCTCGATTTCTTCGGCCAATATCGTCGCTCCAGGGAGAGCGCAATTGCCTCGTTGGGGGCCGCCTATGCGACCGCAGATAACGCCAAGCTCACTTTTCTGAAAGACCTCGTCGAGAGCTATATAGACGCCCGCTACTACCAGGAGCGCATTGTGCTTTCAAAAGCGAGTTTGAAATCCCGCCAGCAGACTTACGAACTGACGCAGCTGCAGTTGAAAGCCGGTGCCGCCTCCCGCCTCGACGTCGTGCAGGCGGAGGGCCTGGTACAGTCGACAAAATCCGACATTCCCGGCCTGGAAAAGAGCTTCACGGAATCGGCCCATCACATAGCCACCCTCATTGGAATGCCGGCATCCGCGCTGATGGGAGAGCTGCAGAAGAGTGCGGGCCAGCCGGTGTTCCGCGGCGATCTTCGCGCTGGCATTCCGGCCGATCTGATCCGCAACCGTCCCGACATTCGCAAGGCCGAACGCGAACTGGCGGCCGCCGTTGCCGATATCGGTGCAGCCGAAGCCCAGCTCTACCCGTCGATCTCGCTCTCCGGCTCGATCTCGCCGAGTTGGGTCAAATCATCGGGCGCCAAAGGCGCAAGTCTGACCAGCTGGTCCTTCGGACCCTCGCTTAACCTACCGATCTTCGACGGCGGCACGCTGCGCGCCAATGTCGATATCGAAAAATCCGACGCGAAGACCCAGTATCTCGCCTGGAAGGCGGCAGTGCTGAACGGCGTCGAGGAGGTCGAAAACGCTCTGTCGGCCGTTCGCCGCGACACGCAGACGTTGGAGCCGCTGCGCCGGCAGGTGCAGACGGCGCAGGAATCGCTGGCGCTTTCGACCACGAGCTACAAGGACGGCGCCTCGACGCTACTCGATATCCTGGAGGCGCAGCGTTCGGTCTCCGATGCCGAGGCAAGCCTTGCCGGCACCGTGCAGCAGGTCGCCAAGGACTACGTCGACCTCTACGTCGCTATCGGCGCCGGTTACCTGGAGCCGCAGCAGGTCGCCACCAAACCAGCCGCAAAGTCGGGCTGATCGGCAGAGGCTATTGTCCGGCGCTCTTCAAAAGGCGGAGCGCGAGCTTGAGATGCGGCAGGTCAAGCATGCGCCCGTCAAGCTGGATGACGCCGGCGTCGGGCCTGGCGGCAAAGGCGGCCGCAACTTTCTCTGCCCAGGCGATTTCGGACGCATCCGGCGTGAAGGCGTGGTTGATCGTCTCGATCTGGCTCGGATGGATGGCCATCATGCCGGAAAAACCGTCGCGCCGGCCGCGGCCGGCATAGGCCCTCAAACCGTTGTGATCGCGGAAATCGGGATAGACGGTTTCGATCGCCGGAACGGCGGCGGCTTGCGCTGCAAATAGCATGAGCGAGCGGGCAAGCTCGTAAGGCGGCGTATAACGGCCGTCGGTCCTCCGCGCGGTCGTAGCCCCCATGGCGGCCGGCAGATCCTCGGCCCCCCAGGTCAGCCCGCAGAGGCTGGCCGAAACCTCCCGATAGCTGCCGATCTCGAAGATGGCGGACGGCGTTTCCGTCGCGATCGGCAGGATGGGAATAGCCGATGCGAGGGAGTTTGCGAGCTTCAGCACGGAAGCGGCCCCCTCCGCCTTCGGCAGCATGAGAGCGAAAGGTTGGAGGCCGGTCAGGGCGGCAAGGTCGTCTTCGAATTCAGGCGAGGCGAGGGGATTGATGCGGATCAGGAGAGCGGTTTCGCCGGAATGGTGCAGGGCGAATTCGTGCACGCTCTCGCGTGCCCTCGGCTTATTCGCAAGCGAAACCGAATCCTCCAGATCGAGAATGACGGCATCGGCGCCCGAGGCGAGGGCTTTTTCGAAGCGTTCCGGCCGGTCGCCGGGCACGAAGAGCAGCGAGCGCAGCCTCATGACGGCTTCACCTTCAGCATCGCCGTGCGCAGGCACTGACAGACGATCTCATCGCGCTGGTTGAGGGTGATGTGCCGGAAGGTGACGATGCCGGCGTCGGAGCGGGAGTTGGAGCGGCGCAGCTCCGTCACCTCGGTTTCCACCCGCAACGTATCGCCGATGAAGACCGGTTTCGGCATCGTCACCTTGTCGTAGCCGAGATTGGCGACGAGCGTGCCGAGCGTGGAGTCGCCGACCGAAAGGCCGACGGTGAGCGCAAAGGTGAAGGTGCCGTTGACGACGATCCGGCCGAATTCGGTGCCGGCCGCATATTCGGCATCGAGATGCAGCGGCTGCGGATTGTGGGAGAGCGTCGTAAACAGCAGGTTGTCGGTCTCGGTGACCGTGCGGCGGATGTCGTGGGCGATGCGGTCGCCGATTGCCCATTCGTCGAAATAGCGGCCGGCCATCACTCCTCTCCCTTCATGACGGTGACGACCAGCTGGTTTTCCGAGACCCTGGCGCCGGGGGAAACCTGCAGTTTGCCGACGATGCCGTCGAAGGGCGCCCGCAGCGTATGCTCCATCTTCATCGCTTCGACCGTCAACAGACGGTCCCCCTTGGCGACCGGATCGCCTTCGGCGATATCCACCGAAATGACAAGGCCCGGCATGGGTGAAAGAATGGCGCCGTCGCCCACGCCGTGATTTGCCTCGACCTCCCCCGCATGGGGCAGGCCGATCGACCAGGCATTGCCCGCATCGAAAAGCACCGTCGCCTCGTTCATCTCGACAGCATTCGCCTCGAGGTCGGCGCGGGCACGGCCCCAATGGAGATGACCGTCAATGCGCACGCGCACGCGGCCGTCGTTTGGCCCGGCGATGCGGAAGCCGGTCAGCGTGGACCAGGGGTCGCCATCCATGTCCTTCGAAAGTGCCGTGGCCGCTTTGTCGATGACGGTTTCATCGGGCTCGCTGGCGACGAGGTTTTCGCCGTGGCGGTCGAGGAAGCCGGTATCGATCCGCGCGGCGCGAAAATCCGGATCATTGGCGATGCGGGCGATGAGGCCGGCATTGGATCTGACCGGCCAGACCTCGATGCCGGCACAGGCGGCGGCGAGCTTCGAAAGGGCGGCCTCACGGTTCGGCCCATGCGCGATGATCTTGGCGATCATCGGATCGTAAAAGGCGGTGATCTCATCGCCCTCAACGACGCCGCTGTCGACGCGGGTCGTCATCGGCAGTTTGAGATGGTCGAGCTGGCCGATCGAGGGCAGATATCCAGCGGCGGGGTTTTCGGCATAGAGCCGGGCTTCGAAGGCCCAGCCCTTCATTGTGATCTCTTCCTGGCTTTTCGGCAGCGGCTCGCCGCTTGCGACCGTCAGCTGCCAGAGGACCAGATCTTCGCCCGTGATTGCCTCGGTGACCGGATGTTCCACCTGCAGGCGCGTGTTCATCTCCATGAACCAGATTCGGTCGGGATCGAGGCCCGAGGAGGCATCGGCGATGAATTCGATCGTGCCGGCGCCGACATAGTTGACCGCTCTTGCGGCCTTTACCGCCGCCTCGCAGATCGCCGCCCGGGTGGCGGCATCGAGGCCGGGGGCAGGGGCCTCTTCGATGACTTTCTGGTGACGGCGCTGCAGCGAGCAATCGCGTTCGAAGAGGTGGACACAATTTCCAAGCTTGTCGGCGAATACCTGCACCTCGATATGGCGCGGATTGGCGATATAGCGCTCGATCAGAACGCGGTCGTCGCCGAAGGCGGAAGCCGCTTCACGCCCGCAGGAGGCGAGACCTTCGGCGAAATCCTGCGGCCGGTCGATGCGACGCATGCCCTTGCCGCCGCCGCCGGCGACGGCCTTGATCAGCACGGGGTAGCCGATGATATCGGCTTCGGCCGCGAGCCTTGCTTCGCTCTGGTCCGAGCCGAGGTAGCCGGGGGTGACGGGCACGCCCGCCGCCTGCATCAATTGCTTGGCGGCGTCCTTCAGTCCCATGGCGCGGATGGCGGCCGGCGGCGCGCCGACCCAGATAATGCCGGCCTCTTCAACCGCTTCGGCGAATTCGGCATTTTCCGACAGGAACCCGTAACCGGGATGGATGGCGGCAGCACCTGACTTTCGGGCGGCTTCCAGGATGCGCTCCTGTGAGAGATAACTCTCTCGGGCCGGCGGCGGGCCGATGGCGATCGCCTCGTCCGCTTCCCTGACAAAAGGCAGGCCGGCATCGGCCTCGGAATAGACGGCGATGGTGCGGATGCCGAGCATCTTTGCCGTGCGGATGATGCGGCGGGCGATCTCGCCCCGGTTGGCAATGAGGAGACTTTCCATCATACCGCGCCTCACATCCTGAACAGGCCGAAGCGCGGCCCTTTCGGGATCGGCGCATTCAGGCAGGCCGAAAAGGCGAGACCCAGCACATCGCGCGTCTGGCGCGGGTCGATGATGCCGTCGTCCCAGAGACGGGCCGTGGCAAAATAGGGATTGCCCTCCGCCTCGTAGCCGGCGCGGATCGGTGCCTTGAAGGCCTCCTCCTCGGCGGCCGACCAATCCTCACCGCGCGCCTCCATCGCGTCGCGGCGGATGGTGGCGAGCACCGAGGCCGCCTGTTCGCCGCCCATGACGCTGATGCGGCTGTTCGGCCAGGTAAAGAGGAAACGCGGGCGATAGGCGCGGCCGCACATGCCGTAATTGCCGGCCCCGAAGCTGCCGCCGATGATGACGGTGACTTTCGGCACGGTGGCGGTCGCAACGGCCGTCACCAGCTTCGCCCCATCCTTGGCGATGCCGCCGGCCTCATAGCGGCCGCCGACCATGAAGCCGGAGATGTTCTGCAGAAAGAGCAGCGGCACGCGGCGCTGGCAGGCGAGCTCGATGAAGTGGGCGCCCTTCAGCGCGCTTTCGGAAAACAGCACGCCGTTATTGGCGATGACGGCGACCGGCATGCCCCAGATGCGGGCGAAGCCGCAGACGAGCGTGGTGCCGTAGAGCGGCTTGAACTCATGCAGTTCCGAGCCGTCGACGATCCGGCCGATCACCTCGCGCACGTCATAGGGCGAGCGCACATCATCCGGAATGAGGCCGATGAGATCTTCGGGATCGAGTTTCGGCGGGCGCGGCGGCGTGACGTCGATATCGACGGATTTGACGCTGTTGAGGCTGGCTGCGATATCGCGAACCAGGAGCAGCGCATGTTCGTCGTTCTCCGCGACATGATCGACGACGCCGGAGCGGCGGCCATGGGTCTCGGCGCCGCCGAGTTCTTCGGCCGAGATGATTTCGCCTGTGGCGGCTTTCACCAACGGCGGGCCGGCCAGGAAGATCGTGCCCTGATTGCGCACGATGACCGTTTCGTCCGACATGGCCGGCACATAGGCGCCGCCGGCGGTGCAGCTTCCCATCACGCAGGCGATCTGCGGAATGCCTTCGGCCGACATTTGCGCCTGATTGTAGAAGATCGCGCCGAAATGGTCGCGGTCGGGAAAGACCTCCGCCTGATGCGGAAGATTGGCGCCGCCGCTATCGACAAGATAGAGGCAGGGCAGCCGGTTCTGCAGGGCGATCTCCTGCGCCCGCAGATGTTTCTTCACCGTCAGGGGGTAATAGGCGCCGCCCTTCACGGTCGCGTCATTGGCGACGATCATCACCTCACGGCCCGAAACGCGGCCGATGCCTGATATGATGCCGGCGCCCGGCGCCTCGTCGCCATACATGCCGTTGGCAGCCAGCGTGCCGATCTCCAGGAAGGGGCTGCCGGCATCGATGAGCAACTGGATGCGGTCGCGCGGCAGGAGTTTGCCCTTGCTTGTGTGGCGCTCGCGTGCCGATTGCGATCCGCCCTCACGCGCTTTCGCCGAACGGGCGTGGAGCTCGTCGATCAGGGTTCTGTTCTTGACGGCATTGGCCTTGAAGCTGTCGCTGTCGGGATCGATCGCAGTCGAAATCACCGTCATGACGCAATGAGCTCCCGGCCGATCAGGTAGCGGCGGATCTCGTTGGTGCCGGCGCCGATATCGTAGAGCTTGGCATCGCGCAGGAAGCGTTCGACCGGCCATTCCCTGGTATAACCGGCGCCGCCGAGCGCCTGGATCGCCTCCAGCGAAACCTTCACCGCATTCTCGCTGGCAAAGAGGATCGCGGCGGCGGCGTCGGTGCGTGTCGCCCGGCCGGCGTCGCAGGCCCGGGCGACGGAATAGACATAGGCGCGGGCCGAATTCAGCGCGACATACATGTCGGCGATCTTGGCCTGCATCAGCTGGAAATCGCCGATCGGTTTGCCGAACTGCTTGCGATCGCGCACATAGGGCAGCACGACATCGAGGCAGGCCTGCATGATGCCGAGTGGACCGCCGGCAAGCACGGCGCGCTCGTAGTCGAGGCCGGACATCAGGATCTTCACGCCTTCTCCCTCCCGGCCCATCAGCGCCTCGGCCGGCACCTCGCAATCCTGGAACACCAGTTCGGCCGTGTCGCTGCCGCGCATGCCGAGCTTGGAAAGTTTTTTCGAGACGCTGAAACCAGGCAGGCCTTTTTCGATGATGAGGGCGGAAATGCCTTTCGGACCAGCCGCCGGATCGGTCTTGGCATACACGACGAGCACGTCGGCATGCGGCGCATTGGTGATCCAGAACTTGGTGCCGTTCAGGATATAGCGGTCGCCCTTTTTCTCGGCCCGTAGGCGCATCGAGACGACATCGGAACCGGCGCCAGCCTCCGACATGGCGAGCGAGCCGACATGTTCGCCCGAGATCAGCTTCGGCAGATGGCGGTGTTTCTGTTCCGGCGAGGCCCAGCGGCGGATCTGGTTGACGCAGAGATTGGAATGGGCGCCGTAACTCAAGCCCACCGAGGCCGAGGCGCGGGAGACTTCCTCCATGCCGACAACGTGTTCGAGGTAGCCGAGACCGGCGCCGCCGAATTCTTCCTCGACCGTGATTCCATGCAGGCCGAGCGCCCCCATCTGGGGCCAGAGCTGGCGCGGAAACGTGTTGCTTTCGTCGATCTCCGCGGCCAGCGGAGCGATATGATCGGCCGCAAACCGCGCCGTCGTTTCACGGATCGCGTCCGCGGTGTCGCCGAGCGAAAAATCAAACATGGCACTCCTCCCGCTGAAATATGTAGCGCGGGTTGCGGAAGGTTCAAAGTGTCCTTGATTGCAATGGCCCATCCAATTGCGAGAGAGCTTCCTCCCGGCGAAAGACCTCGGGGCTCTTGCCCATCCATTTCCGAAAGGCTCGGAAGAAGGCGCTCGGCTCGGAATAGCCGAGCTGCACGGCAATCTCACCGATGGACATCGAAGTGTTCAGCAGCAGTTCGACGGCGAGATCCCGGCGGATGTCGTCCTTGATGGCGGCATAGCTTTGTCCCTCGTCGTGCAGACGGTGGCGTAGCGTGGAGGGCGGCATTCGCATATCGGCGGCAAGCTCAGTAAAGCGCGACCAGGCAGCCGGCGTGGCCAGATTCAGGCGGCGGCGGACGGCGGCGGCGATACCGGCATCATAGCGATAGCGCACCAGAATATTGGCGGGCGCGCCGCGCAGGAACTGTTTGAGCGCCTGTTCGCTGCGCGCCACCGGCAGGTCGAGCAAGGCGCTGTCGAAGCCGAGCCGGCTGATGGTTTGCGAGAAACGCACTGGCGCGCCGAAGAAGAGCCGATAGTCGGCGCCTTGTTTGGGCTCCGCGCAGCGGAAATCGACGAGCCGGATCGGAATGCGCCGGCCGACCAGCCAGCAGGTGATGCCGTGCAGGATGATCCAATAGGTGCGATAGGCGAAGGCTGAACGCGGGCCGCCGGCATCCGTGAGCTCGACCTCGGCCAGGCCGTCGCGGATGACGAGCCGTCCCCTGGGATCGTCGAGCACGACATCGAGGAAACGCAGCGCTCGGCGCAGGGCGTGGCCTAGCGTTGGCGCATGCAGCACAGAGTGGCAGAGCAGCGTGAAGCTGCCGCCGCGCATCGGTCGGCCACCCATGCCGAAGAATTCGTCGTCGAGCTCGGCGGCGATTGCCAGCCAGAGCGCGCCATAGGTCTCGGCCGACACCGGTTGATCGACCAGCGGCGGCAGTCCCACACGCGCAAGAATAGGCTCTGTCGGCTTGTCCAGCCGCCGAAGGCTGTCAAGGGCCTCCTCGACAAAGGCCGGTGCAATCATGCGTCGCTCGATTTCGGCCATCGCGCCCTCTATGGCAAAACTGTCCGAAATAATGGAGCAGTTCTGTCATCGCTTGCAATAGGTCGACGGAATAGAATCCTGTCATTCGGCTGAGCCTGGAGGAGGCGTGGCCGGCAGGAGGAACAGGTCCATGCTGATCCGAGGTGCAAGTTTCATCGTGACCGGCGGCGGCTCCGGCCTCGGCGCGGCAACAGTGCGCATGCTTGTGGAGGCGGGCGGGCGGGTGACGATCGCCGATCTCAACGCGGAAGCCGGACAGGAAATCGTCCGGGAATTCGGAAGCGATGCCCGTTTCGTCAGGGCCGACGTGACCGATGGCGAGGAAGGGGCGGCGGCGGTTGCCGCTGCCATCGAAGCCTTCGGCGGCTTGCGCGGATTGGTGAATTGCGCAGGCGTCGCTCCGGCCGAAAAGGTGATCGGCCGCGACGGGCCGCACCGGCTGGAGAGTTTTGCCCGCACGGTGAGCATCAATCTCATTGGCACATTCAACATGATCCGGCTGGCAGCGGCGGCGATCCAGACTACCGAGCCGGATGCGGAAGGCGAACGTGGCGTCATCGTCAATACGGCCTCGGTTGCCGCCTTCGACGGCCAGATCGGCCAGGCAGCTTACGCCGCCTCCAAGGGCGGGGTGGCGGCCATGACCTTGCCGATCGCCCGCGAGCTTGCTCGTCACGGCATTCGCGTGGTGTCGATCGCACCCGGCATTTTCGAGACGCCGATGATGGCTGATATGCCGGCCGAGGTTCAGGCGGCGCTCGGTAAGAGCGTGCCCTTTCCACCGCGGCTCGGTCGGCCGGCGGAATTTGCCGGGCTGGTACGCCATATCTTGGAAAACAACATGCTGAACGGCGAGGTCATCCGCCTCGATGGCGCATTGCGGATGGGCGCGCGGTGAACGCTTCGCCCCATGGAGGAAAGATGGTTTTGCAGGATCCCATCGTCATCACCGGTGCAGCGCGCACCCCGATCGGCAGCTTTCAGGGAGAGCTGAAAGAGGCGACAGCGCCGGAGCTCGGAGCGACGGCGATCCGCGCAGCGCTGCAGCGCAGCCGCATCGCGGCCGAGGCGATTGAGGAGGTCGTCTTCGGCTGCGTGCTGCCGGCGGGGCAGGGGCAGGCGCCGGCGCGCCAGGCGGCGATCCATGCCGGTCTGCCCTTCGCGACTGCGGCGAGCACCGTCAACAAGATGTGCGGCTCAGGCATGAAGGCGGTGATGATGGCGCATGACCTGATTGCCGCCGGCAGCGCCTCAGCGGCGATTGCAGGCGGCATGGAAAGCATGACGAATGCGCCCTATCTTCTTGACAAGGCCCGTGGCGGCTACAGGCTCGGCCATGGGCGTGTCGTGGATCACATGTTCCTCGACGGGCTGGAGGATGCTTATGACAAGGGGCGCTTGATGGGCAGCTTCGCGGAGGATTGCGCCGAGGCCTATCAGTTCACGCGCGAGGCGCAGGACAGCTACGCCATCGCCTCTCTGACGCGGGCGCAGAAGGCGATCGCGGACGGATGTTTCGAAAGCGAGATCGTGCCGGTCACGGTGAAATCGGGCAAATCAGAGCAGGTGGCGAACCGCGACGAACAGCCGGGAAAGGCCAGGCTCGACAAGATCCCGTCGCTGAAACCGGCTTTCCGCGACGGCGGCACGGTGACCGCGGCGAATTCCAGCTCGATCTCCGATGGCGCGGCAGCCCTGGTACTGATGCGCCGCTCCGAGGCGGCGCGGCGCGGCCTGACGCCGCTCGCCACAATCCTCGGCCACGCCACGCATTCGCAGGCACCCAATCTTTTCGCCACCGCGCCGATCGGCGCGCTGCAGAAGCTCTCCGACCGGACCGGCCTGGCGCTTTCCGACGTCGATCTCTTCGAAATCAACGAGGCTTTCGCCGTCGTCGCCATGGCGGCGATGCGCGATCTCGACCTGCCGCATGAAAAGGTCAACGTGCATGGCGGCGCCTGCGCGCTCGGCCATCCGATCGGCGCATCGGGGGCTCGAATTTTGGTGACACTGCTTTCGGCGCTGCAGCGATACGGACTAAAGCGCGGCATGGCCGCGCTCTGCATCGGCGGCGGCGAGGCGACGGCTGTCGCCATCGAGCGGCACTAGCGGGGGGCGAGCAGATGATCCTTTCCGACCTCCAACAGCAGATCACAGATCTCGCCCGTGATTTTGCCCGCGACCGGCTGGCGCCGGGAGCCGCTAAACGCGACCGGGAGCATCTGTTCCCGCGCGAGGAACTGAAGGAGATGGGCGAACTCGGCCTGCTCGGCATGCTGGTGCCGGAGGCCTATGGCGGCTCGGATACGGGCGTCGTTGCCTATGCCGCGGCACTCGAGGAGATTGCCGCCGGCGATGGACCTTGTTCGACGATCATGAGCGTGCACAGCTCCGTCGGCTGCGTGCCGATCCTGAAATTCGGCACCGAGGAGCAGCGGCAGCGCTTCCTGCCGAAACTGGCAAGCGGCGAATGGATCGGCGGTTTTGCGCTGACCGAGCCGCAGGCCGGTTCCGACGCCTCCAACCTGAAGACCCGGGCGCGGCGTGACGGCGATCATTATGTGCTCGACGGTGCCAAGCAGTTCATTACCTCGGGAAAAAACGGCAATGTCATCATCGTCTTTGCCGTCACCGATCCCGATGCCGGCAAGAAGGGCATCACCGCCTTCGTCGTGCCGACGGAGACGCCGGGCTACGAGGTGATCCGCGTCGAGGAAAAGCTCGGTCTACATTCCACCGATACCTGTCAGATCGCCTTCAACGCCATGCGCATTCCTGCAGAATTGAGGCTCGGGGCGGAAGGCGAGGGCTATCGCATCGCGCTCGCCAATCTCGAGGGCGGGCGGATCGGCATTGCAGCGCAGGCGGTCGGCATGGCGCGGGCTGCCTTCGAGGCAGCGCGCGATTACGCTAGGGAACGCACGGCCTTCGGCAAGCCGATTTTCGAGCACCAGGCCGTCGCCTTCCGCCTTGCCGATATGGCGGTGCGGATCGAGGCGGCGCGCCAGCTGGTCTTTCACGCGGCCGCGTTGAGGGAGGCCGAAATGCCCTGCCTGTCGGAAGCCTCGATGGCGAAACTCTTTGCCTCGGAGATGGCCGAGCGCGTCTGCTCCGACGCAATCCAGATCCATGGAGGCTACGGCTACATGGCCGATTATCCGGTCGAGCGCATCTACCGTGATGTGCGCATCTGCCAGATCTATGAGGGAACGAGCGACGTGCAGCGCATGGTAATCGCCCGCAATCTATAAGAACCATACCGGCCTTGCCCCCGGGAGAGGGGCGTGGCCGGCAAAGGGAGGAAAGAAAAAGCATGGTGGATTCCGCTCGTTTGAGCCTGCACGTCCCCGAACCCGCCGTCCGTCCGGGCGGCCAGCCCGATTTTTCCAACGTCAAGATCGCCAAGGCCGGCTCCGTGCCGCGGCCGGAGGTGGATGTCGCCTCGGAGGAAATCCGCGACCTCGCCTATTCGATCATCCGCGTGCTGAACCGCGACGGCGAGGCGGTCGGTCCCTGGGCGGGGTCGCTCTCCGACGAGGAATTGCTGACCGGGCTACGCAACATGATGAAGCTGCGCGCCTTCGACGCCCGCATGCTGATGGCGCAGCGCCAGGGCAAGACATCTTTCTATATGCAGCATCTCGGTGAAGAGGCCGTCAGCTGCGCCTTCCGCAAAGCGCTCAACAAGGGAGATATGAACTTCCCGACCTATCGCCAGGCGGGCCTGCTGATCGCCGATGATTATCCGATGGTCGAGATGATGAACCAGATCTACTCGAACGAGAGTGATCCGCTGCGCGGCCGGCAGCTGCCGATCATGTATTCTTCCAAGGAGCACGGCTTCTTCACCATCTCGGGCAATCTCGCCACCCAATATGTCCAGGCTGTCGGCTGGGCGATGGCCTCGGCGATCAAGAACGACAGCCGCATTGCCGCCGCCTGGATCGGTGACGGATCGACGGCGGAATCGGATTTCCACTCGGCGCTCGTCTTCGCCTCGACCTACAAGGCGCCCGTCATCCTCAACATCGTCAACAATCAATGGGCGATCTCCACCTTCCAGGGCATCGCCCGCGGCGGCTCCGGCACATTCGCTGCCCGCGGCCTTGGCTTCGGCATTCCGGCGCTGCGTGTCGACGGAAACGACTATCTCGCCGTCCATGCCGTCGCCCGCTGGGCGGCGGATCGCGCGCGGCGCAATCTCGGCCCGACGCTGATCGAATATGTGACCTACCGTGTCGGCGCGCATTCGACCTCCGACGATCCGAGCGCCTATCGGCCGAAGACGGAATCGGAGGCCTGGCCGCTCGGCGATCCGGTGCTGCGACTGAAGAAACATCTGATCGTCACGGGCGCATGGTCGGAAGAGCGACATGTGCAGGCCGAAGCCGAAATCATGGACGAGGTGATCGAGGCGCAGCGCCAAGCGGAGGCTCATGGTACGCTGCATGCCGGCGGCAGGCCTTCGGTGCGCGATATTTTCGAGGGCGTCTATGCCGAGATGCCGCCGCATATCCGCCGTCAGCGGCAGAAGGCGGGGTACTGACATGACCAGGATGACGATGATCGAGGCGGTGCGCAGCGCCATGGACGTCTCGATGGCGAAGGACGACAATGTCGTGGTTTTCGGCGAGGATGTCGGCTATTTCGGCGGCGTTTTCCGTTCCACGCAAGGGCTGCAGGCAAAATACGGCCGGACGCGCTGCTTCGACACGCCGATCAGCGAATCCGGCATCGTCGGCACGGCGATCGGCATGGCGGCCTATGGGCTGAAGCCCTGTGTCGAAATCCAGTTCGCCGATTACATGTATCCCGCCTATGACCAGCTGACGCAGGAAGCCGCGCGCATCCGCTACCGCTCCAACGGCGATTTCACCTGCCCGATCGTCGTGCGTATGCCGACAGGCGGTGGCATCTTCGGCGGCCAGACGCACAGCCAGAGCCCGGAAGCGCTCTTCACCCATGTCTGCGGGCTGAAAGTGATCGTGCCGTCGAACCCCTATGACGCTAAAGGCCTGCTGATCGCCGCGATTGAGGATCCGGATCCCGTCATGTTCCTGGAGCCGAAGCGGCTCTATAACGGCCCCTTCGACGGCCATCACGAGCGGCCGGTGACGCCTTGGTCGAAGCATGAGCTCGGGGAGGTGCCCGACGGCCACTACACCATCCCGATCGGCAAAGCCGAAGTACGGCGCGTGGGATCGGCGGTGACTGTAGTCGCCTACGGCACGATGGTGCATGTGGCACTTGCCGCCGCCGAAGATGCCGGCATCGACGCCGAGGTGATCGATCTTAGAAGCCTGCTGCCGCTCGATCTCGATACGATCGTCAAATCGGTTACCAAGACCGGGCGCTGCGTCGTCGTGCATGAGGCGACCCTGACGTCGGGCTTCGGCGCCGAAGTCGTGGCGCTGGTGCAGGAGCATTGCTTCTATCATCTCGAAGCGCCTGTTGTGCGCGTCGCCGGCTGGGACACGCCCTATCCGCATGCGCAGGAGTGGGATTATTTCCCCGGTCCCGGCCGGGTTGGGCGGGCGCTTGCCGAAGTCATGGAGGCCTGAGCCATGGGCGAATTCATCATCAAGATGCCGGATGTCGGGGAAGGGGTCGCCGAGGCCGAACTTGTGGAGTGGCACGTGAAGGCAGGAGATCCGGTCCGCGAAGACATGGTGATCGCCGCCGTCATGACCGACAAGGCCACAGTCGAAATTCCCTCACCCGTCAGCGGCACCGTCATCTGGCTCGCTGGTGAGATCGGAGACCGTATCGCGGTCAAGGCGCCGCTGGTGCGGATCGAGACAGCCGGCGAGGCCGACGAGGCTCAGCCGCAGGCGCGTGTTGCAGAAACGACGAAAGTCGAGATTGCGAAGCCTGCCCCTGCGGCGCCTGCCCCTGCGGCAGCGCCAGTGCCGGCGGCGGCGCCGGCGGAAAAGCCGCTTGCCGCGCCCTCCGTCCGGCTCTTCGCCAGGGAAGGCGGGGTCGATCTCCGGCAAGTGCAGGGCACGGGGCCTGCCGGTCGCATCCTGCGCGAGGATGTCGAGCAGTTTCTGTCTCAGGGAGCAGCGCCCGCAACGGTAAAGAATGGTCTCGCCAGAAAGACGGCGACCGAGGAGATCAAGCTGACCGGCCTGCGCCGCCGCATCGCCGAGAAGATGGTGCTGTCCACCTCGCGCATTCCCCACATCACCTATGTGGAGGAAGTCGACATGACCGCGCTCGAAGAATTGCGCGCCACCATGAACAGCGAACGCCGCGAAGCGCACCCGAAATTGACGGTCCTGCCCTTCCTGATGCGGGCGCTGGTCAAGGCGATTTCCGAGCAGCCCGAGGTCAACGCCACCTTCGACGACGATGCCGGCATCATCACGCGCCATGGCGCCGTGCATATCGGCATCGCCACCCAGACGCCCGCGGGTCTGACCGTGCCGGTGGTGCGGCACGCAGAAGCGCGCGGCATCTGGGATTGCGCCGCCGAAATGAACCGGCTGGCGGGGGCGGCGCGGACGGGGACCGCGACGCGCGACGAACTTTCCGGCTCGACCATCACCATCAGCTCTCTGGGCGCGCTCGGCGGCATCGTCTCGACGCCTGTTATCAATCATCCCGAAGTGGCGATCATCGGCGTCAACAAGATCGCCACGCGTCCGGTCTGGGACGGAACGCAATTCGTGCCGCGCAAGATGATGAACCTCTCCTCGAGCTTCGACCATCGCATTATCGACGGCTGGGATGCGGCGACCTTCGTGCAGCGCGTCCGTACGCTCCTCGAAACCCCGGCGCTCATTTTCATCGAAGGCTGATCCATGAAAGAGATTGTCTGCAAGCTCCTCGTTATTGGCGCCGGTCCGGGCGGTTATGTCTGCGCCATCCGCGCCGGGCAGCTCGGGGTCGATACGGTGATCGTCGAAGCCGGAAAGCCGGGAGGCACCTGCCTGACGGTCGGCTGCATTCCCTCCAAGGCGCTGATCCATGCCGCCGAGGAATTCGCCGCCACGCAAAGGATGCTTGCCGGCAAGAACCCGATGGGCATCCGTGTCGAAGGCGCCTCGATCGATCTTGGCAGGACGGTCGCTTGGAAGGACGGTATTGTCGGCCGGCTGACGAACGGGGTTTCGGGCCTCTTGCAGAAGGCGCGGGTCAAGATCGTCCACGGCCGGGCCCACTTCCGTGACGGCAAGACGGTGGAGGTCGAGACGGAAACCGGCCAGCAGATCATCCGCGCCGAGACCGTGGTGATCGCCACCGGCTCCGACCCGGTGGAGCTATCCAACCTGCCATTCGGCGGCCGCGTCATTTCCTCGACGGAGGCGCTGTCGCTAACGGAGCTGCCGAAAAAGCTGGTCGTGGTCGGCGGCGGTTATATCGGCCTGGAGCTCGGAATGGCCTTCGCCAAGATGAGATCGGAAGTGACGGTCGTCGAGGCGACGCCGCAGGTGCTGCCGCTCTACGATGCCGAACTCGTGCGGCCTGTCATGCGCAAGCTTACCGAAAGCGACATCCGGGTGCTGATAGGCGCGAAGGCGATGGGCCTTGCCGACAACGGTGCGGCGTTGCTTGTCGAAACCTCCGATGGCCGGCGAGAAAGCCTGTCGGCCGACCGCATTCTCGTGACAGTCGGTCGCCGCCCGCGGACGGCGGGATCCGGTCTCGAGGAGCTCGATCTCGATCGCGCCGGTCCCTATCTCAGGATCGATGATCGCTGCCGCACCTCGATGCGCGGCATCTATGCGATCGGCGACGTGACCGGCGAACCGATGCTAGCCCATCGGGCTATGGCGCAAGGCGAGATGGTGGCGGAGATCATCGCCGGCAAGAAGCGTGCCTGGGACAAGCGCTGCATCCCCGCCATCTGCTTTACCGATCCCGAGATCGTCAGCGCCGGTCTCTCGCCGGCCGAAGCGCAAGCGCAAGGCTATGAAATCCGCACCGGCCAGTTTCCGTTCAGCGCCAACGGCCGGGCGATGACCATGGTATCGGAAGAGGGCTTCGTGCGCGTCGTCGCCCGCGCCGACACGAACCTCGTTCTCGGCATCCAGGCGGTGGGGGCAGGCGTCTCCGAGCTTTCGGCGGCTTTTGCGCTGGCGATCGAGATGGGCGCGCGCCTGGAAGACATCGCCGGCACGATCCACGCGCATCCGACCCGCAGCGAAGCGGTCATGGAGGCGGCGCTGAAAGCGTTGGGAAGCGCTCTGCATATCTGAGGCGAAGCCCGATCCGGATTCTGACGATCCTGGAAGCCGTCGCGGCTCCTCAGGGGACATCACCTTCACGTGCAGCATTTCTGGATACAACAGCCATAAGTTGGTAAAATAGCAACATCTACCATTCCCGGGGAAGAAGTGATCGCACCGAGTATTGTGCCTTGAAACGGAAAAATTGGGATATTAAATCAAAATTATAACGATAAATCGGCAGTCCGTCAGGAGGGAAACCTGATATATTCAATTATAAATTGTAAATCTTGCATAAGCTGAATTATGGAACTAACGAATCCCGCTCATTTGAAATCGGAGCATGCTTTCTTCGGCATCTTTGACACAGTTTGTCCCTGATACCGCCTTTCGCTGCAATGCGGGACGCAAGACCTCCGAGCGCCTTCAGCGGCATTCAAGCCGGGGCGATCGAGAGCCGGCGTCTCAGGCCGCTGCCGAATATATTTCGAGATTCCGCCTCAGGAGATCAAGCAGCGCGTCTCGTTCGGGATCACGGACTGCTTTCATCCAGGCGACAGCTAGCGGCAGTTTCGGCGTCGTCTGCCCTGCTCCCTCCTGCACCGGCAGAAAGCGAACGCCGGCAGAGGCGAGAGAGGATGTCCACCGCGGGACGATGGCGAGGCCGAGGCCGGCGGCGACCATGCTGACGATGGTTTGCTTTTCATCGGCGACCTGGGCGATATCAGGGTGCAGGCCGGCTGCGGCAAACAGGTTCATCGTCAAATCGTAGCTGTGGGGCCGGGATCGCCTGTCCGGTACGATCAGCGGCGCATTCGCCAGATCGAGGACGGAGACGTTCTTATGGTCAGCGAGTTCATGAGAGGCCGGGACTGCGACGACGGTCGTCTCGGAAAACAGATCCTCGACCGCAAGATGACGGCTCATTCCCGGACGCGGCCTGATAAAAGCCAGATCCAACCCGCCGGCCAGCAGTTTGGGCACGAGCCGAATGGATTTGCCCTCCATCAGCTGGATTTTGACATCGGGGGCGATGGCTCGAAAGTCGTGGATCAGTGTCGGAAGGAGGCCGGCGGCGGCGCTATCGATCGCGCCGATCCGAAGGATGCGGCTGCGCCGGTGATGCCTGGCACGAAATTTTTGACCGAGTTCATCGAGCCGGGCGAGAAGCGGCCTGACCTCCTCCAGCAGCGCTACTCCATCCTCGGTCAACGAGACGCTCCGGGTCGTGCGGCTCAGCAACTGACTTCCGACCGACTCTTCCAGCAGGCGCACATGGCGCCCGAGCGATCCCGGAAGCAACCCGATCCTTTGCGCCGCCCTTCCAAAATGAAGCTCCTCGGCAACGGCAACGAAGCACCTCAACTGCTCCAGCTCCACAGGCAGCCTCCTATTATATCCATAATTTATATAATTCTTTCATCGTTGAGTAAACCGAGAGCTCGGCACTAGGCTTAAGGTAGAACGCGTAGGCCGCATCGGGTGGACTGGCGCGGAAGAGGTTGCCGGAGCAAATCAATGCGTGAATATTCTATCGCCGCTATTCCTGCGGACGGGATCGGGCCCGAAGTCATTGCCGCCGGGCGAACGGTGCTCGCAAGTCTGGAAAAACGTCTCGGCGATGTGAGATTTGCCATCGAACACTTCGACTGGGGCTCCGACTACTACAAAAGACATGGCGTAATGATGCCTTCCGACGGGCTTGAACGGCTGAAGAAATTCGACGCGATCTATTTCGGCGCCGTCGGCGCGCCGGATGTTCCCGATCATATCACCCTCTGGGGGCTCAGACTGCCGATCTGCCAGGGCTTTGATCAATATGCCAATGTGCGGCCGACCAAGATCCTTCCGGGCATTACTCCTCCGCTGTGCAACTGCGGCGTCGGCGATCTCGATTGGGTGATCGTCCGCGAGAATTCCGAAGGAGAATATTCCGGCCATGGCGGCCGCGCCCATCGCGGCATGCCAGAGGAAGTCGGAACAGAGGTTGCCATCTTCACCCGCGTCGGCGTCACCCGCATCATGCGTTACGCCTTTAAGCTGGCGCAGGCGCGGCCGCGCAAATTGCTGACGGTCGTGACGAAATCGAATGCCCAACGGCACGGCATGGTCATGTGGGACGAGATCGCCGCCGAGGTGGCCGCAGAATTCCCTGATGTCACCTGTGACAAGATGCTGGTCGACGCCATGACGGTGCGGATGACGCTGAAACCGCAGAGCCTCGACACGATCGTCGCGACCAACCTGCATGCCGACATCCTCTCCGACCTTGCCGGCGCGCTCGCCGGCAGCATCGGAGTCGCGCCCACCGCGAATATCGACCCGCAGCGCCGGTTTCCCTCGATGTTCGAACCGATCCATGGTTCGGCCTTCGACATTGCCGGCAAGGGCATCGCCAACCCCATCGCAACCATCTGGACCGCCGCGCAGATGCTCGACCATCTCGGCGAGCAGGAGGCTTCGGCCCGTCTCATGCGCGCCTTCGAAGCGGTGACAGGCGCGGGTATCCTCACCCCCGACGTCGGCGGTACTGCCACGACCAAAGAGGTTACCGATGCGGTTTGCGACGCGATCCATTCCTCCAATGTTTAGAACAGGGCTGCGTGATGTCACGCACCATCGCCTCGCCGGCGGACAGCATAAAATGCTGTCGCAGGCCAGGACGTATACTATTCGTCCCGCCAGGAGCCCAAGAAACGCGATCGACTCGCGCTTTCGATGTGGTAGTGTTGGCAGAGTAGCGGCATAATATGCTGCGGCGCTGGCAGGTTCGACAGGCGGAGTGAAGCGATGAAACTCGACCGGATCGATATAAAAATTCTGCATGAGTTGCAGAAGAATGGCCGCGTCACCAATGTCGAGCTCGCCGAGCTCGTCAACCTGTCGCCGAGCCCCTGCCTGATGCGGGTGAAGAAGCTGCAGTCTGAAGGTTATATCGAGGGTTATTCCGCGCAGATCAACGTCGCCAAACTCGGCCAGACGCTGACGGTGTTCACGGAGATCACCCTGAAAAACCACCGGCAGATCGATTTCGCCCGGTTTTTGACAACGGTCGAGAAGATCGACCAGGTGATCGAATGCCATCTGGTCTCCGGCGGCTATGACTATCTCTTGAAATTCGTGACGGCCGGGATCGGCGAATACCAGACGATCATGGAGCGACTCTCCGATATGGAGATCGGCATCGACAAGTATTTCAGCTTCGTCGTCCTGAAATCGCCCATCGTCAAATCGCACATGCCGTTGACGAGCCTGTTTCCGCTTTAGTTCGATCGTCGGCCCGGCCGCGGCGGCAACAAGGTGGGAATGCGCGTGGCATCGCCCTTGTTATAACGTTGCTATGAAACCGCAACGGGCCGCGGTCAGCCCTTCAGGGTCGCGCGGATATCGGGGTCGGTCAGGGTGTCATCAAGCGTTTTGTGCGTGCGCTCGATGATGGCGTCGATATCGGCGTCGGTGCAGCAGAGCGGCGGCGCATAACCGAGCACGCCATTGGCGAAGGCACGGATGACCAGGCCGTTTTCCCAGGCGCGGTCGAAGACGCGGCGCGCCGGATCAGCGGTCGACGGCAACGGCGTCTTTTTTTCCTTGTCGACCACCAGTTCGATGGCGGCCAGCATGCCACGGCCGCGCACGTCGCCGACAAGCGGATGGTCCTTGAGGCTTTCAAGCCCCTGCATCAGCCGTGCCCCGGCTTTCCGGCCGTTCTCCAGGAGGCCGGTTTCGTAAAGGTTCAGCACTTCGAGACCGACGGCTGCGCTGACGGGATGGGCCGAATAGGTATAACCGTGGCCGACGGCTGCGCCTCCGGCGCCATCCGCGATGGCCTGGTAGACATGATCGGCCATGAAAACCGCGCCCATCGGCACATAGCCCGAGGTCAGACCCTTTGCGGTGGTGATGAAATCAGGAACGATTCCGTCGTCCTCGCATGCAAAGAGCGGGCCGGTGCGGCCGAAAGCGGTAATTACTTCGTCGGCGACAAAGAGGATTCCGAGCTCGCCGCAGAGCGCCCGCATCGCCTTCATCCAGTCCTTCGGCGGCACCAGTACACCGCCCGAACCCTGAATGGGTTCGGCATAAAAGGCGGCGACCCGTTCGGGGCCGATTTCTTCGACCTTGCGGCGCAGTGCCGCGAGCGAGGCGTTGATGATCGCCTGCGAATCCTCACCTACCGGGTTGCGGTAGGCGTAGTGCGAGGGGATTTTATGCTGCCAGTCGAAGGGAATGGCGAAGCCGGCGTGGAACAGAGGAAGCGCCGTCAGTCCTGCCCCGACAGTCGATGAACCGTGATAGCCTTGCTCAATGGAGATGAACTGGTCGCGCTGCGGCTGGCCGCGGGCGATCCAGTAATAGCGGATGAACCGGATCGTGCTGTCGACGGCATCGGATCCGCCCAAGGTGAAGTAAACATGATTGAGATCGCCCGGCGCCCGTTCGGCCAATGCCGCGGCAAGCCGGATCGCCGGTTCCGAACCGAGACCGAAATAAGTGGTGGCATAGGGCAGTTCGCGCATCTGCCGCGCCGCCGCCTCGACGATCGATTCATGACCGTAACCGGCATTGACGCACCACAGGCCGGCAAAGCCGTCGACCAACTGCTTGCCCGAAGCATCGGTCACCGTCGCCCCTTTTGCCGAAGCGAGCACACGCACACCGAGCTTTTCATGGTTGCGGTAGGAGGCGACGGGGTGGACGAGATGGGCGCGGTCGAGTTCGACAAGGGAATTGCTGTACATAATGCTCTCCGGATCAGCCGAGTGCCTGGTTGGCGAGGGCGAAGATGGTGGCGACGGAATCGACGGCTGGGATCGATGGCTTCATCATGGCGATGCCGCCGCCGACATGGGCGAAGCCTTGTTCGGCCAGCCAGCCGGACAGGCCGGCGGCAGTCGTGGTATCGACCCTGAGGAACGCGCCGGGGCGCCGTGCGATGAAATGCGTGACGAGCGCCTTGGCGTCATCCACGTTGCCCGCAATGACGGGGCCGATGACCTCGCCCCGGCCGAAGCTGCGAAGGACCGCAAAACCGCTGACGCTTCCATTGCGGCGGCGTACCACGGCGAGTTCACCGACCTTGGCGAGATATGCGATCAGATCGGCGCGATCGGCGCCGAAGGCCTGTCGATCGAGTTCGGTGATTGCCGAGAAATCGGTCATCGCGGCGGCTGACGTTGCCGTCGGCGCGGCGCGTTCTGCTGCGATGCCTTGATGCTGCAGAATGCGGCCGGTCTGGCGGAAGCCGAGCTTCTCGTAGAGTGGCAGGCCATCGGCGGTCGCTACAAGCCGGAGCGGGCGATCGCCGGCGAGCTCCATTGCGGCATGCATTAGCTTGCGGCCAAGGCCGCGGCCGCGCATGGCTTGATCGACGATGACCATGTTGATCGTGGCGCAGTCTTGCTTGTAGGGGGTGACGAGCACGGTGCCCACCACCCGGTCGCCCTCGATGGCGACGACGCCCTCGCTCAAGGCACGCGCCATCTCCCAGTCTTCAGGCCGATGGGGCCAGCCCGCCTGCCGCGACAGCGTGAGGGCGGCACCCAGGTGTTCGCTGCCGAACGCGGCAAAGTCGATCTGGCTTGTCTGCATGACACTTCCCTTATTCTCCTGAGTGGAAGTGTGAAGGAGTGCGGGTTGGCTAATCGTCTGAAGGCTGCGCCCTGATCGGTATCTTATCGTTTTCCCTTTGTCGCCTGCCGCATCTTATGCTGGCATGTGGGCGCCACCGGGCGGATCGCGAGCAACATTCGCTGCACGTCGGCAAGCCGGGTGAGTGAGTGCGGCGAGCCGATCAAATCAACAAGCATCATAGAGGCCGACATAGCCATCCTCGCCGTCGTTCAGCCACCGCCAGCGAGCGGGGCACCTACTACCATCTGCCAAAGCCGCCTTTCGATACGCAATAATCTGCTTCGATCGCAGCTACATTCAGGCGAGCCGCGGGGTGGGCCGCGCCTATCATGACTGCGCCCCGGTCCACGCTCCAAAGGATATGTTCATGACCCTCATGCGCCCGAAATACATCACCTTCGACTGCTACGGCACGCTGACCAATTTCCAGATGGCGGAGGCGGCCCGCGACCTTTACGGCAATCAGCTCGACGAGCCGCGCATGGCCGAGTTCGTCCGCAACTTCGCCGCCTATCGCCTCGATGAGGTTCTGGGCGACTGGAAGCCCTATGCCGAGGTCGTTCACAATTCGATCGAGCGCAGCTGCAAACGCAACGGCATCAAGTTCAGGGACGAAGACGCCCGGATGGTCTATGAGCGCGTACCGACCTGGGGTCCGCATGCGGATGTGCCGGCTGGCCTCCCGAAGGTCGCCAAAGAGATCCCGCTGGTGATCCTGTCGAATGCGATGAATTCGCAGATCATGTCGAATGTCGAAAAGCTCGGCGCTCCGTTCCATGCGGTTTACACGGCCGAACAGGCGCAAGCCTACAAGCCGCGCCTGCAGGCCTTTGAATATATGTTCGATATGCTCGGCTGCGCGCCCGAAGATGTCGTGCACTGCTCCTCGTCATTCCGCTATGACCATATGTCGGCCAACGATATCGGCATCAAGAACAAGGTGTGGGTCAACCGCCGCCATGAACCCGCCAACCCGTTCTATGGCTATGTCGAAATCCCCGACATTTCCGGCCTGCCGGGCGTTTTCGGTCTCTGAACCGTACGAGGAAAAGCGCGGGCGTTTCCGCCCGCGCTTCTTTTGAAGTGATCGGCTGTGCTTGCGGACCGACTGAAGCCGAAGGGTTGCCAACCCTCGTGTGTTGCGGTGGTTGTAAAAAAAAATGGCGCACCCCGCGTGCGCCACATTGCTGGTTCTCGTCCCGTAATCGCTTCCGGCTCAGCTCAGTCCGCCGATATGGAAGCTCTTCATCTCGAGATATTCTTCGATGCCCGCCTGCGCGCCCTCGCGCCCGAGGCCGGATTGCTTGACGCCGCCGAACGGGGCGACTTCGGTTGAGATCGCGCCGGTGTTGAGCCCGATCATGCCGAACTCGAGCGCTTCGCCGACACGCCAGGAGCGCTTGAGGTTTTCGGTGTAGAAATAGGCAGCCAGGCCGAAGGGCGTGCCGTTGGCGATTGCGATCGCCTCGTCTTCCGTCTCGAAGCGGAAGAGCGGAGCAACCGGGCCGAAGGTTTCTTCGCTGGCAAGCAGCATGTCGGTCGTCGCCCCGGTCAGCACCATCGGCGCGGCGTATTGCGAGCCCTCCGCCACGGAGCTTCCCTGTGCGGCGATCTTGGCGCCTTTGGAGAGAGCGTCTTCGACATGGCGGGTGATCTTGTCGATCGCCGCTGCATTGATCATCGGGCCGATAACGTTGCCGGGTTCCGTGCCGGGGCCGACCTTCATGGCGTTGACGCGAGCGCCGAGTTTTTCGGCGAAGGCATCATAGACACCGGCCTGCACCAGGATGCGGTTGGCGCAGACGCAGGTCTGGCCGCCGTTGCGGAACTTGGACAGGATTGCGCCCTCGACAGCGAGATCGAGATCGGCGTCGTCGAAAACGATGAACGGCGCGTTGCCGCCGAGTTCGAGGGAGAGCCGCTTGACGCTGTCGGCAGCGCCGCGCATCAGAAGCGAGCCGATCCGGGTCGAACCGGTGAAGGAGATCTTGCGCACCGTCGCGTTTGCCATGAACTCGTTGCCGATCTCCGTCGGCATGCCGGTGACGATATTGATCACACCTGCCGGAATGCCGGCGCGCTCGGCAAGGACACCCATGGCGAGCGCCGAATAGGGGGTGAATTCCGAAGGCTTGACGACAACCGTACAGCCGGCCGCCAGGGCGGGCGCCACCTTTCGGGTGATCATGGCGATCGGGAAATTCCAGGGTGTCACGATGGCGCAGACGCCGACCGCTTCCTTGAGCACGACGATGCGGCGATCCGGCGTCGGCGAGGGAATGGTATGGCCGCCGATGCGGCGAGCTTCTTCGGCAAACCATTTGACGAAGGAAGCACCGTAACGGATTTCGGCACGCGATTCATCGAGAGGCTTGCCCTGTTCAAGAGTGATGAGCAGCGCCAGATCCTCGAGATTTTCGATCATCAGGGCATACCAGCGCTCGAGCAGAACGGCGCGTTCGGCATTCGTTTTCTTCTTCCACGAGCTGAAGGCGGCATTAGCTGCGTCGATCGCCGCCCGGGTCTCGGCTGTGCCCATGTCGGGAACGGTGCCGAGATTATCCTGAGTGGCGGGATTGACGACGTTTACCGTCTTGCCCGACGCCGCACGCGACCAGATCCCGTCGATCAGTCCGGCCTGCTGGAAAAGGTCGTTGTCGTTCAAATCGAGCATATCGTTTCCTCTCTGACCATTGGTCGCTGGCTGCAAAAGCCAGCGTCTGGAATGAATTCCGTCTTGGTCGTTATCGCCGGCCTCGACGTGTTCCCGACCAAAGCCTACCGAAACTGAACAAGCAGCATGCATCGACAGTGGGTGCCGGGGCGGTGGAAAATAATGTTTTGAGTGATGAGACAGTCATCTTCGGCTGATGAAGGGGACGCGTTTTTTCCTCCTGGGCGGTGCGCTTCCGACGGATACCAACACCCCCTCACGCCTTTCGGCGTCATGCTAAAGCGCGTCGCGATCTTTCAGCTTCGCTCCACGCGCTTTAGGTCTTTGTTTTTACGCATGTCGTTATCACAAAGCCGCTGCACACTTTTGCGCGACTTGCTTTAGAAGTAGCCAAGGATGGATTTGACCTCGAGGTATTCCAGCATGCCCTCAATGCCGAATTCGCGTCCGTTTCCAGATTGCTTAAAGCCGCCAAAAGGCGCGTGTGGATCCCAGGCTGGATAGTTGAGATGCACTTGACCGCAGCGGATCCGTGACGCGACGTCCCTGACGACGTCTGTATTTTTACCCTGCACATGTGCACCCAGACCGTAGACGGTATGGTTGGCGATGGTGATGGCTTCCTCCACCGTGTCGTAAGGAATGAGGCAGAGAACCGGGCCGAAGATTTCCTCCTGGGCGATACGCATATCCGTGCGCACGTCCGAGAAAATTGTCGGTTTGACGTAGAAGCCGGCATTCAGACCGGCGGGACGACCCTCGCCGCCGGTGACGAGCGTCGCGCCTTCCGCAATTCCGACGCCGATCATGGTTTGGATCCGATCGAACTGGGCCCGGTTGGCGATCGCGCCATGGGTGCTGGCTTCTGAAAGGGGATCACCGACAACGATCTCATCTGCGGTTCTTTTGGCGATGGACTCGCTGTTGGAGAGCATCGCGCGCGGCACGATCATACGCGTCGGCGCGCTGCATGATTGGCCGAGATTGCGGAAGGCAGCCGCTACGCCCATGGCAACGGCGCGGTCAAGATCGGCGTCCGGCAGGATCACGTTCGGCGACTTGCCGCCAAGCTCCTGCGCGACGCGCTTGACGGTCGGCGCGGCTGCCTGGGCCACAGCGATACCGGCACGGGTAGAGCCGGTAATCGAAATCATGTCGACATCCGGATGGGACGCGAGAGCCGAACCGACGCAGGAGCCGTCACCATTGACGAGGTTGAAGACGCCGTTGGGGAAGCCGGCTTCCTCAATCGTTTCTGCAAACAGCAGCGCGCCGAGAGGCGAAAGCTCGCTGGGCTTCAGCACGACCGTGCAGCCTGCGGCGAGTGCCGGCGAAACCTTGGCGGTGATCTGGTAGAGCGGCCAGTTCCAGGGCGTAATCAGTGCGCAGACTCCGATCGGTTCCTGGGCGACGGCGGTGTGGCCGCGCTGCTTGACGAAGGGGAAGGCTTCCAGGAGATCGCGGGCGACCTTCACATGGGCGATCGCCAGCGGCACCTGAGCGCTGCGCGCATATCCGATCGCCGCGCCCATTTCGAGACTCAGGCACTGCGCGAACAGTTCGCTGCGCGCTTCGAGCAGCGTCCGCAGGCGATCGAGCAGACCCGCGCGGTATTCCGGCCTGGTCCGGCTCCAGGTCGCGAAGGCCCGCCGGGCGGCGGAAACCGCCGCGTCGACATCCTCGCCGTTGCCGAGCGCAAACTGGGTCACCGTCTCTTCCGTGGCAGGATTGACTACGACGCCCTTGGCGCTGCCTTTGGGTTCGAGCCATTGACCGTCGATGAAGAACTTGCCCAGACGACCGTTGCGGGACAGATGTTCGAGAGGTGTGATCATTGCAAAGTCCTTATGCGGCAACAGGCACGGAGGATCGGCAGGGAATCAGGGGTGGCCGTCCTGCGTTAGGCCATCGGTGCCCGCGCGGGGCGCGGCGCCAGGATCGGTCAGGGCAGCAGGTCCTTCATGCGGTAATAGGTGCCGACGATGGGCAGAAACCACGGGTTTCCGGTATGCATCGGGACGGCGGGCCACGCGAAGCCGTCGAGCGGATTGGCGTCCTTGCGCCCCATCGCCATATTGGCCAGCGCGCTGCCCATGAAGGTCGATAGCTGGGCGCCGTGGCCGGAATAGCCCATGCTGTAAATCACACCCTCGGCGCTGCCTGCGCGGGGATAACGATCCTGCGTGCAGCCGACGAGGCCGCCCCAGCAATAGTCGATCTCGACGTCTGCAAGCTGCGGAAACATGCCGAGCATCTGCTGGCGCAGAAGCTGCCCGGAGCTGACGTCGGTTTTCTGGTTCGATACCGCCGAAAATCTCGCCCGCCCCCCAAACAGCATGCGGTTGTCTGGCGTCAGGCGGAAGTAGTTGGCGATGTTGAGGGAGTTGGTGAAGTTGCGGTTGCCCGGAACTGTCGCCGCGACCTCCTGCGGGGTGAGCGGGCGTGTCGCAATGATGAAGGAAGCGATCGGCATCAGCCTCCGGCGGAAATAGTTAAAGACGCTTGGCGTATAGGCATCGGTCGCCAGGATGACCTGGCGGGCGGTCAGCGAGCCGGTCGGCGTGGTTAGCCGCCATCCATTCGGGACGGGCTCGCGGGCGGTCACCGGGTTGTGTTCCCAGATCGCCGCGCCATGGCGGTGGGCCGCCTGCGCCACGCCGTTGGCGTAGCGCCCCATGTGCATCATGGCGGATTTCGGATAGAGGATCCCGCCATGGAAGGCATCCGATACCACCTCGTTGCGGAGGTCCTCGCGCGTCAGCCATTCGGCTGACGGGTCGACCTCGCGGCGGATTTCTTCGGCCATTGCCTGCAGCTTGCCGACATGAGAGGGCTTCGAGGCAAGCTTGAGCTTGCCGCCCCTGCGGAAGTCGCAGGCGATCTTTTCCTCCTCGACGATGCGTTCGATCATGTCGATCGAGTCGTCATAGGCCCGCCACAAGCGGCGCGCCCGGTCTTCCCCGAGATGCTGCCTGGCGGCGCCGAAGCTTGCGAAATGGCCGCTGTTGAGGTGCCCGCCATTGCGGCCGGACGCACCATAGCCAACGTGTTCGGCTTCCAGCAGAGCGACCTTCACACCGGATTGCGCCAACGTGCGCGCGGCGTTGAGCCCGGTGAAACCGGCGCCGATCACCGCAACGTCGAAATCTCCCGAGACGGGGTCGGCGATGCCTGCGGCGAACGGGATCGAGGTATCATGCCAGTAGGACGCAAATTTCATTGGCGCATGCCTTTATGCTCGTCTGATCCAATGCAGGAAGTATAGGCCTGCTTGCGCTGGAGAGGTGCGGCGCAGGCGGCTTTGTTTCGCAACAATTGCCTGTGTTGGGGGCAGCAAACCAAAGGATATTCTGTTTAAGCGCCAACTCCGCAGCGCGCCCCTTGAAGCCACCGATTAGGATCTATGCAGAATTCGAGCCAGTGCCTGGCAGATTAGCCCTCGGCCCATAGGCAACAGCATCAGCCTATGAATATCTCACCAAAAATGGGAGTGACGTCATGACCGGTAAAACCATTCTCCTCTTCGAGGCGAAAAGCGGATCCGCCCCTGAAGGCAAACGAAAAGCCTTGGGACCAGACGACATATTCGCGGTCGGCCGCGATATCGTCTGGAGCGCCTCGGGCGGCGTTTTCGCCGGATCGGTCCATTGGAATGGAAAAGCCTCGATCGCCGGCTTTCCCCACACGGAATGCCTGGTCGTCGTGGCAGGCCGTCTTGTCCTGCATTCGGGCGGCTCGACGTTTCATCTCACGTCCGGCGACAGCGTGGTCATCGGCCAGGGCGAGGACATTACGGCGGAAGCGGAAAACGGCACGCAGTGGATCTTCTGCGCAACGACCGCGGCGACATCAAGCGCGCAGGGCGTCGTGGCGATCGACAGGGATGTGGCGCTTGCCCCCTCCCCGCCGCCTCCGGCGCAGTTCGTGGAAGGGGACACGCCTCAGTGCCGTCTCTTCAGGGCATTTTCCGACGAAGAGGCCGGCTTTCGGGCTGGTGTCTGGGCGACGACGCCGCACATCCGGATGTCGCGCTCTCATCCCGTCCATGAATTGATGTACATCCTGGAGGGGCAGGCTGATGTGACCGATGGCGACGGGACGCAAACATCGGTTGGCCCGGGAGACGCGATCTTCGTCGGCCGGGGGACGGTGAACCGTCTTTCAATTCAGGGCAACCTCAAGAAGATCTTTGCTATCGCCGAAGGCTAATGCGTGCGCGCTTTAGAGAGTTGGCGGTTCAGCCGCCTCGTGTTTTCAGCACGTGATTGCCGGATATAAGCGGCGTGCCGTTCTTCGGGCGCGCGCCGGCGGCTTCTCAGTCGTAAACGCAGACGTAGATCTTGCGCACGGTTTCGATGGTGCGCCAGACGCCGACAAAGCCAGGCTTCATCACGAAACTGTCGCCGGCGCGATACATCTTTGTCTCGCCGTCTTTTTCGTCGATCTCAATGACACCGGAAATGATGTGGCAGAATTCGTAGACCGTGCCCTTGATGGAATGGTGCTCGCCGGGGGTTGCTTCCCAGATGCCGGTGAGCACTTTTTCGCCTTTTGAGGCATCCTGTGCCCAGGTCTTGTAGGCCGGATTTCCTGAAATCAGCCGTTCCGCATCCGGTACGGCCTGCTTTGGAGTAAAGTTCGGATTTGTGTCGATGGTCTGCAGAAGCGACATGTCATTTTCCTCGTTTAATAACCACGTGTCCGATCGACCAGGCCGATCAGGGTTTCGCCGGCGCGGTGGCGCCGGATATTTTCGATGACCGAATGCGCCGCCGTTTCCGGCTGGGTGACGGAGGCGATGTGCGGCGTGATCGCCACTTTTGGATGGTGCCAGAGCGGATGGTCTGCCGGCAGCGGCTCGGGATCGGTGACGTCGAGCATTGCGGCGGCCAAGCGGCCGCTATCGAGCGCCTCGATCAGCGCCGTCTGGTCGAGCTGCGGTCCGCGGCCCACATGCAGCAGCCTGGCACCGGCCGGCAGCTGGGAGAAGAGCTCGGCATTGAGAATGCCGCGCGTCTCATCGGTCAGCGGCAGCAGGCAGACCAGAATGTCCGTCTCGGCCAGAAAATCGGCAAGTCCATCCGGGCCATGATGGCAGGTGACACCATCGATTTGCTTTTTGCTGCGGCTCCATCCGGCGAGCGGAAATTGGAACGGCTTCAAGCGCTCGATCGCCGCCTGCGCCAAAATGCCGAGGCCGAGGAAACCTATTCTGCGCGCGGTGGCCTGCGGGGCGGCCAGCGTCTGCCACGCAGACTGTTTCTGCAGGTCCCGGTAAGCTAGCATCTCCCGGTGGAGCGTCAGGACCCCAAGAGTGACGTATTCCTGCATCATCCGGATAATGCCATCCTCGACCATACGGACGAGCGCCACATGGTCCGGCAGGCTGTCCTGTTTGAGCTGATCGACGCCGGCGCCGATACAAAACAGCACTTCCAAATTGCGGTAACGCGCGATGTCGCCGGGGACCGTCCAGGTCAGGAGATAGCGCACCTTGTCCGGATCTACCGGTTGGCCCTGTCCGACGAATTCCAGATCCGGAAGCTCGCGGGCAAAAGCTTCCTTGAAAATCGCGCCGCGTGTGGCATCGGAGTTGAAGAGAAACGCCATGGAAATCGCCTTCTTTCAGCCTTCGGCAAGGGAGGCGCCGAGTTTCTCGATCATCGTCTGGCATGCGGCGAGCTCGCCGATCTCGATAAACTCGTCGGGCCGGTGCGCACGGGCGATATCCCCCGGTCCGCAAATGATCGAATCGATGCCGGCTTGCTGATAGAGCCCGGCTTCCGTGCCGTAGCTGACCGCGGCCAGCGGCTTCTGCGCCGTCAATTCCGTCAGCAGCGCCGCGAGTTCGCTGCCTTCGGGGAGCGCAAGACCTGGGTAGGCGCTCAACTCATGCCAGCCGACCTCGAATCCCTGGTCTCTGAGGGCCGTGAGCCTGGCTTTTACCGGCTCGAGCAGCGATGACGTCGAGATAACCGGCACGGCGCGAACCTCGATATCGGCGGTGCAGCGATCCGGTATGATGTTGACCGACTGGCCGCCGGCAATGACACCGACCTGCAATGACGAGTAGGGTGGCGCGAAATCGTGGTGGAAAGGGCCGCTCGTCAGGGACCTGCCGTATTCGGCGACCTCTGTGATGAGATTGGCCATGGCATGAATGGCGTTTAATCCGAGATCAGGACGAGAGGAATGACCTGATCGCCCGATCACCTCCAGCCGGACCGCTGCCTTGCCCTTATGCCCCCGCACCGCCTGCATCCGGCTCGGTTCGCCGATGATTGCACCCAGCGGGGCGTTGCACAGCTTCGGCAGCGCCGCGATCAGATGCGGCACCCCGCGGCTGCCTGCCTCCTCGTCATAGGAGAAGGCAAAGTGGATTGGCCGCTGCAAATTCATGGCGGCAAGCTTCGGCAATGCGGCCAGTGCGCAGGCGAGAAAACCTTTCATATCGGTGGCGCCGCGTCCGTAAAGCCTGTCTCCCGCCGCGCGTAGCACGAAAGGATCCGAACTCCATTCCCGTTCACCGGCCGGCACGACATCCATGTGTCCGGACAGAATGTAACCTCGGCCTTCGCGTGGTCCGACAGTCGCGAAAAGGTTGTATCGGTCACCTTCCGGGCCGGGGTGGACCGTCACCTCGGCTCCCGCCTTCCGACAATAGTCGGCTATCCAGTCGGCAATCGCGCCGTTCGTCGTTCCGACGACGGAAGGGAACGCGATCAGCCTCGCAAGAATATCTATGACGTCCATGGGTGACCAAGTTGCCTTTGGAGTGGTCGAGATGCTAACTAGCCTAAGCAAAGGCAGGAGTTTTGCCTGCTGAGTGGGGCCTCGGTTCAGCTGAAGATTTCGAATTGTTGCGGCGAACAAGCCAATCCTGCCGGCCTTGGTGTGCGATATTGTGACTCGGTTGCAATCGGCGCAGGATCAAAGACGCTGTCCACTTCCAGTGGAGTCTGGTGATCTGGCGAACGGAACGGATACCCGAAATGCAAAAATCAGTGCGGCTGAAATCGTTCGAATTGATTGCGCAGGATATCAACAGTGTCGATGTCAGCCTGCTTCACGCATTGTCGATCGGCGTCGGCTGGCCGCACCGGCCGAAGGACTGGGATATCCTGCGGCGTGCGGGCCGCGGCATCGTTGCCGTCGATGGGATCGGACGCGTGTTCGGAAGCGCGATGTGGTTTCCGCATGGGGACGATTTCGCCACGATCGGGCTGGTGATCACATCGCCGCGCACGCAGGCGCAAGGGACCGGCCGATGGCTCATGGAGCAGGTGTTCGAGCAGTGCGGCGACCGCGATCTGAGCCTGAATTCAACCCATGCGGCTTACAGACTCTATGTTTCGCTCGGCTTCACCAAGGAAGCGATTGTCTATCAATACCAGGGAGATGTCGCGCCCAAGCTCCCTCCCCTGCCGGAGCTGAACGGGCAATTGAGCGAATTGTCAAATGACAATGTCGAGGAGATCAACGCTCTCGATACGCGCGCTTTCGGCACCGATCGCGGCAAATTGCTGGCTTTACTTGCCGAAGGTGCTTCCGTTTGCACACTCCGGCGGGGTGACGAAATCGTCGGCTATTCCATGTGCCGCGAGTTCGGACGCGGCCATGTGGTCGGCCCGATCGTGGCAAGCAATGATCAGGACGCGATCCATCTTACCGCCGTGCATCTCAAGGATCTGGCTGGCCGCTTCGCGCGCGTCGATACGCGGGAAAAAGGCCTCTTCGCCGAGTTCCTTCAACAAAGCCGGCTGGCCGTCTCGGAAACCGTGACGACCATGTCCAAGGGGCGGCGTTTCCTGAACAGGAAGAATGGGGAGCCGGCGGTTTACGGCCTGGCCGGCCATGCCGTCAGCTAGAGAATGACACTGACAAATGTTGCTCGATGTCCTGTCGATGACGGTGGCTGAGAAGCCGTCCGTGGCGTCGCATCGAACAGCCCTCGACAGTTGCTCTTCAATCACGTTTAAACGCTTCGCGCCCGGATTCCAAAGCGCGTCGCATCAAACTTGATCCATGCGCCGCGCTTTGGTCCTTTGTTTTATGCATGTCGTTACCCGGAACCGCTGCACATTCCGGACGACATGCATTGAGGATCGAAGCAAGATGCCAATTCATGAACTTGCCGCGCTCGGAGCGGCAACGTGCTGGGCCTTTACGGGTTTGATCGCGGCGGGTCCATCCGGCCATCTCGGCGCGCCGGCCTTCAACAGGGTCCGCCAGGTTTTCGTCACCGGTCTTTTGGCGCTTTATGTGATTTTTACCGGATCCTGGCGCCAACTGGACGAGGCAAGCGTCGGTCCGCTGCTCTTGTCCGGACTGATCGGCATCTTCATCGGCGATACGCTGCTCTTTGCCGCCCTGAACCGGCTTGGCCCGCGTCGTGCCGGCATCCTGTTCGCCCTCAACGCTCCGATTGCCTCACTGCTCGGCTGGCTGGTGCTGGGGGAGGTTCTATCGTTTTCCGCGGTGGTGGGGATTGCTTTGACGGCCGCAGGCGTTTTTCTCGCCATCGTGTTCGGCAAGAGCCGATCGCAGATCCATCAATGGGAGAGGATCAAGGGGCCACTGTGGATCGGCGTCCTGCTTGGGCTGGGCGCCGCAACCGGCCAGGCGGTCGGTTCCATCATCGCGCGACCGGTCATGGTCAGCGGTATCGATCCATTCGTCGCGTCCCTGCTGCGTGTCGCCATGGCGGCCCTTTGCCTCAGCATCCTGATCCAGTTGCCTGTCCAGTCGGTCAAACCGAAGGGACCGCTCACCTTCAAGGTCGCGGCATTGACCGCCCTGACCGGGATCATCGCCCTCGGCATGGGCATGACACTCCTGCTCTTTGCGCTGGCTGGCGGCAAGGTCGGTATCGTTTCGACACTGTCGGCAACATCGCCCGCGATTATTCTACCGCTGTTGTGGCTGAAAACCGGCGAACGCCCGGCCGGCGGCGCCTGGGCCGGCGCCGCTCTTGTTGTCGTCGGGATGGCTTTGATCTTTCTTCGATGACCGATAGCGACAGTTCCGTCGCTCGTCACGATGCCGCCTGCAAATGCCGCCGGCGCCAGGCGGCCGGCGCCTCGCCGGTGCGTTTGCGGAAGAAGCGAGAGAAATAGGCGGGATCGTCGAAACCGATCTCGCCGGCAATATCTTCCACCGAGCGGACGGTGAACATCAGCAGGCGTTTGGCTTCCAACAGGCGCCGCTCCAGCAGCAATTCCTTGACGGATAATCTGAAGACTTCGCGGGCGGCCTTGTCGAGCAGATGCGGCGTGGTCGCAAGCAGATCGACATAGGCTCTCACCGGCCAATCCTTTCTGTAGTGAAGATCGACGAGACGGCGCAGCGCGAGGCCGAGTGAGACAGTCGCCGAGGTCGACGGCAGGGCGACCCGGCCGCCGATGCGGCCCATCAGCGACAGCACGACCGAAATCAGGCCGCAAAGCACCTGTTCGCCGTACGCACCTCGATCGCGATAATCCTCGGAGACCATGTCGAGCAGTGTTGCGAGCTTGGTCCATACCGGATCTGCAGGCTGGCCGGTCAGGAAGGTCGGCACGTCGAGATTGAGCGCGATCTGCGGCACGATCGCCTTCAGCATGTCGTCCGAGACCGATACGACGATCGCGTCGGACTGTTCGTCGACATCGAAACCATGCACCACGTTGCTCGGCACGAAGCTCACGGCGGGAGCGGAAAAATTCCAAGTTTCGTCTTCAATCCGATAGGTTCCGCCCCCTTGAAACCAATAGGTGATCTGTCCCATCAGCGGATGTTTGTGCGGCGAGACATGGCCGAAATGCAGGTTTTTTCGCTCCATCACCGTTTCGACGTGCAGGAATCCCACATCGAGCGAGCGGCTCGGCTCGCCATAGACGAAAAAATTCGGAACATCGTTTCGTGTCGCCATAGCGGAAAAAGTACCAGCGAATTCCCTTCTTTGTCCATGGTGTGCCCGCCGCTCCCGTTTTAGCTTCTATCAATATTCCAAGGGAGGAACCTGACATGCGAGCTGAAGACCACCGCGGCGACAAGACCCGTCCGTTCACCGGCGCCGAATATCTCGCCAGCCTGCGCGACGGACGCGAGGTCTATATCAACGGTGAGCGCATCGCCGACGTCACCAGCCATCCGTCGATGCGCAATTCCGCCCGTTCGATCGCGCGGATGTATGATGCGCTGCACGCAGAGAAGACCAAGGACCGCCTGACATCGCCGACCGATACAGGCAATGGCGGCTATACGCATAAATATTTCCGGGTGGCGAAATCCTCGGCCGAGCTCGTCGCCCAGCAAGGCGCCATCGCCGATTGGGCCCGCATGTCCTATGGCTGGATGGGCCGCACCGCCGACTACAAGGCGGCTCTGATGAACACGCTCGGCGCCAATGCCGACTGGTATGGGCCGTTCAAGGACAATGCGCTCGCCTGGCACAAACGCGCCCAGGAAGCAGCGCTGTTCATGAACCATGCGATCGTCAATCCGCCGATCGACCGGCACAAGCCGGCCGATGCCGTCAAGGATGTCTTCGTTCACATCACCAAGGAAACCGATGCCGGCATCTACGTCTCGGGCGCCAAGGTGGTGGCGACTTCCTCGGCGCTGACACATTACAACTTCCTCGCCCAGAGCTCGGCGACGGTGACGGAAGATCCCTCGCTCTCGGTCATGTTCATTGTGCCGATGAATGCGCCTGGCATCAAGATGTTCTGCCGCGTCTCCTACGAGCAGACCGCCAACACGGTCGGTCAGCCTTTCGACTATCCCTTGTCGTCGCGCTTTGACGAGAACGATGCGATCCTGGTGCTCGACAACGTCTTCGTGCCCTGGGAGGACGTGCTGGTGTTGCGCGATGCGGCCAAGATCCTGTCGTTTCACCCCGCTTCCGGCTTCATGCACGGCTACTGCTTCCAGGGCTGCACGCGCTTTGCCGTCAAGCTCGACTTTATGGCGGGGCTGCTCGCCAAGGCGCTGCGCGCCACCGGCGGCGACGCCTTCCGCGGCAATCAGGCCGCACTCGGCGAGGTCATCGCGCTGCGCCACATGTTCTGGTCCTTCTCCAACGCCATGGCCCACAATCCCCAGCCATGGGCAAATGGCGCCGTGCTGCCCAACATGGAGGCAGCCCTTTCCTACCGCACCTTCATGTCGGAGGCCTATCCGCGCGTAATCGAGACGGTGCGCAAGGTCGTCGCCTCGGGGCTGATCTATCTCCCCTCCTCCGCCAAGGATTTCGGCAATCCCGAGATCGACCGCTATCTCGCCCAATATGTGCGCGGCTCCAACGACATGGGCCATATCGAGCGCATCAAGATCATGAAACTGCTGTGGGATGCCACCGGCACCGAATTCGGCGGCCGCCATGCGCTTTACGAACTCAACTATGCCGGTGCGCCTGAGGAGGTCCGGCTGCAGGTGCTGAAGGGCGCCGAGCGCGGCGGGCGGCTGAGGGAGATGGAAGCGCTCGTCGACCAATGCATGAGCGATTACGACGAAACCGGCTGGACCGGCGACACCTGGCTGCCGCCGCTCGATCAGGCATCCGCCGTCCGCAACGCGGCCGAGTGAGGAGACGGCCATGGAGGAGCAAGTCTCGAAAACCGAGTTCCGCGACGCGATGGCCAGGGTCTGTGCCCCGGTCAACGTCATCACCACCAACGGACCCGCCGGGCGCGGCGGGTTCACCGCCACCGCCATGTGCAGCGTCACCGACGAACCGCCGACGCTGCTGGTCTGCATGAACGGTCGCTCGGCCCAATGCGGCGTCTTTCTCGAAAACCACCGCTTTTGCGTCAACGTACTCGCCGATGACCATCAGGAGCTCGCCGGCTATTTCGCCGGCCGCCAGGCGGATATGGCAGCACGCTATGCCGCGGCGGAATGGGTCGACATGCCGTCGGGAAGCCAGGCGCTGGCCGGCGCCATGGTTTCCTTCGACTGCCGGCTCACCGAGGCGCGCCTGGTCGGCACACATCATATCTTCATCGGCCAGGTGATCGGCATTCGTGCGCGGGCGGATGGCAATGCACTGCTATACTTCGACCGCAACTATATCAACGTGCCGACGCAGGTGGGCAGTTTCGGGGGATAGGCGGTCGGCTTCCCCATTGCCGACCACCGATGGGAAAGCCGACTTGTTGTCGCCCCAACGGCTCTGGCCAGTGGCCTGCCCCTTACCGATCCGGGCCGAGTCACTCGTCTCGACTCGTCCTTCGGACCCCCGTAAACAGAACGAGGGGTGCTAGGCGTGAGAGAGCAACGGAGAGGTTGCGGCTATCTCCCTTCGCCCCGCTAGCGGGGCGAAGGTGTCGGCAGGCGGATCAGCGGCTGACCGGCAGTTCGGTTGGCGCCGTTCCTCTCAGAGCTGGATCCACGCGGTTTTCAGATCGACATACTTATCCAGCGCATGCAGCGATTTGTCGTGGCCGTTGCCCGATTGCTTGACGCCGCCGAGCGGCACGCTGTTGTCGGCGCCGCCATAGGTGTTGACGTGCACGACGCCGGCGCGGATGCCGCGGACCATCCGATGGGCGCGCGACAGGTTCGATGTCCAGGCAGCGGACGCCAGCCCATATTCCGTGGCGTTGGCGATCTGCAGAGCTTCGGCCTCCGTCTCGAACGGAATGATCGACAGGATCGGCCCGAAGACTTCCTCGCGGGCAAGCGTCATCGATGGCGTCACGTCGAAGACCGCCGGTCGCATGTAATAGCCGCCGGTCTCCTCCAGGATGCGGGTGCCGCCGGTGCGCAGCAAAGAGCCTTCCGACACCGCCTGGGCGACATGGCCGAGGTCTTTCCGCAGCTGGATCTCGCTTGAGATTGCGCCGGCCTCGGTGGAAAGCTGCAAGGGGTCGCCGACCCTCATGGAGGCGGCGATGCCGGCGACCTTTTCCGAAAATTCCTGATGGATCGATTTTTCCACCAGCAGGCGGGAACCCGCGACGCAGACCTGACCGGAATTGCGGAAGATGCCGTAGGCGGAAATCTTGGCGGCCTGATCGAGATCCGGCGCATCGGCAAAGACGATGTTCGGCGATTTGCCGCCCAGTTCCAGATAGACGCGCTTCAGGTTGGAGCGCGCCGAATATTCCAGCAGCCGGCGGCCGATCGGGCCGGAGCCGGTAAAGGCGAGCACATCGATATCCATATGCAGTCCGAGCGCTTCGCCGCTGACGGCGCCGCGGCCGGTGACGACGTTGAGCACGCCATCGGGTAATCCCGCCTCGGTGCAAAGTTCGGCGAGCCGCAGCAGGGTCAGCGATGCGCCCTCGGCCGGTTTCAGCACCACCGAATTGCCGGCCGCAAGGGCCGGCGCAATCTTCCAGGCGCCGATCATCATCGGGAAATTCCACGGCACGATGGCGGCGACCACGCCCACCGGCTCGCGGTGAACGAGGCCGAGAATGTTGTCGGCTGTCGGGGCGATCTCGCCATAGACCTTGTCGATCGCCTCGGCATAGTAGCGGAAGGTGCCGGCGGCATTGCCCGGCTCGGCCTTCAGCGCCATGGAGATTTCGGTGCCGTTGTCGCGCACGCCGAGCACGGCGAGTTCAAGCGCGTTCTTCTCGATCAGTTCGGCGATCTTCAGCAGCACCTTCTTGCGCTCGGCAGGGGCTGCCCGCGACCAGCCGCCTTTTTCGAAGGCGCGCCGCGCCGCTTTGACCGCCTGATCGACGTCTTCGGCGCCGGCATCGGCGATCGTCGTCAGCTTGGTTCCGTCGATCGGGGAGATGACGTCCATCGCCGCTCCGCTGACGGCCAGGCGCCAGGCACCGTCGATAAACAGCGATTGGGGAGGAACGGGCTGCGTCCGCAACTGATCGATCTTGTCCTGCATCTCATGCTCTCACGAAAAAGGGTGGCGGAGATGATCCGCCACCGTTGATAGGGTTCGGTCAGGCTTCCTGCCCGGCGCCAAGCCGGGCAAAACCGACGGCATCCGCAGACTTCAGGCGCGCTGCGGCTAGCAATCCGACGATCCCGGCGATCAGCACGAGACCCGGCAGGAATACGCCGAGCGCGCCATTGGCGCCGGCGATGGCGCCAAAATTCGCCGAGATATAATAGACGAGCGCAAGCAAGATCAGGCCGGTGACGACAGGCAGCACCTTGACGGCCAGCACATTCCGCTCGAGCCCCGGGTTGCGGCTGAAAAAGGCGACGATCGCAAAGGCGGTGAAGGCCATCAGCAGGATGATCGCAAGCGTCGCCACATTGGTGAGCCACGAAAACAATGCGAGCACCGGATCCTGGCCCGTCATAGCAAAGAGCGCGACGACAAGAACCGCGATGACCGTCTGGATGATGGAGCCGACATGCGGGCTCTGGAAGACCGGATGCGTAACGCCGACCGACTTCGGCAGCAGACCCTCGCGGCCGGCGACATACATGTAGCGTGCAACGCCGTTGTGGAACGCAAGGACGCCGGCAAACAGACTGGTGATGAAGAGAACGCTCATCACGACGGTGATCCAGTGGCCGACATAGCGCTCGGCAAGGCCGAAGAGGAAAGTCGTGGGATCGGCGAGGCCCTGCAGTTCGGGCACGAGCTTGTCGGCGCCGGCGCCGTTCACCATTAGCCATGACGTCAGCATGTAGAAGAGGCCGATGATCAGAACCGAGATATAGGTGGCGCGCGGCACGGTCTTGTGCGGTTCGCGGGCTTCCTCGCTGTAGATGGTCGTTGCCTCGAAGCCGATGAAGGCGGCGAAGCAAAAGAGGATGCCGATCGCCGGCGTTCCGCTCCAGAAGGCGGTGGGCGTGAAGGGGGTGGCGGACAGGCCGCTGTCGCCGCCCTTGGCCAGGATCGCAGCGTCAATGACGAGGACGACGAGATATTCGAGAATGACGAGAACCATCAACACCTTGGCCGAAAGATCGACTCGCCGGTAGCCGAAGACGGCGACAAAGGCGATGCCGATATAACTCCAGACCCACCAGGGAAGGTCGAGGCCGAGCTGCTCGGCGAAAAAGCCCCTGGTCGCTGCGCCGAAGAGGCCGAGGACGCCGACCTGCATGGCGTTGTATGCGAGGATCGCGATCAGCGCCGCCGCCCCGCCCATCAGGCCGCCGAGGCCTTGAGCCGTATAAGCGTAGAAGGCGCCGGCATTGCGGATATGGCGCGCCATGGCGACATAGCCGACGGCAAACAGCAACAGAATGCCGGTGACCAGCAGGAAGGTTAGCGGAATGCCCGCTCCGTTACCGAGCATCATCGACAGCGGCACGCCGCCGGCAACCGCCGTCAGCGGTGCGGCGGCCGAAACCACCAGGAAGGTCACGGCGCCGACGCCGAGACTGTTTTTGCGCAGCTGGTTCTCTGCGGCGCTTTGCGAATTTTGCATATTCATCTGCCTTCGTTCCCCTTGTTTAAGGACATCCGATCATCGCTGCGATGCGCGCACGCGACCTCCACCAGAACCGGACTGACAAACGGTGTTTTTGGCTTTTGTTGATTTTGCCGCCGTCAGCGCTTATGGTTCATTATTTGAACCGCAGCTTCAAATATAGACTTGCAAACAATCCCGGCCTCTGTCAAGTTAATTCGCATGTTAAGTATCTTGGGTCGCTGCTATCGTGCCGCGGTACAGGGTTTGCGGGCTGATTTGACGGATGGCGTAAAGCCGGATGCAACAAGCCCGGGACATGAACCCTACTCCCCGAGAGGAAGAACGATGAGCACGATCGGAAAGGCGCTTTCATTGCTGGACACCCTGTCACGGCTGGGCAAGGAGGTGGGTCTGACCGACATCGCCCGCCTGTGTTCGCTCGACAAGGCGACGGCACGGCGCTTTCTGGTGGAACTGGAAAAACACGGTTTCGTCGAGCAGGACCCTGACAGCCGCCGCTATCGGATCGGTTCGGCGCCAGTTCGGCTCGCCCGCATCCGCGAGGCCCGCTATCCCTTCCTGCGGGTCGCTGTGCCCTTCATCAGGACACTTGCCGAATCCTCGGCGGAGACGGTGCATCTTTCCGAATTTTCAGGCGGCCGGCTGTCGACCATCCATGTGGAAGATCCACAGCGGGCGCACCGCATCATCGTCGATGTCGGCAGCATCCTGCCCTTTCACGCCACCGCGTCCGGCCTTGCCTTCCTCGCCTTCTGCCCGTCGACGGAGATCGACGCGGCGCTGCGAAAGCCGCTCGAAAAATTCACCGACCATACCGTCGTCGACCCGCAGCTGGTCCGCGGCCTGCTCGACGAGACGGCCGCGCGCGGCTTTTCCATCAGTCATCAGGGTCTCGAGGCCGGCGTCATCAGTGCCGCCGCACCCGTGCGTGCGCCTGACGGCCGGCCGATCGGCTGCGTGGCCGTCGCCGCCCCGCTCTCGCGCACCACCAAGACCGCCATTTACGAATTCGGCGCGCAGGCGATCGCCGCTGCCGACGGAATTTCAGAAAAATACTACGGGTCGGAAAGGCTCACGGGAACCAGTCCAAAAACCAGGAGGAGAGATTGATGAGCCCTGCGGCTCCCTCGCCAAAGATACTTGTCATCGGAACCGGTGACACCAAATGCGACGAACTGCAATTCATGGCGTCGGTCATCACCGAAGCCGGCGGCCGGCCTGTTATGGTCGATGTCAGCATTCTCGGCGACCCGCCCTATATTCCCGACCATTCCAAGCACGACATCGCCAAGGCGGCCGCGACCTCGATTGCGGCGATCACCGAAAACGGCGATGAAAACAGTGCGATGGCCGCCATGGCCAGGGGCGCCGCGGCCTTGACCCGCCGGCTTTACGAGGACGGGCTTGTCGATGGCATCATCGTGCTCGGCGGCTCCATGGGTACGGATCTCGCCCTCGACGTCGCCGCCGTTCTGCCGCTCGGCGTGCCGAAATTCGTGGTCTCGACCATCGCCTATTCCCACCTGATTCCGCCGGAACGAATCGCCCCCGACCTGATGATGATCCTGTGGGCCGGCGGCCTCTACGGCCTCAACAGCATCTGCCGCTCGGTGCTGTCGCAGGCCTGCGGCGCGGTCGTCGGCGCCGCAAGGCACGGAACCAAACCCGATCGCACCCGCCCGCTGATCGGCATGACCTCGCTCGGTTCCTCCTGCCTGAAATATATGAAGTATCTGCGGCCCGAGCTGGAAAAGCGCGGTTATGACGTCGCCGTCTTTCATTCCACCGGCATGGGCGGCCGCGCCTTCGAAGCCATCGCCGCGCAATCCGGCTTTGCCGCCGTCTTCGACTTCTGCATCCAGGAGGTCAGCAATCACCACTATGGCACGGTGGTGACCTCAGGGCCGGACAGGCTCGAATGTGCCGGCCGCGCCGGCATTCCGCAGATCGTCGCCCCCGGCGCCGTCGACATGGTCGATCTTCAGGCGTGGCAGGCCCTGCCTGACATTTTCGCCGAGCGCCCCTATCATGCCCATAACCGGCTGATCGGGTCGGTGACGACCTCGCCGGAAGGCCGGCGGGAAGTGGCGCGGCTGATCGGTCAGAAGCTGGAACGGGCCGATGCGAAGGTCGCCTTCCTGCTGCCGACCGAAGGGTTGCAGGAATGGGACAAGCCGGACGAGCCGCTGCATGATCCGGAAGGCCTCGCCGCCTTCCTCGACGAAATGCGCCGCGCTGTTCCGCCCTCCGTCACCTTCCGGGAAGTCGACGCCCACATCAATTCTCCCTCCTTTTCCGCCGCAGCCCTTGCCCTTTTCGACAGCTGGGTTGCCGAAGGCATCATTCCGGAAGGACGGCCATGACAAGAGAACGCGCCCTCATCCTCGATTTCGGCGGCGTGGTCACCCGCACCCTGTTCGAGACGCATGACATCACCGAGCGGACGCTCGGCCTTCCCCAAGGCTCGCTGACCTGGCTTGGGCCGTTCGACACGGCGACCGACCCGCTCTGGGTGGCGATGCAGAACCGCGAGATCAGCGAACGCGATTATTGGCTGACGCGGGCCGGCGAGATCGGCCGAATGGTCAGAGAGAGCTGGACCGATATGCAGACTTTCGTGCGCCGCGCCCGCGGCGCCGAGCCGGAGTTGGTGCTGCGCCCTGAGGCCCGCGACGCCATCCTGCGGGCCAAGGAAGCAGGCTTGAAGCTCGCGATCCTGTCGAACGAACTCGACCTTTTCTACGGAGCCGAATTCCGCAAGCGCTTCCCGCTGATCGACCTCTTCGACGTCATCGTCGATGCCACCTACACCAAGATCCTCAAGCCCGACCCGCGCGCCTATGAGCAGGTGCTTTCCGAACTCGGCCTGCCGCGCGAGGCTTGCGTCTTTGTCGACGACCAGAAGAAAAACATCGAAGGCGCCGAAGCCGTCGGATTGCCGCATGTGCATTTCGACGTCACCCGCCCTGCCGAAAGCTATGCCCGCGCCCTTGCGATGCTGGGCCTCTGAACGAGAGGAATTGAGATGCGTGAAACCAACTTCATAATCGAAAACAATGCCCGCCACATGTGGCACCCGATGGCCCATCCGGCCGAAATGCAGGCGCAGCCGCCGCGCATCATCAACTCAGGCGAAGGCGTCGAGATCGTCGATATCCAGGGCAAGAAGGTGCTGGATGCCGTGGGCGGCCTGTGGAACGTCAATCTCGGTTATTCCTGCGAGCCGGTGAAGAAAGCGATCCGCGACCAGCTCGACGAGCTGCCCTATTATTCGACATTCCGCGGCACCACCAATTCGCCGCTGATCGAACTCTCCTACGAGCTTGCCGAATGGTTCAGGCCGGACGGATTGAGCCGTTCCTTCTTCACATCGGGCGGCTCGGATTCGGTCGAGACCTGCCTGCGGCTGGCTCGCCAGTACCACAAGATCAACGGGCAGCCGGAGCGCACCAAATTCGTCGCGCTGAAGAAGGGCTACCACGGCACGCATTTCGGCGGCGCCTCCGTCAACGGCAACCAGAATTTCCGCCGCAATTACGAACCGCTGCTGCCCGGCGTCATCCATCTGCCGGCGCCGTTCGCCTATCGCAACCCGTTCGACACCACTGATGATGCCGAGATCGCGGCCGCCATCGGCCGGCTCTTCGAGGACGAAATCGCCTTTCAGGGGGCCGACACCATCGCCGCTCTGATCGTCGAACCGGTGCTCGGCGCCGGCGGCGTCATCGTCCCGCACGAGACCTTCCTGCCGCTGATGCGCGAGATCTGCGACCGCCACGGCATTCTGCTGATCGCTGACGAGGTCATCACCGCTTTCGGCCGCACCGGCGCCTGGACGGGATCGCGCCTCTGGGGCGTCAAACCGGATCTGATGTCGACCGCAAAGGCGATCACCAACGGCTATTTCCCCTTTGGCGCCGTTATGATCTCAGACAAGGTGGCCGAGGTGTTCGAAAGCAGCAAGGGCGCATTCGGCGGCATCGGCCACGGCTATACCTATTCCGGCCATCCGACGGGTGCGGCCGCCGCGCTTGCGACCTTGAAGGAGACGATGCGGCTCAACGTCGCCGCCAATGCCGCCGTCCGCGGAGAGGAACTCATCGCCGGCCTCAGGAGGCTGCAGGACAGGTATGAACTGATCGGCGACGTGCGCGGCAAAGGCCTGATGTGCGCGCTCGAACTCGTCAGCAACCGGGAGAAGAAGAGCGCCGCATCGAAGGATGTCATGCAGAAGGTTCAGGATGCCGCCTATGAGGCCGGCGCGCTGGTGCGCACTTCCGGCGCCAACGTCATCATGTCGCCGCCGCTGATCGTCACGGCGGGCGATGTGCAGACGATCCTGACGGCGCTCGATGCCGGCCTTGCCGCCGCGGGAGCCTGATCATGTCCGACAACGCTGCCCTTATCGCGCGCCGCGAGCGGCTTCTCGGCCGCAACATGTCGCTCTTTTATGACGATCCGGTCCATCTGGTCCGCGGCGAAGGCGTCTGGCTCTGGGATGCCGACGGCCGGCGATATCTCGATTGCTACAACAATGTGCCACATGTCGGCCATTGCCATCCACGCGTGGTCGAAGCGATCACCCGGCAGGCGTCGACGCTGAACACCCACACGCGTTATCTGCACGAGGGCATTCTCGACTATGTCGAACGCCTGACGGCGACCTTCGACAGCAGCCTCGACGCCGCGATCCTGACCTGCACCGGCAGCGAGGCGAACGACGTGGCGCTGCGCATGGCCCAGGCCGTCACCGGCAGGACCGGTGTGATCGCCACCAACCATACCTATCACGGCAATACCGCCGCCGTGTCGCAGCTCTCGACCCGCATGCCGCCGGTCGGCGGCTTCGGCGGCCATGTCAGGCATGTGCCGGCGCCCGACAGCTACCGCCCGCTCGGTGGCGCAGATGGCGAGGCCTTTGCCGCGGCCTTCGCGGCCGCAGTCGAGGCGGCGATCGCCTCGCTGCAGGAAAGCCCGCATGGTTTTTCCGCACTGATCATCGATCCTTTCTTTGCTAATGAAGGCTTTCCGGATCTGCCGCGGGGCTTCCTCGACAAGGCGGTGGCGGCGGTGCGCAAGGCCGGCGGCCTCGTCATCACCGACGAGGTGCAGCCCGGTTTCGGCCGCACCGGCTCTGATATGTGGGGCCATCAGCGCGCCGGCATCGTTCCCGATATCGTGACGCTCGGCAAGCCGATGGCGAACGGCCATCCCGTCGGCGGCGTCGTTGCCAATGCCGATATGCTGAACGCCTTCCGCAAGGCCTTCCGCTATTTCAATACGTTCGGCGGCAATCCGGTCTCCTGCGCGGCCGCCATGGCGGTTCTCGACGTGATCGAGGACGAGAAACTCGTCGAGAATGCCCGCGACGTCGGCGAATATACGCGCGATGCCTTCAAGAGTCTGGCGCAAAAACACACGATCATCGGCGACGTGCGCGGCAGCGGTCTCTTCATGGGCATGGAATTCGTGGCGGACCGGGCGACGAAGGAGCCGGCCGTCGCTGAGGCGAGCCGGATCGTCAATGAAATGCGAGAGCGCGGCGTGCTGATGGGCAAGATCGGCATCCATCAATGCGCCACCAAGATCCGCCCGCCGATGCCCTTCTCCCGGGAAAATGCCGATCTGATGTTGTCGGTCTTCGACGACGTGCTGTCGGGGTTGTGAGGCTGAGATGACCGATCAATTACCGCAGACCATCCGGGATGACCTGCTGGAACGGGCGCTCGAAGCGCTCGACCATTGGGCGGTGCGGGCGGACGAACCTGTCCTGATGAAATACCGGGAAAACGCCGTCTTCCGCATCACTCTTGCTGATGGGCCGTTGGCTGCCCTGCGGCTGCATCGGCCGGGCTATCATGACGAGACGAGCCTGCGCTCGGAACTGGACCTCATGGCAGGACTGCGGCGCGGAGGTCTCGACGTGCCTGCCCCCGTAGCGACGAGCGACGGCGAGATTCTCGTCTTTCTTCCGGCCAACCGAAAGTTTCCCGAGCAATATGCCGACGTCGTCAGCTGGATCGACGGCACGGCCCTCGGGCAGACCGGCACGCCGCTACCGCAATCGGCCGAGACGCAGGCGGAAATCTTTTTCCGCACCGGCCAGGCGATGGCGACGATGCATGATCTGGCCGATGCCTGGGACCCGCCGGAACGTTTCCGCCGCCCGGCATGGGATGCCGAGGGTCTCCTCGGAGAAAGGCCTCTCTGGGGCCGCTTCTGGGATTGCCCGGGGCTTTCACGCGGCGAGGCCTCGTCGCTTTCGGCATTGCGCGACGACTTGCGGGACCGTCTTGCCAATGCGCAGCGACACGGCCTCGACTACGGCCTGATCCATGCCGATCTGGTGCGCGAGAACATCTTCCTGACGGGAAGCGAAGACGATATCGCCTTCATCGACTTCGACGATGCGGGATATGGCTTCCGCCTTTTCGATCTCGCCACGGCCCTGCTGAAGAATCGCCAAGAACCGGCCTACCCTGAAATCGAAAACGCCCTGATCGCCGGCTATCGCAACAGGCGCGGCCTTTCCGATGCGGCGCTGCAAAGCCTGCCGCTTTTCATGGCGCTGAGGAGCCTCACCTATATCAGCTGGCTTGCCGAGCGGCCCGAGATCCCGAACGCTCCCGAGCGGCTGTCGCGTTATGTCGCCGAAAGTCTGGAGCTTGCAAGAAAGCTCGATATCGACGCTTGACATCCATCACAAATTGATTAACGTGTTAAGTAACTAAGCCGTGGGAGGACGGATGCCACATCTCACCATCGAATATTCGGCCAATCTCGACGGCCGCGCCGACATTGGTGCACTCTGCGAGACGCTGCTGAACACCGTGCTCGAGACTGGGCTTTTCGAGATCGGTGCGGTGCGGGTGCGCGCCCTTCGCGCCGATCATTATGCGATCGCCGACCGGCTTGCCGAAAACGCCTTCGTCGACCTGAACTTCCGCATCGGCAAGGGCCGCACGACCGAGGAAAAGAAGCGCACCGGCGAAGCGATCCTTGCGGGTGCGGCGGAAGTCCTCGCCCCCCTCTTCGAGACGCCGCATTTCGCGCTGTCGCTGGAGATCCGCGAGATCGATGCGGAGCTGAGCTGGAAGAAGAACGCCATCCATCCGCGGCTTCGCGGCAAGTGACAAACCCCGCATCGCGGGACGAGACAACATCAGGGAAACAGACGATGTCCAAACTGCAGGAAAACATCGCAAAGGCGGAAACCTACCTTGCGCGTTTCAAGGAGCGCGGCGTCCTCAACCGCATCGGCGGCGAGGATGTGGGGGGCGGTGACGGCGCAACCTTCGAGACCCTCTCGCCGGTCGATCTGAAGCCGCTCGCCACCGTCGCCCGCGGCAATGCCGCCGATATCGACCGTGCGGCCAAGGCCGCCAAATCAGCCTTTGGCGAATGGGCCGCCATGCCCGGCGATGCGCGTAAGAAGCTCCTGCACAAGGTTGCTGATGCGATCGTCGCACGTGCCGAGGAGATCGCCTTCGTCGAATGCATGGATACCGGCCAGTCGCTGAAATTCATGGCGAAGGCGGCGCTGCGCGGTGCGGAAAATTTCCGCTTCTTCGCCGATCGCGCACCGGAGGCACGGGACGGAAAGTCACTGCGTGCCGATGGTCAGGTGAACGTGACGACGCGCGTGCCGATCGGCCCGGTCGGCATCATCACGCCGTGGAACACGCCCTTCATGCTGTCGACCTGGAAGATCGCGCCGGCCCTTGCTGCCGGCTGCACCATCGTCCACAAGCCGGCCGAATTTTCGCCGCTGACGGCCCGCCTGCTCGTCGAAATCGCCGAAGAGGCCGGCCTGCCCAAGGGCGTGTGGAACCTCGTCAACGGCTTCGGCGAGGACGCCGGCAAGGCGCTGACCGAACATCCGCTGATCAAGGCGATCGGCTTCGTCGGCGAAAGCCGCACCGGCTCGATGATCATGAAACAGGGCGCCGACACACTGAAGCGGGTGCATTTCGAACTCGGCGGCAAGAACCCGGTCGTCGTCTTTGCCGATGCCGATCTCGAGCGCGCGGCTGATGCCGCCGTCTTCATGATCTATTCGCTGAACGGCGAGCGCTGCACCTCGTCTTCGCGCCTGCTGGTCGAAGACAGCATCTATGACAGGTTCACCGCGCTCGTCGCCGAAATGGTAAGGCGCATCAAGGTCGGCCATCCCCTCGATCCCGAGACGGTCATTGGCCCGCTCATCCATCCCGTGCACGAAAAGAAGGTGCTGGAATATATCGCGATCGGACGCTCGGAAGGCGCAACGCTTGCTGCCGGCGGCGAGAAATTCGATGGTCCGGGCGGCGGCTGCTACGTCTCCCCCACCCTCTTTACCGGCGCCGACAACAAGATGCGCATCGCCCAGGAGGAAATCTTCGGGCCGGTGCTGACAGCCATCCCCTTCAAGGACGAAGCCGATGCGCTGGCGCTCGCCAACGACGTCCAGTACGGCCTGACCGGTTACCTCTGGACATCAGACGTCACCCGCGCCTTCCGTTTCACCGACCATCTCGAAGCCGGGATGATCTGGGTGAACTCGGAAAACGTCCGCCACCTGCCGACGCCTTTCGGCGGCGTCAAGAATTCCGGTATCGGCCGCGACGGCGGCGACTGGTCCTTCGATTTCTACATGGAAACCAAGAACGTCGCCTTCGCCACCAAGCCGCACGCCATCCAGAAACTCGGCGGCTGAGCCGACCGCGCGCATAAGAGCGGGTCAGCTTTTCAAGAAAGCATGGAACCGCTCTTACATTTCGTTTTTACGCAATTCCGGACGGAAAACCGCTTCGCACTTTTCCTGGAAGTTGCTCTAAGAGGAGGAACCCATGCCCCTGCCGACACCCAATCTCTATCCGCCTTTCAACATCGTGCGTCTCAGCCATGTCGAACTCGGCGTCACCGATCTCGCCAAGTCCCGCGCCTTCTATGTCGATACGCTCGGCTTGCAGGTGACGGATGAGACCGCCGATATCATCTATCTCAGGGCGCTCGAAGAACGCGGCCATCACTGCATCGTGCTGAAGAAATCCGGCAAGGCCGAAGCCCGCGACCTCGGTTTCAAGGTCTTCGGCGACGAGGATCTCGACAAGGCCGCCCATTTCTTCAAGGATAAGGGCCTGCCGGTCGAGTGGGTCGAGCGCCCCTACCAGGCGCGCACTTTCCGCACCCGCGATCCGCACGGCATTCCGCTCGAATTCTATTCGAAGATGGATCGCCTGCCACCGATCCATCAGAAATATACGCTCTACAAGGGCGTCAAGCCGCTCAGGATCGACCACTTCAACTGCTTCTCGCCGAATGTCGACGAGAGCGTCGCCTTCTATAACGAGCTCGGCTTCCGCGTCACCGAATATACCGAGGATGCCGAGACCGGCCGCCTCTGGGCCGCCTGGACGCACCGCAAGGGCGGCGTACACGACATCGCCTTCACCAACGGCCGCGGCCCGCGCCTACACCATACCGCCTTCTGGGTGCCGACGCCGCTCAACATCATCGACCTGCTCGACCTGATGGCGACCACCGGCTGGGTCGCCAACATCGAACGCGGCCCAGGCCGCCACGGTATCTCCAACGCCTTCTTCCTCTATATCCTCGATCCCGACGGCCACCGCATCGAGATCTACTGCTCGGATTACCAGACGGTCGATCCCGATCTGGAGCCGATCAAGTGGGACCTCAAGGATCCGCAGCGCCAGACACTTTGGGGCGCACCAGCTCCCAAATCCTGGTTCGAACATGGTAGCCTGTTTGCCGGCGCGAATGTGGTCGAGCCTGATCTGAAGGCACAGCCGATCATCGCGCCTTGAACGTTTACCCGAAAGCGGGCGAAATCGCCCGCTTTTCAACGTTGGCGAGGATAGAGTCATGGAATTGAAAGACGCAACATTGTTCCGGCAGGCTGCATTGGTCGGCGGCGATTGGATCGAGGCGGGGGACAATGGGATCGCGGTGGACAACCCCGCGACCGGCGAGATCATTGGCCGCGTTCCCAATCTCGGCGCAGCCGAGACCAAGGCGGCGATTGCCGCGGCCGAGATTGCGCAGAAGGAATGGGCCGCCCGCACCGCCAAGGAGCGGTCGGTCATCCTGCGCCGCTGGTTCCAGCTGATGATGGACAATCAGGACGATCTCGGCCGCATCCTGACGGCAGAACAGGGCAAACCGCTGGCCGAAGCTAAGGGTGAGATCGCCTATGGCGCGAGCTTCATCGAATGGTTTGCCGAGGAGGCGCGGCGGGTCTATGGTGACATCGTTCCCGGCCATCAGAAGGATAAGCGCATCCTGGTGATGAAGCAGCCGATCGGCGTCGTTGCCGCCATCACCCCGTGGAATTTCCCCAATGCGATGATCACCCGCAAGGCTGGACCCGCCTTTGCCGCCGGCTGCGCCATGGTGCTGAAGCCGGCCTCGCAGACGCCGTTTTCGGCGATCGCCATCGCGATCCTCGCCGAGCGCGCCGGTTTCCCCAAGGGCCTGTTCAGCGTTCTCACAGGTTCGGCCCGCGCAATCGGCGGCGAAATGACCGCAAGCCCCATCGTGCGCAAGCTGACCTTTACCGGCTCGACCGAAGTCGGCGCCGAACTCTACCGGCAGAGCGCACCGACCATCAAGAAGCTCGGGCTGGAACTCGGCGGCAATGCGCCCTTCATCGTTTTCGACGACGCCGATCTGGATGCGGCCGTGGAAGGCGCGCTGATCGCCAAATTCCGCAACAACGGCCAGACCTGCGTCTGCGCCAACCGCCTCTATGTGCAGGAGGGCGTCTATGACGCTTTTGCCGAGAAGCTCTCGAAGGCCGTCGGCGCGTTGAAGACCGGCAACGGCTTCGACGAGGGCATCAATCTCGGCCCGCTGATCGACGAGTCCGCCCTTGCCAAGGTCGAGGAGCATGTCGCCGATGCGCTGTCCAAGGGCGGCCGTGTCGTTGCCGGCGGCCACCGCCACCCACTCGGCGGGCGCTTCTATGAGGCGACTGTGCTGGCCGACGTCACCCCTGCCATGGCTGTCGCCAAGGAAGAGACGTTCGGGCCGGTGGCGCCGCTCTTCCGCTTCAACGACGAAGCCGATGTGATCGCTCAGGCCAACGACACCGAGTTCGGTCTTGCCTCCTATTTCTACGCCAAGGATCTCGCCCGGGTCTTCCGGGTCGCCGAGGCGCTGGAATACGGCATGGTCGGCGTCAATACCGGGCTGATCTCGACGGCCGAAGCCCCATTCGGCGGCGTCAAACTTTCTGGCCTCGGCCGCGAAGGCTCGAAATACGGCATCGAGGAATTCACCGAAATCAAATATGTCTGCCTCGGCGGTATCGCCTGAGGCCAAGAGAAGGCCCGAGACAAGCATGACCCATCCACGATTCCTGTCCTTTTCCAGAAACGGCCATCATGGCTATGGGCTTGCCGTCGAGAACGGCGTCATCGACCTGTCGGCTCGCCACGGCGCAAGCTGGGCGAGCCTTCGCGAAGTGATCGAGGCGGGCCGCCTCGTTCAGCTCGCCGAGGAGAGCAGATCATTAAAGCCGGATTTCGCGCTCGACGACATCCGCTTCGAAATTCCTATTCCGTCGCCGGAAAAGATTATCTGCGTCGGGGTCAACTTCCCCGACCGCAACGAGGAATATAAGGACGGTCAGGCAGCACCCTCCAACCCCTCGCTGTTCATCCGTTTTCCCCGTTCCTTCACCGGCCATGGCGAACCGCTGATCCGGCCGCCGGAAAGCCCGCAGCTCGACTATGAAGGCGAGATCGTCATCGTCATCGGCAAGGGCGGCCGGCGGATTGCCGAGGCGGACGCCTTCTCCCACATCGCCGCCCTGTCGCTCTGCAACGAGGGCACGATTCGCGACTGGGTGCGCCATGCCAAGTTCAACGTCACCCAGGGCAAGAACTTCGATCGCACCGGCGCGATCGGCCCCTGGCTGATCCCTTTCACCGATGCCGCTCAGCTCGAAGACATCAAGCTCGAAACCCGCGTCAACGGCGAGGTCCGCCAGAGCGACCGCACCAGCCGGATGATCTTCTCGTTCCGCAAGATCATCAATTATACCTCCTCCTTCACCATGCTCGTTCCCGGCGACGTCATCGTTACCGGCACGCCGACAGGCGCCGGCGCCCGCTTCGATCCGCCGATCTGGCTGAAACCCGGCGATGTCGTCGAAGTCGAGGCCGACGGCCTTGGCATCCTGAAAAACACCATCGCCGACGAGGTGTTGTGATGCTGTCTGAGGATGAAATCCAGGCGGCCGCCGAAAGCCTCGACCAGGCTGAGCGCACCCGCATCCAGGCCGGCCTTCTGTCGCTGAGGCATCCCCGAATGGATATGGACGACGCCTATGCCGTACAGAGCGCCTGGATGAAAAAGAAGATCGCGGCCGGCCGCAAGCCAATCGGCTGGAAGATCGGGCTGACCTCGAAGGCGATGCAATATGCGCTCAACATCGACATCCCCGATTCCGGCGTGCTTCTCGACGACATGATGTTCGAAGACGGCGCCACCGTGCCGGCCGATCGCTTCATCCAGCCGCGAATCGAGGCGGAGATCGCCTTCGTCATGAAGGCGCCTTTGCGCGGGCCTGATATCTCGATCTTCGACGTGCTGAACGCCACCGATTATGTGACGCCGGCGCTCGAAATCCTCGACACCCGCATCCTGCGCGTCGATCCGCAGACGAAGAAGCCGCGCACCATCGTCGATACCATTTCCGACAATGCCGCCAATGCCGGCATCGTCACCGGCGGCCGCGCCGTGCGGCCCGGGGAGATCGACATGCGCTGGATGGGAGCGATCGTCAGCCGCAACGCCGAGGTCGAGGAAACAGGGCTTGGGGCGGGCGTCCTCAACCAGCCTGCTCGCGGCGTTGCCTGGCTCGCCAACCGGCTGGCGCAATATGGCGATGGCATCGAGGCTGGACAGATCGTGCTGGCTGGTTCATTCATCCGTCCGATCGAGGCACGGCACGGCGATACCATCAACGCCGATTTCGGCCCTTACGGCTCGGTCAGCCTCTATTTTGCATGAAGGAGTGAAACATGCCGGCGCCCAAAAACCTCTTCAAGCAAGCCCTGAAGGAGGGGCGGGCGCAGATCGGCCTCTGGCAGGCGCTCGCCAGTCCCTATACGGTCGAGATCTGCGCCGGCGTCGGTTATGACTGGCTGCTGCTCGATGCCGAACATGCGCCGAACGACGTGCCGCTTCTCGCCTCGCAGCTGCAGGCGATGAAGGGATCGGCAAGCCATGCGGTGATCCGCCCGCCGGTCGGCGAGACCTGGATCATCAAGCAGATGCTCGATATCGGTGCGCAGACGCTGCTCATTCCGATGGTCGACAGCAAGGAGATGGCGGAGGCCATGGTCCGCGCCGTGCGTTATCCGCCGCAGGGTGTGCGCGGCGTCGGTGCCGCCCTTGCCCGCGCCTCCGATTTCAACCGCATCCCCGATTATCTCCAGACCGCCAATGACGAGATCTGCCTGCTGCTGCAGGTCGAAAGCCGGGCGGGACTCGCAGCGCTCGACGCGATCGCGACGACCGAGGGCGTCGACGGCGTTTTCATCGGCCCGTCCGATCTCGCCGCCGACATGGGCTATCTCGGCAGACCGGGCGCGCCCGAAGTGCAGGCCGAAGTCGAAAAGGCGCTTGCCAGGATCCAGTCGCACGGCAAGGCCGCCGGCATCCTGATCGGCGATCTCGCCCTTTCCAAGCGCTATCTCGAACTCGGCGCCACCTTCGTCGCGATCGGCAACGACGTCATGCTGCTCGCCAATGCCACGGCCAAGCTGCTTGAGGATTTCCACAAGACCGAACCCGCCAGGCCGGCGGGCGACGTGAAGGTCTACTGACCTCCCGCATTCAGCATCGTTTTGCACGCTCAGTCAAAACGGACTGCACAGCTGGACAGGACGCCTCCCGGCCTTTCGACCATGATGATCGAAAGGTCCAGGAGGAAGAGATATGCGTTTCAGCAAGAAGACAGCGCTGATCACCGGCGGCGGCACGGGCATCGGCGCCGCCGTCGCGCGGCGCATCCGTAGGGAAGGCGGCAACGTCGTGCTCGTCGGACGGCGCCCCGAACCGCTTCGCGCCGTTGCCGATGAGATCGGCGCCACCGTCATCACCACCGACGCGGCCGATGGCATTGCGATGCGGAAAGCGCTCGAAACGGTCGTCGAGACTTTCGGCGGGCTCGATATCCTGATTGCCAATGCCGGCGGCCACGGCGTCGGGCCGACGATCAGCATGTCTGACGAGACCTGGGATCTCGCGGTTCGGCTCAATTTGAACACCGCCTTCGTCAGCGCCCGCGAATCCCTCCCCTATCTGATCAAGAACAAGGGCAATATCGTCGTTCTCGCCTCGATTGCCGGGCTGTTCGCCGGGCCGGATGCGGCGGGCTACGTCACCATGAAGCATGCCTGTATCGGGCTCGCAAAATCGCTGGCGCGCGACTACGGCCGCAAGGGCGTGCGCACCAACACCGTCTGCCCGGGATGGGTGACGACTGACATGGCCGACGAGCAGATGCAGATGATCGTCGAGAAGTTTAGGCTGAAAAGCATCGAAGAGGCTTATGCGCTCGTCACCAAGGACGTGCCGCTCGGTCGCCCCGCGAGTACCGAGGATGTCGCCAACGCCGTCTGCTTCCTGGCCTCCTCGGACGCCTCAATGATCAACGGCGCGATCCTGACCGTCGACGGCGGAGCCGGCACGGTCGATCTGCCGACCCTCGCCTTTGCAGAATGCTAGGAGGAGACAACGATGAACGAAAATCCGAAGGATTGGAAAACCTACGACGAATTCGCCTATGGCATCGACACGAACCGCCTGCCGGCGAGCGAAGCGCTTTCCGGCTCTTCCTATAAGATCGGCTTCGACGACGGCCGCCGGCTCGACCTTGCCTTCGGCAGAGGCGAGGCCAGATGGTCCGACGGCAAGGAAAGCGCAACCGACAAGGCTGAGGTGATCGAGGTCGCGCCGAATACCTATTTCATCGAAATCGTCTTCGCCGGCCGCCCGAGAGAAGCCGAAACGCTGATCCTCAATGTCGAGACCCGCCGAGCGTTTTCGATCTATTCGATCGTCCGCGACGCGAGGGATGCCGTCGGCGAACCGCAGGTGGCGCAGATCTTCCGGCCCGGCGTCATCGAAGGTGGCACTTCAAGCGGGCCGGCGCCGGCCGAAAGCCGTGATCTCATCGGGCTCAGGGCGCATTTCACCTATAGCCCCAACCATGTCTACGAACACACCTACCTCTCCGCTGAGCGCTACGCCTGGCAGTGCCTGGTCGGCGTCCAGCGCGGCCATGGCGATGTCGACCTGACAACCACCTACAAGTTCGACGAGAACCAGTACGTCTTTACCTTCCGGGAGTTCAAAATCGCGGTCGCCTCCACCTTCTTCTACAATTTCAATGATATGCGCTCGACCGGTAAATTCCTCGGCATTACCGGCGCCGGACGCATCCAGAACAGTCCTGCCGGCGCCTTCATCCGCAAGGCCTCGATGACCTATTACCTGCCGGGCCAGGAACCGGTGTGAGAGACAGAACCATGAAAACAGCTTTCGACATGGTGAAGGCGCATTACGACGCCAACGACCGCCGCGATATAGACGGGATGCTGGCGGACATTGCGCCCGACTGCCGCTGGACCGAGATGGACGGCTTTCCCTGCGCCGGCACCTATGTCGGCCCGCAGGAGGTCTTTAGACACGTCTTCCAGGCCCTCGGTGAGGCATTCGATGGCTACACCTTCAAGCTGGAACATCTTCTCGACGCCGGCGACGATGTGATCGCCATCGGCGACTACAGCGGCACGCACCGGCAGACCGGTAAATCCTTCAAGGCCCGCGTCGTCCATGCCTGGCGTGCCGCGGACGGCAAGATCCGGCGCTTCGAGCAGTTTACCGATACGCTGCGCGTCGCGGAATCGATGCGATAAGAATCTGGGCGGCTCGGCGCAGACCGGGCCGCCCTACAAAAGCGCAGCCTTGCGCCATTGCGACGGCGAAACGGCGTAGCGGGCGCGGAAAGCCCGCGAAAAATGCGCGCTGGAGGAAAAGCCGAGCGCAAAGGCGATCTCGGATATCTCGCCGCTATGGCCGGCGGCTTTGCGCAGCCTAGCCGCAGCCTGCTGCAGGCGCAGGTCCCAGATATAGTCGGACGGCGTCAGCCGTGCGGTCTCGAATGCGCGATAAACGTAACGCACCGAGCAGCCCATGCGCCGCGCGATCATGGCGACGGTCAGATCCGGCCGGGCGATATTCCCGGCGATGAAATCCTTGATGCGCGCCAGCAGCAGATCGAGGGGATTGGCGACCAGTCCCTCCGGCCGCCCCTCGCCGATCATCGTGCGAACGAGATCGATCATCGTCTGGCCGACGCTCGAACGCCGCGCTTCGTCGAGATGGCCGATCTCGTGCATGGTCGTTTCCATCAGCGACAGCAGAATACCGCACATGCCGTCATACTCGGCATGCGCGGTGAAGGGTGCTGCCAGCCGCTCGACCGCGGCCTGCGGCAATGCCTGCCGCGGCAGTTGCAGCAGCAATTGGCGGACCGGCGTGCTGTTGGTCAGCACATAGGGCCGGCGCGGATCATAGATCACAAGCGCATCGGTGGAGATCGGCGCGTGCAAGCCACCCTGGGTGATCGAGGCGCTGCCTTCGGCCTGCAGGATCAGCTTGATCGCGTCGGGATCGTCAGGCCTGGCCGTCACCCGCTCGCCGAAAACCATATGCCGATCGGCTTCCAGCCGCGTCAGCCGGCAGGCTCCCAGCATAGCGGAGAGCATCGAACTCTTCTCCTCGTCGGCTGCCGTGAAATCGAGCCTGACATTGCCGAACAGCGTGCGGGCAAGCCCGGCGAACTCCTGGCCCCGAGCTGTCTCGATAGGGCGGTGATCAGCGGAAAAACGCATAACAACCTCCTCACTTCAGCTCGCCAGATAGGCGCCATGGAGGATGTCCGGCTGGGCTTTCAGCGTCGCGGCGGGACCGTCGAAGACAAGGCGGCCGCGCTCCAGCACGAGGGCCTTATCGGCGAGATCCAGCGCGAGATTGGCGAATTGCTCGATCAGCAGCACGCCGATGCCGCCGGCAGCGGCAATCTTCAGCGCCTCGGCCAGACGCTTGACGACGGCAGGCGCCAAGCCGAGCGAAAGCTCGTCGACGATCATGAAACGTGGCTTTGCGACGAAAGCCTGCGCCATCGCCACCATCTGCTTCTGACCGCCGGAGAGATCGGAAGCCGACTGACGCCGGCGCTCGGCAAGCTCGGGGAATATCTCATAGGCGCGCTCCAGCCCCTGCCGGCGGGCAGTCGCCGCAGGATCGAGCGCGGCGACGAGGATATTGTCCTCCACCGACAATTGCCCCAGCACGCGGTGCCCTTCCGGAACGAGCGCAAGGCCTGCCCGACGAATGCGGTCGGGCACAAATCCTTCGAGTGCGATGTCTCCCAGCCGCACCGCGCCGCCGCGCGGCAGAACACCTGCCATGGCCATGACCGTGCTCGATTTTCCCGCCCCATTGGCGCCGAGCAGGGTCGTCACCTCGCCGGCCGCGACCGAAAAGGAAATGTCATGGATGACGCGTTTGCCGCCGCGTTCGACGACGAGGTTTTCGACGCGGACCTCGGAATTCCCGCTCATCTCAGAACTCCCCCAGATAGGCGCGCCGCACGTTCGGATCGGCAAGCACGGTCTGCGTCGGGCCGAGGGCCAGCAGCTTTCCGTAGTCGAGCACCATGGTCTCGCTGCACATGGAGCGGATAAGATCGACGTCGTGATCGATGACCAGAATCTGCGCCCGGAATTCCGCGGGGATGCGCAGCACCAACTCGCGAAACGCCTTGCCCTCCTCCTCGGTCAGACCGGCGGCCGGCTCGTCCAGCAGGATCAGCTTCGGCTTGCCGACGACACATTTCGCCAGTTCGACCAGGCGGCGCTGGAAGAGATTGAGCGATTGCCCCAGCCGGTCGGCAGCCGCGCTGAGTCCGACGAAGGAAAGCGCCTCGTCCACGGCTTCGGAGCGATGCGGCGCGCCGACCACATGATCGGCGATCGCCGCGATATTGCCGGCGACGGTCAGGTCCCCGACCACCTGTTCGGTCTGGAACGAGCGGCGCAGGCCGGCGCGTACGCGCTGCAGCGGCGTCATCGGCAACAGCGCCTGGGCGCCGAGCGACACGGTCCCCTGAACCGGCCTGATGAAACCGGAGAGCACGTTGAGCAACGTCGTCTTGCCGGCGCCATTCGGGCCGATCAGGCCCGCGACCGGTGCGGTGAGCACGGCGCTGAGCTCGTTGATCGGCTTCACCCCACCGAACTGGACGACGAGATTGTCGATGGTGATCATCGTGCCCTCCCCCTTGATAGGCCGCTGTTCAGACGGGCGATCAAGCCCGCGATCTGGCCGGCTATGCCGGTCGGCGCGGTTGCCAGCGCATGGAACAGGGCGACGCCGAAAATACCGATCGTGATATAACCGTCGATGCCGAGATCGGTCAGCAGCGCCGGCACCGCGCGCAACAGAAGCCCGGCGATCAGCGCGCCGTACCAGTTGAAGACACCGCCGACGATGGCGAGCGCAAAGAGGTTGAGGCTCTCGAAGGCGCCGAAGGCGCGCCCGTCGAGCTGGCCGACATTGCCGGCCAGCAGCCCGCCGGCAAGGCCGGCGAGCAAGCCGCTGAGCGCAAAGGCCCAGGCCTTGTAGATGAGAACGTTGACGCCGCTGGCGACGGCGACAGTCTCGCCCTTGCGGATCAGCGCCCAGGTCCTGCCGGGACGCGCAAGCTTATGCCATTGCGCGATCAAAAGACCGATCGCAGCTGCCGCGCACACATAGAGGAAATAGGCAACCTCGCCGTCGGCCATGACAGGCCTCGCCAGCATTTCGCGTCCGGAGCCGTCCGCCCGACCGAGAAAGCCAGGACCGCCATCAGGGAAACCCCAAGCGCTGATGATTATCTGGAAGCCGCCGGCGAGCATTAGGGTGACGAGCGCGAGGTAGAGACCACGCAGCCGCAAGGCCGGCACGCCGAAGGCGAGCCCGACCGCGGAGGCGACGATGCCGCCGGCAAGCAGGCTGACCTCGAAGGGTGGATGAAAGGCGTGACCGATGCGCAGCGTTACCCAGCCGCCGACGCCGACGAGGGCAAACTGGCAGAGCGAAACCAAGCCGAGCTGGCCATAGAGAATGGCAAGGCCAGCAACCGACAGCGACAGCGCGACGGCCGACGTTGCCGCCGAAAGCCAGAAGGAATTGGCGAGAAGGACGACCACGGCCGCGAAGAGCGCCGTCGTCACGGGGACATGCAGAAGCTGTTTCGGCAGGCGCATTGTCGACAGGCCTTCAGCGTTGGAGGCGATTGTTTGCGGCTGAACGCTCATCGGTCTTTCAACGCGGCCTTCGCCGTGCCTCCGAGGATCGTGACGGCGGCGAGCGCGATGATAAAGGGCGCCGCCGCCCGATAGGGCGATATCCAGGCAATCGGGGTCAGCGCCGCCTCGGCAATGCCGATCAGAATGCCGGCAGCCGCCGTCTCCCAAAGCGACCGCAACTGGCCGAGGATCGCCGCGGCAATGGCGGGAATGACCAGCAGGGTCAGGAAGGTGCCCTGCAGGCGCACGAGATCGGCCAGCAGCAGGCCGGCAAGGCCTGAGAAGATGCCGGTGATGATCCAGGCGGCGGTCTCGGTATGGAGGACGCGCACGCCGAGGACGGCACTGAGATCGCGGTCATTGGCCAGTGCGCGCATATCGAGGCCGAGCCGCGTGCGAGAGAGCAGCAAGGTGATTGCGACGACCATGGCAACGGCTAGAAGAAGGGCGATGATGCGCGTGTAGGTCAGGCGCACGGCAAAGAGCGAGACGAACATCTGGTCGGTCGGAAACTGCAGGCGGCGCGGCAGCTCGCCCCAGACGACACCCATGACGGCGATCAGAACCAGAGCCGGCGCCAGTGTGCCGACGGCGCGCACGACGGTATCGCGATGCGACAGCATGGGAGCGAAGATCCGCCCGTAGAGAAAGCTGATTGCCGTCGAGACCACGACCGCCGCAAGGATGGCGACGATGAGCGGAACCTTCCACTCGAGCAGCTGCCAGGCGCAATGCGCGCCCATCGCACCAAAAGCACCGAAAGCGAAATTGAGAACGCCGGTCGCGCGAAACAGCACGACGAGTCCGACACCCGACAGGGCATAGACGGCGCCGATTCCAAGCCCGGAAATGACGAAGGGAAGAATATTCATAACCCGATCCTCTAGCACTTGCCCGGCTCCGCGGCGTAGCAGCCGCGGAGCACGATGGCAGTCGCAGGCTCAGTTGATGCCCGCGGACTTTTCGAAGGCGCGGATGTCCTTCAGCTCGGGGTCCGGCGACGGCGCGCAGTCGGAGACGACTTTCCACCTGCCGGCTTCGCTGACGGCCATGCGCGTGGTCGAATTGGCATTGTGGCGAGTCTGGCCGTCGCCGAAGTACCAGGGGGCACAGAAAATATCGCTTTTGAAGCCCTTGATTCCTCGCACCGCAGCCGACGCCGTCTCGCGGTTGACGTTGGCGGGATCGAGCGTCATCAGTGCCGTCTCGGCGATCCGTGCCGCAAGATAGCCGGCCTGGGCGAAGGTGTCGCGCGGATCGGACTTCTGGCCGTACTGATCCATGACAGCGAGCCAGTTCTGATTATCAGGCGTCGTCGCCTCGAGATCGTTGAACTCCATGTTGACGATGAAATTGCCGTCCCAGCCGGCGCCGATCGTGCCAGGCACCGAGAGATCATAGGCGGAGGCGGCGCTCAGGAACTTGATGCTCTGGTTCAGCCCCTGTTCTTCCGCAGCGGTCAGCAGCGGCACGGTGACGCCCTTGGGCAGGCCGAGAATGATCACATCCGGCTTGGAAGCTGCCGCCTGCAGGATGGTCGATGTGGAATCGGCGGTGCCGGGATCCATCAAGATCGTCTCGGCCGTCAGGCCCTTCTCTTTGGCGAGCTGAATGATCCCGTCGCAGGACCAGGTGCCGACATTCGGGATGTTCGGCCCGATGCAAACGACCGACTTTGCCTTCAGTTGATCGAGCGCATAGCCCATTGCGCCGAGCATCGACACGCGAGGACCGGCATTGGTTGGGGCATAGTTCGCCGCGAAGAAACATTCGCGGGGAACGCCGACGCCGGCGACGACGAGAATGGCGGATTTCTTGTAGAAATCGGCATTGGCGCCGCATTCGACGAAACTCGAATTGCCGACCATCAGCACGGCCTTCTCGTCATTGACGAGCTTGGCGGCGAGCTGTGCTGCTATCTCAGGATTCCACTGGTCGTCCTCGACCAGATATTTCACCGGCCGTCCCTTGATCCCGCCGTTGGCGTTCAGGCAATCGAAATAGGCCTTGGCCGCCTTGGTGGAATTGGAAAAATCATCCGGTCCCGTCTTGCCGGTAATCGCGCCGACCACAATTGCTTCGCCGGTTGCCGGCTTACCGCTATTGTCGCCGCAGGATGCTGCAGCATTTGCGCTGAACGCCGAAACGAGCGTCAGGAAAAGGCCGATTACCAGCCCTTTTGGATTGATAGGCATTGTCTCCTCCAGTGTGTTGTCCCGCTCCCCACGGGATATTACGATCGGCGATATCAGGCTCAGCCGGAAATCGCCTTCCCTGTCATGAAGGCGGCAGCCTTTGCCGCAATCATCATCGTCGGCGCGTTGGTATTGCCCGACACCAACGTCGGCATCACCGAAGCGTCGCAGACGCGCAGCCCCTCGACGCCGCGCACCTTGAGGTCCGGTCCGACCACCGCCATGCGATCGTCGGCGCGGCCCATGCGCGCAGTTCCCGCCGGATGGAACACTGTTTTGGCTGATTGGCGGATGTAGTCGCGCAGAGCCTCCGGATCCTTTTCGATCCCAGGCTGCGGCAGCACGCGGCGCCTCACCAGCTTGGCAAGCGCCGGCGCATCGAGGATGCGGATCGCCGTTTCGACACCGCGCACCAGCGTCTCGATATCGGCGGGATCGGAAAGCAGATTGGCGTTGAAATCCGTCTGCTCCCTGGGATCGGCGCTCTTCAGCTTGATCCAGCCGCGCGACCGCGGCCGCAGATAACACGGCCCGATGCTGAGACCGTGGCCGGGCTCCGGTTCGCGGTCGACGAAGCCGATCAGCACCGGCAGGACATGGAACTGTACATCCGGCTGGCCGGTGCCTGCGGTATCGACGAAGCCGCCGCACTCGACGACGTTCGATGACAGCAGCCCGCGACGCGAGGTGAGGTAACGCAGCATGTGGCCGGCGGCACGCAGACCCTTGTCATGACCGAGGATCGAGATCGGCTCGCGCGTCTCGCCCTGCACCGGCACTTCGAGATGATCTTGATAATTGGCGCCGACACCAGGCAGGTCGGCAACGACCTGGATGCCGAGCGAGGTAAGATGCGCACCGTCGCCGATCCCCGACAATTGCAGGATCTTCGGCGTGGCGATGGCGCCTGCGGTGAGCGCGATTTCGCGCGAAGCCTTGAAGATCGTTCCATCGAGCAGTTCCACGCCGGCCGCCCTCTGCCCCTCGAACAGCAGGCGCGCCACCTTGCGCTCCGTCAGAACGGTGAGATTCGGCCGCTTCTCCGCTTCGCGCAAAAAGGCCTGAGCCGAACTCCAGCGCCGGCCGCCATGGGTGGTGCTCTGATAGAAGCCGACACCCGCCTGATCGGCGCCGTTGAAATCGTCGTTCTGGGGAATGCCGATTTCAGTCGCCGCCTTGACGAAGGCCTCGCTCAGCGGGTGGCGGTGGCGCGGGTCGGAGACGTGCAACCCACCCTTCTTTCCGTGGAAATGGCCGTTCAGCCGCTCGTTCTGTTCCAGCGAGCGGAAAGCTGGAAGCACGTCGTCATAGGACCACCCCTGGCAGCCCATTTGCGACCAGGTATCGTAGTCGTTGCGATGGCCGCGAATATAGATCATCGCATTCACCGAGCTGCCGCCGCCGAGCACATTTCCCTGCGGCACGATGCACGGCCGGCCGTTCAGGCCCTTGTCGGGGTTCGATGCGTAGGGATGGATGTCGATGCCCTTGCCCAGCACCTTGAAGAAGGTCGCGGGTATATGGATCCACGGATCGGCGTCGCGGCGGCCGGACTCGATCAGCAGGACCTTATGCGCCGGATTTTCCGACAGGCGGTTCGCCAGCACGCAGCCCGAGGATCCGCCTCCGACGATGATATAATCGTAAGTCGTCATGGCTCAGCTCAACACCGTCTGGATCGTCGTGAATTCCTTCAGTCCTTCGGCGCCGAATTCGACGCCGATGCCGGATTGTTTGACGCCCCCGAAGGGTGCATTGGGTTGAATCGTGCCGTGCTTGTTGATCCAGACCGAGCCGCATTCGAGCTGCCTTGCATAGCGCTTGGCCTTCTCGACATCGGCAGACCAGACCGAACCGCCGAGACCCGCCGGATTCTGGTTGGCGCGGGCGATCACCTCGTCGAGATCACTGTAACGGATGATCGGCAGGGCCGGACCGAACTGCTCCTCATCGACCAGCCGGACACCATGATCGACATCGGCAACCAGCGTGATCGGATAGAAATAGCCGGGCCGGTCCATCGGCGCGCCGCCGGTCAGAATGCGGCCGCCTTGTGTGCGCGCATCATCGACGAGATCGCGCACCTTGTTGAACTGCATTTCGTTTTGTATCGGGCCGAGGATGCTGGCCTCATCCAGGCCGTCGCCGACAGTGATCTTGCCGGCATAATCGGCAAGTGCGCTGCAGACCTCCTCATAGATGCTGTCATGCACATAGAGGCGTTTCAGCGCCGCGCAGGTCTGGCCGTTATTGATGAAGGCGCCCCAGAACAGGCCCTCGACAATGCCTTTCGGATCGACGTCGGGCAGCACGATGCCCGCATCGTTGCCGCCGAGTTCCAGCGTCAGCCGTTTCAAGGTGGCGACGGCCGAGGCCATAATTTTCTTACCGGTCTCGGTGGAACCGGTGAAGGTCATCTTGGCAATACCGGGATGAGCGGAAAGCGCAGCCCCGATGCTGTTTTCGCCGGTGATCACATTGACGACGCCGGGGGGCAGCACCTCGTTGATGATCTCGACCAGGCGGATGGTCGAGAGCGGCGTCAGGGGCGACGGCTTGATGACGACGGTATTGCCGGCCCGCAGCGCCGGCACTATGTGCCAGCAGGCAATCATGACGGGCCAGTTCCAGGGCGTGATCGAACCGACGACGCCGATCGGCTTGCGGTGCAGCTCGACACGTCCTTCATTGTCATCCTGCAGGATTTCCACCGGCAGATCGAGTTCGGCCGTATGACGTGTCCAAGCGATCGCGCCGCCGATTTCAAACCGCGATCCTAGACCGTTGAGCGGCTTGCCCTGCTCCCGGGTTAGGATCTGCGCCAGTTCTTCGGCGTGCTCGGCGATCTTCTCGGCAAGGGCCCGGCAGGCCGCGGCGCGCTCTTCATTCGAGGTCTGCGACCAGCTTTTGAAAGCCGCGGCGGCGGCGGCAACGGCTTGGTCGAGATCGGCTTCCCCGGCAAGCGGCATATAGCCGACGATTTCGCCGTTCGATGGATTGGCAACCGGCGCATGATGGGTCGTGGCGACAGTTTCGCCACCGATGAGCAGGGTAGACTGCTTCACGATATTCTCCTCCCGTGAGATTGGGGAGGACTATGACTTTGGCTGGATAAGCCGTCTTGGGGAGAAACGCGCCTCGTCTTGGACGGAAGCGCAAATTGCGCGTCAGACCATCCGTGGCACCGCTTCGCCGGCGCGCAGCAGCTCGCTCGGCGCACAATCGAACAGTTCCTTGAAGCTGCGGTTGAAATAGGAAATGTCGTTGAAGCCGGCGGAATAGGCGACTTCGGCGATCGTTCCGGCGTGGCGCTGCTCCTTGAGCTGCTCGATCTTTTCGCGTGCAAAGCGCAGGCGCTTGTCGCGGATGACGGTGGTGCAGGTCATGCCCAGTCCCTGGAAGTCCTGCTGCAGCGTGCGGATCGAGACGCCGAGCCTCGTCGCCAGCCATTTGGCGCTGAGATCGCTCTCGGTCAGGTGTTTGTCGATCAGGATATCGACCATCTGCATGCGCCTGCCGGCACTGTCATGCAAGGAAGTCAGGCTTGCCGTCTGGATGTCGGTCGACAGAAATGCCTGGCGCGTCGTGTCGAACATCAGCTGGCGCAGATGCGGCGAGGCCGCCTCGCTTTCCGGCGTCGTCATCATCTTGGCGATCAGCGCACGCAGCATCATCGTCATCGGATCGTCGGCCGCAAGCTTGCGGGCCACGTCGAAATCCACCTTGCTGCCCGAATACATCAATTGCCGCGGCAAATGCAGGGACAGATGATTGGAGAAGTGACCGCGGAAATAGAAGGTGGTCGGCCGCGTGGAATCGACCAGAATGCATTCGCCGACATCGAGAATGTTCTGCTGGCCGGAATGCTCTACGCCGCAGGCTCCCTCGAGCTGCAGGATCAGGAACAGATGTTCGTGGGCATCGCGGCGAATGTCGTCCCAGCCGCGATGGACATAATCGAGATCGTTGGAGACGTGGGCAAATTCCATGCCGCAGACGTCGATGCGGCTTGCCGTGCCGGTCACCTTGTCGCCCCGTTGCATCGTATGCGCGTTGAAATTCCCGCAGATATTGTGAAGGTCATCCGACCATTGATCATAAGGCGTCGGCGACCAGGCGCGATCGACGAGGCTGCGGTTCTGCAACAGGTCCAACTCTGCCTCCCAACAGTGTCTACACAGCTGAAGACTGCCGCAGGCCGGACTGGCCGTCAATTAAATATTTAACACATTAATCAAGAGGCTTTGCATCGGGCGGAAAGCCGTCACTCCTCACCGCCGGTCGCGCCTTCGAGCCTCAGCGCCGTCAGCTCGTCCAGCATGTCCAGCAGTTGCTCGACCCGCTCCGCCCCGAAGCGTACGCCGATATCGGCATAGACCTTCAGGCTCTCCGGCATGACCTCGTCGACCATTGCTCGCCCGGCAGGCGTAATCCGCAGCAGCACCCGCCGACCGTCGGCCTTGTCCTTATGTTTGGTGATGAAGCCGCGCTCTTCGAGCGAGCGGATCATGCGCGTCAGGCTCGGTGCCAGGATCGAGGCCTTGTCCGCCACTTCGCTGGCATCGAGCGTACCTGCTTCGGAGAGCACACGGATCACCCGCCACTGCTGCTCGGTTACATCATGCGCCGCCAGGATCGGTCGGAAATGGCTCATCACCGCTTCGCGCGCCCGCAAAAGCCCGATCGTGAGCGACCGCTGGCGCTCTTGCGATGAACCCGGCAACGACGGCATCTCGCGTTTCTCCTGCTGTCCATTCTTCATCGGCGTCCGATCGTGCAATGATTGAATATCGATTCTTCGCCACATTGAGCCGCCGCGGAAAATCGCAAGACAGCTAGTTAACACAGCAACGACCAACCACAAGCCCATCCGCTCGATCGATCGACAAGGCTTATGAGCATCGTGACGGTCGCCGGTGTTTGCAGAGCAAACTCCGACGGCGTATCCTCGCTTCGACGATACCCCTTTCGCAAGTGCATTCAGGCGCTATGGTGTTGGAAAAACAATGGCGAGCATGAGACAAAATACAAGCCACCTCCAGGAGCGGATGACCATTGTCGGTGATCTCAAGGCTGCGTCCTTTATCCCCTGGATCCGGCGCCATGCCGCCAAGCTCGGGCTGTCGCACACCATATCCCATGCGAGTTCCATGCGGATCGAACTCGAGCTTTCAGGACCGGAGGATTTGATCGACATGATGGAGGTGGGGTGTTCACTGGGGCCAATCGACGTATGGGTCGAGTGCATAGAACGCACTGCGAGGATGGGCGAAGAGGCCTAACACCATGTGCGGTTTTTGCGATATGCATATTATTTAACCATCGTTGCCAATGCGAAAAAACTATGCAAACGTGAGGCCTTGAGCGTATCGTTTTACAAAACGTAGTGTAGTTCAGGAAGTCTAGTCATGCCATCCGATCCGACCGGCTTTTGGACGCCAGTCGCCCTCTCCCGGGATCTGCCGGCCGCAACAGTCATGCCGGCCCGGACGGCATCTGGATCGATTGCCCTCTGGCGCAGCGCTTCGGGGCGTATATCGGCATCGGCGGATCGCTGTCCGCATCGTGGCATGCGCTTGTCCCATGGCTTCGTGCGCGGCGAGGCGCTTTCCTGCATCTATCACGGCTGGAGTTATGGCCAGGCCGGAAACTGTCTGCGCATTCCTGCCCATCCGGGGCTGGCGCCGCCAGAAACCATCCGTGTCGCCACCCATGAGGTCGAGGAAGCGGGCAGCATGATCTGGGTGGCTGTGGGCACGCCCACTTCGAAGCCGCCGAGGCTTGATGGCCTCATTCCCCTGCGCTCGCTAACGGCGTTTGCAGGCACTGCCGCGATTGAAGCGGCGGCCGGCGTGAAGGCGAACCCTGACGGTCTTGTCGAGATCGACGCACCCACCGGCAGCCTCTGTCTGTTATTATCCGCCCAAGAAGACGGGCAGACGCTGATCCATGTGCTCCTGAAGGATGACCTCGGCCCAGCTGCGGCCATCGGCGCTTCGCGGGTTGCCGAAAGTCTGCGGCGCCGGGCTGAAGATCTTCAGAAAAAGGAGATCGCGCGGTGAGCATGCAGGCGATGATCGACGAATGGTATCCGGTTGGGCTTTTCAGTCAACTCGACAGCGCCGGTCGCAAAACGAGGCTGATGGGCGAGCCGATCGGCGTGGCGAGCGACGCCGATGGCAATGCGAGGGTAACGGGCGACGACGGCCGCGTTCTGCCGGTGCGCGTGCGTTACGGCCATGTCTGGTCCTCGCTCGGCGAGCCGAGGAAGGATATTTTCCCGATCCCCGAGGCCGACCAGCCCGGCCGCCGTTTCGTCGACGTCGGCGTGGTGCGCGTGCGCTGCTCGCCCCTGCGCGCCGTCGAGAACTTTCTCGACATTGCCCATTTCCCCTTCGTCCACACCGACATTCTCGGCGCAGAGCCGCACACCGAGGTTCAGAACTACAAGGTCGAGATCCGCGAGGAAGAAGATGAAGTCTGGGCAACGCAGGTGAAGTTTTACCAGCCGCAGGCCGCCAAATCGGCGAGCGGCGGGATCACGACGGAATATATGTACCGCGTGCCGGCACCGACTTGCTCCGTGCTCTACAAGACCTGCCCGCCTCGCCCGAGCGAGTGGGATGTCATCACGCTCTTCGTGCAGCCGCTGGCCGAGGACCTGTGCGACGTCTGGCCATGGATGGCGCTCTTCGACGACGAAACCGCGATGACCGACCTGATCCACTTCCAGCAGACGATCTTTCTGCAGGACCGTTCGATCCTGGAAAACCAGATCCCGCGGCTCCTGCCGCTCGACCCCGGCATGGAAATCCCGACGCGGGCCGATCTCACATCGATCGCTTACCGGCGCTGGCTGAAGCGTCACAATTATACCTATGGCGCGCAGCTGGTGGCGCAATGAAGCTCTACGACTACATTCTCTCCCCCAGCTGCTACAAGGTGCGCCTGATGGCGGCGCTGACCGGCGTCAAGCTGGAACTCCGCCCGGTGGATTTCCATCCCGGCGCCGAGCATCGCGGCCCCGAGCTTCTCGCCCTCAATCCGGCAGGTTCCATTCCAATCCTGGCGGATGGCGATCTGATCCTGACCGAGTCGTCGGCAATCCTCGTCTATCTCGCCGCCAAGGCAGCACCCGAATGGCTTGGCAATGGCAAGGCCGAAGAAGCGGCAAAGGTGCAGCAATGGCTGTCCTTTTCCGGCCGGCTGACGGCAAGCCTGGGCGGCGCGCGGCTTCACGAAATGCTGCTGCGGCCGGGCGATATCGGCGAGTTGCAGGCCCAGGGCATCGCCGCACTTCGCGAGCTTGAGGCGGGACTGGTCGAGCAGGGTGTTCGCGGCATGCGCTTCCTCGCAGCCGACCAGCCGACAATTGCCGACATCGCCTGCTTCCCCTATGTGGCGCTGGCGCCCGATGGAGGCGTGGCGCTGGATGCTTATCCCGCCATCCGGCTCTGGTCGCGGGCGCTACGTGCGCTCGATAGGTTTATCGAAATGCCCGGTATTCACCGGCTGCACGAATTGAAGCCGGAACCCCAGATCGAGCCGGGCGAGGTATGACATGACCGGCTATCTCCTGAAGAACTGCGCAGCCGTGATCGTCGACGAGGGCAAGGGGCCGGTCGTCCGTCGCCATGTCGATCTATTGACCGAGGGTCCGGCGATTATGGCGATCGGCGAAAATCTGGCTGCGGACGCGCTTCCCGCCGGCACGACCATTCAGGATGCCGCCGGCTGGTTCGTCTATCCCGGCCTCGTCAACACCCACCACCATTTTTTCCAATGCTTCGTGCGCAATCGCGTCGATCTCGACTGGACAAAGCTTTCGGTCATCGAGTGGCTGGACCGGATCTACCCGATCTTTTCGCAGCTCAATGAGGAGTGTTTTTACCACTCCTCCGTCACGGCGATGGCCGAGATGATCAAACATGGCTGCACCACGGCCTTGGATCACCAATACAATTTCCCCCGCCCCGCCGGGAAGCGGCTGATCGACCGCCAGTTCGAGGCAGCCGAGCTGCTCGGCATGCGCTTCCACGCCGGCCGCGGCGGCAACACCCTGCCGAAGTCGGAGGGCTCGACCATTCCCGACGCGATGCTGGAAACGACCGACGAATTTATCGCCGACTGCGCCCGGCTGATCGACACTTACCACGATGCCAACCCGTTCAGTATGCGCCAAGTCGTGTTGGCGCCCTGCCAGCCGGTGAACTGCTATCGCGAGACCTTCGTGGAATCGGTGGCATTGGCGCGCGATCGCGGCGTCATGATGCACACCCATGTCGGCGAGGGCGAAAGCCCGGTTATTCAGGCTCGTCATGGCATGCGCACGGTCGATTATCTGGAAGAACTCGGCTTTGCCGGGCCCGACGCCTTCTATGCCCATTGCTGGGAGCTGACTCACGACGAACTCAGGAAGATGGCGGCGAGCCGCACCGGTGTGGCGCACTGCCCGGAGCCGGTTTATCTGGTCGGCGCCGAGGTCACCGACATTCCCGCCATGGCTGCCTTCGGACTGCGTATCGGCCTTGGCTGCGACGGGGCCGCCTCCAACGACAATTCCAACCTGATGCACTGCCTGCACTCCGCCTATATGTTGCAGTGCCTGGTATCCTCCAGCCGCGCCCATCCCGTGCCGCCGCCCGTCGATTTCCTCGGCTACGGTACGACAGGCGGTGCGAGCCTGCTCGGCAGGCGCGACATCGGCCGGCTGGCGCCCGGCATGGCAGCCGACCTGTTTGCGATCGACACGCGTCGGATGGATTATGTCGGCACGCGGCACGATCCGTTGAGCCTGATTGCCCGCGTCGGCATCGGCATGGCGACCGATATGACGATGATCAATGGCCGCATCGTCTGGCAGAAGGGGGAATTCCCCGGTCTCGACGAGGCCAAACTGGCCGCCGACGCCGAGGCCGCCCTATCCGCCGTAGAATCTTAAAAAAGCCAAAAGAGGGAACTGAGAACATGACCAAACTGACCCGCAGAAACCTGATGACGGCCGCTGCCGCCACCGGCCTTGCCGGCGCGCTCGGCAGCCGCCTTGCTTTCGCCGCCGACCAGCCGCTCGGCATCACGCTCGTCGTCCCTTCGCCGATCGGCGATGTCGGCTGGGGGCACGCCCTTGCCGCCGGCCTCGAGCCGATCAAGGCCGCTTACGGCGACAAGGTGAAGGTCACCGTGCTTGAGAATATCGCCGAAGGCCCGGACGCCGACCGCATCATGACAAAGACCGTCGCCGACGGAAACAAGTTCCTGATCGCCGGCTCCTTCGGCTATCAGAACGGCGCGTTGCAGATCGCCCGCCGTGATCCAGGCGTGACGGTCCTGCATGCCTCCGGCTTCCAGGTTGCTCCCAATTTCTCGCCGTTCGCCGCCAAATATTTCCAGGGCACCTATCTGCTCGGCATGGCTGCCGCAGCACTTTCCAAGACCGGCAAGCTCGGCTCCGTGTCCGCCTTCGCGATTCCCGAACTCATCACTTCGATCAACGCCTTCACCCTCGGCGCCCAGGCCGTCAAGCCCGATATCGAGGTCTCGGTAGTGTGGGTGAACTCCTGGTTCGACCCGGCCAAGGAGCAGGAAGCCGCCAAAGCCTTGATCGCGCAGAAGTGCGACGTGATCTTCTCCAACGCCCAGGACACGCCGTCCGTCATCTCGGCCTGCGAGGAAGCCGGCGTCTACGCCTTCAACCTCAACTCCTCGATGAAGAAATACGCACCGAAAACCTATCTCGGATGCATCTCGACGGATTGGTCGCCGTTCTTCAAGGCATCGGTCGACGCCCATCTCGCCGGCACGTTCAAGGGCGCCAATGCGTTCCTCGGCGTCGCCGACAAGGTCGTCGAAGTGGTCGATTGGAATCCGGATGTTCCGGCAGACGTGATGGCCAAGATCAAGGAGATCGAGGCAAAGATCGCCGACGGCAGCTTCTCGCCCTTCACCGGGCCGATCACCAAGGCCGACGGCAGCGAGGGTGTCGCATCTGGCGCAACCATGGCCGACCCCGAGATCATCGCCATGAATTGGCACGTCAAGGGCGTCTCGACGCCGCTGCCGAAATAAGTCATGACCACCCCGCTCCTGTCGCTGCACGGCATTTCGAAAAGCTACGGCCAAGTCCATGCCAATCAGGCAATCGATCTGGACGTGGCTCCGCAATCGATCCACGCGATCCTCGGAGAAAACGGGGCGGGAAAATCGACGCTGATGAAGCTGATCTACGGTGTCGAGCAGCCGGACGACGGAGATATCGTCTGGGAAGGCACACCCTTGCGCCTCGCCTCCCCCGCGGAGGCGCGGCGCAAGGGCATCGGCATGGTCTTCCAGCACTTTTCGCTGTTCGAGACCTTGACGGTCATCGAGAATATTCAGCTGGTGGTGCCGGGTCGGAAAGCCGATCTCAAGGAACGTATCCGGTCGCTTGGACGGGAGTTCGGCCTTGAAGTCGATCCGCTTGCCCATGTGCATGCGCTGTCCGTCGGCGAGCGGCAGCGGGTGGAGATCATCCGAAGCCTGATGACCAATCCGAAGCTGCTGATCCTTGACGAGCCCACCTCCGTCCTTCCGCCGCAAATGGTGGAGAAGCTCTTCGACACCCTGCTTCGGCTGCGTGATGGCGGCGTTTCCATCCTGCTGATTTCCCACAAGCTCGAAGAAATTCGGGCGATCTGTGACCGCGCGACGATCCTGCGCGGCGGGCGCGTGACCGGGGATGTCGATCCGCGCGAGCATGATGCCCATGACCTGGCCCGGATGATGATCGGCCGCGATATGCCCGCACCCATCTCCGCGCTGCCGCTGTCTGGCGGGGAAAAGCGGCTGGAGATCATCGGTTTGGACCACCAGCCCGACGATCCCTTCGCGGTGCCGCTTTCCGGCCTCAGCCTTGAGGTGCGTGCCGGCGAAATCCTCGGCATCGCCGGTGTTTCGGGCAACGGCCAAAGCGAGCTTGCTGCGCTGATTTCAGGCGAGACCATGCTGGGGCGCGAACAACGCGACCGGATTTACATGATGGGAATGGATGTCGGCAGGCTCGATGCCGCCGCGCGGCGGCAGCTCGGATTTGCCTTCGTTCCGGAAGACCGGCTCGGACGCGGCGCGGTGCCCGAAATGTCGCTCGTCCTCAACAGCCTGCTGACGGCCCATCCGCTCAAGCTTTTACGGCGTGGTCTCATCGAAAGGGCACGGGCGATGACGTTCACCACGGATTGTATCCATCAGTATGATGTCCGGACATCCGGCCCGGATGCGGAAGCCGGCACCCTGTCCGGCGGCAACCTGCAGAAGTTCATCGTCGGCCGCGAAATCATGCTGTCTCCGAAATTGCTTTTCGTGGCGCAGCCGACCTGGGGTGTTGATGTCGGCGCTGCCTCTGCTATCCGCAGCCGCCTGGTCGCATTGCGCAATCAGGGCATGGCGATCCTCGTCATTTCCGAGGAGCTGGAAGAATTGTTCGAACTCTGCGATTGCATCCAGGTGCTGCATCACGGACGGCTCAGCCCGCCGCTTGCAACCCGGGACACCAAGCCCGAGGAGATCGGCCGATACATGATCGGGGCCCATGTCTCGCCCGAGAAAGTTCAACAATGAGCGTCTGGTTTCCTGCTTCCCTTCCCACCCTGGTCCGCCGGGAGCGCGCCTCGCTGGCCGCGGCCTTGGGCGCACCCGTCATCGCGCTCGGGGGGGCGATCGCACTTAATCTCGGCCTTTACGTCTTGATGGGCCGCGACCCCGTCGCGGTCGTCTATGCGATGCTTTTCGAGCCCTTCCTCTCCTGGGCTTCATTTTCGGAAGTTCTCCTAAAGGCCGGGCCTCTCCTCCTCATCGCCCAGGGGCTGGCAATCGGCTTTCGCGCCAAGGTTTTCAATATCGGCGCCGAGGGCCAGTTTATCCTTGGGGCGATCTTCGCCTCCGCCATCCCGGTCTGGTTTCCCCAGGCGTCGGGCCAGTGGATCTGGCCGGCGATGCTGCTGCTCGGCGCCATCGGCGGCGCGATTTGGGCTTCTCTCACCGCCTTCTGGCGCGTGCGCCTCAATGCCAATGAGATCCTCGTTTCGCTGATGCTGAGCCTCGTTGCCGCGCAATTGTTGAACTATCTGCTGCTCGGGCCCTGGAAGGATCCGAACGGCTTTAATTTCCCCCAGTCGGTGATGTTCCAGTATGATGCGATGGTGCCGACCCTGATTGTCGGTACTCGCGTCAATGTCTCCTTCCTCATCACCCTCGTTTTGTCGGTTGCGGCCTGGGTCTTCATGCAGAAGAGCTTCATCGGCTATAAGCTGCAGGTCGGCGGCTTGGCGCCGCGGGCTGCCGGCTACGCCGGTTTCAGGGAAGGCTGGGCGATCTGGCTTTCGCTGCTGATCGGCGGTTTTGCTGCCGGTCTTGCCGGCGCCGCCGAAGTCGCCGGTCCGCTCGGCCAACTGCAGCGTTCGGTCGCGAGCGGCTACGGTTATGCGGCCATCATCGTCGCCTATCTCGGCGGCCTGCATCCAATCGGTATCGTGGTCTCGGCGCTGGTCATGGCGGTTATCTATATCGGCGGCGACAATGCCATGGTCTCGGCCAGCCTGCCGATCGCCGCCGTCCGCGTCTTCCAGGGTAGTCTGCTGCTCGCCTACCTGATCGCCGTCGCCTTCGTGCGCTACCGTCTTGAATGGCGCCGCACCGCCCAGCGGAGCCTGCCATGAACGCCATCGAGTTCATTCTTGCCGGCATGCTTGCGGCTGCGACACCGTTTCTTCTGGCGGCACTCGGCGAATTGGTGGCCGAGCGCGCCGGTGTCCTCAACCTCGGGGTCGAGGGATTGATGGCCCTTGGCGCCGTGCTCGCCTTCATCGTCGTTTATCATGGCGGCGGACATTTTCTTGGTTTCATCGTCGCAGGGCTCGGCAGCGCCGCCCTTTCACTGCTCTTTGCCTTCGTCACGCTCGGGTTCCGGGCAAACCAGGTGGCTGCCGGCCTTGCCATCGGCATTCTTGGCCAAGGCCTTTCGGCCCTCTTCGGCAAGACCTATGAAAGCCTGACGGTCAAGGGTCTTCCAAAGCTTGCTCTTCCAGCGCTGTCGGAACTGCCGGTGATAGGGGGCCTTTTCGTTCAGGACATCGCCGTGTGGATTTCGCTCGCCGCGACGCTGGCTCTTTGGGCCATACTTGCCTACACCAAGCTTGGTCTCATCGTCCGCGCCGTCGGTGAGAACCCGAAGGCCGCCCACGCCATCGGCTATTCGGTGATATCGGTCCGCATCCTCGCCATCGCCTTCGGCGGCGCGATGGCAGGTTTCGCCGGTGCCTATGCGGCGGTCGTTTACACACCACTCTGGGCTGACGGGATGATCGCCGGACGCGGCTGGATCGCCATCGCCCTCGTCGTCTTCGGGACCTGGCTCACCGGTCGCATCTTCCTTGGGGCCTGCCTTTTCGGCGCAGTCTCGTTGATGGGTCTTGCGGCCCAGGCAACCGGACTGGACGTTCCCTCGCAGCTACTGTCGAGCCTGCCCTATCTCGTCACCATCATCGTGCTCGGCATCATCTCCGCCGACCGTCGCTTACTGAAACTGAACGGTGTGGCTTCGCTCGGCGAACCATTCGAGCGATAGCGCATCGTGCGGTCTGTTGATTACCGCCGGTATGCTGGTTACCTTGATATTTCCGTCCATTCGGAAGGGTCGCAAGGAAGCATTCGAGGCAAACGAAGATTGCGGCGGGGAGGCTGACTGTCGGTAGCGGTGGCCCTCTCTCAGAAAACGAATTCGCCTGTAATCCAACGGAGCAAGCCATGAAAGTAAGCAGCCTCCAGTCCCGCCGTTCGACCCGGCTGGCGCAGGCTATGCTCTGCCTCGATGACTTCGAGCCAAAGGCAAAACGGCATCTGCCGAAGCCGCTCTATGCCTATATTTCCGGTGGAACCGAAACCAACGCATCGCTGCGAAATAATCTCGAGGCCTTTCAGGCTTATGCGTTTCGACCGCGTATTCTGCGGGATGTGTCAAAGCGAAGCACGGAGACGACCTTATTCGGTCAGACCTATGCCGCCCCATTCGGGATTGCCCCAATGGGTATCAGTGCGCTCATGGCCTATCGCGGCGACATTATTCTTGCTGCCGGTGCGGCGCAGGTCGGGATTCCGATGATCATGAGCGGATCCTCGCTCATTCGACTCGAGGAGGTTATTGCCGCCGCGCCCGCGAGCTGGTTCCAAGCCTACCTGCCCGGTGAACCCGAACGCATCGATGCGCTGGTGGACCGCGTTGCGGCGGCAGGCTTTAGCACCTTGTTGCTGACCGTCGATACCGCCACGCTCCCGAACCGGGAAAACAATATCCGGGCAGGCTTCTCGACGCCTCTGCGGCCGAGCCTTGCTTTGGCCTGGCAGGGTGTCTCGCACCCGCAATGGACTATCGGGACATTTCTGCGCACTGTCGCCCGCCACGGCATCCCGCATTTTGAAAACTCCTACGCAACCAGAGGCGCACCCATCATCGCCTCGAACGTCACGCGGGACTTCGGCCGGAGAGACCATCTGAACTGGAGCCATCTCGAGCGCATCCGCAGCCGCTGGAGCGGCAAGCTGATCGTCAAGGGCATTCTTCATCCGGACGATGCGGCGCGTGCCGTCGAGACAGGGGCTGACGGGGTGATCGTCTCCAATCACGGCGGCCGCCAGCTCGATGGCGCCATATCTCCCCTGGCGGCGCTTCCCGAGATCGTGGAGCGTCTGGGTGACACGATCCCAGTCATGATCGACGGCGGCTTTCGCCGCGGAACCGATATTATCAAGGCTTTGGCGCTCGGGGCACGTTTCGTGTTTGTCGGGCGGCCGTTTCTCTATGCGGCGGCCGTTGCCGGTCTGCCTGGTGTATTGAGGGCGGCAGACATCCTAAAGTCTGAGCTCCACAGCAATATGGCCCTGCTCGGCGTAACGACGATCGAGCAAGTTTCTCGCGGCCACCTCGTTCCGGCTTGACGAAACAGCCGTGATCTCTCACCAGCGCGGATCGTCGTCGCGAACCTTCCGGCAGCGGGCGCGCCCATCGGCATTTTTGGTCGAGGCCTCTCCGCCCTTGTCGGCAAAACCTGTGACTGGAGCGACGATTTCGGCTTGATGGCACCAGCCAGCGACCGAAATGACGCGTGTGCACTGCACAAATAGGCGCATTCACGACTGCGAGCATAGCAACAATCGCCCAATGAATCGGCACTTAGCATTAATGCCTAAAATATAATCAATAGCGGATTTGCGAAATATCTCCTGTTGATTCAGTCTGTTAACGGCCGCTTTCAGGATTGGCACGCTGATTGCAGGTTCTAAGGCGCATCGGTCAACGGCGACCGGCGCGGATAGGCGCGGTATAAGCGCCTACACAGACACCGACGTCGCAAGGTCTTTGCACTCCAGGATGCTCCCATCCCTGGACGTAAATTCCGGCGGCGTTTTTTTGCGTCCGAATTCAGCCAGCAGAGGGGAACCTGCAGATGAAAAAAATTTCGACGACTGGGATTTCAACAACCGGCATGACCCGCCGCAGCATGCTCAAGACGACCGCAGCGGCTGCCCTCATCGGCGCCGTCAAGGCTGCCTTTCCGTCCGGCGCCTTCGCAGCTGGGGCAGGGCCTGAGGTGAAAGGTGCCAAGCTCGGCTTTATCGCTCTCACGGATTCCGCACCGCTGATCATCGCCAAGGAAAAGGGCTTTTTCGACAAGCATGGCCTTCCGGAAACGGATGTGGCCAAACAGGCATCCTGGGGTGCGACCCGCGACAATCTCGTGCTGGGCGGCGCAGCAAACGGCATTGACGGTGCCCATATCCTGTCGCCGCTCCCCTATCTCATGCATACCGGCAAGGTGACGCAGAACAATAAGCCGGTGCCCATGGCAATCCTCGCCCGGCTCAACCTCGACAGCCAGGGTATTTCCGTCGCCAAGGAATATGCCGAAACCGGCGTGCAGCTGGATTCCTCCAAGCTGAAGGCGGCATTCGAGAAAAAGAAGGCTGAGGGCAAGGAGATCAAGGCCGCCATGACCTTCCCGGGCGGCACCCATGACCTCTGGATCCGCTACTGGCTCGCCGCGGGCGGCATCGATCCGAACAAGGACGTTTCGACCATCGTCGTGCCGCCGCCGCAGATGGTTGCCAACATGAAGGTCGGCAACATGGACGTCTTCTGTGTGGGCGAACCGTGGAATGAGCAGCTCGTCAACCAGGGCATCGGCTTTACCGCAGCTACCACCGGCGAGCTCTGGAAGGGGCATCCTGAAAAGGCGCTCGGACTGCGCGCGGAGTGGATCGAACAGAATCCCAATGCTGCCAAGGCCCTGCTGATGGCTGTCATGGAGGCTCAGCAGTGGTGCGAAAGCATGGACAACAAGGCGGAGATGGCTGACATTCTCGGCAAGCGCCAATGGTTCAACGTTCCGACGAAGGACGTGCTCGGCCGCCTCAAGGGCGATATCAATTATGGCAATGGCCGCGAGGTCAAGGCCACCGACCTCTATATGAAGTTCTGGAAAGACGGCGCCTCCTACCCGTTCAAGAGCCACGATACCTGGTTCATGACGGAAAACATCCGCTGGGGAAATCTCCCGGCGAGCACCGACATCAAGGCGCTGGTCAACCAGGTGAACCGCGAAGACATCTGGCGCGAGGCCGCCAAGGATCTCGGCGTCGCGGCGGCCGATATTCCCGCATCGTCTTCTCGCGGCAAGGAGACTTTCTTCGACGGCAAGGTCTTCGACCCTGAAAATCCCTCCGCCTATCTCGACAGCCTTTCGATCAAGGCTGTCTCCTGACCCGCTCCGGCGCGCGACCGGCGCGCCGGCCTTTCATTCACGTGAGGAGCACGTTGATGTCCGCCCTGGCAAATAAAGAAAATCCCTCCACGGCCGCCTCTGCCAAGCTGGCGGCAAAGGTTCTGCCATTTTCCGGCAAGCACGGATCGCGGATCGATTTTCGTCGAGCGGCACTGACCGCACTTCGCAATGTCGTTCCGCCAGTCGTCGTGCTGGCACTCATCCTGCTTGTCTGGCAGGTGCTCTGTTCGTCGGCGGATGCGTCTTTACCCTCGCCGCATCGGGTCTGGCAGGATAGTTATGACCTGATCGCCTATCCGTTTTTCAACTACGGCTCCCAGGATATCGGGCTCGGCTGGCGCGTGCTCATTTCGCTGCAGCGCGTTCTCTATGGCTTTGGCCTTGCCGCGGTCACCGGCGTCATCATCGGTGCGATCATCGGCCAGTCGATCTGGGCTATGCGTGGCCTCGATCCGATCTTCCAGGTGCTGCGTACGGTCCCGCCGCTCGCCTGGCTGCCGCTGTCGCTCGCAGCCTTCCAGGATTCCAATCCCTCGGCGATCTTCGTGATCTTCATCACGTCGATCTGGCCGGTGATCATCAACACCGCCGTCGGCGTGCGTAATATCCCGCAGGACTACCGCAATGTCGCCGAGGTGCTGCGCCTCAACCAGTTCGAGTTTTTCTGGAAGATCATGCTGCCTTCGGCAGCGCCTTACATCTTCACCGGCCTCAGGATCGGCGTCGGCCTCTCCTGGCTCGCCATCGTAGCGGCCGAAATGCTGACGGGCGGCGTCGGCATCGGTTTCTTCATCTGGGACGCATGGAACTCGTCGCGTCTTCCGGACATCATTGTCGCGCTCGCCTATATCGGCATCGTCGGCTTCGCCCTCGACAAGCTGGTGGCAGCACTGGGCAAACTCATCACCCGCGGCGCCATGGCCAACTGAGGAACGCACCTATGAACGCCTATCTGAAGCTTGATCATATCGACAAACATTTCGATCGGGGCGGCGTGCGCGCCGAGGTCCTGAAGGATATCAACCTGACGATTTCCGCGGGCGAATTCGTCTCGATCATCGGCCATTCGGGCTGCGGCAAGTCTACCCTGCTCAACCTCATCGCCGGCCTGACCCCGGTTTCGGCAGGCGCCGTGCTGCTTGAAAACCGTGAGGTCAATGGACCCGGTCCGGAGCGCGCCGTCGTCTTCCAGAACCACTCGCTGCTGCCCTGGCTGACGGTCTACGAGAACGTTAATCTCGCCGTCTCCAAACTCTTCAACCGAACGAAGACCAATGCCGAGCGGCATGACTGGGTCATGGCCAACCTCGACCTCGTGCAGATGGCGCATGCGAGGGATAAGCGGCCTTCGGAAATTTCAGGCGGCATGAAACAGCGCGTCGGCATTGCCCGCGCGCTTGCAATGGAGCCGAAGATCCTGTTGCTCGACGAGCCCTTCGGCGCGCTCGATGCGCTGACCCGCGCCCATCTTCAGGACGCGGTGATGGAAATCCACGCCCGGCTTGGCAATACGATGGTGATGATCACCCATGATGTCGACGAAGCGGTGCTGCTGTCCGATCGCATCGTGATGATGACCAACGGCCCGGCGGCCCGCATCGGCGAAGTGCTCGATGTGACCATGTCCCGTCCCCGCAATCGCATCGAACTCGCCTCTGATCGGACATATCTCAAATGCCGTGAAGCCGTGCTGAAGTTCCTCTATGAACGCCACCGCTTCATCGAAGCGGCGGAGTAGAAACCGGGAAATAACCTCGGCGTTTGCCGGCCCTGATCTTTTCGTCTTCGTATCGGGTCCGGCAGCGCCTGATTTTAGGCGTTGGGCTCTCTTTATTCCCCGGGCGTTGCAAAGACCGCGCTGGCATCGCTGACAATTTCCACATGGGAATATGCCGCCTGCCCTGCGGCCGCGGCATCCGCGCGCATGATTGCGGTCACGATCCGGCCGTGCTCCTCATAGGATTTTGCCAGGCGCCCGGGCAGACGGAACTGCGCCCGCCGAAAAGGCGCGAGCCGCGCCCGTGTCTGGGTCACCATCTCAAAGACATGATCATTATGCGCGCCGCGATAAAGCCGGGTATGGAATTCGGTGTTGTGAGCCGAATATTCCTCTTCCGCGCCGGCGTGCACGAGCCTCACCGATGCCCGATGCTCCAACTCCAGCGCGCGCCGCTCGTCGACCGTCATACGCTCGGCCGAGAGCCTGGCGCAGATCGCTTCGAGTTCGGCCATCGCTTCGAACATCGAATGCAGATAAGCCTCGGTGACATTGGTAACGACGGCA